>Ga0181537_10001999_pt1 | contig 18325 bp, 15 predicted proteins | sample PEATcosm2014_Bin_39_FD_119765 | JGI IMG/M metagenome (GOLD analysis project Ga0181537, IMG submission 119765) | Peatland microbial communities from MTU Mesocosm Facility, Houghton, MI, USA - PEATcosm2014_Bin23_10_metaG | ecosystem: Environmental > Terrestrial > Soil > Wetlands > Peat | place... | reverse complement strand
CTCGCGCGTCCAGATCAGCTTCACGGGAGCGCCGACTGCTTTGGACGCCTCTACGGCAGCCGGCACGAAGTCCACCTCCAGGCGCCGTCCAAATCCCCCGCCGAGCAAAGTCGTGTGCACGTTGACCCGCTCGGGCTTCAGTCCCGCGGCCTCGGCCGCGGCGGCCTGGGTCATCTGCTGGACCTGCGTGCCCACGTAGACGTCGCACTGACCGGCGCGGACATCGGCCGTGCAGTTCATCGGCTCCATGGTGGCGTGCGCCAGCAGTGGCAGCTCGTAGACCGCCGTGAAGGTCTTGGCCGCCTTTTTCAGCGCAGCGGGAACATTGCCCCCCTTGAGTGCCGCCGCGACATCGTCGCTCTGCATCGCGGACACGCCAGGGCCGGCAGCGGCTCTCTCGAGCAGCGACCGGATCGCGGCGTTATCCAGGTGCGCGTGGGGGCCCGTATCCCACGTAATTCTCAAAGCGTCGCGGGCCTTCTTGGCCTGCCAGAAGTGATCTGCCACCACGACGATCCCGCTGGCAGTCGGCACCACGCGGCGCACGCCCGGCAGCGCCAGCGCCGCCACGGAATCGACGCTCGCGGCCTTGCCTCCCAGCGCCGGGGACAGGGCGATGGCGGCGTACAGCATTCCCGGCAGCTGCACGTCGAGGCCGAACTCGGCGCTGCCGTCCACCTTGGCAGCCGTGTCAAGCCGCGCCACGGGCTTGCCGATGAGCCGGAAATCCCTGGCCTCCTTGAGCACCACATCCTTCGGCACCGGGAGCTTCGCGGCAGCGTCAGCCAGCTCCCCATAGCGCGCCCTCCTGCCCTGCGGCCCGAGTATTTGCCCGTCGGCCGCGCGGCACTGGGCAGGCTGGACACGCCATCGCTGCGCTGCGGCCGCGACCAACATCAGCCGCGCCTGGGCGCCAGCCTTGCGCAGCTTTTCCCACGCCTCCGGCACGCTGTTGCTGGTGCCGGTCACCTGCCCGCCATTCATGACGTTCACGTAGGCCTCACCCACCGGCGCCGCAACGATCCGGATGCGCGGCAGATCCACTTCGAGTTCCTCGGCGATGAGCATCGGCAGCGCGGTGTAGACGCCCTGCCCCATCTCGGAACGATCGACGAGAATGGTGATGGAGTCGTCAGCCCCGATCCTGAGCCATGCATTCAGCTGCCCGCCCGAGGCCGCGGCGGCGCGCGGGCCACCACGCAGCGCCGGCAGCACCATTGCGACGACCAGTCCGCCACCGAGGTAGGCGCTGCGCTGCAGGAATATCCGGCGAGCGGGGTCGGCTGCACGCGGCGTGCCTTGCGGCGGCCGGCTCATGAAGTCTTGTCTTCCCGCAGGAACTCAGCGGCGCGGTGGATAGCCTTGCGGATGCGCGGGTAGGTTCCGCAGCGGCAGATGTTGCCAGCCAGCGCAGCGTCTATATCCGCATCGCTGGGGGAGGGATTGGTCTGCAGTAGCGCCGCCGCCGACATGATCTGCCCAGATTGGCAGTAGCCACACTGCGGCACGTCCAGCTCCATCCAGGCGCGCTGCACGGCGTGGCTGCGCTCCTTTGACAGCCCCTCGATGGTCGTAACGCGCTTTCCCTCGACCGCGCTCAGCGGCAGGAGACAGGAGCGCACTGGCGCACCTTCCACGTGCACCGTACAGGCGCCGCACAGCGCACGGCCGCACCCGAACTTGGTCCCGGTCAGGGCCAGGTGGTCGCGAAGCACCCATAACAAAGGTGTGTCGGCGTCCGCGTCGACGTTCTGTGCCGTGCCATTTATGGTTAGGGCAACCATTTCCCCGCCTCGTCCAGCCCGTTCCGATGCTACGCGAACTGGCAGGGTCTTTGCAGTCACGGCAGTTGCCCAACCGACGCACGTAGCGCGAATACCGCGATTCCGCGCTCGCGAGCGAGCCGCCAGGAAAACGTCCTCAACCTTCAGGCCGGTGACGCAGAACGAGGGGATCGAGTCACCTGCACGCCCTTGCGGCTTTGGACCAGGAACGCTGCGCGCTGCGCCGCTGCGCTCAGGTCCCGGCAGCCGGGCAGCTGAACTCCTTGGCTTCGCCCTTGGCTTTCGGGGTCACGAGCTTCCAGCCAGCAGGTATTTCAAACTGCTCGGCGGGTATCGCAGCGGCACTGATCGAGGTGGTTTCCGTCGAGACCTGCGCCAGCTGCACCATGTTGGGCGGGACATCGGCCGCTGGTGCGGCCGGCGGCGGGGCAGCGGATTTCTTGGCGAACAGGCCGCTGGCGAGCTTGCTGCCAAATGCGCTGGCAGCCGAGCCGAGGATGCCACCGGCGACCCCATTGCCTGCGGCGTTGCCGGCAGCCTGACCGGCGGCGGATCCCGCAGCGCCAGCGGCTGAACTGGAGGCGGCATCGCCGGCCGCGGAGCCCGCATCCGTGAGAGGGTTGCCGCCGTTTCCCGAACCCGCCGCGTTCTTGGCCGCCGCGCACTGCGCGCCGCCGAAGGCGATGCGGAACGAGGTCTTCAGGGGATATCCCTTGAAGTCAGCCGCTTTCGCGGAAAGATCCTTCAGGCTGTCCCGGTAGGGTGCGAGAAACTGCCGCAGTTCCTGCCCCATCTGCGAGTTCATATCGGTCAGCCCCAGTTTCTTCGCATACGCTTCCGCGAAGGCCTTGCGATCGGCGGCACCCGCGATCTCATCCTGGGTGAGCCACGAATCCATGGTGACCAGGAAATCACAGGTGTCGCCGGTGTCCGCGTTGTGGCAGCTCTGGGTGAGCGACAGCTGGCTGAGCCGCGCATCGTGGCCGACGAAGCTCGCATGCTTGTCAGTTGTGTGCGCCTCGATCTTGGGTGCAGACATCTGGCACTTCGAGGTGTCTGGGGCAGCGCTCGCGGGCTGTTGCGCAGCCGGACACTGCTTGAGCTTCTCCAGCCCCGCCCGCAGTTTCTCCTCGGCGGCCTGGCGTTCCGCGGCGGTTGGGAAATGATTCTCGCGATACTCCTTCTTCTTCGGGTCCAGCGTCCACGTCACGTCCTTGTCCAGGCGGATGATCTCGCCGTCCTGGGCATTGCGGCATACCAGTGACATGAGCCCCTCGCAGTGCAGCTCGGTGTCGCGGCGCTGCTTGTCGGTGCTGATCAGCTCGGTGACATTGCCGTGCGCCTTAATGAAACTCAGGTCGAACGTGGTTTGCTCCTGCACCGTGACATCCGCGTGCGCGGGCTGCAGGGCCAGCGCGAAGACTCCAAGGGATGCTGCGAATGTGAGTCGGGCGATGCGGCTGTGTCTGGGCATGTTGTTCTCTTTTGTCGGTCCGGTTTCCGGAGCGGCGCGACTTGCGTGGCGCCATGTTACGAACTGTAATCTTATGCCTGTCGGCCTCCGGATTGCCACAAAGTACGGTCAACCGGGATGGACTCGACGATTCGTGGCGCAGCCGTATCTGCGCGCACCCAGCCCGCGAAAGAGCCAGCGGGACTGCCAGCTCCAGCCCCGCGTACGCGGCCCCGTTCGTGAAAGGACGGCGGGATGACTGTCTTCAAGCCGAGCGCGCAACGCTTCGATCCCTGCAAGAACTTCAAGTTTCGGCTCCTCTGGGGGGCCTCGCGCACACCGGTCGCGGGATCCAGCAAAGTCACTCCCTTAAAGCGCAGCGTAGCGCCCGCGCATACCCGCAGGGAGGCGAGGAAAACCAGATCCGCTGTTGCACACTTGTGCGTGAGGGGGTGTCGCAGTTCCGGCAACGGGGCGACGGCGATACCGGTGCCCTCTGGCGCATTGATTGAGCGCATGACACTTGATCACCAGGGCTCAGACCGTGATCCCCTCGCACGGCAAGGGTGAAGGGTGCCATTGACGGGAGCACGGTCGGCGCAGGGCTGTAGCATCTTGGGCCGCCATGCGGTGCCGTCCCGGGAATTGCTGCCCGCCGCTGGTCCCCGGGGTTTCAATGACGGCGCAACGTATATGATGTCGGTCCCCCGCCGGCAAGAAACCGCAAGAACCCTTCGTCCGTGAATCCGATTTACGCAATCTGGCCGTTGCTGCTCGGCATGGGCGTCCTCATGCTGGGCGCCGGCCTGCAGAGCACGCTGCTAGGCGTTCGCGCCACGAGCGAAGCGTTTCCCACCGCCCTCACCGGCATCATCATGTCGTGCTACTACGTGGGTTACCTCGTCGGCACGCGCCTGGCGCCGCAGCTGATGAGGCGGGTCGGGCCGGTGCGCGTGTTCGCGACCCTCGCAGCCCTCGCCTCTGTCGCACCCCTGGTGCATGCCTCCTGGGTCCATCCGATTCCCTGGGCGCTGATGCGCTTCATCTCGGGTGTCTGCTTCGCGGGCATCTACGTGGTGGCCGAGAGCTGGTTGAATCACCGCGCCTCGAGAACCAACCGCGGCCAGATGCTCGGGGTCTACATGCTGGTGCTGTATGTGGGCCTGGGCGGCGCGCAATTCCTCCTGGTGCTGTCGCCTCCGCAGTCGAGCGAACCTTTCATGCTGGTCTCGGCCCTCATCTCGGCCGCGATGGTGCCCATCGTGGCCTCGGCGCAGGAGGTCAGTGGACCGGCCATGCCGCAGCGGGTGCGCTTCCGCGACCTGTACCGCAACTCCCCGCTCGGAGTCGTGGCGGTGGCTTTCTCCGGCATGATCTCCTCGATCATTTTCTCGATGGGCCCCGTCTATGCGCGGCTGTCTGGCTTCGGGACGCGCGGCGTGGCCGCATTCATGGCGATCAGCATCCTTGCAGCAGTGCTGACCCAGTACCCGGTCGGACGGCTCTCCGATCGCCTCGACCGGCGCACGGTGATCGCGAGCGTGTGCCTGATTGCCACCATCGTCGCCGCGGTGATCGAGCTGTTCGGTCCACTGCAGTGGCTGGTGTTTCTGGCACTCGCCGCCCTGTTCTCCGGCTCCGCACTCACGCTCTACTCGCTGTCGGTCTCACACGTCAACGACAAGCTCGAACCCTCGCAGATGGTTGCGGCGAGCAGCGCGTTGCTGATGATCAACGGGACGGCAGCAGCCCTGGGGCCACTGATCACCGGCAGCCTCATGGGCGCCTTCGGTGCCAGGGCCTACTTCGGCGTTCTGGGCACGCTTACCGGGACGCTCGCGCTTTTCGACCTGTGGCGCAAGTTGCGGCGCAGTGCCGTACCGCACAGCCAGAAGAGTCCCTTCATCAACACCCGCGATCTAGTGACCTCCGCGGGGCTCGGCCCGGCGACTCCCAAGATCGGCACACAAGGCGCCGCGACCAGTGCCACAGCGCCTGCGGCTGAAGGTCCCCCGTGTTAAATGGCGGGCGTCGACTTCTGGCACAATCGGGTCACTAGAACGATCCGTCGGTGTCCAGGGGTCTGCTTACTGCGGGCGCGGCTTGGAGGCCATGGAATCCGACTTGCAGGGGCACTGAATGGTCAAGAACGCGCAGGCCGCTCGCACCGACAGCGGCATGGAGCACTTCGGCTACCGGGAGTCGCTCGACCGGGGCATCGGCAAGTTCGGCAGCTTCGCTGCCGGCGTCAGCTACATCTCGATCCTTACCGGCACCTTTCAGCTGTTCTACTTCGGCTTCGGAACGGCCGGACCCGCGTACCTTTGGTCTTGGCCGATGGTGCTCGTCGGCCAGCTCGCAGTGGCCCTGTGCTTCATGGAGCTCGCCGCGAAATACCCGGTGGCAGGGTCGGTCTACAACTGGTCGAAGCAGCTCGGCAGCCGGGTCGTGGGCTGGTCTGCAGGCTGGCTGATGCTAACTGCGTCTATCGTCACGCTGTCTGCGGTCGTGCTCGCATTGCAACTCAATCTGCCGCGATTATGGAGCGGCTTCCAGATCGTCGGTGACGGCAATGGGCCCTACGATTCGGCGACCAACGCGGTGATCCTGGGCACGGTGCTCATCGCCTTCACGACGATCGTCAACGCGCTCGGAGTGCGGCTCATGACGCTGATCAACAGCGCCGGCGTGTTTATCGAGCTGATCGCGGCGTGTCTCATTGCGGTAATCCTGGCATTTCACGCGACGCGCGGCCCGCAGGTGTTCTTCTCCACCAACGGCTACGGCGCCGGTACCAGCGGCGGATTCCTGGGAGCATTCCTGGTGGCATCGCTCGCCTCCGGATACGTCATGTACGGTTTCGACACCGCGAGTTCACTCGGCGAGGAGACGGTCGAGCCGCGCCGCACGGCCCCGATGGCGATCATGCGGGCCATCCTCGCCTCTTTCGTCATCGGAGGCGCAATCCTCGTGTTCGCCATCCTGGCGGCACCCAACCTCAAGGACCCGCAGATCGCCAGCAGCAGCGGCGGCCTGCAGTACATCGTCGAGCAAGTGATGTGGGGGCCGCTCGGCAAGCTCTTCCTCATATGCATCGTGATCGCAGTGACCGTGTGCTCGCTGGCCGTCCACACGGCGGCCATCCGTCTGACCTTTGCGATGGCACGCGACAACGCGCTCCCTTTCGGCGAGCGGCTCGCCCAGGTAAACCCGGACACCCAGACCCCGATCATCCCCGCAGTCGTGATCGGCGTAATCTCCGCGCTCATCCTGGTCATCAACATCGGCCAGCCCAAGATCTTCACCGTGCTCACGTCCATCGCGGTCATCATGATCTACATGGCGTACCTCATGGTGACCGGGCCGATGCTGCTGAAGCGCCTGCGCGGGGAGTGGCCGCCAGCGGATCTTGAGGCGGGCGGCTACTTCACCATGGGCAGGTGGGGGCTGCTCGTCAACGTCATCGCAGTACTGTGGGGCGCCGGGATGGCACTGAACCTGGCCTGGCCCCGCGAGGCGATCTATGGCACGCCCTGGTACAACACTTGGGGTGCGTTCGCCTACACGGGCGTGATCCTGGGAACCGGCCTGCTGTGGTACCTGCTCAAGGGGCGGCACCATATCGGTTGCCTGGCATCTCACGCGGCGCCCGGTGCAAATGAGCTGGCGCAGGCAGAAGCCTAACCCGACTGCGGAATCCGTTTGCGAGGCGCGAGTGTCAGACTTACCCGGCGGGCTTCACGAACCGCAGCGTCATCCGGTCTGACTCCCCGATCGCCAGGTACTTGTCGCGATCCTTCTCACCCAGGGTGAGCGTCGGCGGCAGCGTCCAAACGCCCTCCGGGTAGTCCTTGGTGTCCTTGGGGTTGTTATTGACCGGGGATGCCGCATCGAAGCGGAAGCCCGCTGTTGCCGCGAGCTTCTTGATGTAGTTCTCATCCATATAGCCGGACTTACGCATCTGCTCAAGATTCGTTCCCGGCTTGGCGCGATGCTCCACCACGCCAAGTACGCCGCCTGGCTTGAGGGCCTTGAAGAAGGCGTTGAACTGCGCCTGCTGGTCCCCGGTCTCGAGCCAGTTGTGCACGTTGCGGAAGGTCAACACCAGGTCGGCGCTTCCTGGCGGGCAGATCTCCGTGAGCTGCGGCGGGTGTAACTGCGTGACGACCACCTTGCCCAAATGAGCCGGGTCAGCGGCGATCCGCTGGCGCAGCGCCGCCGCATTCTCCTTGGTCTCCTTCGAGGCGCCGGGCACGTCCGGAGCCTCGATGGCAGCGTAGTACTTGCCCTTTTCCGCAAGGTATGGCGCCAGGATCTCCATGTACCAGCCGCGGCCAGGCCAGATCTCGACCACGGTCTGATTTGGCCGCAGGCCAAAGAACTGCAGCGTCTCCAGCGGATGGCGATACTGGTCGCGCGCCGTGAATTTCGCGGTACGCGAAGGACTTGCGATCGCAGCGGCGAGCGGATCCTGCACATCCGCCGCCGTGGCGCTGAGGGCGGCACCGAGCAGCGTCAGCAGCAATGTGGCACGAAGTGAGTATTTTGGCGGCACGGTGCTTGCTCCGAGAGTGGTTGCGGGCGACGACGCCATCTTACCGCCCGGGCACGTCGTTGCCCCGAGTCTTCGCACTTGAGCGCTTTGCCAGCGGACGTCGAACCCGGACAATGCACCTATGTCCCTTATGACCCTCCTCGACGCTCACATCGCCTTCGGTGAGCGGCCACTCCTCGAACAGGCGCAGTTCTCCATCGACGCCGGAGAGCGCCTGGGGCTGATCGGCCGAAATGGCACCGGCAAGTCGACGCTGCTTAGCGTCCTGGCCGGCGGGATCCTGCTCGATGCCGGGCAGGTCCAACGCCGTGACGGCTTGCGTCTGGGCCTTGTCGAGCAGGAGCCCGGGCTTCCAGCCGCCGGTACGCTGCTCGAGAGCCTGCTGCTACGCGCCGGTGAACATCTGACCGGGAACGGCGGCTCGACGGCCGATGACCGCGAGCACTGGCGCCTCGAGTCTCGCCTCGAGGAGTTCCTGCACCGCTTCGGCCTCACCAGCGGCAAGGAGCCCGCGAGTTGTTCGGGCGGAGAGCGCAAGCGAGCCGCACTCGCGCTGGCCTTGGCACTGCAGCCGGATCTGCTGCTACTGGATGAGCCCACCAACCACCTCGACATCGAAGGTATCGAACGCCTGGAAGACCTCCTTCACAAGGTGCCCGCGGCCATTGTCATCACCCACGACCGCGCCTTCCTCGATCGGGTCACCACTCGGATAATCGAACTCGACCGCGGGGTGCTGCGCAGTTATCCGGGCAATTTTTCGGCGTACGAGCAGCGCAAGGGCGAGCAGCTCGCGGCCGAAGATACCGCCCGCCGCCGCTTCGAGAAGTTCTGGCAGCAGGAGGAGGTCTGGATCCGCAAGGGCGTCGAGGCGCGCCGCACGCGCAACGAAGGCCGCGTGAGGCGCCTGGAACAGCTGCGCGTCGAGCGCGCGGCGCGCCGTGACCGCATCGGCAACATTCGCCTTTCCCTCGATGCCGGCGAGCGCTCCGGAAATCTGGTGAGCGAATTCGAAGGGGTAAGCAAACGCTTCGGCAGCACCCCGCTCATCGAGAAGGTCTCGATGCGAATCATGCGGGGTGATCGCGTCGGCCTCATCGGCCCGAACGGCGCAGGCAAGTCGACTCTCATTCGCCTGATCCTGGGGGAACTTGAGCCCGACGCCGGCACCATTCGCCTCGGTACCCGCCTGAACATCGCGTACTTCGACCAGCTGCGCAGCCGCCTCGATATCGACGCAACCTTGGCCGAGGCCATCAGCCCGGGGTCGGACTGGGTGCAGATCGGGAGCGAGCGCAAGCACATCGTCAGCTACCTCGAGGAGTTCCTGTTTCCCGGTCACCGTGCGCAGTCGCCAGTGCGGATGCTGTCCGGGGGCGAGCGCAACCGCCTGCTGCTGGCGCGCCTATTCGCACAGCCGGCGAACCTTCTGGTACTGGATGAACCCACCAACGACCTCGACATCCAGTCACTGGAGCTGCTCGAGGAGCGGCTGCAGGATTACAAGGGGACGTTGCTGCTCGTCAGCCATGACCGCCGCTTTCTCGACAATGTCGTAACGCAGACACTCGCCGCGGAGGGCAACGGAGCGTGGCGTGAGTACGTGGGCGGATACAGCGACTTCCTGCGCCAGCGAGCGGCGACGCCCGCGGCTGATGAGCCTCAGGCGAAGCAGGCGTCTGCGCGGCAGGCCGCGAGCGGCCGGCCTTCGGACGAGAAGCCTCCCCGGGGCCGCGAACGCCTGAGCTACAAGGAAGAGCGGGAGCTAGCGGCTCTGCCTGCGGAAATCGAGTCGCTGGAGCGGGAGCAGACAGAGCTGACTGCACGCATGAGTCAACCGGACTACCACCGTCAGGCAGCCGAGTCCCTCCGGATCGATCGCAGGCGTCTCGCAGACCTGGAAGAGCTGCTGTTGCAGAGATTCGCGCGCTGGGAAGTGCTTGAGGGTCAGCGTGCGAGGTTGCAGCGCGACCAGGGCGGACCATGACCGGCGCAGATGACGAGGCCGTATGAAGTACGCGGAATACTGGTTTGAGAGTCACGATGGGCTGAGGCTTTTCAGCCGCGTCTATGCGAGCAGCAACCCAGCCGCTCCAGTGGTGCTGTGCCTCCACGGTCTCACCCGCAACGGCCGCGACTTTGAAGATCTGGCTCCCCACCTGGCCGAACACTACCGGGTGATCGTGCCTGATGTACGTGGGCGCGGTCTTTCACAGCGCGACCCCGACCCTGGCAATTACAGGATGTCGGTGTATCTGCACGACCTGGACGTGCTCCTGAGGGGCGTGGGAGCAGACCAGTTCTCTGTCATCGGCACCTCCATGGGGGGACTCATGGCGATGAACCTCGGAGCTGCCCAACCCGAACGCGTCCTGCGTATCGTGCTGAACGATGTGGGACCAGAGCTCGATCCAGCAGGGCTGGAGAGAATCCGCCGCTACGCGGGACGCAGTCCGATTGTCGCAACCTGGGCCGAGGCCATTGCGCAGCTGCGACAGATCCTTGGTACGACCTGGCCAGACCTTTCAGAAGCCAAGTGGGAAATCCTCGCGCGGCGCAGCTACCGCGCGAACAGGGGCGGCATGCTCGAGCCGGACGCCGACCCGATGATCGGCGAGGTGCTGCGCAACTCTGCGGGCGCGGCACGCGACTTGTGGACCCTGTGGGGCGCGCTGCAGGACATCCCGGTGCTGGTACTGCGTGGGGAGCTATCGGACTTCCTGAGCCCGCGCACCCTGGCACGGATGCAGGGTGAGAAGCCCGACCTGCAGGCGGCGGTCATTCCCCAGCGCGGCCACACGCCCTTGCTCGACGAGCCGGAGTCCCTGGATCGTATTGACCGGTTCCTCGCAGCTCTGCAGGGGCCGCCCGCCTAGCCACGATCGGCGGTCGCCAGACTGGTATTCGAGCGCCTTGTGTACAAAGTACACTTAGATGTGTACACTGTACGCATGACTAAAGACACGATTCTGGTCGCCGCGAAGGCTGTTCTGGATCGCGAGGGACTTCCCGGCCTCACGATTCGCAAGGTTGCGCAGCATGCGCGTCTCTCGCCGATGGCGCTGTACAGGCACTTCGCCGACAAGGACGCGTTGCTCAATTCCCTCATGGAAGATGGCCTCGCCGAGTGGGAGCGTCGCGCACGATCGATCCGGGCAGCAGATCCCCTCGAATGGCTCGAGGAACTGGGAGCAGAGTTTCTCGACTTTGCGCTCAACGAGCCACACCGGTTCGACGCCGCGTTTTTCCTGCCCGCGCCCAAGGCCCGGCAGTATCCCGACGATTTTGCCGCGGGCCGCTCCCCCGTCGTGACCATGGCCTTGGTGCGCATTGAGGAGGCCAAGTCGAAGGGCCGCCTGGGCGCGGCATCGGGCCTCGAAGTGGCGCTGGCCTTCTCGGCTCTGGTTCAGGGACTCGTCTCGATGTACCGGGCCAAGCGCTTCTCCGGCGAGAGGCAGTTCAAGGCGCTCTACAAGGCGCAGGTGGCGTTGTGCGTGGGGGGTTTCACCCCCAAGCCTGCGCGGAGAAAGCCGTGAGAGCGGCGCTTACTGCGTTCATCAGCGGGGTCCTGTTCTTCCTCTCACAGGGTGTCACCGACCTGTGGCCGCTGGCGTGGCTGGCCCCCGTGCCGCTCCTGTGGTTCGCCTACGGTGAAGCACCGCGGTGGCAGGTTCTGATCGCAAGCTTCGTCGGCTTCGCACTGGGACAGCTCTATCTCGCCCAGTGCTACTGGGGACAACTACCGGCCGCGATCATCTTGCCACTGGTGGTAATGATGTGCGTGGCGTTCGCGATCACCGTTGCATTTTCCGGCGAGGCCCTGCGCCGAAGCTCCCCCGCGGCGGCGCTGCTGGCTTTCCCCGCGCTTTGGACGACTCTCGAATACCTGATCGGGGTGGTATCGCCGCACGGAAGCTTCGGCGCACTCGGGTATTCGCAAGTGTCGTTTCCGGCGGCCATCCAGCTCGCCTCACTGTTCGGTGTCCACGCCGTCGCCTTTCTGCTCTGCCTTGGCGCCAGTTCGATTGCGCTGCTGCTGCGCCGTGAATGGACCGCAGGCGGTGCGGGCGTCGTTGTATGCGCATTCGCTCTCGTTTTCGGTTGCGTGCGGCTCGCGGAGGCCGAAGGACCGCGCGTTCGCGTCGCCGCACTCGCAGACGCTGAGATTCCGGATATCCGACAATCCGCGGATATCACGATCCGCACCTATGCGGCCTATATCGCGGGGCTTAAGGGCGTGCAGATAGTCGCGATTCCCGAAGGCGCCGTACTAATGCGGGAGGCTGACCGAAAGACCACGCTGGCACCGTTGGCGGAGGTAGCCAGAACGTCCGCCGCGATGGTGGTCATCGGTACCGTCACGCCAGAACCGATGCAGAATCGTGCATTCGTACTGTTGCCAGACGGAACGCTGGAGATTTACGCGAAGCGACACCTGCTTGCGCCGTTCGAGACAGAGGTTCCGGGGCGCGATCCGGGGCTTCTCGCGGCCGGCTACGCTACCCAGATCTGCAAGGACATGGACTTCGCAGGCAGTGTGCGCACCACAGCACAGCATGGGGTACGCCTGATGATCGTGCCGGCGAACGACTTCGGGCGCGACGGATGGATCCATGCGCGTATGGCCATCATGCGCGGCGTGGAAAACGGGTTCGCAGTGCTGCGTTCCGCCTTCAACGGACTGGAGACTATCTCCGATGCGCAAGGGCGGGTGCTCGCAAGTGCCGCTACCACGCGGCCAGGTATGGTGGCCATACAAGCGGATGTTGCGCTCGGAAGTGGCCCTACCCTCTACACCCGCATCGGTGACACGTTTCCCTGGGTGTGCGCACTGCTGTGTCTTGCGCTAGCGTTTCGGACGTACTTCGGAACAGATGTTCGGCGCGCTGCAGCGCTACGCCCCGTTGCCTCACTGACCGATGACCACGCTTGAATGCCACAGCAACCCCGGCACGGTCGTTTGCGGAAATCGCTTTGACACGGGATGGTTCGCTCGACTAAGAGACGTACAGTGACCGGTAGCGCAGTTCTTGCACCCTCGGCGACGCGGTGCAGGCGGGGCGCTTAAACTTCAGATCCTCGGTACCAGACGTCTCGAATCACGTTATGGTTAATTCCATCGGATGCACGGGCAGCGCGGCCGCCACCGCGAGCGTCTCGTCAGCGGTTGGCGCCCTGAACGGCCGTATCCGTGACGACAAGATGAAGCTTGATGACTGGACGACCTGCGTTTCCGCGAAGACGGTAAAAGGGCAGGCTGAGATACAGCGATTGTCCGGGCAGGTCAGCGCGGACCGTGAAGCGGTCTTGCGCGCCCAGGCGGCTCAGACCCCCGCGGCAGCCCCTTTGCATGGGCCCTCGTCTGCAGATCCGCCGTCCGGGCAGCACGGTACGGCGGTGCGGTTCCCGGCAGGGAACGGTAGCTTGCTCGACGTGTGGGCCTAAGTCACACGCAGTCGCCCCGAGGGCAACGCTTCCCAACTTGAGGCAGGCAGGGGCCTTCAGCGGTTGCGGATACCGGAGCCTCTGGAGAGGTCAGCACCGCCCCGATGGCAACGCTGCCCTTACTCGTGATCCCGGCCTTCCTCGTGCCATTCTTCCTGATGCTTCACACCACAGCACTGATGCAGAGCCGCCAGGCCAGGCGTGAGCGCGGCTCGTAGCGGTGTGACCCATCTGCGACGGCGGGCGCGACCCCATAGGGTGGCGCTTGGCGCCTGCCAGAGTGGTTCGAGTCGCCCCTGATGCACGAGCGTCACTGGAGCGAAACAAGTGAAACTTGCGCTCCAAACGGGGGAGTCAGCGCCAGATGCAGTAAGTCTTGCGCAGAGTTTCGTGAATCGTCCAGGTGCCGCGTGTGTGGGGAGGGAAGTAAGCCGCATCCCCCGCTTTGAACTCGTAGCGCTGGCCCTCTGCGGCAACGAAGGTCGCGCGACCCCGCACAAAATGGCAGAACTCGGCATCCGCGATCGCGCGCGCGAACGTGCCGGGCGTTGCCTCCCACGTACCCGTCTCGACCGCACCGTCCGCAGATGCATATGCCTCGCAAGTGCCCAGAGTTGGCTGGGGCAGGTTGTCGATGCGCGGCGGCATGAATACTTCCAGCGAGTTGCGGTCGATGTCGGCGGGCTTCTCTATATGGACAATGGGCATTGAGGACCTTTCCGGGGGAGTGCCTGATTGAGTACCGTCTATCGCGGCGGAACATGCTTAGTCGCCGCTTTTTCGGGACGCACTGCCGGCCAGTCCCGAGCAACCGTTCAGGAACAGATTCACCGTGTCGCGAGCCCACGCCTGCAACTCCTTCGGTGTCATGGGCGGACCGAGGCCCATACTGCGACGCTGCGGCACGGCCACGACCATGTGCAGGAATTGCGCCGCTGCAAAACGTCGAAGTTCGACTGTCAACCGGGCATCCCGCAGCTCCCGCGCCAGCAGATCGCCAATCAGGGCTATAGCCTCCTGGCTGGCTGGATCTTCGTGCACGGTACGGACCAGGTTAGGGAATCGTACCGACTCGGCAACGATAAGGCGGTGCAGGGCGATCGCCTCGGGTGAGAGCGCCGCCCGCAGGATGATGCCAGCAAGGCGTCGCAGGATCTCATCCAGCTTTACGCCCTGCAGGAGCGGCACCTGCGGGGGCGGACGAATCAGTTCGATGATTCGATGCACCACCGCAGCGAACAACGCTGCCTTGTCGTCAAAGCGGTGGTAGAAGGTTCTCTTGGATATGCCAGCTCGCGCGGCCACGGCCTCTATGGAGGTCGACGCGTAGCCCTCCCTCAGAAACAACTCGGTCGCGACCTCCAGAATCCTGTCGCGCAACTGCAGCGCAGCTGACTTTGATGGCCTTCCGCCGCTGCCTGCCCGGCGATTTCGTGCGCGGCGACGTGGCTTACCGACGCCGATAGCCGTAACCGCCCGCCCGAGAATATCCCCGCCCGCCATACGCTCCATAGTAAGACGGGCGTGATGGATAGTAACCACGTGGTGGCCCGTAGGGCATCGCCGGACCGTACGAAGGTGCCGGTCGGTAGTAGGCCGGCGGGTAGTATCCGGGTGACGCTCCGTAGTACGGGAACGGCCGGCCGTAGTAGGTGGGCGGCGCGTAGAAGCCGGGGGCCCCCGCGTACGCGGGACCCGGTGCATATGGCGCTGGCGGCTGGGAGGCCGCCACCGAGGCGGCGATCAACGGCAGGACGATATGTCCCAGTGCCCAGGGCGCGATCAACAGCGGGCCCGCGGCCGCAGCGGGGCTGATCGGCAGGCACACGAGTGCGCCGGTCGCGACCGCCGCGAAAAGCATTTTCCTGATGCCAGGCATGGGACGCTCCTTGTGTGGGTCGAGATTCGCGTGAACTATCACCGTACTCGCGCTTTATAAGAAACGCAACGGTGCCGTTCCGTTACAATCCAGCCACGCCCACCCGAGCAATTGATGCTCCTGCGAAGCTCTAGCCGAATCGGCGTACTGCAGCGGGGTGTCTGACTAGTGGACGGCGACGGCTCGCTGTGTCGTCCCGTCACGACTGAAGTCGAACCGAATCTGGATGAGGCGCCTTGATGGAGAGTCCGCAGGCGGAAACGTCCATTTCCTGGCCGCCTCCATCGCGATTCTCTCGAAATACCCACTCGGACCCGGCCGATCTGCGATCGCATCGGACACGGAACCTTTCTGATCGACCGTGACCCGAATCCATACATTGATGTGTCCGCGGATCGTGCGACGAGCGCCCGGTGAGACGTCCGGGGTCACTTCGTGAAGTGCAGAAAACGTCGCGACTGCAGCGTTCCGAAGCGGCTTGGTCGTGGCCGGGGCGGCCGCGGGCACGCTGCCCGGCGTCACGCCGGATGGGGCGAGCCCAGTTGCGGCCAACGGTGATCCTGGCGCTTGGATCGTTACAGGCGGAAGCGGGGCTTGACGGCGGCTGATCAGGCGCGATCCCGCCCATACCAGCGCCAGAACCCCGACCATCCAGAGCATCGTGGCGAGCAACGCTCGCGGTGCGGGGAACCGGACCGCGGCTGGGACGGGCGGCTCCTCCGCGGCAGACGCCTGCGCAGGCACCGGCCGCAAGGAAGCGCTGTCCGCGGCTCTGGATTCCCGGACGACCAGCGGCGCGGGTTGAACGGGCGCCGGCGATTCTTCTGCCGTCGGCTGGCCGGTCCGCCCGAGGAGATCCGTCACGCTCGGTTGATCCTGCGGACAGGGACTCAGGCAACGAGCCACGAAATCGCGGAATGCCGGCGAGAAATCGGCGGGTAGTACCACCGGTTCCCTGGGATCACGCAGACGCGGAGCTGCACGCCGAGTGAGCGCCTCGAAAAGGCTCATGCCGAGCGCCCGGACGTCGGCAGCAATGGAAGCGCCTGTTTGCCGGCCCTCCGCGGTGGCGCACGCGGTGCGGCTGCTGGTCTCGTCCTCGTCGCCGACGCGCCGGATCGTGTCACTGGCCAGTTTCAACTGGTCTCCGACGACCAGGATGTTGGCCGGCTTAAGGTTGCCTTGCACCAGGTTGCGGCCGTGAAGGAACGCCAGGGCTTCCAGAACTGGCGGGAGCATCTCTCGGGCCTCTTCATCCGTCAGGGCACGGTGCAGCAATAGCTGCGCGAGAGTCTGGTCCGCGTACTCCATGACGACGTACAGGTACGGCGACCCGTCCAGCTGGCAACCACCCCACTCGAAGATGCGCAGCAGGTGTGGGTGAACGAGAGTGCCAGCCCTCTTCCACCGCGGTAGCAGCAGCTCTGCCAGCGCTCGGTCAGCCGGGACCAGCTTGATTGCAACTTCCGGAAGGCCGCGCTGGGCGGCTTTCGTCAGGAAGACGCCGCTGTGGTCCGAGCTTCCCAGGCAGCGACCCAGCCGGAACACTCCGTTGATGACGTGCCCCTGCCACCGGGTCCATTCCTCGGTCGAGAACTCACTGGATTCCACGCTCATATCGGCCCCCGAGCGCAGCTAAGCTGCCGGCAGTCTCACTTCCCCGACACCGCCTGCCACGCAAGCATTTGCGGGCAGCAAGGGGAACCATACTCCCTGAGCCGCTCATTTTTGGGAGCAGTAGCGCTCGGAATCTGCGATGGACGTCAGGCAGGCCGCCTGCCGCCGGCTCGCTCCCGCCCGATCAGAGCAGCTAAGCCGGCGCGGACCCCTTTACCGGGAGGGACACTCAGGCGCCTGCCGCCAGACGACTAGTGGTCCACTGGGATGAAGCTCCGCGAAATCCGGGAGATTCAGTCCGCACAGCCGCAGAAGAAGACATGAAAATGATGGGGGCGACTTTCGGCCGTGACTCAGAACCGGTACGTGACTCTTCCCATCAGTACGCGTGGGCGTAGGGGAATCTCCGAGCGAATGAACTGGCCTGAAGTGATGTTGGTGGGGCCATAGGCGTTCAACAGATTGCTGCCCATGAGCTGCGCGGTCCAGCCGTTTGCGCTGACACCGAGTGCTCCATCGCAGGTGGTATACCCGGGAATGGTGTACCGCAGCAAAGTGTTCGTGGGAGGGGTCTGTGCCGGATCGTTCCCGTCAGGGAAATTCTGCGGTGATGAGTGCACCGAGGCGATATGGCTTACGCCAACCACCAAGAACGGCCTGAAGCTGCCGGCTGCGAAATCGTAGCGCGCCTGCAGGTTGAACTGCGACGCCGGGGAGTATGGCAGCGTACTGCCGCGGGCATCCCATGGATTCGTGTAAGGGGCACCGCTGACTACAGTGATGCATTGCCCGGCGGGAGTCGGATTGTTGGGGGTCGCCGCGGTAATACCGGCTGACGTCAGGCACGGGGCCCCACTTTGGCTGCTGCTGTTCCACGACGCCGAGCCCTGCAATGACAGTCCCTCGGTGAGACGTGTGACCAGCTGCAAGGAGACGCCCTTGATGTCGTAGCGCGGACCCTGGGAGATGAAGGTCGAAACCCCGAGACGCGAGGGGTCGAACAGCTGCGACTGAACATTGCTCCATGTCATCCAGTATGCCGACGCGTTCAGCAGCAGCCGATGGCCCAGCAGTTCACTCTTGATGCCCAGTTCGTTGTTAGTGAGGGTGTCGGAGTTATATCCGACCGGGCGCGTGAACTGGGCCGTTTGCCGCCCATAGAGGCTGCCACCGGGAAGACACCTTGGGTCGCTCGATGCAGCCCCACAATACGGAGCCGCCACGAACAGGAACGGTTCCTGACCGGGAATCGAGGGAGTGCGGTTGAACCCTCCAGGTCGAAATCCCTGCGAGTAGGTGTAGAACATCATGAGGTCCGGCGTCGCGTGCCACGAAAGCGTCGCGCGGCTCGAGAAGCCGCTCTCGCTCTTGGTGAGATTGATAGGGAAGCCGCAATCGCCAGTGGCGGCACTGGTGCACGCGCCGTTGGGGTGATTCAAGATCAGCGCACTGCCGGTCTCGCTAAACCATTCGGAGCCGAACTCGAACTCGTCATAGCGATAATGGCGCGTCCCTGCATTTAGCGTGAGAACACTCGGAATCAGATCCAGATCAACTGAGCCGAAGAACGCCTGCTGGGTATAGCCGCGCTG
>Ga0181537_10001998_pt1 | contig 18325 bp, 16 predicted proteins | sample PEATcosm2014_Bin_39_FD_119765 | JGI IMG/M metagenome (GOLD analysis project Ga0181537, IMG submission 119765) | Peatland microbial communities from MTU Mesocosm Facility, Houghton, MI, USA - PEATcosm2014_Bin23_10_metaG | ecosystem: Environmental > Terrestrial > Soil > Wetlands > Peat | place... | reverse complement strand
TCATTACGGCAATCAGCGCACGATCGCGGAGGCCTACGAGGTCGGGCACCTCAGCTTCGGAGCCGTCCGGCTGCTTCACCTTCCGGGTTATGCGAATGCTGTTCAGCAGCGTGCGCGCATCGTTAGCGACCAGCACGGGCGTCTTGCCGCGTTTCACCACGTGCTTCGGTCCTCGCACGGCGTGCGCCGGGTTAGTGGCGAGGATCTGGCCGACGACGAGCCAGTCGAACAGCATGCGGATCGCGGCGAGGTGCTGTTTGACGGTCGGCTTTGCGTTCGTGGCTTGCAGCGCTTCGATGTAGGCCGCCACGTGGATGGGCTACCCCTTCCACCTGTGCAGGGTCACATCGGGCCGCCCCGCCGAGTACGGCGCTATTCCTGCGCCGCGAACGTAAAGGGGGCTTGCATGCATCGCGGATAGGCGGCCGCCGCGCGGCGACGTCTTCTACGCCAGAACGGGGAGAGTGACGCCATTGTAGGCTCTTCGCCCTGCTCGATTGATCGCGGGGCACACGCACGACTGCTGCAGGTCCGATCTCATGTGCAACGACTACGGCAACCACATCCCCTATGACGATTACCTGCGGGCCTTCAACCCACCCTATCAAGCGCCGACGAAGCGGCGCTCGCGAGCACGAAGTCGAGAAAGGTGCGTACCTTGGCGGGCGGCAGGTGCCGCGACGGATGATAAGCATAGAGCGGAAACCGCTCTTCGGCCCATTCCGTGAGGATTTGAACCAACTCGCCGCTTACGAGCATGGCACCAAGGCCGAGCTCAAAGGTCTGTGAGACCCCGTGCCCCGCCGCGCAAGCGGTAAGTTTTGTGGCAAGGTCGTTGACGACCAGCCGGCCGCTGACCTTGACCTCGATCATCTCGCCGCCGCGATGGAACTCCCAGGGAAACGGCCTCCCCGTTTGAGGATCGCGAAACAGCAGGCACTCATGCTGGTCGAGCTGGTGAGGGTGGAGCGGCGTGCCGTGGCGGGCGAGATATCGTGGCGCTGCACAGGTCAGAACGCGGGTTTCCAACAGCTTGCGGGCAATGAGGCTGGATGGCTCCGGCTCGCCAAAGCGGACCGCGGCATCGAAACCTTCACTCACCAGATCGCCCAGCGTGTCGCGGATAACGAGTTCGAGCGACAGTTCCGGATGGACTGCCAGGAAGCTCGATAGCCGCGGCGCCAATACCAGACGCGCGAACCAGGGATCGACATTGACCCGCAAACGGCCGCGGACTTGGGCCGCAGCCCCGGAAGCTGCATCGGCGGCTTCCTCAATTCCTGCCAGCAGGGGCCCGATCTGGGAGTGGAACCGGCGCCCTTCGTCGGTAAGGGTCACAGCACGCGGCGTTCGGTCGAACAAGCGCACGCCGAGGCGCGCTTCCAGCCGCGCCACTGCGCGGCTGACGCCCGAGGCCGTCAGGCCAAGTGCGTCAGCCGCCCTGGCGAAGTTGCCGCTCTCGACTACCGCGGCCAAAACCCCGACACCGCTCAGCAATCTGGCGTCAAAGGCCATGATGACTTCGAGTCAGCATTGTGCTGATCAATATGCGCTAACGGCAGCTAACCGATCAACCCAATCTAACCCTCATCGCTCTGGTGAGGAGGCCATCATGACTTTGCACGGAAAACGCATCGTGGTGCTAGGCGGCAGCTCGGGGATCGGGTTGGCCGTTGCGCAGGCGGCCGCGCGGGAGAACGCCGCCGTGGTGATCGTGTCGAGCAGACAGGCGCGCGTCGACGAGGCACTGAAGACGTTGCCGGAAGGCGCTGAAGGTTACACGGCTGATCTCGCCGACGAGCCGGCGGTGCGTGAACTGTTCACCCGGCTCGGTAATTTCGACCACGTCGTCTTTACCGCCGGCGAAAGCTTGCAGCTCGAACCTCTGGCGAGCGCCAATATCGACGCAGCCCGGAGCTTCTTCGGATTGAGATATTGGGGCGCCTTTCTCGCCGCCAAATACGGCAGCGGCAATATACGCGACGGCGGTTCGATCGTCTTTACTTCGGGAGTCGCCGGGCAGCGACCGCGCTCGGGCTGGTCGGTAGCTGCCAGCATCTGCTCGGCGATGGAGGGGTTGACCCGGGCGCTGGCGGTCGAGCTGGCGCCAATCCGGGTCAACATTGTTTCGCCTGGCGTGGTGAGGACGCCGCTTTGGAGCGGGATGCAAGAGGCCGATCGCGATGCGTTGTACCAGCAGATGGCGGAGAAACTACCCGTCGGGCACGTGGGGGAACCGGCCGAGATCGCTGAGGCCTATCTCTATTTGATGCGCCAGAGCTACGCGACCGGTCAGGTAGTGGTTGTCGACGGCGGCGCCGTACTCGTGTGAGCGCCACTCGGTTCGGGGTCGATCCCGCCTGAGCCCGCGCCATATGTCCGCTTGACGTCCAGTAGCGAACTGAAGGCCCGCTGTCGTAGCGGTCGGCTTTGATTCTTGATAACATATTTTAATCGGGAGTTGATGCCGCGTGGCGGCGGTTCGGTGAATGGCTGCTTTCACTCCGCGGAACGCTCGGGGGCGGCATTCGGCAATGACCGGATAGGTGACATGAGTGGCGGCCGCAATCGGTCGGCGCGGAATACTGCTTCGGGTCGCATATCCGATCGCTGACGCGTAGGAATGACCGCGTCATCGAGCTAGGTCTTGCGCGTGGTAACCGTTAGTTCTGCGCCCAAGTGCGCATCCCGCGCTACAATGAGCGCGTGGAAGACCGGCGAGCTCGACACATCGGCGACATCATCAGGGAGCGCAATGATTTCCCTGTTCACGACCTTGCCCTCGCGGCGGATCGCAAACACGGCGCCACCTCCCGGGCTCTAAAAATACTGCTCCTGGTTCATCGCGGTGTGCTCGATCTGTTGGCGACTATTGGCTGGTTCGTCACGCGGCCATTCATCACCGACGACCGTCATGCGTTGACATCGCGTGCACAAATTCGGGGATAACTGCGGCTCACCTCCGCGCACGCGCGCTACAATATCCGCATGCCACCACAGCCGAGGCCAATCGGCGACATTCTGCGTGAACGCAATATCGAGCTGGCGACACGCGATCCCATCCTGCGCGCAGGATTTACGCAGGTTCCTAATTTCATTCTCACAAATGCGAGCCTCAGTCTCGGAGCCAAAGTGACCTACGCGATGTTTCTTCACTACGCCTGGCACAACGACAGTTGTTTTCCCGGCCAAGAGCGGCTGGCAGACGACATGGGCATGAGCCAGTCGCGCGTCAGCGAGTTCATCAAAGAGTTGCAGACAGCGGGTCTCATTGAGATCACCCGCCGGGGGCAGGGGAGGACCAATCTGTATAAGCTTGGATACGTGGTGCAGAAAGCATCCAAGAAGCCGCGACCACGAATATCCTGATATCGGCCCGCCGATATCAAGATATCGACCAGCCGTAATCCAGACAACGGCCTGTCGAAGTGTTCTATATATATACGCAGTTAAGAATACTCAGATTGATAATACCCAGTATTGGGGTGCATTTCATTTAAGAAGGGGACGGCGCGAGCGCTGGAGCGCATCGCGCCGCAAGCGGCGGTCGGGTCTGTGGGCAACCCCTCCTTATGCCCCGCCTTTAGGGTAAGGCGGGGTAGCGGTCGAGAATATGGCTTTGTGACAAGTCGCGCGCGTCGGGCTACCCGCCCGACTCCGAGCCTATTTCGGTGCCATGTGGGCATGGCGCCTGACATCAGCAGTCGGCAGCGTGCCTGAGGACACGCTGCCGCCCGCTTCGCCCTGCGCTCCGCCGCTGCCGCGACCGAGCTTGGGAATACGCTCGGAGTCGGGCGGGGACGCCGACAGGATCGACGGGCTCGGCCGGGGAGCGCAGGGCCGCGACAGAAAGCAGCGCCGACGCGCGCGAGGGTATGACTAGCTCCATCGACCATGCAGCTGTCCTCAACAGTGCCGGCGCCAGCCGGCCGCTCTACCGTGGGCGGTCGAGCGCAATCGGTAAATGGCGGCTCGTGCCCCGGGATGTGTTGGAGCGTTTCCCCCTCACCTCCCTAGCGCTGGGTCAGCTTATAGCCGGTGGAAGTGCCCGCATGATAGGCGGCCTAGGCTGACGCGACTTCCTCCGTCACCACCGAAAAACCGGTGAGCATGTTTGGGCCAAAAGTTGTGCTGATCGCAACATCGGCGGCGTCGCGACCGCGGGCGATCAGCACCCGACCGATACGTGGCTTGCTGTGACGCGCATCGAAGGTGTGCCACGCGCCGCCGAGGTAGGCTTCGAACCACGCCGAGAAATCCATTGGCGCGGGGTCCGTCGGCACCCCGATGTCACCTAAATATCCGGTGCAATAGCGCGCCGGAATGTTCATGCAGCGGCAAAAGGTGACGGCGAGGTGTGCGAAATCGCGGCACACGCCAGTGTGCTCGCACCAGGTTTCCCAAGCCGTCCGGCTGTTGCGCGCATGCTCGTAGCCAAACGTAACGTGTTGGTGAACGAAATCGCAGATTGCCTGGACCCGGGCCCAGCCGAGCGGCGTATGGCCGAACAGTGACCAGGCAATATCAGCAAGCCGCTCGGTCTCGCAATAGCGGCTGCCGAGGAGAAACATCAGTGTGTCGTTAGGCAAATCCGGCACCGTGTGCTGAACCGCGCCCAGCACAACCGGATCGGGCTCACCGGCGTCATTTACGATCCCGCTGGCGAAGAGCCGAGTGCATCCCGCCGGCGCGACGATCCGAGAGCACCAATTACCGAAGCTATCATGGTACGCCTGGATCGGAAGCGACGGATCGGACATGAGCCGGTCCGGCACCACCAAGTCCGCCGCTCGCGTGTGATGTACGGTCAACATCAACACCATCGGCGTTGGTTGCGGACAATCGTACACAAGGTCGTAGCCGATCCGGATCTGCATTCTGTTCCCTGCTGGAGCTTGCCGGAGGCTGGGTAAAACAGCCCGCAAGAACCCTCACGGTTGTCATTCTGCCCAGCTTTGCAATTCGTGCACCGCGGCCGGCATACACATGATCGAATTCGCCCGAATTCGGCAGACCGGCGGACGACCGGTCAGGGTCGAACCCGACGGTTTGATCAGACAAATGACCGGTCTCGGGACTGGAACGCCCAACACTGCCGGCGGCCGGAGGCGCAATGTCCGCGACCGACGAAGCAAAAGCCAAAATTCTGTTCCGAAGGGAGTGTCACTTTTCGTCCGTCCAAAGAGAATTCCGACGCGCGAAATATCTTCGACTGCGACGACGCCAATATCTTCACACCACCGGAGAATTTGTTACGATCTCGGCACTATGCCGATCAGTTCGCTCGACATTCCTCCGATGCCCCGCGAGTATTACCGTCGCCATGCCGAACGGTTACGTCAGCTGGCACAGGACGCGACGACGGACGCTATTCGGGAACACTTGGCGGACGTCGCTCGCGAGTACGACCAGTTAGCGGACGGCGCCGACGCTACCTCCCGCAACCCTGAGTAAGCGGGATTGGAAACGGCAGAACCATCCGTTCCGAATATCCCCAGCCTTCTCGGGCCAGCACTAAGTAGGCCCGTATACTGTAGAGCACGGCGCGCGCGGTTCTCGCCGCCGTCTCTATGCTCAAATCTTTGCTCGCCGGCATTCTTGCCTTAATCGCCGCGACTTTCGGCTTGCCTCGTCTACCCGTCGCGACCGCACCAAATCCGGTCGCTCCTCCGGCACACACCCAAACCGCCGCGGCGGTCGCAGCGACTTCAAACGTCGGCGCCCCCGACACCGGCCCGTACACGGTCGAGGCCGGCGATACCATTTCCGGCATTGCCGAACAATTCGGCGTCTCGGAAGCGAGCGTTCTTGCCGCCAACCATTTCAAGAAAACGTCGCTGCTTAAGGTCGGCCAAAAGCTCCGCATTCCGGCGACACCGCCGCTTGCCGCTAGCCCGTTCGCGAGCGGGAGCAACACGACGAACGCCGGCGCTCCAGACCTTCAACAATCAAATGCTGCCGCCCTCAACTCCAAGCTCAACACGCTGGCGTCGGTAGTAGGGAACATCGTCTCGCTGCTTCCGTCTCTGCGCGGGAGCGAGCAGGAAGGCCAAGACGCCGCAGCGTCTATCCCGCTCGGCGACGGCGCTCCGAATACCATCGCCGCCGCCTCCAACATCGGTCAGCTCACCAACGTCACGGTAAGTGGTATCTCCGGCCTCACGGTGGGGGAGATACCCGCGCTCAGCTATCTGCCCCTCGCGGGCGGAACGATCAGCGGAGCCTTTATTGACTCCGCTACAGCGTCATCCACTTTCGCCGGCGCTATCGGCGTCGGCACCTCTACACCCGGTTCGATCTTTTCCGTGCAAGGCGTCGGCAATTGGACGACCGCCACCTCGACGTTCTATTCGACCGGGGGCATCAACCTCTCCGGCGGGTGCTTCGCGATCGCCGGCAACTGCGTTGGACTTGGCAGTTTCTCCGGGACACTTGGCGTCAATCAGGGCGGCACTGGTTGGACCAACATCAGCAGCGGTTCAATCCCCTTCGGCAACGACGCGAGCGCGCTCGCCACCTCGAGCAATCTTTTCTGGGACAACATCGACGGACGCCTTGGCATCGGCACGACCAGCCCAACCGCGATCCTGACGCTGGACTCATCATCTCCCAACGGCACGATCATGCGTGTCAGCAACAGCTCGACCGGCGGTCACATCTATGACTGGCTATCGACCGGTTCTGCCAATACCGGTGGCGCCGGCCGGCTCGATCTCTTCGATTACACCGCCGGAGCCGCGCGGCTCTCCATAACGAGTTCCGGCAGCGTCGGCGTCAGCACAACCAGTCCTTCCGCGATGTTCGCCGTCTCCGGCACCTCGTACTTTGGCGGCGGCATCAGCGGGGTCTCCACAGTCTTACTCGCTCCCACGACGACACTTAGCGATCACCAATCCGTATTCGAGATCACAGGAACGACGAACAGCACAAACACCAACAACGACTTCGCCGTGAACATCAACCCCACAATGCATCCGACAGCGGCAGTTAATGGCGGTGGACTGCGGGTGGCTCCGACGCTTGGAGGTTCTGACCCCACACTCACCTCAGGATGGAACGTAATAACGTCTTCCGTGACGATCGACCCGAGCTGGTCGGGGACGACACCGATCCCGCTCGTTGCCCTTTTCAATCCCGCTTCCATTACCAATACGGGCAACGTTCCGATCAGCAACTTTCAAGAGTACGCCTCAACGCAGTCGGCATGTAACGACGGAGCAACGCTTGTAGTCGTGTGTAGCGGTCTCAATCTTGCGCCCTTCACCGGCTCCGCCAGTACAGCAGGGACCCTTGGGAACTACGGTATCGCAGTGCAGCTGTCTACGGGCTCGGCAAGCGGGACAGGCGCGGTCACGAATAATTACGCCATCAAAATTTCGGGAAATGGCGGTGCTGCCGGGACAAGTGGAGGAACGACAAATAACTATGCGATTTATGACGGCAGTACAGCCCCAATCTATTTCAATGGAAGTCTCGGTATTGGCACCACATCGCCGGAAAGTCTCTTAGCGCTACAAGGCGTGACTCCCGCAATCAGCCTGGTCAACGCCGGTGATCGTAATTGGCAGCTGCGCGCGGGCGCTGCGGCTTTTGGCACATTTGATTTTTTTGACGGAACCGCCGGTTTGACGCGCATCGCGATAACTTCGTCAGGGAACGTAGGTATCGGGACGAGCACGCCAGCAGCTCCCTTGACCGTGGAGTCAGCCTCAGGTTCTTCCGCGAATAGTGAGGAAGTCCTTCGACTCGTGGCAAATCAAGGGAACGGCACTCCGGGCAGCGGTCCGGAGATAAATTTCGACAACGTCAACAACCTCAATACGGGCTACATACGCTCCGTCGCCGAGGCTGTTACTGGAATTGAGGACTTATCTTTCGGAGCATTCCAGAGCGGAAACGGTCTCAGGGAAATCATGCGGGTTTCTGGAACCGGCGATGTCGGCATCGGCACCAGCAGCCCATCCGCCCGCCTCACCGTTTGGGGTCCCGACACCGCGAGCACCACCGCCTTCAACGTCGTCAATAGCGCCTCAACTACGGTTTTTGCGGTGTACGATAGCGGCAACTCCACCTATTCGGGCTCGATCTTTCAGTCCTCCGACCAGCGCCTGAAGACCAACGTAGTGCCTCTCGACGGTTCCTCCAGTCTGTCAGCGATAGAGCAGCTCAATCCTGTTTCGTATCTCCGCGTCGACCAGCCGGGACAGGGGGCCAATCTGGGCTTTCTTGCCCAAGCGGTTCAAACGGTCTTTCCTGAACTCGTTTCAGTGACGGCACCCACCAGCCTCACTCCCGATGGTACGCTCACCCTCAACTACACCGGCCTGATCGCTCCGATCGTCTCTTCCATCCAAGAAATCGCAAATATTTCCGGCGACTTCGAGCAGAACCTCATTGCCTGGCTCGGGAGCGCCTCCAACGGTATCCAGGATCTCGTCGCCAATAACGTCTACGCCCAAAACATCACTGCTAATGTCGTGAATTCTCGCCAAGACAACACGCAAAAGCTTTGCATCGGAACAACCTGCATCAACCAAGCGCAACTAGCTGCCTTTGTCGCCGCTGAAGGCGGCAGCCCATCTACTGGGGTAGGGGAGAGCGGTGCATCCACTGCGGCAGTAACGTCCGCCCCGGACACCTCACCGATCCTCCAAATCAACGGCGACAACCCCGCGATCGTCACTATCGGTGCAACCTACAATGACCTCGGCGCAACCATCACCGGACCACAAGCTGATCTCAACCTGGAGCTCGTGACCTACCTCAACGGCGTGCTCGAAAACCCCATCGTCGTCGATACCAGCGAACCTGCCACCGACACCATTTCCTACGTTGCCACCGACAGCCAAGGCCTCTCCGCCAGCAGCACCCGTACCGTCATCATCCAAGCCCCCGCCGCCGATGGCGGCGGCACGGCAACCTCGACCCCGTGAACCAACGTACCGTCCGCGGCCCAACCGCGCCGCCGCTCCGCCACCCACCGTCCAAAATCCGAGACCCACGCGCGGCCAACCGATCGTCCAAAATCCGTAACCTTCTCGGCATCCGATTTCCGTAGCCTCCTCGTCCACTTTCCGTAACCAACTCAAACTCAAAGAATTCAGACCAATCCTGCGACGAGGCCGAGTTCGAGCGCCTGCGGTGCTGTCAAATACCACCCTCCGTATGATCTACGCCGGATTTCGTCCATGCTTACGGCGCTGCCTTCAATCAGTTCAGCAAAACCTCCGTCTTCCACTCGCAATCCATTGTTGATGCCGGCGATCATCTCTTCCAGCACTCGTCGGCAATTCCCAAGCGGTCCTTCGAGGTGCAGGTCCCGCATCGTCCGACGCCCGTGGATCAGCAGAGTGGTGTCGCGGGTGAGCCAGCGGCGATCACGCAAAAATCCAGCCATGAACGTCACTGCCGCCGACGCGACCAACGTCTTGCCGAGAAACCACATATCACGGCCGTGAGCCTCACGGAGGAGGGGGACTTCCTGAGCCAGTCGGCACCCTATGTCGGCATCGCCGCCCGAGCTGAATAGCTCCACGACGATCGAGCCCGGCACTTCCAATACCGGAAGATTTGATTGAGAAATGACGCTACCGCAGCTGCGTCGATCGAACCTGACAGGCGCACTGTCGGGTGCGCCAATCGCGCCGCAAGTTCCGGCGGGATTTCGGCGGTCGTGTCGGTCATGGCCTGCCTCGGATCTTCCTACCGGGGCCCGATCTTACACGTCAACGCCTGTCGCAGGCGCAACCTTCCCCAACCGCTACGAAGGCTTCCAATCAACGGCGTCCTCGCCGATCTCATGGCTCTAGTCACTCTTGCACGCCGCATGGCAACAACCGCCCCACGGGTGGTATCAAATTCGGTATGCGCCCAGGGCGCAAGGGAGCCAACGCATGGGGCTTTACGCGGAACTCATGCGATTGCACGACGTTCTGCCTAACCAAATGCGTGTGACCGGAGACGAACTATGAAATACGGTCTTCTGTGGCTTCTCGGCGTTCCAATTCCCGTTCTGATGATCGGGTATCTCATTTTCCATTGATGGCCAGAAACGACACGAAAGACGGCCCCGCTTCAGCGGGGCTTTTTCGTTGGAACTACTTCCACATCTCCGATAGGGCGTAATCGCTGACGCAGGACCTCAAATGACAAAGCCAATTTTGGAAGCAAGCGGCTTCGCCGCCTCGATACTTGACGCGCTTTCATCGCACATCTGCGTGATAGACAACGACGGCGTGATCGTCGCTGTGAACCGCGCTTGGCAGGATTTCACCGAGGAAAATCCGCCAGTTTCAACCCACGCTGGTGTGGGAGCGCAGTATCTTGATGTTTGTCGAAGTGCCTCGGGGCCCGACTCAGAAGATGCGGCGAAATTCGCTTTGGGCGTGCAGTCGGTTCTCCAGGGCAAGGCCGCGTCGTTCGAGATGGAATATTCCTGCCATTCGCCGACGCAAAACAGATGGTTCTCGGGGGACGTTACTCCGCTAGAAAACGAGCGAGGCGGCGCGGTGATTTCCCACACCACGATCACCGATCGGAAGTTGTTGGAGTTGGAGCTAGCGAGATTGGCGGAGATGGATTCGCTGACCGGTTTGCCCAATCGCCGCTATTTCCTGGAAACCGCAAGCATGGAGGTTGAGCGCGTACGCCGGTTCGGCACCGCGGCCTCGCTGGTGATGATCGACCTCGATCACTTCAAGGCGGTGAACGACACATACGGACATCCAGTCGGCGACGAGGCCCTTCGCTGTCTCACGCAGGTCTGCGAGAAACTCTTGCGACAGATCGACGTTATCGCGCGCATTGGCGGTGAGGAGTTCGCCGTCATGTTGCCCGGCACGGACGAGGCCGGTGCTGTCTCGGTCGCAGAAAAGCTACGCCACGCCGTTTGCGAAACGCCGGTCAAAAGTGGCCAAAACCAATTCAACATAACCGCGAGCTTCGGTGCTGCGGAAGTACGCGCTAGCGATACGGGAATTGATGAGTGCCTCGCTCGCGCTGACTCAGCGCTCTATGCCGCGAAGCACGCAGGGCGAAATCGCGTGATGAGCTTCGCCGCCGCCACCTCATTCAGCGAAGCGCAGTTGGCTCTTCCGGGATGATCCGAGCCTCCGCCCCTAACCAATCCCTCTTGCCTCAAGCCCCGCGCCACCGCCAGGGGACAAGCCGTCCAAAATCCGATACCCACTCGCGACCGCCGAACCGTCCAAAATTCAGCGCCTCCCCGTCCAATTTCCCTGCCCTTCGAGAACGGGCGCGTTACCCGGCTAGCGCCGCTTCCCATACAGCGTACGTCCGATAACCTTGTTGATCGGCCGCGGACCAAGCGAAGCTGTCAGTGGCACATACTTGCCGCACGCACATCCGGGATAACGGCACTGCCCGCGCTTTCGGCGCTTCTGATATTTCTCAAAGCAAAACGGACAGTGAGGACTTCGACCTCCGCACCGCGAACACTCAGGCGATATCCAATTGTGCTGCGAGCCGCCGTGCTCGCAATTTCGGCAGATTGGCATAGACCCGAGACAGCATACCAAACGAAACCCCACCAACAAAAGGCGGGGCAGGGCGACGTGGCGTCCATTTTTCGCAATCTGCCGGCCATGCTACCATTCAGCCTCTTCCTTTTTATGGCCGGAACATCACCGCGGATCGCACGCGTCCCTCATACCGCGAAGCGGCCGGAGCGCTGTCCGCATTGCGGCAGCACCGCGATCACCCGAAAGGGGACCCGTCGCAAGAAAATCGAAATCGTCCAACTCTGGCGCTGCTCATCGTGCAAACGCGTCTTCACACCGACACCGCCCGAACTGCGCAACAAGACGTATCCGCTGCGCATCGTGCTCGACGCCATCACGCAATACGACCTTGGTTATTCGCTCGACGAAACTGCCGAGAAGCTTCGCACTCGGCGCGGCTACCGGGTCGCTCGCTCGACGATCGCCGCATGGCTCGCCGAGCATCGCTCGCTCACCACCTATGCTCGGTTGCGCGCAGAAGGTCGCCGGCTATATTCGCCGCGCCACGCCATCCGCGCGATTAAGCTCTACCACCGCCAGGTGTACAAATTTGAGTATCACCGGCCCAAGCTCGCGATGCTTCGGCAGGGGAGTGAACACGGTCGGTTCGCCGGCGTCGCCGATTTTTTGGAGCGCGTCCCGGCCGAGTGTCCGCACGAGCTGTTCCGCGGCAGCGAGCGCGCGTCGCAAAAGCCCCCCGATTTCATCGACGCCTCGCGCCTTATCGTTGTTGAGAAAGAGAACCTCGCGACCCGCATGGCGGCGCTCGTCATCCCGACCGTCGGCAACAATCGTCTCCGGCACGAGGCGCTTCAACGCTTCATGTTGGCGAACGACTCGACGACGCTGGCGGTCGAAATTCCGATATGGCTTCCGCCCTCCGAGATTCTGGAACTGGAGCGCGAGCATGAAATTTTATTGCGCAACCCCGATGCACCTGTCGACGCCAGCATCACCGGACACATGGACTTTCTACAGGTGCGCAACGGCGCCGTTCACATTCTCGACTACAAGCCCGACGCCCGCACCAATCGGCCGATCGCGCAGCTTACGATCTACGCGCTGGCACTCACACGCCTTGTCCCCGGCCTCAAACTTTTCGACATCAAATGCGCGTGGTTCAATGAAGAAGAATATTGTGAATTTTTCCCACGCACAGTCCTCGCGCGTCAGCCGAAGTAGTGTAATTCCCGATATGACTGAAAATGTTTATTGTCCGACGTGGAGAATATCGCTTAACAGAGCCAAGAAAGTACCATTTGACTTTTTCGTGTTTGTGGTCTTGCTACGCTGTAGGCTCTCCCCGATTATCGATAATAATGCGCAGCATGTTATACTAGATGCATGAAAAGCGTTGTTCCGGAGACTTTTCGGCCGCTGCTGTGGTCATATGATTTCGACCGCATCGACCAGGTGAAGCACAAGAAGACCATCATCGTTCAGACGATCAACTATGGCACGCTCGCCCAATGGCGTTGGCTCGCCGACACCTATGGCCGCTCCAGCGTGCGCGACGTGCTCGGCACCATCCCGGCAACCGAGATCAGGTCGCGTGCGCGGCGCCTCGCCTCGCTCATGTTCGATATCGACCACTTCAACTATGCACCCCGAGGTACTTACTAGGGCGGCCGCCGCTCTCTTCCCTTCCCTGAGCCGGTTCCCCGGTTTCTATCTTGCTGGCGGCACCGCGCTCGCGCTGCAAATCGGCCACCGCGTCTCTGTCGACTTCGACCTTTTCTCCGACGATGCGATCGATCGAGCCTTGCTGCAACGCGTGCGACGCGTCGTTGCCGGGGCTGAGATAACGGTGCTCGTCAACAACGCAGACGAACTGACGATGCTGACAAACGGCGTAAAGATGAGTTTCCTGACTTACCCCTTCCCTGTCCGCGAGCCGCTCGCGTTTTACGAGGGAGTGCGGCTCTTGTCGGTGCCCGAGATTGCCGCGACAAAAGCCTACACGATCGGCCGTCGTGGAGCGTTCAAGGATTACGTCGACCTCTATTTCGTGATTGCCGAGAAACACGCCACGCTCGCCGGCATCATTGCCGATGCTGAACACAAATACGGCGCGGACTTCAATTCCCGCCTGTTCCTCGAACAGCTCGTCTACCTCGCCGATCTCGACGATGCCGAAGTTCAGTTCCTCAAGCCCGCGGTGACCGCTCAGGCGGTGCAAACATTTTTCGAGGAGCGCATTCGCGAGATCGCCCGCACCTTATGACGCGCAAATCCACAGCGGAAAATCTCCTCGCTCAGATCCTCGATCTTCCCGAGGCGGCGCAGACCGAGCTGGTAGAGACGCTGCTCGACCTGCGCGCACAGCAGCTTGGCATCTATCAGCTCGATGACGATGAGCGCGCTGCCCTTGCGCCCAGCACCGAGGATATCCGGCTTGGGCGCTTCCCATCTCCCGAGGACGTCGAGGAAACGTTAGCTCGGTACCACCCGGCTCCGTAGCGCACCTCTTTCCCCGCTCGGTCAAGGCAACCGCTGCGTGGCGGCCTGCGGCCGACCTTGACCGGCGTGGCCGGCGCGCTCACGCAAATTTCGTCGGCTCCAGAGCGAATGTCGTTTTCCGTCCCACCAAAGCGAACGGCTATCGGTATTTCCCTACCCTGGCGCGGAGACCGATTTCTCGGCTTCCAATCTAATTTCCGCTTTCGCTGAGCAAGCGGGCCACCTCCGTCTCGGCACGTGCCGTCACCTGTGCGCCGAAAACGGACTTGGATGGCCGCCTCAAGCTCCCCCCGATTTACACCACCTTACGGACGTGACCCAACCGCCGTCCTTTGTTGTGCAAAACCCACCCGCGGGTTTTCGCTAGATCTGCGGCGCTCATGTCATCCAATACCCCGCCAGCAAAGAGCGCATCGTAGAAGCCCTGGGCCTTGCCGTCGCCAGTGACAATCGGCGTTTCGTATTGATCGATCGTGATCCCGTCGACCGTAAAGCGCCCCTCCCGCATCAGCTTGGTTGCCCATGCCAAGGGGGTCTCAAGCTCACCGAGACTGCCTTCCTTTAGGTAGGCGGCCCGAGCTATCCAATACCTCAGAACGAACTGCCCGATTTTCAGCCGCGCGGCATCGGCGGCCGGGCAGCTCTCATCGTATAGCTGTTCATTGGGACATAATGGGGCAGCATGGTTGAACCTGGCCTTCCTTTGTGCCAATTGGTGGCCGTCCCATCTCAACCGGGTCGATCAGGCCGGGATCGCTACGCGGCCTGATCAGACTGGTTCGTGCTGCTGGTTACCGCGGCCAACGAGGTTTGCAAGCCGCGGCCGTTGGGATAATCGGTTCTGAGTTCGATCGCCGTTGGTGTTGGACAACTGGTCTCGGCTCGCGCGGAAACCATCCGATTGCGGCCCAGGTGCTTCGCCTCGTAGAGGGCTTGATCGGCGGCCGTAATCAACTCCTGGGGAGTAGTGTCAATATTTTGGAGAAATACGGCGACACCGCCGCTAATGCTGACATAGGGTCCGGTTGAGGAGTGCTCGTGCGGAATTTTTAACTCTGCTACCGCGTGCCGGGCTGCTTCAGCTATCCGCCCTGCGCCGACCAGGTCGGTATCGGGAAGGATCATGGCAAACTCCTCACCACCATATCGCGCGGTGATGTCAGCGGGTCGGCGGCAGCAGGATCGCAGCGCGGCCGCGACCTGCTTCAGACATTCGTCGCCAGCCTGATGCCCATAGTTATCGTTATAGGATTTGAAGGAATCGACATCGCAGAGAATGAGGGACAGTGCTCGTTTGTGACGGTAGGCGACGGCAATCTGACCGGCAAGATAGGTGTCGAAAAAACGCCGATTGGCAAGATTTGTGAGCCCGTCCTGTAGGGATAACTGCTCAAGAGATTTGTTCGCCGCTCCCAATCGCGCAGATAATTGACCGAGCCGCGCGTAGTGGGCGGCGTTTTCGATCAGCAGAACAATCAGCAAAGCGATTGCGGCCACCAGTCCATAGAGCCGGCCTCCATACCACCCGAGGTCGAAACGGCCACCATCCAAGACCGCACTCAGGCCGACGTCCAGCATCCCGACATACATCACGACCATCAGCCACAGATCGAGCACGGTGCGCTGCTGCCGCCGCCACAGGAGTACGAAGGCGACCAGGCTCAACATCCAGATACCCGTGACCAGGAACTTCATTGCCGGGGTAAAGCTATTCCCCAGGATAAGCACAGTAAGAAAGTCTTGGTTAGCGGCGAGCGTAAGCCCGCATACGACAGCGAGCATGGCTGCTACAACGACCAGGATGGCTATGCCGATCCGCCCGCTGCCTGTGTCGAGTGCCGTGCCCCTCGCCGCTACGGCTTTGCTATCTTCGTCCTTGAGCAGCGCGTAGAGGATGACGAAGAGCGGGAAACCGCCATGCCAAAACATGTACAACCAAGCCGCACTCTGGGGTCCTGCACCGAGCAGCCCGCTCGGTGAGAACAGCTCGGGAAATGTAAGCGCATGCGAGAAAGCGATGAAAGCAGTGAACAGGTAGCCGCTCCCGAGCACGAGCAGCGCTCGCGAGCGCAAAACGTTGAACTGAGCGAACAGCAAGACCGCGGTGATTAAGTCGCTGATCACGAGCGTCGCTTCGTAGGCCGGGATAAAACCTTGCACCCGCGCGAGCGGCTTCGTCGCGAACGGCACGGCGGCGAGAAAGAGCACGGCGGAGATCAGCACGGCGGACAAAGCGAGCCGGTTCTCGAAGCGACTTGGAAATTCAGTCGAGAGGAATACACTTCGGTCAGTTAGCTCGGTCTGCGTCATTCGTTGGTTTCCCAGCTAGATCCCCGAAAGGAATAGGTCGTCACGCCGCTGAGGTCCCGAGCAACCGTCGCGTTACATCTCATAGTGCTCGCGATAACATTCCGGGCAGAGCCCATGGCTGATGCGGACTTTGCTGGTACCGCCCAATTGGTAATATTCCTCGGCGTCTATCCATGCACTTTCAGCTGGGGAGGCCGCCTGCTTCACGCGCGCACAGAAGCTGCACAGAGAGACCAGCGGTAAAAGACGCTCCGCATCGGTAAAATCTATCAACGCCTTAAAATCAAAAAGATCCATCGGGGGCCGCACCTGTTCGTCGACGGCGAGCGACTGGAACAGGACGCCTCGGACGATGGTGGCGGTTCGAAGCGGCGTAATGGCAAGCCGCAGCTCACGTCTGATCTCGGGGCTGTCACACCGCATAGCCAGCGCCACAGGCTGAAGAGTCTCCATCGTCTTTTCGATGGATCGCCGATAAATCTCGCGAACGTCATCGCCCTGGATGAAATCAAAAAGGTTCTGTCCCAGCATCAAGGTTGCGCCAAGTTCGGGGGCGCCGTTGTTGGTGGCAGACTCATTCCAGCGCGTGCGACCGACGGCGGAGATGCGATAGTCCAGGTCGACGGCATAGGCGATGCCGTCGACGGCATCGAGGACGTCACCGAGTTCCCAGGGACCGATCTCCATGCCTAACGACTTCTTCAATCGCGCCGGGGCGAGCGCCACGGCCTCCTGAATGCCATGTGTCATGCAGCGAAGGGGACAATAGCCGCATCGTCGAGCAGTCGCGCTACGACCGAGAGCAATTCACTGGCGCGGAAAGGTTTTGCGAGTGGGACCGTAGCGCCCAGCCCGATCGCAGCGCGCAAGTACAAAGGGGTGCTACTTCCGGAGATTGCGAGTATCGGAATTGCGGCGGAAGCCTCGCGCAACGCTCGGATCGTCGCGATGCCCTCCATTTCCGGCATCACGATGTCGGTGATGATGAGCGACGGATGCGTCGTGTGAAACAGCGCGATCCCCTCCCTGCCGTTTCGTGCCTCGTGCACGGCATAGCCCGCGCCTTTCAGGATGCGGGTGAGGAGGAGGCGCATCTCTGGGTCATCGTCTATGATAAGGATTTCCATCAATTTTTTCCTCTTATGACAACATCGCAAGCTCGGGCATCCGCCCGGCGGAGAGCCGTCGTCGTCGAATACCCACGCAGCACGCCGCCGATTAACTTCACGCATCCAGCGCAGCCCGAACTGCGACGGCGAGATCGGCTCTGCGATACGGCTTGCTTAGCAGGCGCGTATCAGCCGCGAGCGAGCGATCCAGACCGTTTAGCGTGGTTTCCGGAAAACCAGAGGTGAAGAGCACTCTGGTCTTCGGCCAGCGCTGCCCCACTTCTCGGGCTAAATCGAAGCCGTTGATGCCACCGGGCATTATGATGTCGGTGAGCAACAAGTCGATTTTCTGTTGCTCCATCACCTCAATCGCGGCCGCGGCGTTTTCGGCCTCCACCACGCGATAGCCCAACTCCGTCAGCTGGCGCACAATGACCAGAAGCAGCTCGGCATTGTCCTCGACCGCAAGGACCACTTCGCCTTCGCCGCGTACGAGAGGCACCGGACGCTTCTCGTCTTCGCTCGCGACCTCCCCGGCCATCCGCGGGAGATAAAGGCGAAATGTCGTCCCAATTCCGGGCTCGCTATAAACGGTAATGTGGCCGCCCGATTGTTTGATGAAGCCGAACACCATGCTGAGGCCCAGTCCGGTTCCCTTGCCACGCTCTTTGGTCGAATAAAACGGCTCGAAAATGCGATCCCTGACCGCCGGCGGCATACCAGCTCCAGTGTCGCTGACCTCTATCATCACATAGTCGCCCGGGTTCACCTCAGCGTTCACCGCCGCATAATCGGCATCGAGGGTTTGATTGGAGGTGGTGACTGTGAGACTTCCGCCCTTTGGCATGGCGTCGCGGGCATTGGTGGCGAGATTGGTCAGGCTCGCATCGAGCTGCGCCGGATCGACAACGGTCGGCCAGGCATCGG
>Ga0181537_10001997_pt1 | contig 18329 bp, 14 predicted proteins | sample PEATcosm2014_Bin_39_FD_119765 | JGI IMG/M metagenome (GOLD analysis project Ga0181537, IMG submission 119765) | Peatland microbial communities from MTU Mesocosm Facility, Houghton, MI, USA - PEATcosm2014_Bin23_10_metaG | ecosystem: Environmental > Terrestrial > Soil > Wetlands > Peat | place... | reverse complement strand
GCGTCGGCACCGAAAATCGCCCAGATCGGACCGCCGCCGTTATGGCCGTCGCCGATGCCGGCGAGCGCGGCATTGATGAAATTGCTCGGATTATATTTTTGGTTTTTGGCGTTGAGCCAGCTGAACGGTTCGTAGGGATTGGTGCTCTGATAGGTGTTGTAGCCGAAGTGGCCTGCAGTCTCGTCGTAGAAGCGCTTGCCGATCATGTTGACCAGGATCACGTCCTGCCAGTCGCTGACCGGAAGGCCGATGGCGCGCGCCTTGTCGAACACTTCGCTGCCCGGACGCCAGCGCACATTGACGTAGCCATATTGGCAGCCGATCGCGCCCGGTTTGGTGAGATGAGAACCGAATTCGCCGGTATAGTTGAACAGACCCCACAGAGCGGCGCCGACCGCCATACCGGCGATCTCGCCGCTGGCGTCCTGATCCGACCACGGCATGCCGGCGAGCCCGCAATATTCTTCCGTCAGCCGCGGATCGAACATGCGGCGGAAGTTGACGTTTCCGGTCGAGCCGCCGGTGCCGACGATGACGGCCTTGCGCGCGCGAATGTTCAGCTTTTTCCCGTTGTGATTGACGGCGATTCCGGTGACACGGCCCGAATTCGACGCCGCACGATGGATCGCCGTCATCCGGTGCTCGAGCAGGATGTCGACGCCGGCCTTGCGCGCCGCGCCCTCAAGCGGACGGATCAGGCCGGCGCCGGCGCGGATTTCCGTGTCGGTTGGATCGGCGGGCCCGCCGGTATGGACCATGGGCCAGTCGGCGACGTCGATCTGCATGGTGCGCAGTACCGAGATCCCGATCTCGTGCCCGACGCTGTTCGGCGGCCGGTCGATGACTTTGACGCCGTGCGCCAGTAGAAATTCGAACGCTGCCACGCTGTTGTCGGCAAAGGCGCGGATGATCTCGCGGTCATTGTAGCGGTAGGGCGGAAAGCCGTTGTTCTCGACCACCGTCCAGTCGGTCAGGTCCTGGAAGAACAGGTCGGGTGAATCCTCGATGCCGTGTTTCTTCTGGTAACTGGTGCCGCCACCGAGCGGCAGATTGCCGCCCGAGGTAATGGCGTGGCCGCCGATGCGTGGCTCGGCCTCGACCAAGATGACCGATGCGCCGGCCTCGCGCGCCACGATCGCCGCCGGCAGACCGGTCGCCCCGGAACCGATGACGACGACGTCGGCCTCGCGATCCCACTTCGACGGCGCTTGTTCTGCCGCCATTGTTTTTGAACCCTTTTTCATTCGCCGCCTGGACGGGCCGGCGAGACTAACAGCAATGCCGATTTTGTGTCATGGGGAGGCAATGGCCGCGACCCAGGAGTGCAGTCATGGCGGATTTCGTGCCCACCCACCGGCTCAGCCATGAGGCGAGCCTGAAAATGCTCATGGCCGGCGTCACCAGGGCCAACGAACTCGACTGCAAAGTATCGCTCGCCGTGGTCGACCAGAGCTGCCGGCTGATCGGCTTCCTGATGATGGACGGCGCGCGGCACTTCTCGATCATCACCACGCAAAGAAAGGCGATCACCGCCGCCTCGCAGCGTCAGCCGACCGGCTACGCGCCGGAGGAGAGCGCGCTGTCGATGTCGGTGCGGATGGGCGACTTCACCAATGTGCCGGGCGGATTTCCGATTACGGTCGATGGCGAGGTGATTGGCGCAGTCGCCGCCGGCGGCGCTAAGATCGAGCAAGACGTCGAAGTGGCGAAAGCCGCGCTGGCGGCGATTACGCCGTGACTTTGGACACGCCGCGCATCTCGTCGCGCGCAGCCTTCACCGCTTTGATGATGTTCTGGTAGCCGGTGCAGCGGCACAAATTCGACGCAAGCATGTCAATCAACTCCTCGTCGCCGATCTGCGGATTCTTTTCCAGCACGTTGGTCGCGAGCATCAGGAAGCCCGGCGTGCAATAGCCGCATTGCAGGCCGTGATTGTCGATGAAGGCCTGCTGCAGCACCGACAGCTTGTCGCCGTCGGCAAGCCCCTCGACGGTGCGGATCTTCTTGCCCTGCGCCTGGATCGCGAACATCAGGCACGACCGCACTGCCTCGTCGTCGACGATGACAGTGCAGGTGCCGCAGACGCCGTGCTCGCAGCCGATATGGGTGCCGGTCTGCCCGCAATCGTCGCGGATGGCGTCGACCAGCGTTTTGCGCGGTTCGACGCGGATCGGATAATCGCGGCCGTTGATGGTGAGCGTGATGTCGAACTTTTCGTTCATGGGTGCGTCCACGCAGCTTTTATAATCCGGCTGCGTGGCGGCGTCACCCCGGCTTACATGTCGAGAACGAGCCGCTCTGACTTGCAGCCGCAGCAGCAGATCATGACCCTCTCGTTGGTCGCCTGCTCGTCCTCGCTGAGCACCGCGTCGTGGTGCACCGGCTCGCCGGAAATCACGCGGGTGTCGCAGGCGCCACAGATGCCGAGTTCGCAGGAATAATCGACGTCAACGCCGGCATCGAACAGCACTTCGAGAATCTTCCTGCCCGGCGGAATGAAATATTCCTCGCCGGAGCGCGCGAGCTCGACCCAGAAGCCGCCCAGTTCCTCGGCCTTGGTCTCTTCCTTGGCGGTGAAATATTCGACATGGACCTGATGCTTCGGCCGGCCGGCGGTCGCGGCCTCGAACGCCTTGAGCATCGGATTGGGCCCGCAACAATAGATATGCGCGCCTTGCGGCGCGGCAGCGGCGATGGCGGCGAGATCGAGAAATTTTCCGCCCGCCTCGTCGTCAAAATGCAGGTGCACCGATTGCGGATCGAGGTTCTGCAAATTTTCGAGGAACGCCATCTCGTCGCGCGAACGGCAGGAGTAATAGAGCGTCCACGGCCGCTTGAGCGCGATGAGCTGCTGCACCATGCACCAGATCGGCGTGACGCCGATGCCGCCGGCGACGAACACGACATGCTCGGCGTTTTCGATCAGTGGGAAATTATTGCGCGGCGCGCTGATCTTGATCTCCTGCCCGACGCGCATCTCGTCGAAAATGTAACGGGAGCCGCCGCGGCTCGCCGGATCGCGCTTGATGCCGACGACATAGCTGTTCGGATCGGTATTCGGCGCGCACAGCGAGAATTGTCGGATGATGCCGTTGGGCAAATGGAGGTCGATATGCGCGCCGGGCTTATAGGCCGGCAGCGCCGCGCCGTCGGTGCGCTGGAAGGTGTAGACGTTGGTGTCCTTGGCCGCCGGCGTGATCGCGGTCAGGCGCGCGTCAATCAAGCCCGCGGCGGCGGCCTTTGATGGCACAACAGGTACTGCGGTTATGGTGTCCATGCGGGGCTTAAATAGTCGGCTCCGGCGGGCCTTGCAAACACGGGTTTCGCTTAATTTCGCTGGGCCAACCGCAATGCGCGCGCGTCCTGGGTCAATACGTCATCGCTTGCGGCGGTTCTGAGGTAATCCGCGAAGACGCGGCCGATCAGCACGATCAGCGGTCCCGACGGCGGGCTGGCCGCGAGCCGCGCCGGCAGTTCCGTAATCGCCGCCGCGATCACGCGCTCGTCGGCGCGGGTGGCGCGCTCGACCGCGACCGCCGGCGTTGTGGGATCGAGACCGGCCGTGACTGCGGTGGCGACAAGATCGGACAAGGTCCTCACCGGCATGTAGACGACGGTCGTTACCGCTGGATCGGCGACACTTGCCCAATCGATGTCGGCGGGCAGCCTGCCGTCATGACCGTGCCCGGTGATGTATTGCACGCGGCGCGCCTTGCCGCGTCGCGTCAGTGACACCAGCAAGCGGCTGGCGGCGCCCTGCGCGGTAGTGATGCCAGGAACCACTTCGACCTCGATGCCGGCGGCGCGGCAGGCCGCGATCTCCTCGTCGGCGCGGCCGAACAGCATCGGATCGCCGCCCTTGAGCCGCACCACGCGGCGGCCGGCTTTGGCGAGCGATATCATCAGCGCGTTGATGTCGTCCTGCCGGCACGAGGTTTTGTAGCCGGTCTTGCCGACCAGCATCTTCTTCGCTTCGCGGCGGGCAAAATCGAGAATGTCGGGCGCGACCAGCGCGTCGAACAGGATGACGTCGGCGGATTGCAGCGTGCGCACCGCGCGCAACGTCAGCAAGTCCGGATTACCGGGGCCGGCACCGACGAGGATGACGGAACCGCCCTCGCCTGCCGTGGCCGGCGTCATCAGTGCATCGAGATCGGCATCGGCCGGCGCGCGGTCAGGCGTCGTAATCGCGCGCGCGGTGAATTTCTCCCAAAAGCTGCGGCGGCTGCGGAACGGCAAAGCCAGCGCCGCCACCCGCGGCCTCAAGGCGCGCGCGGCTTCGGCCCAACGCGCGAAACCCTTCGGGATCAGCGCTTCGATCCTGGCGCGGATGGCCTGGCCGAACACCGGGGAAGCGCCGTCGGTCGAAATGCCGATGACCAGCGGCGAACGATTGACGATGGCGCCGAACGTGAAATCGGAAAATGCCGGCCGGTCGATCACATTGACCGGCACACCGGCTTTACGGGCCGCCGCGGCAAATGCCGCGGCCACGTTGTCATCCGCGCAATCGGCGACGGCAATGGCAGCGCCGGCGAAATCGTCCGCGCTCCATTCGCGCTGGTGCAGCACGATGGCGCCGCGCGGCGGCGCGGCGGCGAGCGCGCCCATGTCTTCGCTCGGCGATGGTGCGAAGACTTCGACCCGTGCGCCGGCGGCCGAAAGCAGTTCCGCCTTCCAGGCCGCCGCCGGCGCGCCGCCGGCGACGATGGCGCGCTTGCCTTCGAGCGCAAAAAACGCCGGCAACCGCGCCAGCGGGCCGATGCGCGTCGTGGCAATCTCAGCAGGCTTGCGAACGAAACTCACTTACCGGCACCCCCTAGTAAACGTCGGCTTGATAGCGATTATTGTCTTTGAGTTCACCGAGAAATTTCTTCGCTTCGGCTGGCTTTTGGCGGCCATATTCGCCTATGATTTCAATCAGCGCAGCTTCGACATCCTTCGCCATGCGCTGCGCGTCGCCGCAGATATATATATGCGCTCCCTCGTCGATCCACGACCATAGTTCCCGTCCAGCCTCACGCATGCGATGTTGGACATAGACTTTTTCAGCGCCATCCCGCGACCACGCGAGCGAAAGGCGCGTCAACACGCCTGACGCCTTCATGGCGGTCAGTTCGTCCTCGTAGAAAAAATCGCAGTGACTACGCTGATGGCCGAAGAACAGCCAGTTGCGGCCGGTCGCCTCGGTCGCCTGGCGCTCATGGAGAAAGGCGCGAAACGGCGCGATACCGGTGCCGGGGCCGATCATGATGATCGGCTTTGCGGGATCGGTCGGTAACGAGAAGTGCTGTGCTCTCTGGACATAGACTTTGACCTTGTGACCCGGTGCAATTTGGCTGCCAAGGAAACTCGAACACACGCCGAGCCGCGTGCGTTTGTCGATCTGATAACGCACTGTATCGACCGTAAGCGCGACCCTTCCCGGTGACGTCTTCAACGACGACGAGATCGAATAGAGCCGCGGCTGCAAGGGTTCGAGCGCTTCGACAAACGCCTCCGGATCAGGCCGTATTCCGCGAAATTTCTGCAAGGCTGCCAGCACATCGAGAATTGCAGCATCGCCGTCCGGATCTTCGCCCTTGGCAAGCCGTTTCGCTTTCTGCCGCCGCTCGCCACCGGTGAGATACGAAATGAGCTCGAACAGCATATCCGGCGCGGGCGACAGAGAAGCGTTGTAGACAAGCTCCTCACGCAATGTGTGATCGCCGATAGGAAAGTCCGCAGGCGCTTCGATCGCGGCCAGCACCGCGTCGACGAGATCGGAATTGTTGACCGGGAAAATTCCGAAGGAATCGCCGACAACGTAATCGAGATCGGTGCCGTCGAGATCGATTTCGATATGCCACGTCTCCTTCTCGGAGCCGGCTTTGTTGAGGCGCCGGCGCTCTCGGAAAGCGGCATAGACCGGATTGTCGCGCGAGCGTCCCGGCGCCGCAGCAGCCGGCGTAACCTTGGCCTCTTCGGCCAGCGCAAGCTTTGCCTCTGCCGCCGGCGCGTTCTCAAGCTCCTGATAAAGCTGCTTAACCATGCGGGCGGTTTCCTTGCCGCCCGGCACACAGAGATTCAGTCGCTTCTCCGATTGCACGAAGAGCGCATTCGCATAATCGTGGCAATTGTAGCCGCACTGGCCGCAATCCTGCTGCGCCATCGCCGCCATCAGCCGGCGCTGCAGCTTCTTGCCCTCCGCAAGCTTCATGCGATCCGGCAAAAGCATCGCCGGATCGTGCCAAGGCGCGCCGTCGTCAGCTTCGACCGGTGCGGAAGCGGCGCTACCCAGCAGCAGCGTCGGCAGCAATTTGCCGGCCTCGTCAGCGGACAGCGCCGTGACGCCTTCCTCAAGCCCGAACAATCCGGCGAACAGGCCATTGAGCCAAATGCGCTGTTCCGGCGTGAATGGCGCCGACTCGGGAAGAATCGAAGGGATCGGCGGCCGCGGCGTCACGCTCATTCGGCAGTCTCCGCCTCGGTCATCGCTTTAAGTGCGTCGATGTCATGACGCCGCGTGAAGGCAAGAAAACTCTCTTCGCGCGAGGTGCGATGCGCGAGATAGGCTTTGAGGATGCGTTCAACGGTCCGCGGCGTGGTGTCGGCGGTAACATCGCGAAACAGTTCGCGCCCGAGCGCGGCGTTCGGCCCGAACCCGCCGCCAACGAGGATGTGGTAGCCCTCGATTGGATCGTCGTCCTCGTTCTTCTGCACTTTGCAAGCGAGCAGTCCGATCTCGGACACGAAATGCTGCGCGCAGGAATGATGACAGCCGGTGAGATGAATATTGACCGGCGTATCGAGCGAGACGCGCGTTTCGCACCAGCGGGCGATGTCTTCAGCGTGACGCTTGGTGTCGGAGGCGGCAAATTTGCAGCCGACATTGCCGGTGCAGGCAACCAGGCCGGCGCGAATGGCATTGGTATCGATGGCGAGACCAAGCGCCTCGATGCGTGCGGTCGCGGCCGCGAGTTTCTCGGTTGGCACGCCTGAGATCAGCAGGTTCTGCCACACGGTGAGCCGCAAATCGCCATCGCCGAACTCGCCGGCGACGCCTGCCAAGCCGCGCATTTGCGCGGCCGACATCCGGCCGACGGGAACGACGACACCGATCCAGTGCAATCCGTCCTGCCGCTGCGCGTGAACGCCAATGTGCGCGGTTCGCTGAAACGGCGGCCGTGGCGCTACCGCGCCCGGGACGGCGCGGTCGAATTTCCGGCCCAGCTTCTCTTCCATCAGACCGAGAAATTTTTCGACGCCCATCGCATCAAGCACGTATTTTAGCCGTGCCTTGGTGCGGTCGGTGCGGTCGCCGTGATCGATGTACACGCGCACTACCGCGTCCGCGACCAAGCAGGCGTCTTTCGGCCGCACCAGCACACCCGTTTCGCGTGTGAAATCGCGATGACCGGTAATGCCGCCAAGGCAAAGCTTGAACCAAATACCGGGGCTCAAGCCAAAGCCGTCCTTCACCTCGACAGCCTGAAAGCCAATATCGTTGGTGTCTTCGAGAACGGCGATTACGCCGGCGCCGTCGAAGGCGACATTGAATTTCCGCGGCAAGCCATACAGCGAACGGTCATTGAGGATGTGAAAATGCCATTCACGAGCGTAAGGCCGCGTATCGATGAGTTCCTGCCGATCGATGCCCGCAGTCGGCGTGCCGGTGACGTTGCGGATGTTGTCGGCGCCGGAGCCGCGCGAGCACAGCCCCAGATCCTGGATCGCCTCGATCATGGCGACCGCGTTGTGCGCTTGGACTTCGCGAATCTGGATATTCGCCCGCGTCGTTACATGCGCATAGCTGCCGCCATAGCGTTCGGCGAGGTCGGCAAGGCCGGCAAGCTGCGCCGCCTTGACGATGCCGTTGGGGATTCGCAAGCGGCACATGTAGGCGTTCTGATTGGGTGCGGCATAGAACAGCCCGAAAAAGCGCCAGCGGAAATTGTCCGGCGGCTTTGGATATTCGCCTTTGGCCGCATGCTCCTTGAGCCGCTCATAGGTATCGAACGGGTGTTGGTCGCGTTTGAATTTTTCCTGATCGGAGAGCTTGCCGCCGGCGGCGAGCACGCGATCTTGCGCTTTGAGCCCGGCGGCATCGGGCCCCGTCGGCTCGGGCGTCGACGGCGCGGTGGCGGTGCCCCCGGAAAGGCTTTTTGCCGCCTTAGCGATTTGCACGCCGGCAACAAACCCTTCCAGGTAACGCTTTTGCTCGGGGTTGAAATCGCCGCTTAACCCCGCGCCGACGAGTTTGACGTCGGTCTCACTCATTCAGCCGGCACTTGCACCGGCGACGTCAGTGGCGCGGGAGCCGTCATCCGGGGCTTGTGGGTGACGTAGATCGCCAATCCGGTGAAAATGCCACCGCCGACGAGATTGCCGATCGTCACCGGAATTTGGTTCCACAGCCACCATTCGGCGATGGTGACTTTGGCGCCCATCATCATTCCGGTCGGAATGACGAACATGTTGACGACTGAGTGCTCGAAGCCTTGGGCGAAGAAGATGAACACCGGCATGTAAGCGCAGGCGATCTTGCCGATCGTCGAGGTGGTCGACATCGCCGCGACGATGGCGAGGCAGACCATCCAGTTGCAGAGGATGGCCTTGACGAAGACGGTAACAAGACCGGCGAAGCCGATCGCCTCGTTGCCAATGGTCTTGGCTTCGGCGATCGAGACGATCTTGGCGGCGACGCCGGCAGGCGCCGCTGTCCAGAAATTGGTGAGCACGATCGCCAGCAGGAAGCCGTACAGCGCGCTGCCGATGAGATTGCCGAGGAATACCCAAGACCAGTTGGCAACCACGGTCTTGGTGTCAGTGTCGCTCTCGATCCAGGGCAGAACCAAGAGGCCGAAGCTGCCGGTCACCAGATCGAGCCCCAGCAAGACGATGAGAATGAGGCCGACCGGAAAAATCAGCGCGCCGACCAGCGGCTGACCGGTCTGTACCGCCCCGGTAATGGCGAGGCTTGTGGCTGCAGCCAAAATCGCGCCCGCGAGGCCGCCGCGGATGACCAGATCAATCGGCGATAAAGCGAGTTTGTTGCGGCCGGTATTGACCATGGCGGCGGCAACATCCACCGGTTTGACGTAATCCATGTTTGTGCTCCCGTGGGTTGGGGCCGGCCAAAATGCCGTGGTCCATCGGACGACGGACAGAGGCCACCTGTAATACAACGCAGCAAAGCTCGTGCCAGCAGAAGGCCATTGATTCAATTAGCGATTCTTCGTCGTAGTGGAATCGTGCGTCATGCGCGCGGCGACCGCCGCAAAAATGTTAGGCAGGAAAAATTTGTGGGACCGGGCTTGTTGCCGCCGCAAAAACTTGGCGGGCGCCCGACGGAGATTCCGCCGGGCGCCCTTAAGTTCACGTCAGCCAGCCTGTAAGCCGGGTTCTGGATGGCCTGCGGACAAATGCCCGCAGACGTGACGGCCATTCCTCTGGGACGCCGGTTGCCCGGCGCCTCAAGCAACCTACCCGGACGGCGGGATCCGGACACCGATCCCGAAACGCGCTCGCGCGAGTCTCGCGCCGTCCCTATTCGGTCTTGCTCCCGGTGGGGTTTGCCGTGCCGCCGGCGTTGCCGCCGGCGCGGTGCGCTCTTACCGCACCGTTTCACCCTTGCCGCGGTTATTACGCAACGCGCCGCGGCGGTCTGTTTTCTGTGGCACTTTCCCTGGGCTCGCACCCGCCGGATGTTATCCGGCACCGCTGGTCCATGGAGCCCGGACTTTCCTCCCCGGCAACCTTTCGGTTTCGCCGGAGCGGCCGTCCGGCCGACTGACGGGGAAAGGGATGGGGGCGACGGGCCTCCCCGTCAAGGGCGGCAAGTTCGATCGGTTAAGGCGCGGCCAACAATGTGGCCGTGCGGGCCCGCGCCGCCATGCTTCTCGGGCTGCCGCGGGTGGCGAGCAGTTCCTGAAGTGTGCCGCGGGTCGACGGATCGGCGATTCCGTCAACGCGCTCGGGCCGAAAGTGGCGCTGGAAGGCGGCCACCACGTCGCGGGTCGTAGAGTCGTATTCACCGCTCGCCTCCACACCGTAACCGTATTCCCGGAGCGATCTCTGCATGGCGGCGACGGGATCGCCGCGGTCGCCTGGCGACAACGTCTGCCCGAAATTCATGATCGGCGCCGGTTTGACCCAATGGCCGACGCCTGAATCGTGCAGCGTGCGCCAGGGAAATTTCTCGCCGGGATCGATCTTGCGCGACGGCGCCACATCGGAATGGGCAAGCACGCGCACCGCAGGAATCGTATTGCGCGTCTGGATGCTGCGGCAGAGTGTGGTGACCGCCGCGATCTGGCGCTTGGGAAAATCCGGATAGCCATGGTCGTGACCGGGATTGGCGATCTCGATTCCGATCGAGCAGGAATTAATGTCGGTTTCGCCAGCCCAATAAGCGCGCCCGGCATGCCAGGCGCGCCGACTCTCCTGCACCAATTGGACGATGCGGCTGTCCTCGAACACGAAGTAATGCGCAGAAACGTCGCTCCCTTGCGCCCGCAACAATTCCAGCGCCGCGTCCGCCTCCGCCATCCCAGTGTAATGCAGCAGGATCATGTCCGGCCGCCGGCCATCTTTGCGTTCGCCGTAATTGGGCGAAGGCATGACCTCGGCAACGACGCTGGAGTCCGGTGCAAATGCGGGACGCGACATTCGGCCACTTTAGGATGCCGGTCGTTAGCGACAAGCTCATTCGCACACGACGACAGCCTAATCGGAGAAAACTCGCGGCGCGTGGCCGACCGGCCACGCCCGACGCGCCTCAACCATTCCTTAAGCTTGCGCCTGACTAATCGAAATCGGGCGGTGCTGCCGGCCGGGGCGGCGGCGCCGTGGACGTCCATAGCATCCCATGACAGTTCCCTTATCGACGCAAATCACTGTTTTCCATGGACAAAATCCTCCGACGCAGCGACGGAAAGCAGCTTGGCGAGCGTATCCGCTCCGGCGCGGAACCCGCGGTCGCCACTGCGCGGGCCGGCGTCTTGGGGGTTGGCTTCGCCCGAATGACAGCGGCGGCGCCGCTTGGAGCACTGGAATGACGACGGGCAGCGACAGCGGGGCTGTCGCTGGCGGCAAGCCTGTCGCTGACAGCGTTGCCCGTCACGTTCCGGTGCTGGCCCGCCGTGTCGTGGACTGGCTCGGCGTTCATGCCGGCGGACTTTATATCGACGCAACCTTCGGCGCCGGCGGCTATACGCGCTTGATCCTGGAGACGCCGGGAACGCGCGTGATCGGCATCGATCGCGATCAGACCGCCATCGCGCATGGCGCGGATATGGTTCAGGCAGAGCACGGCCGCCTGGAGCTCATCGAGGACCGCTTCTCGAATCTCGACGCCATTGCCGGCGCCGCGGCGGCGGACGGCGTCGTATTCGATCTTGGCGTATCGTCGATGCAGCTCGACGAGGCAGTGCGTGGCTTTTCATTCCGGCTCGACGGACCGCTCGACATGCGCATGGGACGCCACGGTCCGAGTGCCGCTGATGTGGTCGCGCGCGCCAGCGAGCGCGATCTTGCCAGTATCATCGGCACGCTCGGTGAAGAGAATCATGCACGCGCTGTCGCCCGCGCGATCGTCCGGGCGCGCGAGGAGCGCGCCATTGCAACGACAGGTGCGCTGGCGGACATCGTTGCGCGTGTCGTGCACGCACGCCCGGGCGCGATCCATCCGGCGACGCGCACGTTTCAGGCGTTACGCATCTTCGTGAATGACGAGCTCGGCGAATTGGCGCGCGGGCTCGCCGCCGCGGAGCGTGCATTAAAACCGTCCGGCCGTCTTGTCGCCGTCGCCTTCCATTCGCTCGAAGACCGCATCGTCAAGACATTCCTTGCCGAGCGCAGCCGCACGCCGGCTGGCTCGCGCCACCGTCCTGACGTCGTTGCGCCGCCACCAACCTTCGATGTGCTCACGCGCCGGCCGGAAACACCCGACGAAGCCGAGATCGCCGCTAATCCGCGCGCCCGTTCGGCAAAGCTGCGCGCCGCCGCGCGCACCGCTGCGTCGCCGCGCGCGACGATGCCAGAAAATTTGCTGCCGCGGCTGCCCTCGCTTGAGGAGATCATGCGGGGGCGCCGATGATTCTGCGTCTTCTCAACTTCGTCGTCATTGGCGCGCTCGTGCTCGCGGCCGCCTGGGTCTACCGCATCAAGTTCGACGCCACCGTTCAGGGCGAGCAACTCGCCAAACTGAGGACCGAGGTGCGCCACCAGCGCGACGAGATCGCGGCCTTGCGCGCCGACTGGGGAGAACTCGACAACCCGGCGCGCATCCAGGCCCTTGCCGACCGCTTTCTGCATCTTAAGCCAATCACGCCGACGCAATTCGACACGCTCGACACCCTGCCTGACCGCCCGACGGCGCAACCCGTCACCGCCAGCAGCGATCCGATCGGCAGCATGATCGAGAATTCCGCGCCTCCCGAGGCGGCGGAGACACCGACGACCACCGGGAGCATTCCTGCCCCGTCTGCGCCAACGGCACCAGCACCGCCTGGTCCGGTCAACGGAGCGCCACGGCAATGAGCGCAACCGCGGATACATTTTCGCTGTCGTCGGGCGATCGCCGCCCACAGCCGGCTGCGATTCCGTGGCGGCAATGGCTGATCCAAAAGCTGCTCTACGGCCGCAACATCGATCGCGGCGCCAAGGCGAAGGCGCGCATCGGGCTCGCCATTCTGGCTTTTGCCACCGTTTACGCCGTCATCGCGGCGCGGCTTGTCATGTTTGCGCTCGTCGCCAACAGCCACAATACGCATCGCGTCGTGTCAGGCGATGCGGTGGCAACCGCGCGTCCCGATATTCTTGACCGCAACGGTGAGGTTCTGGCGACCGACGTGCGCGTGCCATCGCTCTATGCCGAGCCGCGGCGGCTTATCGATGTCGACGAAGCCGCTGAATTGCTCACTGCGGACCTGCCCGATCTGGACCCCAAGGAGTTGCGTGAGCGTCTGTCATCGAAGCGCGGCTTCGTGTGGCTCAAGCGCGACATTGCACCGGAGCAGCAGCGCGAAATCTACCACCAGGGACTGCCGGGCATCGGCTTCCTCAATGAGAACAAGCGCGATTATCCGAACGGCGCCGAGGTTTCGCACCTGATCGGTCACGTCGATATCGACAATCAGGGTATCGCCGGCATCGAGAAATGGCTGGATGGCCAGGGGCTCAACGCCTTGCATATGGCGGGCCTTGCCACGGACCGGTTGCAAAATCCGGTGCAGCTCGCGGTCGATCTGCGCGTGCAGCACGTGCTCCGCGACGAACTCGTCAAAGCACGCGCGAAATTCGGCGCGATCGCAGCCGCGGGCCTGGTGCTCAATGTGCGCACCGGAGAAATCGTTGCGCTAGTGTCCGAGCCTGACTACGACCCGAACAATCCGAGCCAGGCGCTCGATCCGACGCGCATCAACCGGCTCACCACCGGCGTTTACGAAATGGGATCGACGTTCAAGGCGTTCACCGTCGCCATGGCGCTCGATTCCGGCAAGATCACGCTGAAATCGAGTTTTGACGCGCGCGAACCGCTACAGATGGGCCGCTTCACCATCCACGATTTCGAGCCGCAACACCGCCTGCTCACCGTGCCGGAGATTTTCACTTATTCTTCGAATATCGGCGCGGCCCGCATCGCGCTCGCTTCCGGAGGTGACGCGCAGAGAACGTTCCTCGACAAAATGGGCCAGCTCGACCGATTGCGCACCGAATTGCCGGAGAGTGCAGAGCCGATCGTGCCCAAGCGCTGGAGTGCGCTCAACACTGCTACGATCGCCTTCGGCCACGGATTGTCGGTCGCGCCCTTGCAGGCGGTGATGGGCGTCGCGGCGCTGATGAATGGTGGCGTCCTTATCCCTCCGACATTCCTCAAGCGCTCCGAGGCCGACGCGCAAAAGCTCGGCAAGCGCGTCATCAAGCCCGAGACCAGCGCCATCATGCGCTACCTGATGCGCCTCAATGTCGAGAAGGGCACGGCCGAGAAGGCCGAAGTGCCGGGCTATTACATCGGCGGCAAGACCGGCACCGCCGACAAGGTCATCAGCGGCCGCTACTCCAAGGATAAGGTGCTCACCGATTTCATGGCGGTCCTGCCGGCGGATCAGCCGCGCTATCTGCTCCTGATCATGCTCGACGAGCCGCATGCAATGCCGGAGACGCATGGTTTCACCACGTCGGGCTGGAACGCGGTGCCGACCGGCGGCGCGGTTGTCGCGCGCATTGCGCCGCTTCTCGGTATTCAACCGCGCATGGATTTGCCGACCGCCGATCAGCAGATACTGGCCTCGGCGAGGGAAAGCAGGTAATCCGGTGCCGCCGTTTGCGGCCGCGCTGCCTCAAAGTTTGATCGGACGTCTGATAGAAGCTCGCCATGAAGCTTCGCGAGATTTTGCCTCCCGACGCGGAATTCGACGCTAGCTTTGCCGGTTTCGATATCGGCGGCGTGACGGCGGACAGCCGGACGGTCAAACGCGGCGACATTTTCGTCGCGATTGCCGGCGGTAAAGCCGATGGACTGCGTTTCGTACCATCGGCGATCGCCGCCGGCGCGGCCGCGATCGTTGCCGAACGGTCGCCGCAGGAAACGCTTCCCGCCGATGTTGCGTTCGTTCGCGTGCACAATGCGCGGCGCGCGCTTGCGCTGATCGCCGCGAAGATTTATCCGCGCCAGCCGCGTGTCGTCGCCGCCGTCACCGGAACCAGCGGCAAAACTTCGGTTGCCGCCTTCACGCGGCAAATCTGGACCGAGCTCGGCGAGCGCGCCGCGAGCATCGGCACAATCGGCATCGTTTCACCGAGCGGCGAGACTTCCGGCTCGCTGACCACGCCCGATCCGGTGGCGCTGCACCATTCGCTCGATTCGCTCGCCGGCGAAGGCGTCACGCATCTTGCGATCGAAGCCTCGTCGCACGGCCTCGATCAATATCGCCTCGACGGCTTGCGGATCGCGGCGGGCGGTTTCACCAACATCACCCGCGATCATCTCGATTATCATCCGACCTTCGAGGCCTATCTCGCCGCCAAGCTGCGCTTGTTCGAGGTTTTGCTCGAACCGGGCGCCGCGGCGGTGATCGATGTCGATCATGAGCATGCGGATGCGGTGATGGCCGCGGCCGCCGCACGCCGGCTTTCAGTCATGAGTGTCGGCCGCAAGGGAACCGGAATCCGGCTTCTTCGCGCCGCGATTGACGGCTTCGCGCAGCGACTGCGGCTCGAACACAAAGGTGAGCATTTTGAAGTGCGCCTGCCGCTGGTCGGCGAGTTTCAGATCGAAAACGCGCTGGTCGCGGCCGGGCTTGCCATCGCAACAGGCGGTGAAGCCGGTCATGTTTTCGCGGCGCTCGAAGATCTGTCCGGCGCCAAGGGCCGGCTTGAACGCGTTGGTACGAACCGCGGCGCCCAGATTTTTGTCGATTACGCGCACAAACCCGACGCGCTCGCCAAGGCACTCGATGCGCTGCGGCCTTATGTGACCGGCCGGCTTATAGTGGTCTTCGGCGCCGGCGGCGACCGCGATCGCGGCAAGCGGCCGCTGATGGGCGCCATCGCCACCGAAAAGGCCGACCGGGTGATCGTGACGGACGACAATCCCCGCAGCGAGGACGCCGCCGCGATCCGCGCTTCGATCATCGCCGCGGCGCACGGCGCTGCCGAAATCGGCGACCGGCGCGAAGCAATCCGCCGCGCCATCGCCGACCTGCGCCGCGGCGATGTTCTTTTGATTGCCGGCAAGGGCCATGAAACCGGCCAGATTATCGGCGACCGGGTGATGCCGTTCAGCGATCACGAGGCGGTCGCAACGGCGCTGAAGGAAATAGCCGCATGAGCGCGCGGACATTGTGGACCGTGGATGCGATGGCAGCCGCGATGGGCGCAAAACGGCAGGGCGCGTTGCCGCAATCGATATTGGGTATTTCGATCGACAGCCGCAGCGTCGAGCCGGACGAAGCGTTCTTCGCCATTCAAGGCGATAACCGGGACGGCCATGATTTTGTTGCTGCGGCGCTCGCAGCCAAAGCCGGTCTCGCCGTCGTCGCCGCCGAGCGGCGCGCGCAATTTCCGAATGACGCGCCGCTGCTCGTAGTGCCGAATGCGCTCACGGGCCTGCGCGATCTCGCCGCCGCGGCGCGGGCGCGCACGCAGGCCAAGGTGATTGGCGTTACCGGCTCGGTCGGCAAGACGAGCACCAAAGAGGCGCTGCGGCTTGCTCTGTCCAAGGATGGCGAAACCCACGCTTCGGTCGCCTCCTACAACAATCACTGGGGCGTGCCGCTGTCGCTGGCGCGCTGTCCGGCGGACGCGCGTTACGCCGTGTTCGAAATGGGCATGAACCACGAAGGCGAGATCGAACCGCTGTCGCGTCTGGTTCGCCCGCATGTTGCGATCATTACCACGATTGCGCCAGTGCATCTGGAATTCTTGGGCTCGCTCACCAAGATCGCCGACGCCAAGGCGGAGATTTTCTTCGGCGTCGAACCGGGCGGCGCCGCGGTTCTCAATCGCGACATCTCGCAATTCGCATATCTTAAGCGCCGCGCCAAGGAAGCTGGAATTGCCCGCATCGTCTCGTTCGGCGAGCGTGTATCCGCCGACGCGCGTTTGATCAAACTCTCGCTGCATCCGCGTTGCTCGACGGTACAGGCGAAAATCCTCGGCACCGAACTGACGTATAAGATAGGCGCGCCAGGCCGCCATCTCGTCATTAATTCGCTCGCCGTCCTGGCGGCGGCGGAACTGGCAGGCGCCGATCTCGCGCTCGCCGCGCTGGCGCTCGCTGAGCTTGCGCCGGTGTCCGGCCGCGGCGCGCCGATCCGGATCGAGCCGCCCGGCGGGCCCGCGCTCATCATCGACGAGAGCTACAATGCCAATCCGGCTTCGATGGAAGCGGCGCTGGCGGTGCTCGGCCAGGCGCCGATCGGCCCGCGCGGACGGCGTATTGCCGTGCTCGGCGACATGCTGGAACTTGGCCCGAAAGGCCGGGCGTTGCATCGTGCGCTGCTCGACGCGGTGCTCGCCAATTCGGTCGATCTCGTGTTTTGCTGCGGGGCGCTGATGCAGGCGCTGTGGCAGGCTCTTCCCGCCAGCCGCCGCGGCGGCTATGCAGAAAGCTCTGCCGCGCTCGAGGCGCAGGTGCTGTCCGCGATCCGTGCCGGTGACGCCGTCATGGTCAAAGGCTCGCTCGGCTCGCGCATGGCGCCCATCGTCAAAGCGCTGCAACGAGCCTATCCGCGCCACGACGACCACACAGACGCACTCGAAGACGCGTCGGCACAAGGTTGAGGCGATGCTCTATTGGCTGGTCGATCTGTCGGACAAGCTCTCGGTTCTCAATGTATTCCGTTACATTACTTTCCGTACCGGCGGCGCGGTGATTACCGCGCTGTTTTTCGTCTTCCTGTTCGGCCAGAACATCATCGACCGCCTGCGGCTCCTGCAGGGCAAGGGCCAGCCGATCCGCACCGACGGCCCGAAGTCGCACATCATTGCCAAGGCCGGCACGCCGACCATGGGCGGATTGATGATCCTTTCCGGGATGCTGGTATCGACGCTCCTATGGGCCAACCCCGCCAACCCTTACGTCTGGGTCGTGCTGTGGGTCACCCTGGGCTTCGGATTGGTCGGCTTCTACGACGATTATCTCAAAGTCACCAAGCAGCAATCGAGCAACGGATTTGCCGGCCGCACCCGGCTCGCGGCCGAAGCGGTCATTGCCGCGCTTGCCTGCATCGCGCTGGTCCAGCTCGGCCATCAGCCGTTCTCGACCTCCCTGGTTTTTCCATTTTTGAAGGAGGCGGCGCTCAATCTCGGCTGGTTCTTCACCCTGTTCGCAGTCTTCATCATCGTCGGCGCCGGCAATGCGGTAAACCTCACTGACGGACTCGACGGCCTCGCCATCGTTCCGGTCATGATTGCTTCGGCGAGCTTCGGCATGATCGCCTACCTTTGCGGCAATGCCGTTTTCGCCGATTATTTGCAGATCCACTACGTCGCCGGCACTGGCGAGCTTTCTGTGCTGTGCGGCGCCGTACTCGGTGCCGGTTTGGGCTTCCTCTGGTTCAACGCGCCGCCGGCTTCGATCTTCATGGGCGACACCGGCTCGCTCGCGCTCGGCGGCATGATCGGCGCGGTCGCGGTCGCGACCAAGCACGAAATCGTGCTTGCGGTGATCGGCGGTCTGTTCGTGCTCGAAGCGGTCTCCGTGATCGTGCAGGTCGTGTCGTTCAAGCTGACCGGCAAGCGCGTTTTCAAGATGGCGCCGATCCACCATCATTTCGAGCAGCTCGGGTGGACCGAGCCGCAGATCGTCATTCGCTTCTGGATCGTCTCGGTCGTGCTCGCGC
>Ga0181537_10001996_pt1 | contig 18330 bp, 8 predicted proteins | sample PEATcosm2014_Bin_39_FD_119765 | JGI IMG/M metagenome (GOLD analysis project Ga0181537, IMG submission 119765) | Peatland microbial communities from MTU Mesocosm Facility, Houghton, MI, USA - PEATcosm2014_Bin23_10_metaG | ecosystem: Environmental > Terrestrial > Soil > Wetlands > Peat | place... | reverse complement strand
TCGAGCCGGTGTCCGACACCCGCAGGTTTCACCACCTCACCGAGGAAGGCGGTCATCAGCTCGGTGGTGGTCAGGGACCCCAGCCGGGCGGCGCCGCTCCTCCAGAGCCGCCATCCGTCCGCGCGGTACCCCGACTCGATCTCCCATGCTATTCCGCAGGCTTTCCCCAGGAGCCTGTCGACGCTGGCCTGGTCGTTGCGGATCACGACCGGCTGCGGGAACCTCCTGGTGACGGTCATGTGCTCAGATTGACCCGATGGGCTGCCAGTCACCATAGCAGTGCCCCTCCGTTATCTCCGTGTTCACTGGCTGACTCATAATGGCAGATCTCGTGAGCACGGATAGAACCTAGCCCAGCTCCCGAAATGCCCTCGTCGCAGCGGAAAAGAGGCCTGCGGCGCCGAATCCCACGATAATTTTATCTCTGATAGTTAGTCTCATCGTGGAGTCAAACCTTCGATCTGAACATTGTTCTGGCCTCGGGTGCAGCGACATGTCGAGATCGTATACCTGGGCCAGCCGCGAACTCTCGAACGCTCGCTCATCCCGCGTAGCAGACGGTCGCAGAACCGCGGACGCCCAGATCTGGTCCATCTGTGCGCAGTCGTAATCCAAGTGGAGCTGAGCCGGAGCCGCGTCGGCACAATCGGCGATCTGAAATTGTTCGAGCTAAAGACAAGGTGTCAGTTCTTAGCGGTGCGTGACCGCGAGGAGCGCTAAGTTAGCCGGGCCTGGTTTGACCATGTGGACCGAGGTCGACGTGACCTGTCGGCTACATGACGGCGTGTGCGCCTGAGACCATGGCGCCAGGAAGCGTTGAGACGGGACAGGCCGCAGGCGTCGCGTAGCCGCTATTGCCGCGCACGCAGGCCTATTCTGAGCCCCCTGATCCCCGGCTGCTCCGTCGCCGGGGATCAGGATCCTTCCAGGTTCCTGGTTCGGGCTGTCGGTGGTTGACACGGGCTCGATGCCGCGTAGGTGTCCGGATGTGAGCTTGCCGCTGCCGTTGAGTGGGTCACCGGTATCCGCTCATGCAGATGAGCATGTCCGAGCCAGTGGGCCGAACATGGCGACCGTCACTCCCCTCGACCTGCCGAGGGCCCAGATAGCGCAGAAGCAGCATGCCGGGTTGCTCGAGTTGGACGCGCAGCCATCCGCCGCCAGGATCCGTCTTCCCAAGGGCGCAGCACCCCAGGTCTCTGCCCCGGTGCAGGTGCGGCGAGCTCACAGATCGAGGGCCCTCTCTGTCATCGGGCCGACCCACTCCACCGAAGATGGTCTCGTGCGACTCGGAGCGTGCGGCGGAGCCACTTTGCGTTTTCGCAAGAGTGGATGTCGCTGGCGCCCCTACGATGGTCGGATGGCGAGATGTACGGCACCGGTACAAGGCCATCGCACAGCAAGCGGTGCCGCAGCCTGCCCTGTACACGGCGGTGGCTACGGGTCTTACCGGTCTTACGGCTCGTACTCGTCTCCGTCCTCCTACTCATCGGCCTACCAGTCGCGGGGCAGCGGTGGCGGCACCAGCAGCGGGGGCGGCTCCGTCGGCGGCAGAACGCGGCCGAGGTGGTCGCCGAGCAGCTCGTCTGTGACCTACACCTCCGACCAAGTCCGGGCGCTGACTCCCTATCGCCGCACGGTCGAGTCGCGAGGTCAGCAGCCGGAACTTCGCGACCTCTTCCGCTGCCATGCCTGGGACGACCGGCGCGGTGTTGCTACGGAGCTGAACGACCTGCTCGAAGCACAACAGGGGTGTCTCTGACAAGGAGCTTTCGGAGCTTCTGGCACGCGACCTGTTGATCCCGGTCGTGCACGGGACGACCTACGAAGAGGTCCGGAAGGTCAGCCCCTTGCTCGGCTCTCGAAACGGGTTGGACACGGCGGAGGACTCGATGAAAGCCATCGCCACCAAGATCGCCGAACTAGTCCACGTCTAGGACCTGGCGGCTGTTGGTCGCGCGAAGCGACCTCGCTCTGACAGGGCCGTCCGCTCATGCCGCCGACAGGGTCGAGGGCCGCTGACACGACTGGGATCCTTGGCCGTCTTGGGGTGGTTAGTTCTGGAGGCGGAAGCGTCATAACTCCGGTGATGACTTACGAGAGTGGACGATAGTAGACTACTATGGTCTACCTCTGTACGGAGGTAGACCATGGACCGGTCTGTGGATCTGGGTGAGGCCGATCCGCGGTTGTATGTCCGGCTGGCAGTGCGCCTGCGCAGCCAGATCCTGGATGGTGAGGTCGCAGCCGGGCAGCGGGTGCCGTCGATTACGGCGCTCAGTCAGGAGCTCGGGTGTGCGCGTCAGACGTGCGGCAAGGCCGTGCGGCTACTTGAGCAGGAAGGTTTGCTGACTTTCATTCCGGGGCTCGGTTATTACGCTACGGCGGCGGGTGAGGTGCCATCGCAGGGAACTCCATGATGTTCGGGGTGCGGGTCATCCGAACGTGCCACTGCGGTCAGGCCCCGGTTGTCAAACTGGTAATCACGATGTTGTGTACGTGGGGGCGGGGAAGGCCGTGGGGGCTGGTGTGGTGCTCGAAGGAGGCGACTACCCAGTGCTGGGGCTTGACCGGCGAGAACCGGGTCAGGCCGGTGCCTTGCATGAGCTCCAGTACTGCGTAGTTCGCCGACCAGGCGTGTGACCAGGTGGCCCGGAGGTCCTCCCAGAGCTGCTCGGCGCGCTGGGAGTCGCTGGCGTGGTAGGCGCGCATGGCGGCCTGGAATACCTGGGCGTGGTCGGCGGCGAGCTCGTCGGGGGCTTCCCAGATAAGGTCGGCGATCTCGGTCCCGTCGGCCAGCTGCTGCAGTACCGCGTTGTCCACGTCGGCGCCCAGGGCCAGCCCGTGGCCAGGGCCGGCCAGGCCGGTCCAGGTGCCCGAAGGCTCGTCGGTCTCACAGTGCTCCAGTACATGGGCCAGGTTGTCGTGGACCCAGGTCAGCCGCAGCACGCCGGTCAGCCCCATCCCGGTGATAGCGAGGACGGTCATCGTGGTCACCTCCTGATCCCAGGATGGACCGGGCCACTGTCAATCTGCGGCCTCCGGGTCGGCGTCGCGGTCCGCGGCCCGCTGCAGGACTTGCGGGGACGGGGTGATCTCGGGTTTGGGTGGCTGCAAGATGGCGTCTTTGGCCGGTCCGGGCCAGGGCGGGAACGCCTGGCCGAGGTCCCCGTAGTCGGGATCCTCGGACGGGACAGTCGTGCTTTGGCGTTCGGCGAGCGTGCCGGCGAAGGTGCGGTGCGCGGCGGCGAGGTCTTCGATCCACTGGCCGATCTCGCCGGGCGGCTGGTCCGTAGTGAGGGTGAGCTCGGCGCGCTGGGCGGCGCTGGCGGGTGGGGGTTCGGCTGACAGGAGTGGCGGGTAGCGCTGGCCGGGGTGACGGCGGCGGAGTTCGGCGTCGGCGGCCGCGGCCAGGTGACGTTGGGCGCGGGTGGCGATGTCCCAGTCGGCCCGGTCGGCCATGATGGCGGCAAACACGGTCCCGCGATGCTGGTAGGCCTGGTGCAGGGCCTGGTAGCTGGCGGCGAGATCCCGCTGCTGGGTAGCGCGGTCGTGCTGGTCACGATTTGCGGCGGCTTCGGCTTCCGCGCTGGCGCGGAGGGCGGCCAGGCGGGCCTGCCAGGCGGCGGTACGGACCTGACGGAGCTCGTCGCCGACGTGTTGCGGTGCCCAGGCGGTTTCGGTGGGGTAGGTGTCGCGCAGGTGCAGCAGTATCCCGTCGGGCATGCCGCGGACGTCGGGCCCGTCGGTCGGGCTGAGAGCGGCGAAGGCCTCGTGCCAGGCGGCCCGCAGGTCCGGAGCGACCGTGGCCGGTTCGGGGCCGATGGGTTCGGCGGGGTGCTGGTAGCCGGATAGTTCCCGCCAGGCGCCGATGGAAGCGGCCCGTTTCTGCCAGTCCAGCCGGTTCAGCGGATGATCGGGCACCGGGCCGAGGGCAGCCACCGCCCAGGGCAGGGCGTGCTCGGCGGCGTGCTCGCCGGTCCGGTCCTTGCGGGCGTCCATCAGGGCGGCGATCTCGGTGACGTACGCGCGGCGTTCGGGGTCGGCGATGGCAGGGACCTGAGCGGACCACGGCCCGGCCGGGAGCGGGATCTGGGCGCCGAGCCGGGACCGGATCCGGGTGTCCAGGACGGTGGCCGGGTCGCGGGACCCGGCCAGGTCCCGCTCGCCGATCGCGTCGGCGAGGACCTGGGCGGGGTCCAGGCCGGCCAGTTCCGCGGCGCGCAGGGTCCGGAACAGCCATCGGGCCTGGTGGCCCGGTGCGTCGCGGTGCTCCGGGGGCAGGGCGGCAATGAGCAGGTCGCGGTATCGCTGCTGCCGGGGCGGGGTGGTTTCGGCGGTCCAGATGGCGTGCAGCAGGGCGAGGTGGTCGGCGTCGGCGAGGGACTGCTGGCGGGCCTGCGTGGCCGAGCGCTGCTGGCCGTCACGGTCCAGCACGGCGGCCAGCATCCCGAGCGCGTCGCCGGGCGCAGCGGGCGGGGTGCCGGGGGCTGGTCCGCCGGTCCGTTCGGTACGAATCTGGTCGTAGCGGGCCAGTTCGGGAGCGGGCCGGGGGCCGGGGACCGGGTCGGCGCGTTTGGGAGAGATGGTGAAGACGTAGGCGAGGTTGGTGTCGGTGCCGCGGGTCAGCGCGACGTAGGCGTGCTGGCGGTCCTCGGTCCCGGTGATCACCGCGAGGCCGGTGTGTACGGTGCGGCCCATGGCGACATGATCGGTGACCGCGTACCCCAGTTCGGCGTCGCTGAAATGTTGGTACAAGAAAGTGCGGTCGGTCCACCGGCGGCGCCCGGTGGCCGGGTCGGCGTCCAGGGCGCGGCGCACGACCAGGCCCGCGCCGGTGACGGCCTCGATGCGCAGCAGGTCCCCGTTGGCCAGCGTGCGGCCGGGTTGTCCGGCTTCGAGGGTGTGGTCGTTGCGGGTGGCGGTGATCAGGTCACCGGGGCCGGCGGTGGCGCCGTCGGCGATGCGGACTGCAGGCCCAGGCTGGACGATGCCCAGGGCGATGAGGTCGTCGCGGATGCGGCGGGACAGCTCGCGGCGCAGGGCGTGCTCGGCGGCCATGAGCAGGGTGTCGGTGCCGTCACAGGTGAGGGCGACGTAGGCGGCCATGGCGGCGTCCATCATCTGCTCGGGGTCTCCGCCGAGGATGCGGCCGTGCTCCTGGTAGTCGGCCAGCACGGTGGTGTCGCCGTCGCGCAGCCGCAGGCTGGCCGCCTGTTCCCAGGCGGCGCGGAACCGGGCCGGCTCGGCGAGCCGGGCATAGCCGAGAGCGTCAGCGAGCAGGGACATGCCGCCGCCATTCTCGACCGCCTGCAACTGGCTGGTATCCCCGGCCAGGATCAGCTTCCCATCACGGGCCCGGGCATAGGCGACCAGGTCGGCCAGGTCCGGGCCGGGCATCGTGGAGGCCTCATCGACCAGCAGCAACGGCCGCTGGCCGGTCTCGACCGGGCCGCGGGCGCCGCGCCGGCCAGGAAGGTGGCCCAGGAACTGGGCACTGTTGTAAGACACCGGAACCCCGGCGGCCAGGGTGTTGCGGGCCGACTGCGCCGCAGTGATCCCCACCACCGGGCCCAGTCCGGTGGCGGTCCAGGCACGGCCGGTTTCGGCCAGCACCCAGGTCTTGCCGGACCCGGCCGGCGCGTTGATGACGGAGACGCGCTTGCCATCGGTCAGGACCGACAGCGCGGCGGCGGCCTGGTCTTCACGCAGCCCGGTTTGCGTGCGCGGCGCGTGCGTGTCTGCTGCGCGGCCGGCCAGCGCGTCATCCAGCTCGGCCGGGTCGGCGCCGAGGGCGCGCGCGGCTTGCGCGCGGGTCAGGCGCGGCGCGCCGCTCGCGCGTGCTTGCGTGAGCATGCGCTCTTCCATGGCCAGTTGCGCGCGGGTGGCGTACCGGGTGCCGCCGTGCCGCTGGTAGACGCTGCGCCCGTCGGCACGCAGCAAGCTGCCAGGGACTTCGGCTGGCTCAGGTGCTTCCAGGCAGACCACTGATTCGAACTCTGAGCGCAGCGCCCGGTCGGCCACGTCCTCCAGCAGCGCGGCGGCCGCGGCGGGGTTCATCCCGGAGCGGGGCAAGACCCGGGCGAGATACTTGACCACATCGGCGCGGGTCCAGGTGCTCTTTTCCTGCTGCGCGAGCGCGACCGCCTTCTGCGCCGCGCGGGACAGCTCCATCTCGGTGAGGACCGCGCCGTTTGCGCCGTGCGCGTGCGCGGCCGCGCGGCCGGTTGCGGCGTGCCACACCGACGGCGCGACCGAGGCCAGGCTCACGCCGAGCGTGCGCGCCAGCTTGTCCGCCCAGCCCGCGTGAAGCTGCGGGACGTCCAGCGCGCCGTGTTTGGCGTTGCGCGTCTTGAAGTTCGCGGCTTGCGCGAGGTGCGCGAGTTCGCGCTGGGATGGCTCGCGTCCGTAGCGCTGCTCGAACCGCGTCGCGCGGGCGCGCACGTCGGCGGTGATGGACTCGCGGCGGGACGAGAACAGGCGCATCATCTGCCCGCTGATGCCCTTGATCTCAAAGCCGTGGCCGTCGTCGCGGGCGACCCATTCCAGGCCGAACCGGCGTGTCAGCGCCTCTTCCAGGTGCTGGGAGACGATCGCGGCGACGGCGCCGATGTGCTCGTTGTAACCGAGGGAGTCCGGCGCCCGCCATTTCCCGTCGGTGCTGGTCCGGGCGGTGTGGGCGATCTGGGAGTGGACGTGCAGCTGCATGTCGCCGTCGCGGGAGGTGTGCTGCAGCCAGTGCGCCACGGCCAGGTCGGCTTCGTGCCACTGGCCGGTCTCCCGGCCGTGCACCCGCCTGCCGTGCGAACCAGTGCGGGTATAGCCCGCCTCCCGCTGGAAGTAGCCGAACCCGGTATGCACGGCCTGCCAGATCATGTCGTCGACCTCGGTGACCAGGGCGGACCAGTACTCATCTCCTGCCTGGTCGTCGGCCTGGCGGGCCAGGCGGGCGTTCTCGCCCAGGGAGGCGTGGAAGATCGAGATGGACTTGGACAGCGAAATCGTCAGGTCAAAGAAGAGGGGGCTTTGCCGGGTTTGACTGGTGGCTTCGATGCGGAGCTCGTGCTTGCGTCCGGCGGTGGCGTGCGGCTCGGCGGCCAGCAGCCGGGCGTACAGGTCGGCGGCTTTGCGGCCGCCGTCTGGTGGCCTGCCCAGCGGGCTACCGTTCGGGGCCTTTCGTTTGCCGAACAGCAGGTCGTAGGGCTGGCGCTCGACCGTCTGGCCGGGCTCGAGGCCGAGGGCCTTGGCGCCGGGGCCCCACCAGCGGCCGGGCGGCTCGCCTCCGCTCTCGCTGGCCTGGATGTAGTAGCTGGCAGCGTCCTTGGCCGGGCCGCGGTCGACTTGCTTCCAGATGTAGTCAAGGTCGTAGCCCTTGCTCAGCGTCGCGACAACCGCCACCGGCTAATCCCGCCTCGGCCGAAGTGGCAGGGCTGCCCATGCTCATCGCATGATGCATGGGTGTGGAGCGGGAACCGATCATGCATTCAGCGTGACAAAATGGCCGATCAAGATCAGAAACTAGAAACGGGCAAAGCGGGATATATCAGACAGAATGAGGTTGCGGCAAGCTAGGAATGAGCACTGGCCAGGCGCACGGGCAGCATGTCCATCCCGCTAGACGCGATCGGCACTGCCACCTTGTAGCGCCCGAGGTTAACCCGCATCAGGCAGGCGGCACTGTGGGTAGAAACCGGCTCGGCCGGCCGTGCCAGGAGATCATCAGCGAGTCCCTGGCTCGCGTGGCCGCGACGAACAGCAGGGAACGCGCCTGCTTGATCTCGCGCTGATAGCGCAGCGGATCGCTGTCTCGCAGCCCCTCGACGCGGGCGGCTGGGATCACGCCGTCACTGACGCCTGCCACGATCATCCGCTGGTATTCGAGCCCTTTGAACCGGTGCAGCGTGCCGACGTGCACCGCGTCGGGCTTGCGTGGCCCGTCCGCTCCAATCTGGGCTGCTTCGACCCCGTGGTCCTTCAGGTAGTTCTCCACTTCGGGCATCAGGCGCCGCTCCGGCACGGCGACTCCAACGGAGACCGGCGTCCCGTCCTCTGGCTGCCACTCCTTCACCTGGCGGAATATCCCGGCCAGCTCTTCCTGCCAGCTGCTGGCGGCGCGGAACTGCGGGCGAGGGCCGCGCAGGACGGACCGGTACCCTCGCAGGCTGTCGCTTCCCCCGTCGAGATCATCCCATTCCTCGCTGCCCAGCAGCCCTTCGGCGACGGCGAGGATCTCGTGGGTGCTGCGGTAGCTGAGGGTCAGCCGGGTCGAGCGGCCGCGTATCGCTATCCCGAGACTGCCGAGCGAGACGTAGCTGTCGTAGATCCGCTGGTGGGGGTCACCGGCCAGGAACATGTCGTCCGGGCCGGGCGCGATCATGGCACGCAGGAGCATCCAGTGCGCCGGGCTCAGATCCTGGGCCTCGTCTACTACGACGTGCCGGTAGCGGTACCCCTCGGACGGGGCCCGTTCCTTCTCGATCAGCGCGGCGCGCGCCGCTACCTGGCGGAACGTCCACAGATTGCGTTCGGTGAGCCGCTTCGTGAACTGCTCGATTAGCTGCCAGACCGCCGCGCGCTGGACACGGTTCAGGGTTCTGCCCCGGCCCGCGCGGCGGGCACGGAAGTACTCTTCCCGGGAGCTGAGGGCTTGCCCGAGTGCGACCTGCGACCATTCATCGTGCAAAAACCTGGCGTCCCAGCGCTCCTCGCCCAGCTCGAGCAGCATGTCACGCCACAGATCGACCGCCCGCGAATCGTCCATCCAGTGCCGGCGCGTCCCCGGCTCGGCTTCGATGACGACCTTCGAGGCAAGGCTGTCGATGTTGATAACCTCGACGCGCTCCAGGATCTCTCGCCCGGCCAGCTCCAGCAGCCTGCTGCGCAGGTCGGCGGCGAGACTCTTGTTGAACGTCGTGAACAGCACATCCTTGCCGTCACCGGGCGGCAGTCGGTCGACCAGGTGTTTCACCCGATGCAAAGCGACTATCGTCTTGCCGGTTCCCGGGCCGCCGCTGACCCGTGCGGGCCCGTTGTAGGATCGCTCGACGATCTTGCGCTGGAGCGGGTGCAGGAAGACCTGCCAGCGGGCGAAGTCTCCCGCGAGGACGGCCTGCAGCGCCGTGTCGTCGGTCGTGACCAGAGTCGTCGGCCGGGCCAGCGCCGCGGAGTAGTCGGCCACGTCGACCGGCTCGTCGGCACGTACCGGCGCCGTCACCTGCTCCAGAACCTCATCCGGACTGAGCCCGTCGTGGAGCGCGAGCAGTACCTCGGCGGTGAGCTGCGGCGCGTACTCCGTCAGGCCGAGCAGCTCGTCCTCGGTAGTGATCTTGGCGATCAGCGGCAGCAGCGGCTCCGCGACGCCCAGTCCGAGAAGCTGTTCGGAAGAGTAGGCGCCGAACAGCGGCGCGGGCTGGACCGGAGGCGGGGTGACACGGGCCGCCGCATCTTGGGTGTCGACGATGTCGATGAACTCGATGCCGCCGGAGACCGGGTTGACGCCGAAGGCGTACCGGTCGAGATTCTCGTAGACCGAGCCGCGCGGCTTGACCGCGACCAGCAGGTATTCCGTTCCGGTCACCTGCAGGAGCAGGGCACGGTAGTCGGCCGTCACCCGCGCCGAGTACAGCCGGGAGTTGCCGGCGAGCTGCTTGAACTGCAAGCCGTGGCTGTTCGGGTCCTCGCGGAACTTGCGCTGGAAGTCGTAGATCGCGCCCTTGACCGCCCGGGGCAGCTTGAGGATTTCCTTGTCGGCCTTGTCGAGCAGCCGAAGCTGGACGCTCATCGGTCGCCTCCCGGGATCCGCGGGCCTAGCTCGGCAGGAGACCAGTCGCCCGGCAGCCGGGCATCCCAGCCCGCCGCGGCATAGGCCGCGATGCAATCGTCGGCCTCCGGTCCGGGCGCGATGATCGCCAGCCGCGGGACCGGCCACGCCAGCTCAGCCTGCCACGCCTGATCCCCCAGCTCATAACCGACCTGGCCGGGATCCGGGACGGGCACTCCCCGCTCGGCGAGGGCGTGCACGAGGATCCCGACTTCAGGGGCGAGCAGGTCATACACCCCGGACCACTGCTGGTCGACGGCGATACCGGACGAGGATGAAAACCGGGCGGCGCTCAGCATGGACAGTTCCGCCTCGCTCAGGCCACCCTCGTTCCGCATCAGGCTGGCCGCTAGGCCCGCGCCGCCGGCCGAGGCCAGCGCGGCCGGGTCGAAGCCGTCGAGCCCGGTCCAGGCCAGCTGGCCGCCGCCGCCGCCCTCGTCCAGGAACTGGATCAGGTTCCCCCAGTACAGCCAGGCGGACCAGCGCCGCTCGTGAGCCTCGGGGTCTGCCACGATCGTGGCCCGCCGATCATCGATCACGACGAGGGCACTCCAGGTCCCGAGCGGTGCGGTCTCGGAGTCCGTGCGGCCTGTGTCGACGATGACCGTGACGGGGCAGCCGCTCGCGTCCGTGGTGCGGACGAGCGTGACCGGGCCGTCGCCACCGGAAGCGAGCGGGTGACCGCGGAGTGAAACCAGTATCCGTTCGGCCAGATCTTCTTCTCGTCCCTTGACCGCCAGGGCGCCCGGCTGCCGCAGGAGCCCGGCCACAGCGGCTTGCGCCCGGCGTGACCAGGCCACCCGGTCGGGGTCGGACAGGAAGGCAAACAGGGTCCGCACCGGGGTGGTCCAGATGAGGCCGGGCAGTTCGGCCGGGTCGCCGCCGAGCTGGGTATACATGCCGCGCGCGGCCGCCTCCGCGTTGCCCTGATAGGGGTGCCACGGCTGATGCCGCCCGCCGGTATCCCCGGCCGCCGCGTTGACGTCATCCCAGTTGAGCTGGAACACAACGGCGCCTTCGGCACGGAGCCGGGCCCGCTGGTCGGCGTCGCTGGCGAGCCGGTTCTTGTCCGCGGCCGCGTGGTAGGCGTACCCGTCGAGGTAGACGGCGGCGGTCAGCGGGGCGGCGTCCACCCGCTTGAACAGCACGTCCGGGCGGGTGCCTTCGATGGTGTTCTGTAGGGTCACCTGCCAGTGCACGAGCCGCCCGTCTGGCCGGGTGATGTGCAGGTCGGCGGTCCGATGCCCGTCCAGCACGGCGCCACGACGAAACAGGACGGATCCGGCGGACTCGGCCGCCCATGTTTCGAGCGCGTTGACGAAACGGGCCTCGAGCTCGCTCTCCACCTGGTCCCACAGGGAGATGTGGCCGGTGTCGGGGACGCTGGCAGTGGCCCAGTCACCGAGAAGCTCATCAAGCATGCGGAGGGCCTCGGCCCGCGAGACCAGGGCGAACTTGTCGTCGCTGATGTAGCCGAGCAGGCAGCGGTGGCAGGCGCGCTTGCCCTCGTCCTGGCAGGGGCAGTCTGCCACGATGTGGTGGGCGTGGTCGAGCACGTCGCGGAACTCGGCCTGGTCGGCGAGGCGCTGCAGGTAGCCGGTGCCGCGCGGCAGGGTGTCGTGCAGCACCAGGAAACGCCGCCACCTGCCGGTTTCCTGGTCGGGCATGGTGGCGGCCACCACGTCGAGGTGGTCGGGGTGGCCGCCGTACTTCGCCGCGACGCCCGCCATCAGCGCGGCCGCGAACGACGCCATCCGCTCCTCGATCAGCGCGGTCGCGACGGGGACCAGGATGCGCAGGGCTTCGGTGTCCAGCTTGTGGGCCAGGATGAGGTCGGCGTGCTCACCGACCCGACCGCGCTCGGGGCACCAGGGCCGGTGGTGGCTCGGGGAGGTGTCGAACCCGGAGCTGACCAGCGGATCCTGGCCGCCGTGGCCCTGGGGCTGCTCGATGGCGGTGCCGCCGCAGGACAGGCAGGCGTAGAAGGGGCTGATCCGCTTTTCTTCCCCGGCGAAGAAGTCGTTCGCCGGGCGGTCCGCGCGGGCGACGCCGAGGTTGAAGTGCCGGACGATCGCGTGCCTGGTGTAGTCCACGCCGAACGTGGCGCTCGCGTGCCGCCAGGACCCGGCCTCGATGTCGCCGGGGTGGACATCGACCGCGATCGCCTGCTCGTAGTAGGTCCGCTGCCGGTCGTCGTCATCGTCGGCGATCCGGGCGTCGTCGCGCCGGTCGTGCGAGGTGACGCGGACCGGCCTGAGCACCTTGTGCAGGGCGCTGGCGTCGCCGATTCGCGGGTTCTGGCAGCGCGGGCAGGGCCTGGTGTCCTGGGCGTCGAGTCCCTCACGGACGAAGCCGCACCGCTGGCAGACCCGCCAGTGTTCCCATGCCGGGCGGGCCTTGGTGCCGATGTCGAGGCCGGACGGGTCGTGCCGGTAACTGCGGATGTAGAAGTGGTTGCCGGGAGCCAGTTCGGTCAGCGCCGCTCTGGCCGGGCGGCGGTGCTCACGCAGTTCGCTGTGGTACTGGCGCCCTCCGTCTTCCTGGTCATCGTGCCAGGTGAGCGTGGCCTCCAGGGTGGTCGACACGTCGATCAGCGAGTAGTTGGGCAGCAGCCCGAGGTCCACCAGCGCGCCGTGGGCGTCGGCGCGGCCGAGGTCGCCGATGCGCCGTTGGACACCGCGCTTCTCGCCCGCGAGTTCCCGCTGGTAACCGCGCTGAACAGGATCTGATTCGATGAACTCGCTCATCGCCTTGTCGATAGCCGTCAGGCGATCGCGCAGGTCCTCCAGACGGCGGTTCCAGGTTTCCTCGGCCTCGTCGGCCTTGGCCTTGAGGCCTCTTTCGGCGAAGTCGCGAAGTTCTTCCCGCGCTACGTCGTCGACGTGCCTGGGGAACAGGCCGAGGAAGCCGCCGGCGAGCCGGGCCGCGTCGCCGGTGTCGCCGGTAGCGGCGGCGACCAAGCGGCGCAGCCAGCCGGACTCGCCGAACAGCACGGACGCGCGCCGCGGCATCGGCAGGACGCCGGGGATCTGCCCGCGGGCGGCGAGGTCGGCCAGGTGGGCGACGTACTGGCGGCGGAGGATCTCGATGGCCGACAGGTAACAGCCGGGCGGCACGATCTCGCCCGCGATCATCTGCCGCGGCTCGGCGAAGTAGTACTGCTCGCGGGCCCGCCGGTCCGCGAACGTGATCAGGAACGCGTCCCCGGTGCGCCGCCCGGCCCGGCCGACGCGCTGCACGTAGCTGGCCGGGCGCTTGGGCACCGACGCGAGGATGACGGCGGACAGGTCGCCGATGTCGATGCCGAGCTCCAGCGTTGGAGTGCACGACAGGACGTTCGGGTCGTTGTACCGGGTGCCGTCGCGGAAGGCCCGCTCGACCTGCTCCCGCTGGGCACGGGACATGGCGCCGATGTGCTCGGCGGTGACGACCTTGTAAGGCAGCGCCCGAGTGTACAGGTCTCGGTAGTAATCGTCGTCGTGGCCCCGGGTGTTCTGCTGGGCGGCGAGGCGCCCGGTGCAGCGGTAGCGCGGGCAGGGGTGTCCGAGCCAGTCACTGCTGCGCTCGGGCGGCACGACCTGTTCCCAGTGGCAGGTATCGCAGCCGAGGGTCGCCGCCTGCACGTCGCCGTCGTCGAGGCAGCCGACCCGGATGTGGCCGGGCTGGAGGCCGTAGACCCGGGTGACGCCGTCGTCGGCGACCCGGGCGGACAGCACTCCCTCGTCGGCCAGCAGCGCCAGCAGGCGGGGCAGGTAGGCGGCGGCCGCGTCCGGCGCGATGCTTAGGCAGCGGGCGGTCCAGTCGGCGTACCAGCCCTGGCGGGTACCGATCACGTCGAACTCGGTGCGCTCCTTGCGCTGGCCGAGCAAGAACGCGGGCGCGGACACCCCACGCCAGGTCCGGCCCGGCAACGGGAACGCGGGCATGCCGTCGGGGCGGTTGCCCCAGATCGTTCCCCACCGGCGGGTGCCGGCCCGCCCGATCCACGCGTTCAGCCAGTAGTGCCGGATGCCGCCGCTCACCCGCAGGCGTTCCACGATGCCGCGGACCAGGGCCGTGAAGTCCGCGGGCTGCGGCAGCCTGGCCAGCTCCGTGGCCGGCCCGGCGATCATGAGGTCCCGCGCCAGGGCGGCGATCCTCGCCGGGTGCTCGAGGACTACCTCGGCGGCGGCGGTACGGGTGAGCTCGAGCGTGCGGCCCTGCCGGGAGCGGAGCCCGAACTCCAGGACCACCTGGAACGCGAGCCGCTGGCTGATCAGCTGCCAGGTGTCCGCGTCCCCGCGGGACTCCCCGGCCAGCAGCGCATCCACATCGGCCCGGCCCTGCAGGTCCGGCGGGACGACCGCGGGCAGCCACTGCGGGTTGGACGCGTTCGCGATCACATCGGCGATGAGCTCGTTCAGCGAGGCCTGCCGACCCGGGTAATTGTCCAGCACCGCGGCGAGCAACGTGCGGAGCGAGAAGGAATAGGAGCGGCTGGCGACGAACCCGGCGCGGTGGGCGGCGTCCTGCACCGAGTCGTTGAACAGGAGCGTCTTCTTCGGGTCCGGGAGCTGGCCGCCGGTGAACAGCTCGGTGACCGCCACCGAGGCCAGGCTGGCCAGGCCCGCGCCGAGGAACCGGGTCCCCCCGTCCATGTCGCAGGCCGGGCAGCGGTCCCGTTCAGCGGCCCGCCGGCCTTCCCGGTCGTGCCGCAGGTCACCGAGGACGAACACGCCATCGGGTCGCCGCCGGCCGCCCGCCTCGCCGGTGCCGGTGCCGGTGTCGCGGACCGGGTCGAGCGGGCGGACGCGGCGGCCGTGGGGTTCCAGCACCAGGACCGCCGGGGCGCCCCGCTGGGCGGCCGCGCACGCGTCGGCTTCCTGGCCTGTGGCGGCGATGAAGGCGCGCACCAGGCGCTTGTCCGAGACGGCGGCCCGGTAGATCTTCTGCGGGTCACCGACCAGGTCATGCGGGTCTTTTTCCGGCGAGATGGCGGCCCAGCCGGACCGGCCGCAATGCCGGCAGTAGATGGCGGGCAGCGACTCGCGCGCAGCACCGCCGAGGGTGGACTCGGCCTCGGGTGCATCCTCCCCGTACCAGCCGAACGCCGGGCGGTCGCTGACCAGCCGAACGATGCGGCTCAGCGGCCTGATCCACAGGTGGGTCTCGACGTGCAGGAACGGACGCTCACCGCCCGGGGCACGCGCGATCGACAACAGCGCAGTGAACCGCGCGAGGGCCGCGGCTACCATCTGCGGCGACTGCGTGAAGGCCGCGCCCCAGCTGTAGGCCCCCTTACGGGGCAGGTCCTCGAGGATCTCGTCCGAGGTGGACGGCTGGTCGCCGAGAGCCTCGATCAGCGCGTGGGTGAGGATGTGCCGGCGAAGCACCTGGCCGAGCTCTTCCGGAGTCAGGCCGGCCGCCCCGGTGACCAGCTCGGCAACCCGCTCCATGGCGGACGGGTCGCGCTTGGGGTCCGGTAGGGCGGCCAGGTCCCTAGGGTCCGGCAGCGGCAGGCTGTAGTCGACCGGCCCGAGGAAGTCTCCGGGCGCCGCTCGCTGCTCGCCGATCACCGAGTCGCCGGGGAATGTCGTGCCGAAGACCTGTTCGGCGACGTCACGGATCTTGCCGGAGCCGCCTGTCGTCTCCCCCAGGGTCGCGCTGGTGGCGACGGGGCAGATCCGGCCGAGCGGCCTACCGGGCTCGGCCTGCCCGGTGGCGGCGGCGAGCCGGCGCAGCAGCATCGCGACGTCGGTGCCCTGGGCCCCGTCGTAGGTATGGAACTCGTCGACGACGACGTATCGGATGTCGGCATCCCGCCACAGCGGCAGGTCGTCGGCGCGCTGCAGCAGCAGGTCGAGCATCTTGTAGTTGGTGATCAGGATGTCCGGGGGCTGGCGCCGGATGTCGGCTCGTTCGGTCAGCACCCGGGCGTAGGTGGTGTCCGGCCGCTCGCCGATGTACAGGCCCGCGGTGACGCTGCCGAGGTCACCGGCGATCAGCAGGTCGTTGACGCGGTTCGCCTGGTCGGTGGCCAGGGCGTTCATCGGGTACAGCAGAATAGCCTTCACGCCGTTCTTTCCGGCCCGGCGCTCGCGGCGGCAGTGGTCGAGGATAGGAATCAGGAACGCCTCGGTCTTGCCCGACCCGGTGCCGGTCGTGATCAGCGTCGGCTCGGGATCCCGGTCCTTGCTGTTCAGGCGCTGCCAAGCCTGGACCTGGTGCAGGTAAGGGACCGGCTGCCCGGGCGCCCATTCCAGGATCTGCCGCCAGTCCCCGCCGGCGTGCATGAACGGAGTCCTGATCCTCAGGTACGGCCCACGGAACATGCCCTGCCGCGGATCGTTCAGGAACCGCTCTAGCCCCTCCCGTGCGGGCTGGTCCGCCAGGGCGAACGTCGTGGTGAGGTACTGGGTGAGGTTCCGCTTCAGCTCCTCGGCAGCAAGAGTCGGTCTCATTACGAGGCACCCCTCATGCGCTCGGTGAAGGCCGCGTGCGCCTGCCGGTACTCGGCGATCCGGTCAGCCTTGTAGAACGGAGGCGTGTAGCGGTCCGGAGGCGGGTTCTTCGCCCGGTCTTCCCGGTAGGCCTGGAACTGCTCCCAGTGCTCTTTGGTCTGGCCGGTGCCGAACGTGTTCCAATTGCCCGCGATCTTGCGGCCGGTGGCGTCGAACCAGGTGAAGTCCTCGTAGTCGCCTAGGACCGGATAGCGGGCCGGGTAAATGGCCTCTAGTTGCTCCTCGGTGATGCCCAACCAGACCGCCACAAGGGCGTCGATCTCGACGAGGGCGGCACGGCGCTCGTACTCGGTACGCAGCGGGGTGGCGCGCTCCCAGGTAGGGGTGACGTTGCCAAGGGGGGCGATGTGCGGCCAGTCGACTACCCATTGCTCTCGACGCCAGCCGTTCTCGAAGAGCTCCGACCACAAGTCGGCGTAAGCGGTCGTTAGGCAGTTGAGACGGAGGGTGCGGAGCAGGAGCGAGGCCGCTAGCGGGTGATCCGGTACGGGACCGGGAAGTCGCATCGTGGGTGCGATATGAAGGTCGGTCGTCCCAGTGATCCTCTGAAGGTAGTCCAAGGGAAGACCGGCCCAAAAACCTGCTGTCAGCGCTGTGCCTCGGTTGTCGGGCAGGGCAAGGCTGTGAACTGTGTGAACATGAGCCGGCCCGGGGGGATAGATGGCAGAAAAAAGGCTTCGGTCAGTGTTATCAGGGATCATGCGACGCCAAACCAAACGGTAGAATTCAGTGTAGCGACGCAACCGATGCGACTCGCGGTGATCCACCCATTCGTCCTGCGCGCGGCGGTAGGTCTCGATGTCGGCGGCGCGGGCGTACTCCGAGCGGGGCAGCGCATCGCTGGGCAGGATCGTGAGGTCCTGTGGACGGCCCTTAGTACCGGTCTCTGGCGGCTGTTTGAAGAATGGGGTTGCGATCCCTATCTGCGGCCCCTTGAGGATCACTCTGGACCAGTCGGCGGGGTCGTTTAGCTTCCATTCAATCAGGCCGTCTTTCTTTGACTTGGCTTCGTCATAGCCCAGGCAAATCTGTGGCTTCAAATCGGCAAGACGAGGATGAACTTCACCCAAAACAGTGACCACTTCCTGCTCATGCGCAGTCACCAGGTTGAGCAGTTTCGTATGTTCGAGCGGCTCGTCTCCGGTTCCTGAAACAGAGCTCCACGTGGCTAGCATGTCAGGATCGACCCAAATGACACGAGCCGGGTGAGCCCTCGCGTCCCAGTCCCCCATATACTTGACGCCAGGGAGGCCATGTCCTTTATCCCAGCCTTCAGGAAGGGCATCGGCCTCGGCAAGCGCCAAAGACCTCGGCAGCTCCTGCGCATCCAACAACCAGCATAGGTGGGCGAATCCAATGGTCTTTGCAGGACCGTAGATGTGCATCCCGAAGTGGCTGCTTCGGTCCACTGGCGGCGGGAAGAACCGATTACCTGCGTTAACGAAGTCGCCATGCACACGCAGGCGTGTATATGCTTGCGCACGCAGGAATCGCTCTGCACCTCCTACGAAGTGGGTATCGGGATGTAGAAGGCCAACTACCCCGGCCGACCCAATGCTGCGCCAGCAGCGAATCATGAATGCTCGGTAGAAATCCGGCTTGGTACCGACTAGGAGAGGATATGTAGAGGTTGAGCTGATGAACTCGGAGATACCGGCCTGCGCGGCACGTTCGCCGAGGACGAATCTCCCTGTAACCTCAGCCGAGAGCAACTGCGCCCTACGCTTGTCATGTTCGGATACCGGCGGCTTTTCGGCGAGTTCAAACCAGGGTTCGCGTTCTGCCAGGATGACATCCTCGTCCCATTGCGGTCTGACCCACGGCGGGTTGCCGACCTGGATGTCGAAGCCACCGTCGGCGAAGACGCTCGCGAATCTCAGTTCCCAGTGGTTAACCGGCCAATCTCACTCCCTCCTGTGGATAACCCGTGGCGCTGGGGCTGGTGACTACTACCCGGTCCGGCGTGCGCGTTCGAGCCGGCGGATGGTTTCCTCGTGGCGGCGGACTTTG
>Ga0181537_10001995_pt1 | contig 18333 bp, 15 predicted proteins | sample PEATcosm2014_Bin_39_FD_119765 | JGI IMG/M metagenome (GOLD analysis project Ga0181537, IMG submission 119765) | Peatland microbial communities from MTU Mesocosm Facility, Houghton, MI, USA - PEATcosm2014_Bin23_10_metaG | ecosystem: Environmental > Terrestrial > Soil > Wetlands > Peat | place... | reverse complement strand
CGGCCTATTCCCCGCCCAGCGCCTTGACCACCGCCTCGGTGACCTTCTTGGCGTCGCCGAATAGCATCATCGTGTTGTCGCGGTAGAACAGCTCGTTGTCGACGCCGGCATAGCCCGTGGCCATCGAGCGCTTGATGAACAGCACGGTCTTGGCCTTTTCGACATCGAGGATCGGCATGCCATAGATCGCGCTTTTGGGATCGTTGTGGGCGGCGGGATTGGTCACGTCATTGGCGCCGATCACATAAGCTACGTCGGCGGTGCCGAACTCGTTGTTGATTTCCTCCAGTTCGAACACCTCGTCGTAGGGCACGTTGGCCTCGGCCAGCAACACGTTCATATGGCCGGGCATGCGGCCCGCGACCGGATGGATGGCGTAGCGGACGTCGACGCCTGCCTTCTTGAGTATATCAGCCATTTTCGCGACCGAATGTTGCGCCTGCGCGACCGCCATCCCGTATCCGGGAACGATAATCACCTTCGAAGCATTCTGCATCAGGAAGGCCGCGTCCTCGGCACTGCCCGATTTGACCGGACGCGCTTCTTTTCCCTCGGCGGCAGCACCGCCCGCCGATTCGCCGCCGAACCCGCCCAGGATCACGTTGGAGATCGAGCGGTTCATCCCCTTGCACATAATGTAGCTGAGGATGGCGCCGGACGAGCCCACCAACGCGCCAGTGACGATCAGTAGCGGGTTCTGCAGGGTGAAGCCGATGCCGCAGGCCGCCCAGCCCGAATAGGAGTTGAGCATCGATATGACCACCGGCATGTCGGCGCCGCCGATCGGCAGGATCAAGAGGAACCCGAGCAACAACGAGACCGCGGTGATGGCGATGAAGGCCGCGGAAGAGGAGCCGATCACGAACCAGACGATGAGCGCGACCAACAGAATTCCGAGCGCGGCATTGAATGGATGCTGCATCGGAAAAATCAGCGGCTTGCCGGTCACCAGGCCTTGCAGCTTGGCGAAGGCGACGATCGAACCGGTGAACGTGATCGCGCCGATGGCGAGCCCCAAGCTCATCTCGACCAGCGAACCGCTGTAGATGTTGCCGGGCGTGCCGATATGGTAGGCTGCGGGATTGGTGAAGGCGGCGCCCGCGACCATCACCGCCGCCAGACCGACCAGGCTGTGGAACGCGGCGACCAATTGAGGCAGCGCCGTCATCTGGATGCGATAGGCGATGAAGGCGCCGATTGCGCCGCCGATCACGACGCCCAGCACGATCATGCCGAAGCTGATCACCCCGGGCGCGGCCAGGGTCGTGATCACGGCGATCACCATGCCGGCGATGCCCCACATATTGCCGCTTCGCGCCGTGACCGGCGACGAGAGCCCGCGCAGCGCGAGGATGAAGCAGACGGAGGCCACCAGGTAGGCGAGCGCCGACAGGTTCTCGGTCACGTCCGTGCCCCCCTATTTCTGCTTTTTCTTGAACATCGACAGCATGCGGCTTGTGACAATGAAGCCGCCGAAGATGTTGATCGAAGCCAGGATCACCGCGACGAAGCCAAGCACCTTGGAAAGCGACATTCCGGCTGGCCCGGCCGCCAGCAACGCGCCAACGATGATGACCGACGAAATCGCGTTGGTAACGCTCATCAGGGGAGAGTGAAGCGCCGGAGTCACCCGCCAAACCACGTGGTAGCCGACGAACACGGCCAGCACGAACACGGTGAAGTAGGCGACGAAATTGTCGGGCGCCGACGCGGTGCTGGCCAGCACCGAGGCCTTGGCGGCCAGGGAAGCGGCCTGATCGGCCAGGCTTTGGGCGTCGTGAGAGAGTTTATTGGCGCCGTCGATGACGCTTTGCGGGTCCATGTGGGTGCCCTTTCCTCAACCGATCCCAAATCCGGGATGGATAACCTGACCGTCGCGTGTCAGCGCGGTCCCCTTGATGATTTCGTCATCCCAATTGATCTTCAGGCCCTTCGCATCCTTGTCGTAGGACAGCGTCAAAAAGTTGAGCAGGTTTTTGGCGTAAAGCGCAGAGGTATCGGCCGCCAGGCGGCTGGGCATATTGTCGTAGCCGACCAGGGTGACGCCGTATTTCGTCACCACCTTGCCGCGCTCGGAAAGCGGGCAATTGCCGCCGGCCTCGACCGCGAGATCGACGATCACCGAGCCGGGTCGCATGTCCTTGACCATTTCCTCGGTGATCAGGACCGGCGCCGGCTTCCCTGGGATCAGGGCGGTACTGATGGCGATGTCGGTCTTCTTTAAAGTTTCATGGATCTTGTCGGCCTGCTTCTTTTGGTAATCGGCGCTCATTTCCTTGGCGTAACCGCCGGCGGTCTCGGCCGACTTGGTGGCCTCCGGATCGACCTCGACGAACTTGGCGCCGAGGGATTCGACCTGTTCCTTGACGGCCGGCCTGACGTCGAAGGCCGAAACGATCGCACCCAGCCGCTTGGCGGTGGCGATCGCCTGCAGCCCGGCGACGCCGGCGCCGAGAACCAGCACCTTGGCCGGGGCCACCGTGCCGGCCGCGGTCATCATCATCGGCATGGCGCGGCCATAATGTGCCGCGGCATCGAGCACCGCCTTGTAACCGGCAAGATTGCTCTGCGATGAAAGGATATCCATGTTCTGCGCCCGGCTGATGCGCGGCAGGAGTTCCATCGCGAAGGCGACGATTCCCGCCTTTGCGTAGGCGGCCACCTGGTCGCGATTCTGCAGCGCGGCCAGATAACCGATCAGGATGGCTCCGGGCTTCAGCATGGCAAGTTCATCGTTGCCTTCGGATCCGCTCAGAGGCCGCGCCACCTTAAGTACGATGTCCGCATCGGCCAGTGCGGACCGCGCATCGGGCGCGATCTGAGCGCCAGCGGCGACAAAAGCCGCGTCGGGCACCGCCGCGCCATCGCCCGCCCCGGACTCGACGACAACGTCGAACCCCATGCCGACATACTTCTTCACCGTGTCAGGCGAAGCGGCGACCCGCGCCTCTCCGGCGCGGCGCTCTTTGGGGACGGCAATTTTCATCTGGACGACTCCCCGGCGGTGAAGGACCGATCCGCCGCGGAGAAAATGCCCGGTTGGGAACGGTTTGCCAAGCCCCGGTCGGCCTCCCATATTGGAGTGACCGATTTGACTTATTGGGAGAGACCACGATGAAGGTACTCTATGTTGCCCACGCCAGCGCTGTGGGTGGACGTGATGGCAAGGCCCACACCTCCGATAACAAGCTGGCTGTCACCCTGGCCCGGCCCCCTGAACTTGGCGGCAAGGGCGACGGGGTCAATCCCGAGCAATTGTTTGCCACTGGCTATTCGGCCTGCTTCCTGAGCGCCATGCAATTCGTGGCCGGGCAGCAGAAGATCACGGTGCCGGCCGATACCTCGGTTTCGGCGGATGTCGGCATCGGTCCAATCGACAAGGGATTCGGCCTCGATATCGACCTTCGCGTACATATCCCGGGCTGGGATCAAGCCAAGACCCTCGAACTGGTGAAAAAGGCGCACGAGATCTGTCCCTACTCCAATGCCACGCGGAATAATGTCGAGGTACGTTTGAAGGTCGAGTAACGGTCGTGGCCGTGCGCCTCGTCGGAATGGCCGTCGTCTGCGTCTTTCTATTCGCCGGCCCGACCTGGGCCGACGAACGGCTGGTCGAACGCCTGGAGGGATGGTGGGGTGGCCTGAAAGCCGCCGATATCCTGCTGTCGATCGACGACGAGCAAGGCCAGCACGGCCGTTCCGACTGGAATGGACAGCTGCAAATCCATACCGCCGGAATCATTCGGCTGCTGACCGGATTGAACGCGGAGGCGCGCGGCCACGGGCATTTCGACAGTCCGCCCGCCGTGTCCGAGACCTATTTGCAGCATGTCAGTTCGAACAAAAGTGACCGCACCGTGTCGGTGGCTTTCGCCGGCGAACCGCCGCTAGGCGCGCGGCTCAAGGATCTCGAGACCTATGCGGATCCAAAAAAGGCGGCCCGCGACGCCGAAAACGTTCCGGACCTGCCTGAGGACCAACGCCGCAACACGATCGATCCGATCGCCGCGGTTTTGAACATTGGCCGTCGAGCCGTTGCCGGTGAAACGCGCTTCACCCTGCCCGTCTACGACGGACGCCGTCGCTTCGATTTGGTCGTCGAAGTGAAGGGTCCGGCCAGCCACCGTTTCGACGGTCGTCAGGTTCCCACCATCGACGCGGTCGCGGTGGTCCATCCAATCGGCGGCTTCAAGCCGTTCCACGCCAAATGGTGGAACAACGCGAAATTCGACGTGATCATCGACCCGAAGACGGCGTTGCCTCTGCAGATTTCCTCGTCGAGCTTCGTCGCCGCCGTCGTGCTGACGGCGCATGCGGTCTGCCCGCCCGACCCGGAGTGCGCACTTCCGGCCGATCGATAACGCGCGTTACGCTATTTCAGATATTCGCGGATCAGTTCCACGATCTCGCGCACCGTGGCGATGGATTCCTTGGGCGATTGGGACGACATGCGCGTCGCAATCGATAAATGGGGTATCAGCTTCACATCCTTGGGCTGCGGCGCCATGGGCGATTCGATCATGCGCAACGCGACCGCTCCCATACAGGCCGCGATTTCGGCGACATGCTGGGAGTCCGTGCGACGGTGGCGAACGATCAATTCCTCGGCCTTGGACACGAGATAACCCAAATCACGGCGCAGTTCCTCGGGCGAACCTTTGCCATCGTAAAAATTGAGGATGCGGCGGGTGAGCACGGTTATGGCGTTTCGCCGCGAGCGCGATTGCGCTTCGATCACCAGCTTCCATCCGTGGTCGAGAGCCTCCTGCACCTGTGTGGGATGCAATCCGTCGACCACCTTGCTGCGAAGGCTGTTGGGCACCGGCACCATACTGTAGCCCTCGGTCACGCGAGGGCCTTTGCGGCGGTTGGGACCGATATAGCTTTCGGCGATCACGAACGGTTTGCGCGGCCGGGTCAAAGCCTCGAACCGGCTGGCCAGTCGCGCCGGCGTCATCGGCTTGCGGATCAGATCGTCGACGCCGGCGCCGATCAGATGCTGCACATGATCGCGGCCTCCATGGCCCATCATCGCGATAATCTGGACAAAGGGGTTCCGCCCGACCTCGTTGCGTCTGATGCGCTGCATCGCCTCACGGAACTTCAATCCGGCGAGATCAATGTCGCACAGAAGAACATCGACCGAGCGGTGATTCAGGGCGTTGTCGAGATGGGCCGCGTCACGACAGATCGAAACATGGCGCAACCCGCGTTGGGCCATTGCTGTGCGAAGCGGCGCAGTCATTTCTGCCTCCGGTTCGGCCAGAATGACGTTGACTTGCTGGTAGGTGGGCGGAGGCATGGACGAGGTGTTCGACCCCTGGGCGTGTCCGCCGACTCGGTCAGCGGCAAATCAACTTTATCTGGCCCCTCTCGCACGCCGGATTGCGCGCAGCGACGGCGCCCCAAGTTGCCTCGCTATAGATAAAGCGCAGTATATCGGCCGGACGGCCCCATAGCAACGAATGCGCCTGCCGCACGCATAAGGGCGGCACCACGACCTCAACCCCGTCGGGCAATATTGCTTGACTCAGTCAACTATCTGCCCGACGCTTACCGCCGTTCTCAACGACTGCGGCGGCCACCGTGCCCGTCAAAATAGCCGATCGCGACGTCGCCGCGCTGCGGCGATTCAACCGCTTTTATACCCAACGCATCGGCGTATTGGCTGAAGGGTTGACCGGAACCGACTATTCACTTGCCGAGGCCCGCCTGATCTACGAACTCACGCACCGCGAGGGTGCTACCGCGGTGACGTTGGGGCGGGACCTCGGTCTCGACGAAGGCTATCTGAGCCGGATCCTCGCCCGTTTCGTCAAAGCCAAGCTGCTCGAGCGGGCGCGTTCTCCGAGCGATGGACGGGAGCGGTTGCTGGCGCTGACGAAACGCGGCCGCGATGCTTTCGCGCGCCTCGACGCCGCTGCCCGGCGTCAGGCCCGCGATCTGTTGGGCCAACTTCCGTCATCGGCCCGCAGCGAGCTGGTCGGCGCCATGGAACGCGTCGAGTTCCTGCTCGATGGCAGCACTGCAAGCGCGCGGTTGCCAAAGAAGGTGCGCATACAATTGCGTGCGCCGCAGCCGGGCGATCTGGGCTGGGTCATCCATCGCCACGGCGCGCTATATGCCGCCGAGTATGGCTGGGACGCGAGCTTCGAGGCGTTGGTTGCTGGAATTGTCGCGGCATTCGCCCGCCAGCACGATCCGCAGTGCGAGCGCTGTTGGATCGCCGAAGCCGGCGGTCGGATCGCGGGATCGGTATTCGTCGTTCGCGAATCCGATACGGTGGCCAAGCTGCGCCTGCTCTTTGTGGAGCGTGAGGCGCGTGGGCTCGGGCTCGGGCGGCGGCTGGTCGCGGAATGTATCGCGTTCGCACGCGCCGCGGGTTATCAGACGCTTACGCTATGGACCAACGATATCCTGGTAGCGGCGCGGGGGATTTATGAGACGGAGGGATTCCGCCTGATCCACCAAGCGCCGCACCGTTCCTTCGGCAAGGATCTGGTCGAACAGACCTGGAGCCTCGATCTCTAGAGGCCGAGGCTAGTGCCATTCGCCTTCGACCCAGACCCAGCCGCCGCCACGATGATCCCAGTGGCCGTCGACCCACATCGCCTCGCGGCGCGGACGCTCGACATAGTGTCCGGGGACCCAGTCCCAGTGGTGTCGGTCTCGCCCCCACTGCCAATGGCCGTGCACCCAAACGACGCGCTCGGCGCGGCCGACGGGCGGCGGCGGGATCATCTCGTGGCGAAGCGGCGGCGGCTCGCCCGGCGCCAGATTGATGTCGACGCCGACGCCGACATCGGCGGGAAAAGCGGGGACCGATCCGAAGAACAGATTGAGCGCTACCAGCGCGACGGCCAAGCCCAGCGCTTTGGCGTACACGGAATCCATTTTCGACTCCTCGGGCTAGACGATTATCGAACGAAATCTAAACCCGAGATTGCGGCCGCGCAGTGACGCCGCTCGCCCCATTTCGGCCACGGATGTGACCGTCGACACGCTGGATTTCGCGAACTCAGTTCTTGCCGGCGTCGCCCGACGCGGTGTCGGCGTAAGGCGGCAGCCAGTAGTGCGCCGCGATGTCGTCGCGGTCGATGCGCACGAAATTGTTGGCGATCACTTTGACGAACGGGCCCCAGGTGCCGTCGGGCCACTGCACCCGCACCAGGGCGCGTTCGGCCTCGCCGATGCCGAAATGGACCCAGCCGGCCTGGCCTCCAGCATGCCCGCCGCCCACCGTCAGCTCGCGGCGATAGGTGCGCGAACCGGAGCGCATTTCGATCCAGCCGCCGATGGCGTTGCGGTTGGGACCGGGCTGGTTGGCCTTGACCTCGATCCAATTGCCCATCGGCAACGGCTTCTCGGCTGTGCCGAAGCCGACATTGCGGTAAACCTTCGCGTTGGCATTGCGGTTGACCACCACCAGCGAGAGCATGCCGCTGAGGTTGAAATCGGCCAGCACCGCGCCGCGCGCCGAATCGAAATTGAGCACGCCGGCGTCCTTGGCGCCCTCGGTAAAGGTGCCGTCGGGATGGCCGAGCAACAAATTGCTCGGGTCCTTGTTGGCGAAATCGCCCATCTGGCTGACATTGCCCTTGGAGATCCAAAGGTCGATATAGCCATCATTGTTCACGTCGGCGAACTCGGTATGCCAGCCGGTCGAGGGCCGGTGATCCTCGCCCGCGAAGGGATGGGGCGCAGTGGTTCCGCGCTGGAGCGCCTGGTCCTCGTAACTCGGGTTGCCGTCGGCATCCTTGCTCAGCACCTGGAGCTTTTGGTCGGCCATGGAGGAAATGGCGTAGGCCGGATAGCCGCGACCGGCCAGATCGTAGGTGGCAATGCCCATGCCCCAGATCTCCAGCTTCCGCCAGCCCTCGCCGTGGCTATAGAAGCGCGGCGGCTGGCCGGGTTCGAGCTTAAGCAGCTGGTCTTCGCCGCCCCGGTAATACTGGCGGTCGTTGGCGATGCGCAGACTGGGCTGGCTCGAGCGATTCCAGTCCGAGAACAGCATCGAGAGCGCGCAGAAGCTGGGCGAGAGCGGCAGGCGCGGGCCGAAATGCTGGCCCTGCGGCCGGACGATGTAGTTGGGCTCGCAGGTACCGAAGGGGCCGCCCGGCGCGCTGCGGTCGACATAGTTGCCGATGGCGAAAGTCGGCCAGGACTGACCGGCCTCCCAGGTGGCGCTGAAGGCGGTGGTCCAGTTGTTGCCGCCGTCGAAGCCCCATTGCTCGTTGGCGCGCTCGAACTTGCAGCCACCCAACCCCTTGAATACCACGCTCTCGCCGACGCGCAGGACTACCAAATCCATGATCCCGTCACCGTCGATGTCGAGCGGATAGGCGCCGGTGACGTTCTTGAGCGCGAGCGGAGAATCCTCGACCTTCTCGAACTTGAGCGGGCCGCCGACGGTGCTGCGATTGATATAGAGGGCGGCGGGCGACGAACCGCCGGCGATGAAGAGGCTTGGGAACCCGCTGCCATTGCAATCGAAGGCAGCGACACCGCCGCCGACGTAGAACTCCCAGCCGCCGGTGTATTTCTGGTCGATCCCCGCGGTCGCGGTCTCGTCGACGAAATGCGGCGCATCGACGGCGAGCGCGGGCGCGGCCGCGCCCAACAGGACGGCTGAGACCAGCAGGGTGCGCGCGATAAGCTTATTCATGGCCGCCTCCCCTACTGCACTTTGGCGGGTTGCGCGGCGGTGCCGGCAACCTCGGCGCGCCAAGCATCCTCGGGTTCGATCTTCTGCGCCTTTAGGAATTCGACGATCGCCTTCTGGTCGGCCTCGGGCAGCGCCTCGTAGGCCTTGCGCGATTCGGTGGATTCGCCGCCGTGGTCGGTGATCGCCTGGTGAATGGTGGTCACGTCGCGCCGATGACCATATGGGGCCGTACTGCCGATGCTCCACAGCCAGGCGGTGCGGAACTGATCGACCGGCACGAAGCTCTGGGTGAGCTTCTCGTTGGCGAAGTGCGGTCGATCTTCGTCGGCGATGCGGTGGCGCTTGAGGTCGGTGAAGGCGCGCACGACGATTTTGCCGTCGGCGGTCACGTTGAGCCGGCTCGACCAGGGCAGCTTGCGCATGTCCACGGCGAAAGGCTTGCCGGTATCCTGCGGCCGGAGCGTGCCGGCGATGTTTTGCGGGCCGGGCTCGGTGAAGATAGGGTTGTCGATCACCATGCTGGTGCGATGGCAGGTGTCGCAGCCGATCTGATTGAACAATTGCTCGCCATGTTCGGCCGCGGCACGATGCGTCGCATCGGCCGGCAATACTTGGGTCGGCGCCGGCAACAGGGCCTGGAACAGAACCAGCGCTGTCAGGTCGCCCTGGGTGATGGTTTCGCCTACGCCATTGCCGCCGAAATCCTTCTCGTCGGTCCAGCGCGGTCCGAAACGTTCTTCAGCTTCCATGCCGTGATGAAGGTTGAGCGCGGTGACGCTGAAGTGGCGCAGCGACGACCACACCGCCTTCTGGCCGAACGGCTTGAGGATCAGGTCGGGATCGACCCCCTGGAGCTCCTTGGTGACGATGAACCCGTCGGGCTGGCAGGTGATCGCGCCGAAGCTCACCCCTTTGGTGGCGAGCGCGACGCGCACGGGCTGACCGCTGGCGCGTGCCTGGGCCATGCCCAGATGCTCCTCATGCTTAAGATCGACCGTCATCTCGCGTGCCAGCAGCTCGATCAGGCCGGCGCCAAACACCGAAGTGGTGCCGCGCTCCATGCTGAGTTCGGGCTCGATCGTGTCGAAGTCGAACTCGTTCTCCTGCGGGGAGACGAAGACATTGGCCACGAAGTCGCCTGAGCCCCCGGCAATCGGCTGCGCGTGGCATCCAGCGCAAGAATCGGAGTCGGGCCCAGAGGTGCGCATGAACGCAGGCACTTCGCCCGCGGGCCGATGGGTGGGGATGGTGGCGGAGGTGGCGGACGGGCGACCGGCGCCGTCGAGGGTGGTGAAGCGGGCCGAGAACAAAAGCTTGCCAAAGTCGCGGATCTGTTCGAGCGGCACCTTGCCGACCTCGATATCAGCTTCTTGCAGGTGATAGGGCACCGCATGTTCGTCGCCGATCGGTGTCTGGTCGGGCGGAATGGCGTCTTCGGCCCAGGCGGGCCGCACCAACAAGGCGACCGCAGCCAGCCCGACCGCGCAAAAAAGACGCCTGCGCTTCATCGAAAGCCTCCCCTACCCAGTCGGCGTTATTTGCCGCATTTTTTTAATGATACCATGGACTTACCGGTCGACAACGCCGATCTCGCCGAATAAATCCAAGCGCGGACGAGAGGGCCGAAACGGCTGCCCCTGACAACGCTCTCACTTATACATTTTTCGCCGACTGAAATAAATTACTTCGCCCTTTCGGCAACGATGCGGCCCACCTCGGCCGCGCCACGATCGCCTTCTTCTGCGATACCGCCGGACACGCCGGCGCGATCCTCTGCCGTCCGGTTCTGGCTCATCTTCCATTTGCCCTCGAGCCGCGTGATCGGGATTTCGAATCCGACGATGGCGCGAAGCATCGACTGCACATAGTCGGCGGGTGCGTCGCTGACCGCCCAGGGTTGGCGGCGTGGCCCCTCCTCGCGCTCGGTCAGTGCGCTGACCAGCTTGAGCAGGCGTTCGCTATCCTCGAACCAACTAGCCGGACCGGTCGCGTGGACCGCAAGGTAGTTCCAGGTCGGCACCACCTTCCCGGTCTGACGCTTAGTGGGATAGAGAGACGGCGAAACATAGGCGTCGGCACCCAGGAATATTGCTAGCGCCGAACCGCCCGCGATCGTGTCGCGCCACTGCGTATTGGAGCGCGCGATGTGACCCGAGAGCGTGCCGAAAGGCGCAGGCGCGGGATCAAGTAGCATCGGCACATGGCTGGCAACCGGTCCGTCGCCGGTGACCGTCACCAGCGAAGCGAACCGGATGCGCCGGATCGTGGCGTGCAAAACCTCGACGCGGTTTTCCTCGAAATGGACAGGGACGTACATGTTGTGAATCTAGACCGAAGTTTCGAGTTCGTCGATGAACCCGGCGACGACGTCGATACCGCGCCGCCAGAATCCTGGATCGGTGGCATCGAGGCCGAAGGGCGCCAGCAATTCCTTGTGATGCAAGGTGCCGCCGGCTTTGAGCATCGCGAAATATTTGCCGGAAAATCCCTTGCCGCCCTTGCGGTACACGTCGTAGAGCGAATTCACCAGGCAGTCGCCGAACGCATAGGCGTAGACGTAAAAAGGCGAGTGGATGAAGTGCGGGATATAGGACCAGTAGTAGCGGTACTCGTCTTCGAAGCGTAGCGCAGGACCGAGGCTTTCGCGCTGTACGTCGAGCCAGATTTCGCCAATGCGTTCGGGCAGCAATTCGCCCGACCGCCGCTCCTCGTGCACCAAACGCTCGAATTCATAGAACGCGATCTGCCGCACAACGGTGTTGAGCATGTCTTCGACCTTCGAGGCCAGCATCACGTGGCGGCGCGTGGGATCCGTCTCGCCGTCGAGCAATGCCCGGAATGTCAGCATCTCGCCCATCACCGACGCGGTTTCGGCCAAGGTCAACGGCGTGTCAGCCATCAGCAGTCCCTGGGGGCCGGCCAGTACCTGGTGAACGCCGTGCCCCAACTCGTGCGCGAGCGTCATCACGTCGCGGGATTTTCCGAGATAGTTGAGCAGCAGGTAGGGGTGGACCGATGGAACCGTGGCGTGCGCGAACGCACCCGGCGATTTGCCCGGCCGGGCGGGGGCGTCGATCCACGGATTGTCGAAGAAACGCGCGCCCAGCTCGGCCATCTCGGGGGCGAAGGCGCGGTAGGCGCCGAGCACGATGTCCTTGGCCTCGGGCCACGGAATCTTGCGGTCGTCGGCCTCGGGCAAGGGCGCATTGCGGTCCCAGTAGTCGAGTTGCTTCATGCCCATCCACTTGGCCTTCAGCGCGTAGTAGCGGTGCGCGAGGCGACCGTAGGATCCCTTGACCGCCGCGACCAAGGCATCGACGACCTCGTCCTCTACCTGGTTGGAGAGGTTGCGGAACGAGGTCGGACGCGCGTAGTGCCGCCACTTGTCATCGACTTCTTTTTCCTTGGCCAATGTATTGGTGATCAGCGCAAAGGTCCGGGCGTGACCACCCAGGACCGCCCCGATCGATTTGGCCGCCGCCTTGCGCGTCCGGCCGTCAGGTTCGCTCAGCAAATGCAGCGCCTCGGCGGAAGTGAGCGACTTGCCGTCGACCGGAAACCGCATCTCGGCAATGGTTTCGTCGAACAGGCGGGTCCAGGCGGCCCGACCGGCGACTTCGCGCTCATGGAGCAGTTGCTCCATGTCATCCGACAACTGGTGCGGACGAAACACGCGCAGGTCGCGCAGCCACGGGCGGTAGCGCGCGGCGGCCGGATTGGCAAGCTTGGCTTCGAGCTCGGCATCGTCAAGGCGATTGAGTTCGAGTGTGAAGAACAGGGTCTTGGTCGAAATGGCCGTGGCCCGCTCGAACATCCCTTGCTGGAATTTGCCGCGCTCCGGGTCACTGAGATCGGCGGCATAGCGCAACTGGGCATAGGACAGGATTCGGCTTAGGACTTCCGAAATCCGTTCATATTCGGCGATGGCCGCGCCCAGTTCGGCGCCCGACATCGCCGCCAGCCGGCCTCGCTTATCGCGATGAAAGGCTTCGGCGGAGGCGGCGGCACCCGCCAGATCGCGTTCGAGCGAAGGCGCGTCCGGAGCCGGGTATAGGTCGGCCAAATCCCATTCCGGCATCGGGCCGAGATCATCGGCAGCCGCCGCAGCGGCATTCGATTGACGCGCCATGCCAGATTCCTCCTTGTGTGGGCTCAACTTCGGGTTATGAAAGACTTGCCCATAAGGGGTCAAGCCCGCGCCCATATCCAGGGCACACAATAGCCCGGGCAGCCCGTGAGCGCGTGCGGAAATTCGCGCGGCTGGGTGGAGCGAAACGCGGCGAGGGAGAAAAATGGAAATCTACGAGTCGGCAAGCCTGCCGGCTATGTTCTTCGCGCAGGCGCGGCGCCTGGGCGATCGACCGTTCCTATTTCGCAAGCGCAATAGCGTCTGGGAAACGATGAGCTGGACCGCAACCGCCCGCCAGATCGACTTGGTGGCGCGCGGTCTGAAGGCGCTCGGCCTAGCCAATGGCGACCGGGTTCTGCTGGTGTCCGAAAATAGGCCAGAGTGGCTAATCGCGGATCTCGCGATCATGTCCGCGGGCGGCGTCACCGTGCCGGCCTATACCACCAACACGGTCGCCGACCACCTTCATCTCCTCAACGATTCGGGCGCGCGCATGGCGATCGTCTCCAGCCGGCAATTGGCCGAGCGGATCATGGTCGCCGCGATCCAGGCCGACCATCCGCCCCAGGTGATCGCGATCGATACCGAAGGACTGGCGCAGAATCCCGGCGTCGACCTCCACACCTGGAACGATTTATTGACGATGGGCGATGCCGCGCCCGACATCGTTCACGAGCGCGTGGACGCCCTAAAACGCGGCGAACTCGCCTGCCTGATCTACACTTCGGGCACGGGCGGCCGTCCCAAAGGCGTGATGCTCAGCCACGGCGCGATCATGTGCAATTGCCTGGGCGCCTTTCACCTTCTGCTCGAACTCGGATTGTCGGAGGAACGGTTCCTATCGTTCCTGCCGCTCTCGCACTCCTACGAGCATACGGCGGGTCAGTTCTTCCCGATCTCGCTCGGCGCGCAGATCTGGTACGCGGAGGGGCTCGAGCAACTGGTCTCCAACATGGCGGATTGCCGGCCCACCATGATGACCGCGGTACCCCGTCTCTACGAAGTGATGCGCACCCGCATTCTGGCGTCTGTCGAGCGATCCGGCGGTTTCAAGGCGAAGTTGTTCCGTCGCGCCGTGGCGCTCGGTTCCAAGCGCTACGCCAAGCCAGGCTCGCTCACGATTCTCGAATGGTTGGAAAATCAGGCGCTGAACCTGCTCGTGCGGCGCAAGGTCGCCAACCGATTCGGCGGCAACCTCAAGGCGCTGGTATCGGGCGGCGCGCCGCTCAATTACGATGTGGGATTGTTCTTCACCGCGCTTGGCGTTCGGCTAGTTCAGGGCTACGGCCAGACCGAGGCGGCGCCGGTGATTTCGGCCAATCGGCCGCTGCACATCAGGCTGCGCACCGTGGGGCCTCCGCTCAAGGGAGTCGAGTTGCGGATCGCCGAGGACGGCGAGATCCTGGTACGCGGCGAAATGGTGATGCTGGGCTACTGGAAGGATCCGGCCATGACGGCCCAGGTGATCAAAGACGGCTGGCTTCACACCGGAGACATCGGCGTGCTCGACGAGGATGGCAACATCCAGATCACCGATCGCAAGAAAGACCTGATCGTCAATTCGGGCGGCGACAATGTCTCGCCCCAGCGCGTCGAAGGCTATCTCACGCTTCAACCCGAGATCGCGCAGGCGATGGTCTATGGCGACCGGAGGCCGCATCTGGTTGCGCTAGTGGTTCCCGCTCCGGAGAGCGCCGCCGCCTGGGCGGCCGCCCACGGACTGCCGAACGATCTCGCGCAACTCGTCGCCAATCCCGATTTCCGTCGCCACATCGGCGACGCGGTGGACCGGGTCAATCGAGAACTTTCCGCGATCGAGCGCGTGCGGCGTTTCGCGCTGACCGCCGAGGCCTTCACGGTGGCCAACGAAATGAGCACGCCGACGTTGAAGATCAGGCGGCACGCCATTGTGGGGCGGTTCAAAAGAGAACTGGAGGAACTGTACGAGGAGCGGCGCGCCTGACGCGGGCGCGAGCGTAACCGTCTACTTGGCGGTGAACTTCTGCAGGACCAGTTCGAGGCCCTTGACCAGCTTTTCGCCCTTGGTGCCGCCATCGCCGCTCAACCGCTCGGCGACGATCAGCCGAAGCGTATTGATGTGCAAAAGGATTGCCTGCATTTCCTGGGGGCCGTAGCTGGTGATCGACTCCATGAAACGGCACAGCGTGTTCGAGATGGTGGTGATCAGCGGGTAACCGAAGCTTCCGCCCTGGCCCTTCATATCGTGAAGGACGCCGAACACGTCCTTCATCGCCTGGGCGCGTTCCTCGACGGGCTGCGTGTTGGCCTTGTCGAAATGCTCTTGGAGTTTCTTGAGATCATCCTGGACCCAGACCACGAAATCGCCTTGGAGATTGGCGATCAGAGCCTCGGCTTTTTCGAGCATCGCGGCGTCGACGCCGTCGGGACCGTAGGAGATCTTGGTCTTGAGTGGATTAGGAACCTCGATGATCTCGGCTACCGCGACCATAGGCGATGATCTTTCCCGCTTAGGGACAAGTGACAAAAAACTAACGCAATCTTTTCGAATTCGCTAGCCAATTTCAGTGACACTTATCATATGTGGGGGATTAACAATCCCTTAACGGCATATGTGGTGGTGCAGGCAGCGCGGTGCAGGGATTTGTTGGGCTGGCACCATACCGTATTTGCGTTAGGTGGCGGAGCGCGCCGCCGTGGTCTGCGCTTCGACCACCGCGAGGGCGGTTATGTTGACCAGGCCCCGTACGGTGATGGACTCGGTGACGATATGCGCAGGCTGCGCCATGCCCAGCAGCATGGGTCCCACGGAAAGCCCATCGCCCAATGTTTTAAGCAGGTTGAAGGAAATATTGGCGGCATTCAGGCTGGGCATGATCAAAAGATTGGCGATTCCTTTGAGTCTCGAGTCGGGAAATGCCCGCGCCCGGATTTCCTCGGAAAGGGCCGCGTCGCCGTGCATTTCGCCTTCGATTTCAAGCTCGGGGGCGCGGTCATGCAATAGCGCCAGCGCCTCGCGCATCCGGCCAGCCGAGGCGCCCGGGCGGCTGCCGAAGTTCGAATAGGAGAGCAGCGCGACCTTCGGCACGATGCCAAACCGACGCACCTCCTCGACTGCGAGCAGTGTCTGGTCGACCAGTTCCTCGGGCGTCGGCTCGGCGGTGACGTGGGTGTCGCTGATGAAGAATGTACCCTTGTCGAGGATCAGCAGGGTCAGCGCCGAGGGTTTCTTGACACCGTTGCGAACGCCGACGATGTCGGTGACATGCGGCAGGTGGCGAAGATAGGTACCGGCCGCGCCGCAGACCATGGCATCGGCCTCGCCGCGACGGACCATCAAAGCGGCGATGACGGTATTGTTGGTGCGTACGACGGTCTTGGCGTCCTCGGGCGAGACGCCGCTGCGACTCATCAGGCTGTAGTAGAGGCGCCAGTATTCGGGATAGCGCGGGTCGTCCTCTGGATCGCACAATTCGAAGTGCTCGCCAATTTTGATGCGGATGTCCAATTCCTTGACGCGATTCTCCACCACGGCGCGGCGACCGATGATGATGGGCCTGGCCAGTCCCTCTTCGACCACTACCTGCACTGCGCGCAGGACATTGCGCAGTTCGCCCTCGGCATAGACGACGCGCTTGGGCGCGGCGCGCGCCCGGCCGAATACCGGCTTCATCACCTGGCCAGAGCGGAACACGAACAGGTTCAGCCGTTCGAGATAGGCGTCGAAATCCTCGATCGGGCGGGTCGCGACACCCGACTCCATCGCGGCGCGCGCCACCGCGGGCGCAATCTTAAGGATCAACCGGCGGTCGAACGGCTTGGGGATCAGATAGTCGGCGCCGAAACTGATCTGCTCGTCGCCGTAGGCCGAGGCGGCGCGATCGTCGGTGCCGGATAAGGCGAGCTCGGCCAGCGCGTTGACCGCGGCGAGCTTCATCTCCTCATTGATCGCCGAGGCGCCGACATCGAGCGCGCCGCGGAAGATGTAGGGAAACACCAGCACGTTGTTGACCTGGTTAGGGAAGTCCGATCGTCCCGTCGCGATCACGGCGTCGGGCCGCGCCGCGCGCGCGATATCGGGCAGGATCTCCGGCACCGGATTGGCCAGCGCCATGATGATCGGCCGCTGGGCCATCTGCTTGACCATGTCGGCGGTCAGCGCGCCGGCGGCCGAGAGGCCCAGGAACACATCGGCGCCGCCGATCACTTCGGCCAACTTGCGCGCCTTGGTATCGCGCGCGAAGGGCGACTTGTATTCGTCCATCAGCACCGTGCGCCCCAGATAGACCACACCCTCGATGTCGCAGACCGTGACGTTCTCGCGTTTGAGGCCGAGGCGCAGCAGCAGGTTGAGGCAGGCCAGCGCCGCCGCGCCGGCGCCAGAGCAAACCAGCTTGACCTTGTCGATCTCCTTGCCGACCACCTTGAGAGCATTGGTGAGCGCCGCGCCGACGATGATCGCCGTGCCATGCTGGTCGTCGTGCATGACCGGGATCTTCATGCGCTCCTTGAGGTTCTTCTCGACGATGAAGCATTCGGGCGCCTTGATGTCCTCGAGATTGATGCCGCCGAAAGTGGGTTCGAGCGCGGCGATGATCTCGACCAGCTTGTCGGGATCCTTCTGCTCGATCTCGATGTCGAATACATCGATGCCGGCGAAGGTCTTGAACAGGACCGCCTTGCCCTCCATCACCGGCTTGGCGGCGAGCGGCCCGATCGGGCCCAGGCCCAGCACTGCAGTGCCATTGGTGACCACGGCGACCAGGTTGCCGCGCGCGGTAACCTCGGCGACGGCAGCGGGATTTTCCCGGATCAGATCGCAGATCGCGCCGACGCCCGGGGTATAGGCCAGCGACAGGTCGCGCTGGGTCGCGAGCGGCTTGGTTGGCTCGACCGCCAGTTTGCCGGGAGGCGAGGCGCGGTGATATTCGAGCGCCGCTTTACGCAGGGTTTCGGTGTCGTTCATCATCGGCAGGATGGGCTAGCGCAAGACCGGGCGCAAGCCGGGTGGTCGAAAGCTTGTCCCCGGCCAAAAGGGGCGGATGGTGCGGTCGAGAAGACTCGAACTTCCAAGGGGTTTCCCCCACCAGCACCTCAAGCTGGCGCGTCTACCAGTTCCGCCACGACCGCAGCTTCGGGGCGTAATCGCGTTGGCGCCCTGGGACGCCCGCGAGTAAGCTGGGCCAAATACCAGAAGCGCCCGCTGGGCGCAAGCAATGTCGAGACCAGATGAGCCAGGAGCAGGACTTCGCCCGCGCCCGCAGCCACCAGGACGCCAATGTGGCGGCTGGGCAGGCGCGTTCGGCCGCGTGGGCCTCAATCCTGCTCAATGGCGGTGCGGCCGGAGCGGTTTTGATGGTCGGCCCGCCGATGGCCGGGGTGGCATCCATCGCCTTGGCCGGATTCGCGATCGGCGCCCTGTTCGGCGTGCTCATGTTGTTCGCCCTGTTCCACTGGACCGAACGCCGGAACCTCCATTGGGAGGCGGTTGCACTGGCCTATGGTCAGAGCGCGATCGACGGCGCGAAGGCCAAAGCGGCGCGGCTGGCGCCCGCCATTT
>Ga0181537_10001994_pt1 | contig 18337 bp, 13 predicted proteins | sample PEATcosm2014_Bin_39_FD_119765 | JGI IMG/M metagenome (GOLD analysis project Ga0181537, IMG submission 119765) | Peatland microbial communities from MTU Mesocosm Facility, Houghton, MI, USA - PEATcosm2014_Bin23_10_metaG | ecosystem: Environmental > Terrestrial > Soil > Wetlands > Peat | place... | reverse complement strand
CCTCGCAGGCCGAAGAACCAGGTCAACGGCACACCCACCACCAGCGACGCCGCCGTGGCCACTCCCAGCGCCACAAACACCGATCTTGGAGATTCCATCGCCCGCAACGCCAGCGCCGGACCGAAAGTTGCGCTCCAGAAAATTTGTCCCAGCGCCAGCGCAGGCAACAGATACGCCACATCCATGTAGCGCCCGCGATACAGCACCTGGAACACCGGCTTATGCAAAGGAATGATCACTGCCCAGTAAAGAACCGCCGCGGCCACCGATGCCAGAGTCAGCCGCACTCCCAGGACGCGCGCCCCGGCTTTTCCATCCTGCTGCATCATGCGGGCCGCCAGGGGCAGAAACAGCATCAGCAGCGCGCCCTTCATCTGTTCAAAGGGCAGGGTCAGGTTCATCAGCGCCTTCAGCTGGCCTGAAGCTTCCATGCCGGTGAAGCTGCTCAGCAGAGGGAAATAAATATAGGAAGGCAGCCAGCCCGCAATGCAACTCGCCAGCGCCCAGCGTCCGTAGCGCCAGTGCTTGCTCCAGGCCTCGCGCACTGCAGGCGCCGGTCCGCTGCCGCTCAGCCCGCGCTGCAGCGCGATCATCAGAATGACGCCCGTCACCAGCGCGCCCGTCCCGATCAGCAGGAACGCGGTCAGCGGCGAAAGCAGCGCCCGCCGGTTCACCAGATACAGCCCGCCCAGCACCACCGCCGAATAAATGAACGCGCCCGCCGCTGCCGGAGCGGGTGAAAGCTCCACGTAGAAACTGCGCCGCGCCAGGTTGAACAGCAACAGGCAGGGCGAAGCAAAGGCCAGTCCCGCCAGCGCTCCCGTGGTAGCCGGGCCCGCGCCCAGGGCATGCGCCACTCCCCACGCCATCACCAGCAAACCGCAAATCGTAACCGACAGCCCAACATGAATCGAAAGCAGCGACCGCACATAGCCGCGCAGGTTGGTGTGGAAGGTCGAGCCCCCAAACACTCCCATCGGCTCCAGGATCAGCGACTGGTATACCAGCTGCAGCATGATCCAGATGCCGAACGCCACCGCGTACGCGCCATACTGATCCGGCATCAGCCAGCGCGCCAGCAGGATGCTGATCATGAAATTGGAGCCTGAAATCAGCCCCTGATCCAGAATCGCCAGCCCGCCCTTGCTTCCCCAACGCACCACCTTGCCCAGAAATGACCCCGGGCCCACGCTGGTTTCCTGCCTAGCTTCCCCTGAATTCATTCTTTCCCTGATCTTGCTTTTGCGAACTATGGCCCTGAGTTTTCGTTCAGCCGCGAAGCGGCGCCAGAATAAAGCCCACGGCGTAAGCCGTGGGGTGCACAGCGGGAGAGAGAAACAAGCCCCGAAGGGGCGAAAGATCAGTTCTCGCGCAAAACCCTCAGATTTCCAGTACTTTCAACCCGCATTCCTCACAAGCAATTCCGGCTCATTCATGCGGGCACCGCCTGCCGCATCCAGGCAAGCCTTCAAACTCTCCGCCAGATCACCCACCTGCGGCTCGCGCAAAATATCCATGTGAGCGCCGCCGATCTGGATGACCTCCAACTCGCCCACCAGCCGCCCCCACGCCGCATACGGATCTTCTCCCACCCGCCAGCTATCGCCCGCCCGCAACAAAACGGCCTTGCCGTCATACGGCTGCAAACGGTACCGTGCCCCGGCCTGCGCGTTGCTGCGCATAATTTTTTTCAGAATTTCGGGGAGTCGCCACGCCAGAAACGTGCGGCGAACTTTCCTGCGCAACTCATCCGGCAACTGGGTCAACTTTACTTGCCCGCGCAGCAGATCGCCCAACCCCACCGGCTTGGGATTCGTCGCATACGTGTCAAACAACACCAGCAACCCAACTTCTTCTCCGCCGGCGCGCAGCTGCCGCGCCATTTCGTACGCCACCAGCCCGCCCAGCGAAAAGCCGCCCAGATGATATGGCCCCGTGGCCTGTACCGCTCGAATCTCATTCAGGTAATACGCGGCCATGTCCTCGATGCTGGCGCGCGGCGGCTGTTTCCCGTCCAGTCCCTGCGACTGCAATCCATAAAAAGGATAGTCAGGCTTCATGTGCCGGGCCAGTTCGTAGAACCCGACCACGTTTCCGCCCACGCCATGCACCATGAAAAACGGCGGCTTCGAGCCTTGCGGCTGCATCGCCACCAGCGACGACCACTGCCGCGAAACTTCCTCGCCGCGCAGCACCGCCGCCAGCCGCTCCACCGTCTGCGCCTGCAACAGCGCGGCCAGGGGAAGCGTCTTGCCCGTCAGTTGCTTGATGCGGTGCATCAGCCGCGCCGCCAGCAGCGAATGCCCGCCCAGCTCGAAGAAATTGTCTTGCGGCCCGATGGGCTTGCGCCCCAGCAGTTCTTCCCAGATCGCGATCAACTGCGCCTGCAGTGGATCGTTAATTTTGATTAGAGTTTTACCCGCGCTTTCCGCCGCCGCGGTTTCGGTTTCTGCGGATTTCAAACTCGCCAGCGCCCGCCGGTTAATCTTGCCATTCGGCGTCAGCGGCATGGTGTCGAGAAACACAAATTCCGCCGGAACCATATATTCCGGCAGCGACTGCTTCACATGCTTCCGCAGGTCGCTCTCGCTCACGGTTGCTTGATGGCCGCCCTGCGCGCTGCGCACCACATAACCCACCAGCCGCTTGTTGCCGGTCGCGTCCTCGCGCAGAACTACCGCGGCTTCATTCACTCCCGCATGCTTGGTCAGAACCGATTCAATTTCTCCCGGCTCCACGCGAAATCCGCGAATCTTTACCTGATTGTCGCGGCGGCCCACGAACTCAATCTCGCCGCCCGGCAAATACCGCGCCAGGTCTCCGGTCTTGTACATCCGCGGAGGATCGCCGGAGGAATTGTCTTCGCTGAAAATGTCGCGAATGAATTTCTGTTCCGTCAGCTCCGGCAGGTTGAGATAGCCCGCCGCCACGCCCGCTCCGGCAATGTGCAGTTCGCCCGGAACGCCCGTCGGCACGGGATTCAAGTCCGCATCCAGCAGATAAACTTTCGCATTCGCCACCGGACGCCCAATCGGCAGCCGCGCCGGCGGCGCGTCCCCCGGCTCTAACTTCGGTTCGTACGCCGTGGCCACCACGCTGGCTTCCGCCGGCCCATAAGTATTGATCCAGCGCACCTGATTTCCTGGGATGCTGTCCACCAGCCGGTGCCACGTGGCAAACGCTTCTGGAGAAGATTTCTCTCCGCCCACAATCACCAGACGCAAGCTGGCAGGAACTTTTTCCTGCAGGCTGGGCAGCGCGTACACCCACTCGTGCCAGTACGCCGTAGGCAGGTCCACTACGGTGATGCGCTGCTGGCCCGCCCAGCTGAGGAACTCGCTGGGCTCGAGCGATACTTCATCCTGCAGAAAAACCAGAGTCGCGCCCGACGCCCAGGCTGAAAAAATCTCTTCGATGGCGGCATCGAAGCTGATCGAACAGAACTGCAGCATGCGGTCGCCGGGCTGCAGCCCAAACATCTCGACCGCGCCCATCGTGTAGTTCGCGAGGCCGGCATGCGGCAGCAACACTCCGCGCGGCCGGCCCGTTGAGCCTGACGTGTAGATCACATAGGCAAGATCGCTCGGCATCGAATCTGCCGAAGGATTGTTGCTCGGCTGAGCCGCGATCATCTTGCGCTCCGCGGAAAGCTCGATCACCTGCGTGCCTGCGGGAATCTTCGCCTGCAGCAGGCCGCGCTCGGTCAGCACCAGCGGCGCCGCCACGTCGTCGAGCATGAACCTCAGCCGCTCCGCCGGATACTTCGGATCGAGCGGCACAACCGTGCCCCCGGCTTTCAAAACTCCCAGCAGCGCGATGGCGAAATCCAGCGACCGGGGCAGGCAGACGCCCACCCGCACATTGCGGCCCACGCCGCGCTTGCGCAAGGCATGCGCCATCTGGTTGGCGCGCGCGTTGAATTCCGCGTAGCTAAGCTGCTCCCGCCCGTGCGCCACGGCAATCGCATTCGGCAGCGTGGCGGCGGTGTCCTCCACCAGTTCGTGCAGACAGCGCTCAGGAAAATTGCGCGCCGTCTGGTTGCGCTCCACCAGAAGCTCGCGCAGTTCCGCATCCGTCAGCATGGGCAGCGCGGCGCATCTGCGCTTGTCATCTTCGATCGCGCCGGCCAGCAGCTGTTGCAAGTGGCCGAGCATGCGCGCGGCCGTCTCCCGCTCAAATAAATCCGCGTTAAAGTGCAGGCGCAGGCTCTCGCCCGAAAGCTCAAGCGTCAGGTCCAGCCCCGCGCCTGAAGTTCGAAAGGCAGAAAACGAAGCCGGATTCGGCGAAAACGCAGCCTGAAACATCGCATGCCGGCTGGCATCCGGTTCCATCCCCAACAGTTGCGCCAAATCCGCGGGAGCCGCTCCAGCCTTCCGGCCAGCGGAAACTTCCGCGGCCAGCCGCTCCACCAATTCGCGAAACGTTGGACGGCCTGAAAAATCAGCCACCACCGGAAGCGTTTCTCCGCCACCGAGCGCCGCCGCAATTACAAATTTTTCCTGCGCCGTATAGCGGTGCAGCAGCACCGCAAAAGCTGCCAACCCGATTTCGCCGTCAGCCCTGCCGCGGATCTGCGCCGGCAACTCGCAGGCTTCGACGCTCATGTCCGAACCGAGCTCGGCCGGACGCGGCCGGTCGGTGGGCAACTCCAGCGCCGGGACGTCGGCCAGATAGCCTTCCCAGTAGCCGCTGCCGCCTTCACGCGCAGAATACTCCATGCTTCCCAAATCCGCGTTCTCTACCTGCCCGCAGCTTCCGTCGTTCAAAAACCTTCTCCCCATGCTTGGTTGAGAATCGTGGTTGACTGAGAGAGTTGAGAGGGTGGCCCATTCAAGCCGTTCTGTGGCTTGAGTGGGACAGTGGCTTGAGTGGGACAGTGGCTTGAGTGGGACAGTGGATCGCGGGTCGCCCGCGCCGTTAACAAGCTTACGCCGCGCCCGATCCCTTCAACACTGCCGGAATCGTCTTGGCCAGAATCTGCAGGTCCAGCCACAGCGACCACATGCGCACATACTGCTGGTCCAGTTCCATCCACTGCTCGAATGGAATCGCGCTCCGTCCGTTCACCTGCCACAGGCAGGTGATGCCGGGACGCACGCTGAAACGGCAGCGCTGCCAGTCCGGCCCGGAATGAGTCAGCAGCTCATAATCGCGCAACTGCAGCGGACGCGGCCCCACCAGGCTCATATCGCCCTTCAACACATTCAGCAGCTGCGGCAGTTCGTCAATGCTGGTCTTGCGCAGGAACGCGCCAATCGCCGTAATCCGCGGATCGCGCTTGATCTTGAACACCGGCCCCGACACTTCATTGAGATGCTCGATCTCGGCCAGCTTCTTCTCCGCATCCATCACCATGGTGCGGAACTTGTAGATGTTGAACATCCGCTTGTTGAGCCCGACCCGCTTCTGTACAAACAGTACCGGGCCCGGCGAGGTCAGCTTGATCACAATCGCAGTCAGCACCATCACCGGCGCCAGAACCAGCAGCGCGCACGCCGAAAGAATAATGTCCAGGCCGCGCTTGATCACCACTGGCCATCCGTGGGGCGTCGGCCCGGCGTAATGCGTAATCAGGCGCGCATCGTCGGAGTCCTCCGCTACCGGCCGCGAGCTCTTCAGATCGAACAGATCAGAGAGCATGCGCACCACAATGCCCTGTTGCTCGCACATGGCTGCGATCCGGCTGGCATTCTCATGGAACGAGCGTACCGGCAGCGCGATCACCACTTCGTCTACGATATTGCGCCGCAGAAACGCAGGCAGCCCCTCAAAGTCGCTGACCAGGCTGAAGCCCGCGGCCCGCAAGTCTTCCGCGCCCGCCCACTCGTCGTCGGCAAAACCCGTGATCTGGCATCCCCACTCCGGCCGCTGCCGCAGGCTTCGGGCAAATTCAATCGCCCGCGCATTGCTGCCCACGATCAGCACGTTGCGATCGCTACGGCCGCGCGCCCGCAACCGGCGCAGCCAGGTCCGCACCGTCAGTCTGGTGCCCGCGATCAGAAACGTGCTGCTGGCCCAGAAGATGCCCACAAACACCGCGTCCACCATGTTGAAGCGCAGCACCAGCGAAAAGGTAATCAGAATAATGGAGCACAGAGTGGTCGCCTTCACCACGTCAGTGGCTTCCGCCCGACGGCTGACACCCCGCTTGGAGCCATACAGCCCCAGCATGGCAAACACAAAACGCCACAGCCACACCAGCACCACGAACACGACAAAATTCTGCAGCTTGATTTTCAGCCCCAGAAATTCTGCCGGCGACCCGACTCCTTCGCGGAACAATACCGGCAGCATGGCCGCCCCGAAGGAGAGCACCATGAGAATCAGGTCCACCAACTGGAACGAATAGACGAAGAGTTCGCGACGAAACTTGCTCATCAGAAAACCTCTTGCGGAATAACCAGAATGGAGGGGAGGGAAACTTGCGGTAACCCGGAGTAGCGTTCGTTCATCGCCGCTGTTTACCGCCGCGGCTTACAGTCGTGAATTCAAATACACCGCTCGCAGGCGGCGCTTACGGTCGCCCGCTTACCGGCGCTGATTTTACAGGCGCCGATTTTACAGACGCCGACTTTACAGACGCTTGTACAGCCCTTCCGGAATGGGGAAGGTGCGCTGGTTGAGAACTGCGCCCAGCACCCGCACATTCGCGGTATGCAGTTCGTGCACCGCCTTGCGGGCGGTTTCGCGCCGTGAAGCGTTGGCTTTCAGCACCAGCACCACTCCGTCGCTCAGGCCGCCCAGCACGATCGCGTCGTTGCAGGTATTCAGCGAGGCCGCATCAATCAGGACGTAATCAAAAACCGTCCGCAGCTCCGCCAGCCGGGCCCGCATGCGCTCCGACCCCAGCAGGCTCACGCCGGCTTCCGCCGCGGCGCCGCAGCTCACATACCACAAATTCTTCGACCAGCGGCTCGCGTACTCCCGCACCGGAGCGTTGCCGGTCAGCGCGTCCGACAGCCCGTGATGATTTTCCGATCCGAACTGCTGGTGCAGGCCGGGGGCGCGCAGATTGCAGTCCACCACGCACACCGTTCCGCGGCCCTGCGCCGCCAGAGTCTCGGCCACGCGCGCCGCCATCCAGCTGCAGCCGCTGCCCGGCTCGGTTCCGGCAAATACCACCCGCCGCGGTCCCTGCGCCGAGAGAAAGAGTTTTTGTACCAGCTTCTCCACCTCGTCCCGCACCGCGCCGCTCATCTCGAGCGTAGCCGTCGCGGAAAAATCATCTTCCACGGGGTGGACTGCGGTGTGCGCCGGCGCGTAAGCCGCGGCCTGCGCGGCCGATTCTCCCTGCGACTGCACTATTTCGTGCATCCTGCCCGCTTCCGACAACAGTTCGAAGTTTCTGCTCAATGGGTCCTCCAGGGGCTTCTATCTGCCCTGTCTTGCTGAAAGGTTAAGGGTTGCGCTTCTTGGCGAAATCCTGTCTGCGAAAATCTGGTTTTAATTGGCGAAGTACCGGTCCTTCTTCAACCGTCGAACCACTTCCTGAATGTAGGTCAGCGCTTCCTCCGGGTTCAGCGGCTCCTTGCGCGTCCTGGGCGGAAGCGGGTTGGTCCGGGTCAGCAGCCCTTGCGCTTCCGAGACCGCGCTGGCCAGCGACAGCGCTTCCGGATTCAGGCTCATCGCGCCCGGTTCCGTCCGCATGCTGGTCAAATCGAAGTCCGCCGCCACCTGCTGGATCACGCTCACGTCCACCGTCTTCTGCCGCAGCGAGCATCCCATGGAGAGCGCGTTGAAACCAATGTTGTTGATGTTGCGCGGAATCCCTTCGCTCATTTCCGCGATCATGTTCACCGCGGCCGCCGTAAAGGGCGAACCTTCCTGCCGTCCCGCGGCGCGCAGCCGGTGATTCATGTAGCGCGCCACTTCCTCCGGAGGCAACGGCGTCAGGGTGCTCAGCAGCGATACCCGCTGCCGCAACTGCCGCAGACTCGGCCGCGCCAGCTTGTCCGCCAGTTCCGGTTGGCCGGAGAGCACAATCTGCACCAGCTTGGCCTGCGGCGTCTCAAAATCGGAAAGCAGCCGGATGGTTTCGAGCACCGTCGGATCCAGGTTCTGCGCCTCGTCCACCACCACAATGAAACGCCGTCCGGCATGCGCCTCCTGCAGCAGGCAGCGGTGGAACAACTCGTGCATGGTGACCAGGTCCTGGTCGGCGCTGACTTCGCAGCCCAGCTCGAGCAGCAGAAACCGCATGAACTCCCGCGACGTGCACTGCGTCTGAAACACGAACGCGGTGCGCGCCTTGGTGCGGAATTGCTGCAGCAGCTGAAACAGCAGGTTGGTCTTGCCCATGCCCGGCTTCGCAATCAATGCCAGGAAGCCGCGCTCCGCATCAATGCCATAAAACAATGAGGCCAGCGCCTCCCGGTGAGTCGGGCTGAGATATAGGAACCGCGGATCCGGCGTGACGCCGAAGGGCTGCTCCCGAAGACCGTAGAAGTCAAGAAACATGTTTACCTGGCCTGCTTTCCCGTGGTGGTGCAGTTTGAATCTTTACTCTCAAAAAAACCGGGGTGCCGCGACTCTCAGTCTCGGCTTACCTCGTCGCTCACGAACACCGGACGCACGCCCGCACCTTTGCCGGCGCCATTGCCGTTGCCGTTTCCATGTCCGTTGCCATTGCCATTGCCGTTGCCATTTCCATTTCCGTCATGCCCCAGGCTGGCTCCAGCGTAGGAGTGGTGAGGCACGGCCGCCAGCACCGGAATGTTCAGTTCAGACAGCACTTCCGTCGGCGTCCGGAAGGAAGGATTCATGTACTCCAGCGTGAACGCCCAGCCAATGCTGATCACGATCGCCACCAGCACGCCCAGTCCCAGCACCAGCCAGCGGCTGATCGTCGGCAGCGCCGGTGTGATCGGCTTCTCCGCAATGGCCACGTTCAGGATCTTCGTACGGTCCAGAGCGTCGGTCATCCGCGCTTCTTCGCGCTTGTGCTGGTAGAGCAGATAATTCTCCTCTTCCGTCTTAACCTTGCGCAGCAGATCCTGCTGCTGCAAGCCTTTATTGTCGAGGTCGTGGGCGCTGGCCTGATAGCGGGCGACGATGGCCTGAATGGATGCGGCTTTCGCCTGCAGGGCGCTGTCATCGGCTTTCGCCTTGGCCAGTTCTTCGTTGATCCAGGCAAACGTCGGATTGCGGTCCGTGGTTTCGTCCTTCAGCGGCTTGCTCTCTTCATGCGCAATCGAAGCCTGGGTCTCGGCGAGTTCCTTGTCCACTTCCTGCACCAGCGGATAGGTAGGCTGGTACTTGGTAAGCAACTCGGTGCGTTTGATCTCCAGGTTCATCAGGGTGGATTTCAATCCCTGCAGCACCTGCGCATCGTCACTGGTCCTCAACTGCGTGGTCAGCCGTTGCGGCGTGGTCCCCGACTGTTTTTCGAGAGCGTCAATGCGCTTTTCCGTGGACGCGATCTCGGAATAGGTCTGCTGCAGGTTGGCCGTGAATTCGGCCAGCTTCTGCAGGGTGATGTCGCGCGCCAGCTGTGGCGAAACTCCGCCTTCCTGCTGCGAGAAGCTCTTCAGCTGCGCTTCCGCATCGGCCAGAGTCTTCTTGTAGTTCTCGGTTTCCTGGTCGAAGAACTGGAACTCGCCCGGCGGATGGTGCACTGCCTGATTTTTCTGCAGGTAGGCATCATCGAGCGACTGCAACACGTTCCTCGCCACCAGCGGATCAGAATTGGTATAGGTCACCGATATCAGATTGCTCTTCTTGATCGCTTCAATCTTCAGTTCCTTGTGCAGGCGCAGAACCGCTTTGGCGATCTGCTCTTCGTCGGTCTCTTTGATCCCCAGAAACCGCAGCCACGAGCGGTGGTTGAGATGCGCGTTCAGCACCACCTGCCGCAACACGTCCTCGCTCTGCAGCAACTCAACCTCGGAGTTCATTTCCTCCTCGGGAACTTCGGAGCTCACCTGGGTTGCGTTCTGGCTGGTGGTGCTCACCACCGGATCCACGCGGGAGCGTTCAATCAGGAACTTGGTGGTCGCCTGGTAGTCGGCCGGATTGAAGACCGCAGCCAGCACCGCTCCCAGCAGGAGCGCGAAGAACGTGATCAGCAGGGCGCGCTTCTGGCGAAACGCGATGGCAATCAGATCCCGGGAGGAGAACGAAGAAAACGCCGTCAGGGAGCTGTGTCCGTCCATCGGCACTAGACTTTGATTTTGGTTTGTCATGATTTTGTGTTGTCCTCGTTTCCCTTACGGTGTGGCCAGGGGCACGAACGCCCCCATGCTGGATGACGGTATGAACGGTCTCACCTTCGACAGTCCATTCTTGGGCACAAACACCATGTCGCCGGCGTGCAGCATGGGATCTTCCTTCAGATTCCCCTGGTGCTCCATCTTTTTCACATCAATGGTTTGCGCCTGGTACCAGCCGTCCGTAGCGCGGCGGTAAAGCAATACCTTGGAATGTTTGGCGCTGTCCAGAAACCCGCCGGCCATGGCGACCGCTTCGGTCAGCGTTACTTCGCCGCGCAGGTCATATTTTCCCGGATGCCCCACTTGCCCATCCGCAATGAAATACGGCTTCTCGAAATCCTTGAGCACCACGCTGATCTGCGGATCGTTCAGAATCTTGTTGTAGGCGGTGCGCAGCACGTCGGTCAGCTCCGGCACCGTCTTGCCCACGACCACCAGATCGCCCACTCCGCGCAGCGTGATGTAGCCGTCGGGCTGCACCGTCACCGTCTGGTTGAACTCCGGGTTCAGCTCGAAAGAAACTTCAAACGCGTCCCCGGCTTCCAGCTTGTAGCGCGCGCGCCGGGTTTGAAAGCCGGTTTGAACGCTTTTGTCGGGCGCAGCGGTCGCGCTGATTTCCGGCTGCTTGTTGCCCTCGGCAACAATCTTTTCCTGCCCCAGGGCGAGGCCCGCCGTCCATCCAAAACTCATGAGTAACACTGCCAAACTTGTGCTCAGATTCTTCATATTCACCTTTTGCTGTTGAGTAAGAAGTCCAATCGACGGGGGAAGAAAACTCGCCGCTATTCTAATCTCCATCTTCTCGCTTTGCACCCGCAAAAACCGCTAGGCCGCTTCCACGTCGTAATCGTCCAGCTGGATGCTCACCGAGCGCTGAATCGGTTCCACTGAGATCACCAGCGTGCGTGATCCCTTCACTGCCACCAGAATTCCCTCGACTCCGCTCAGCGATCCGCTGCGTACCCGGATGCGCTGGCCCACTGTCAGAAACGGATGTTCGCTGACCGGAACCTTGCCCAGCAAAATCTTCCGGATGGATTCAATCTGTTCGTCGGGAATCGACGTTCCTGCTGCATTAGGCCCCACAAAACTGACTACGCCCGTGGCCCGCAGCACCCGCACCCGCGCCTCGGAAAGATAATCCACCCGCACGAAGGCGTAACCGGGAAACAGCGGCATCTCCACTTTGGTGCGGCGATCGCTCCACTGCCTGACCGAAGTTGCCAGCGGCAGGAATACCGGAATGTCCTGCGCTTCCAGTTCCCGCGCCGCAACTTTCTCGTGCCGGGAACGAGTGCGGATCGCGTACCACTTCGCGTCAGATTCTGTCACTGGAAAAGGGACCCGTAAATCAACTGCATGCACGCTTTGACTGGCGACATTCACAGCTCCGCCCTCTCAGTCACATTCGTGACGGCAAACACTTCGGGAACGCAATCACTAACCAGCTTGCCGGCCGCCTGGCTGCTGCGGCAGGGAATAAATTTGTTAATGGTTCTCGAAGGGGGGACGGCTCGAAACTGTTTGGGTGCCCAAACAGCGGGCGTACAACGTGTCTGGAAGATAGCGGACATCGCAACTCCGTGCAAGTGGTAGAAAGACTAGAAAGCCCGGGGTCTAAAGTCCCTATTACCATTGAGTACAGGCCGTGCTTGCGCCCGCCCCGCCTGGCTTTCCACTCATGCTCCCGCCGCCCGGCAAGGGCTACATCCGCGGCTAGCTGGGCTCGGCCGGAGGCGCAATATTGTGCCGCCGGATCTTATAAAGCAGTCCCCGATAGCTGATGCTTAAGAGCTGTGCCGCCCGCTTGCGGTTCCATCCCGTCCGGGTGAGCGCGCTGCTGATGGCTCGAATTTCCGCCTCGTCCCGGAACAGCCGCAGCGACAGATCCGCCGGCGCCATTCCCTGCTGCAGACCATGCTGCAGGGACGGGTCAGAGCCCTCCTGCAAATCCGCCATTCGGGTTCCATTGCCGTTGGTCTTGCTTTCGGGCTTGATTTCCAATTCGTTCATGATGATTCCTCATCTCAAGAACCGGGCGTCCACAGTCGCCGCCCGTTCTTGAATCTCTTTGAAAGTTAGGGTGCGGCGCTGGTGGTTCCAGCCGCCGTTCGTAGCTCCGCCCTCTCAGTCCCATTGGGCCGCCCGGGGTAACAGGGCATACCTCCGGCTGCGGTGGAAAGGTTGGGGGGACGACGGAAGTTAACTGATTTTCGGGGGAGAAATCACTTTGCCTGAGACAATTCATGTGGGGCTCGGCAGGCCCCAACTGTTAAGGCGATACTATGCTTTCTATGCAAATTGCTGCAAGAGCACAAAGTGCAGAGAAGAAAGGCTCTACTCGACTACCTTACGCAGACGGCAGCAGTCTGCCTATACCACCAAAGTGCCATGATTACCTTCGTTTCAAATCCCGCACCCGGCCTGCGTTCCTGCCGATTCGCTTCAGCGGCCGAAAATCGCATATCCCCCGAAGGTGCCATTTACTTAGAGTCGAACTTCTCCTAGGCTAACGGAAGTGCAGTTGGCCGGATGCACAGTCTTCTTCCACAATCACCTATGGCACATCTCACAGCGGTTTCGAGCCAACTCAAGCCTCGTGTCTTAGCCGCCGACAGCAGTGCTATGAGCACGCAGTTGCTGGCCGAAGCTCTGGCTCGCGAAGACCAGTTCCACATCATCGAATCGCCATCCGACGTTCGCGGTATTTTGCAGTTGGTCAAGAAAGAGAAACCGCAGGTGGCGCTGATCAGCGCTCAATTGCAGGATCCGAAACGCGGCGCAGTCGACCTGATTCGCAGAATTCGGGTCGAGTCGCCGGAAACCCGCGTGGTGGTATTGCTCGATTTTTCTGAACGTGTCAGCGTCACCGAAGCGTTTCGCGCGGGCGCGCATGGCGTGTTCTGCCGCACCGAACCGTTCCGCCTGCTGGCCAAGTGCATCCAGTGTGTAGCCAACGGCCAGATCTGGGCCAACAGCGCGGAATTGCAATTTCTCATTCACGCCCTGGCTCAGCCGGCGTTCCCCGCCAGCCTGCCTTCCGCGGACGGCCAGCTTTCCGCCCGCGAGACTGATGTCGTGCGCTGCGTGGCCGAGGGACTCACCAACCGCCAGATCGCCGAGCGCCTCAAACTCACCGAGCACACCGTAAAGAATTATCTGTTCCGGATTTTCGACAAGCTCGGCGTTTCCAGCCGGGTCGAAGTGGTGCTCTACGCTTTCCGCAACGCCGGTCCGCCGAGCCCGGCGCAGGCTCCAGCCGCGCGGAGACTCTCAACCGCCGCTTCCCGCGTCCCGCCCACTGAGCAGTCAGGGTCGGTCGCCATCCGCAAGACCGCCACATAAAAGACTGCCACGTAAAAGAATCGCCACTTAAAAGACTGCTACATAAAAGACCGCATCCTAGCCAACGCAAAGCTCACTCGCAATCCCATAAGTCGCACTGTCATCCCGAGCAACGCGAGGGATCTCGGTTTTTGCCGATGCCGGCTGAAGCCCAGGTTCCTCGCTTCGCTCGGAATGACAAGCACCGGACGGCTGATGATGCCGCGAGGTAGCGAAATTCAACCCGCGCCTCAACTCCCCGGCAGCTTGAACCGAATCGTGATTCGCGTCTGCATCCCCGCCGGACGCCCATCCACCGCATAGGGCTGATACCTCCACTGCCTCACCGCCTGCACCGCCGCTTCCGCCAGCAGCGGGTTGCCGTCGACCACCTCGATGTTGTGCACCGCGCCCTCGGCTCCAATTTGTACATCCAGCGTGACCACCCCTTGAATATGCTGCGCCGCCGCTTCCGCCGGATACTCCGGTTCCACCCGATGAATCAATCGCGTGGCGGAAGATTCGTCCGCAACCGAATCTGATGCAGCTGAAACAGCGCGGGCTGAGCCAGACGCGCCCGGCGCGGAAGGCGACAAGCGGTAGATCACCTTGCCGTTTTCCGTGACCAGCAATCCGCCGCTCGGCGGCGTCGAAACTGCCGCAGCTCTCGCCGCCGTAGTCGGGGCCACGCTCGGTTGAGGCGCGTTCGGCTGAATCACGGCGCCACTTCCCGCTGCAGGCGCCAAGTCTCCGGCAGGCGCTGCCGCTGTTGCCCGCCCCGCGCCCGCATCCGCTCCAGTCGTCTTCGCCCTGGACGCATCGCCGCCCCGCTCCTGACTTCCTTGTCGCTGTCCCTGCAATCCGCTGACGATCGCTCCCCGCCATCCCAGCGCAAGCCCCAACATCACCGCGGTCGCAATCACCAGAATGCCGAGGACAAAACTCCAGACGTCGCTGCGCCGCCCCGGCCGCTCATAATTGCTGATGTCATTGCGAACTTCGGCCGAAACTTCATCCCGAGCTGCCCTCCCGGATTCCCGCGCCAGTTCCGGCGCGAGCGGCGCCTTCGGTTCGATGACCGGCGCAGCCCCCACGCCTGGTCCCTGCGCCGAAACTTTCTCCGCTCCCTGCTTCTCCTCAACCACGCGCCGCGCCAGAACCTCGAGCGTGCTCACGTCGCGCTCTCCAAAGGCGTGCGCGCGCGCAGAAAAAACTTCCATGATGCCAAACGGGGCTTTCGCCGCACTCGGCCCGTCGCTCAGAGGCAACACCAGGATCGAGCGCACGCCCAGGCGCAGGCAGGCTTCCGCGTCCACGCGCGGATCGGTCGCCGTGTCGCTGCACAATTGAATTTTTCCGCTTTGCAGGCACGCGCCCGAAAGGCCCGACGTGGTCTCCAGCCGCATCCCGAGGTCCGGAGCATTTCCGCCCGTGGTGGCGCGGCACACCATCTCGCCCGCGCGCCCCAGCGCAATGGCCGCCCCGGTCGCGCCCGTCGCCAGCCGCGCCTGCTCGACCACTTCATTCAGAATCAGGTCCAGCGCCAGATCGACGCCTCCGCCATGCGCCGCCAGCGTCCGCGCCACGTTCCGCAAGTCGCTGCCCGCTTCCGCCGAGCCCGCTTCGGCTGAGCTGGTTCGAGAAGTGGTGCGATACGATTCCGGCTGCGGCATAAGAAGTGTGCCCGGCGAGTCCAGCGCGAGGCCGCGCCATTGCACCGCGCCGCCTCCCGTCATTATGCCGAAGTTTTCCGCGAATCCCTCCAGATGTCAACATCAAACGCAAACCGGCAGTGGCTCCATTGAGGTTGAGCATCAGGGATTCACCGGCCGAGGTCATCCCGCAGGAGCGCGGGTGTCTGTTTCTTGGACCAACCATGTCCCTCAAGGGGCTTGAACCGCCTGAACAAGAACGTCGCGGCCAATCCACCAGCGACCTGTGCAATTAAGAACAACGGAACATCGACAGGCCGAATCCCCGCAAAGGTGTTCGACAACGAACGAGCAATGGTGACCGCTGGATTTGCGAACGATGTCGACGCAGTGAACCAATATGCGGCGGTGATGTAACTCCCGACAGCGACCGGAACCATCGACAATCTGAATCGGGAGCATCCCAAGATCACCATGAGCAGACCAAACGTCGCAATGAACTCACTCAAGACCAGTGCCGATCCCCGACGGGCATGAAGTGAAAGTGAGACGACTGGGATGCCGAACATCAGATGAGCAACCACAGCCCCAGCGATTCCGCCGACAATTTGAACTGTGGCATACGCAGTGCCGTCTCTCCAAGACAAACCACCGCCGATTGCTTCAGACAGCGAGACGACCGGATTGAAGTGCGCCCCAGAAATCGCTCCGAACGTCAAAATCAAGGCGACGAGTGCGGCCCCTGTCGCAATTGTGTTTGCGAGTAGAGCAATAGCGACGTTTCCACCAGATAACTTCTCACCCATTACGCCCGAGCCGACGACCGCAGCAACGAGGAACGCTGTCCCTATGAACTCCGCTGTCAGCCGTGCGCCGAGAGTGAATTTCATGGCCGTCCGATGTCATCGAGTCGCTTCTTCAGAGTGAGATTGTCGATGGAGGCAAGAGGCAAATCGAGGAACAGCGTGATGCGACGGTCGAGCAACAAGAAGGCGTCACGAAATGCCCGCTGAATTTCGTCATCGCTCCCCTTCACCTCTGCTGGGTCGGGAATCCCCCAATGTGCAGTTGCGGGATGACCCGGCCATACCGGGCAACCTTCGCTTGCTGCGTTGTCACAGACGGTGAAGACGAAGTCGATCCTCGGAGCGCCCGGTCTCGCAAACTCGTCCCATGACTTGCTTCTCAGACCCGCAGCCGGGATGCCAGCCGCTTCGAGTTCTCTCAACGCCTCCGGTCGCACTGTCCCCGACGGATGACTTCCAGCACTGTAAGCTGTGAATCGGGGTCGTCCCCTGGAGTTCAAGATGCCTTCGGCCATGATCGAACGGGCAGAATTGCCAGTACAGAGGAACAGGACGTTGTAGCGTTTTTCCGCCATGTCAGTCACAGCACGCCGGGCCACAGCACATCTTCGGTTTGACCGCACGGATGAAGGCACTCATGAACTTCCCGTCCACCTGTGGGGCGATAGCGTCGACATCAACGTTCTGGTCAGCCAGGAACTGCCGGGCATCTTCGATCCGGTAGACCCTCGTCGGCTCGATGGTGACTTGCTCAAATCCGACCGAAGTCAGCTTCGCCCGGTACTCAGTCTCTTCCATCGCTCCAGCCACACAGCCGACCCAGAGCAGAACACTCTTCCGAATCTCGGGTAGCATTTCCCCGCGAGTGACGACATCCGAGACGGCAAAGCGGCCTCCCGGTTTCAGGACCCGGAACGCTTCACGCAGGACGGCGTCCTTGTCAGCGGACAAGTTAATGACGCAATTTGAGATGACGACATCGACGGACTCGTCGGGCAGTGGAATGTGTTCAATCTCGCCCTTCAGGAACTCCACGTTTCCAATCCCAGCCTTCCGCTTGTTCTCATGGGCAAGGGCTAGCATCTCGTCCGTCATGTCGAGTCCATAAGCCTTGCCGGTCGGCCCGACACGTTTCGCAGACAGAAGGACATCAATTCCACCGCCGGAGCCAAGGTCGAGGACAATTTCTCCGGGATTGAGCTTGGCAAGGGCCGTTGGATTTCCACATCCCAGCGATGCCAGCAACGCTTCCTCCGGAATCTGGCCTGTTTGCGATGCGTCGTAGAGGTTCGACGTTATTGGGTCACAGCATTCGGTTGCTCCACTGGCACCGCAGCACGAACTTCCGCCCGTCGTGACTCGCAACGCCGCCTGGCCGTATTTCTCCTTCACGACTTCCTTGATGTCTTGATTCATGGCTCCTCACTTACAGCATTGAATGATTGATTCCGGCTTGAGCGCTTTGTTCCTCGTGCAGCATTCGGCGTACAAGAACTGCAGGACTTCCTGAAGTGCATCGGTGTTCGCTGTGTAGCGCAGGAAAGTGCTTTCCCGTGAGACGTTGACCAGGTCTTCCGACTTGAGCTTGTCGAGATGGTGCGACAGCGTTGAGTTCGGAATCTCCAACTCTTCCTGAATCTCTCCGACGACAAGGCCGTCGGGGTGTGCTGCCAGAAGTAACTGCATGATCCGCAGACGTGCCTCCGTGCCCATCGCCGAAAACATGTCTGCGTACTTGACGATTTTGTCGGAGCCTCGGTGAACGCTTGGCATATTTCGATCATTGCAGAACTATGGAAGGTTGTCAACTGGAAGGCGGGCACCCTCGCTCATGCCTCCTTAGGTTCCCGTTTCGACCATCCACCATCACCCCGCCAAGTTTTCATCGAACAGAAACACAACCAAGGCGATAGAATCTGTAAGATCAAAGCGCACAAAATTGAACTGCGGCGCCGATTACGTTGCCCGTTCGATTCGTTCGCTCCCGGAAAGGGCTAAACCCCATGCGGATTGCGGTGGTAGGTTCAGGATACGTGGGACTGGTGGCGGGCGCCTGCTTCGCCGACCTCGGGCACGACGTCATCCTGGTGGACAACGATGAGCAGAAGCTGGCCGCCCTGCGCGATGGCCAGGTTCCCATTCACGAAAAGTTTCTACCCGAACTTCTCATCCGCCATCGCGGCCAGCGCCTCACTTTTTCCGGCGACCTGAAAGAAGCCGTTTCGCTCAGTTCCATCATCTTTATTGCCGTCGGCACGCCGCCTACGGAAAGCGGAGAAGCCGACCTGTCTTACCTGGAATCGGTGGCCCGCGAAATTTCCGGCGGCATCAACGGCTACAAAGTCGT
>Ga0181537_10001993_pt1 | contig 18342 bp, 15 predicted proteins | sample PEATcosm2014_Bin_39_FD_119765 | JGI IMG/M metagenome (GOLD analysis project Ga0181537, IMG submission 119765) | Peatland microbial communities from MTU Mesocosm Facility, Houghton, MI, USA - PEATcosm2014_Bin23_10_metaG | ecosystem: Environmental > Terrestrial > Soil > Wetlands > Peat | place... | reverse complement strand
TCGAGCCGAATCAGCCGATCCCGGTGCTGTGCTGTGTGCCCAGCACCAGCGTGACCCCGAACGGTGCCGGACCGGTATTGGGAGTATCCAGCGGCGTGTATACCAACACGGCCCCGCGCTTCTCCATTCAGTATCAGTGGCTCCCGACTGTCATGACGTACGCGACCTTCGCCGAGGGATTCAGCGCGGGCGGCGGGACCCAGACCCAGAACGGTGTGCAATCGTATGCGCCGGAAAAGCTCAAGAACTACGAGGTGGGTCTGCGTTCGGATTGGTTTGACCACACCCTGCGCTTCAACACGTCGGTGTTCTACAGCCATTACGAGGATGTACAGGCCACCGAGAACGAAGGTTTCTTCAATGTGACGATCAATGCCGGGATAGGCACTGCCAAAGGCGCGGAAGTCGAGGGGCAGTGGCTCATCACGAGGGCGTTCAGCTTCAACTACGGTTTGGGCTATCTGAAAACCGGCTATTCCGAATATCCCGCGGACAGCGGGATCCTGCCCGGCGCGCCGTTTCCGTACGCACCGAAGGTCTCGGCCGATGTGGGTGCGCAGTACGACACGCCGCTGCCCGCCGGCGCCGGCCTCACGCTGCGCGTCGACGAGGGCTGGACCAGCTGGGTCAAGACGGGTTCGGACAGCAGCGGCGTGTACATTCCGTCTTATGGACTCTTGGGCGCGCGCCTGATCTATCACCCGCCCAATACCAACAAGTGGGACGTGCAGCTCTACGGTTCGAACCTGCTCGACAAGTTCTACCGCCTGAACGGCTACGCCATCCCGGCATTGGGCCTCGATACAGGAACCGTGGGTCTGCCGCGCATGTTCGGGCTGACGGTCAACAGCAGATTTGAGTGATGCCCGAGCAATGCCCTGGGGGATGATGCGATCGGGTAGCAAGACGCCGCACCGGGTGTGGCGCGGCGCGCTCGGGGCGATGCTGGCCGGTCTTTCGGGAGCCGCCGTCCTGGCCGCTGCACAGGGTCTTCCCGCGGCGCCGGAAGCGGCAGCGCTGCCGCGCCTTCAGGTGACGGTCGGGGGACTGACCGCGGATGGACGCCTGCCGGCGAGTGCCGCGTACTGTCCACCGACCAAGATGAATCCGGCCGAGTACAACATCAGCCCGGGCGTCGCGTGGTCGCGCGGTCCGCCCGGGACCCGCTCCTACGCGCTGATCATGACGGATCTGGATGTACCCAAGGACCTGCGCCTCATCAACAAACCCGGCGTCACGATATCGGCCGATACGCCGCGGGTGCCGTTCATCCATTGGGTGCTCATCGACATCCCGCCCTCGATCACCGCGCTCGAGAGAGGCGCGGAAGGCAACGGGTTCAACCCTAAGGGCAAGCCCATTGGGCCAACGCCCCATGGATTGCGCGGGGCCAACGTCTATTCACACTTTTATCCGGCGAACTCCGCACTCGCCGGTACCCGCGGCGGGTATGACGGCCCCTGCCCGCCGAACAACGACAGCGTGCCGCATCGCTACGTCACCCGGGTGTACGCGCTGGATGTACCCACCCTTGGACTGCGCGGCTTGTTCTTCGGAGAGGATGCGCTGAGGGCCATGCAGGGTCACGTATTGGCCGTGGGCGAGTCGGAAGCCAAATACTCGGCGAACCCGTGAACGCAGCTTTTCGAGGAGAGACTGCAAGTCGTTGGACAGCCCCCATCCGCATATTCGCTGTGATGAATCGCAATGGCGAAAATCAAATCCGTGAGTCGTAGCCTCAGCCCACCGCGGTGCGCTTCTTCTTGTCGGCATCGTCGAACGGCAGGGTGTGCGCCGTCGCGGGGCCCTTGAGGTTCTTGCCGCGCACCTCGAGCCGGGTTCCGTGGACCGCCACGGGGACATCGAGGCGCGCGATGGCCATCGACTTGCCGGTCAGGGTCGAGACCATGGCGCAGGTGATCACGCCCACCTTCGTGTCGCCGGAATAGACCAGATCGCCCATCTCCGCCGCGGTCCTGCCCTCGACCAACAAGCCGAAGATCTTGAAGCGCTCCTTGCCTTGGAGGCGGGCGTGCGCGTCCGCGCCGTTGAAATCGTTCTTGCCGGGGCTCACGGTAAAGTCGAGGCCGAGTTCCCAGAGACTGTCGCCCGGCGGATCCTTGTCGAAGGGATACATCTGCGACATGTCGTAGGGGTAGAACAACAGAGAGCTTTCGACTCGCAGATAATCGAGCGTCGTAAAGCAGGTGGGAATGATGCCGAGCGGCTTGCCCTCGCTCAGGATCGTATCCCAGATGGCGCCGGCATCCTTGGCCCGGCAAAAAATCTCGTAGCCGCGTTCTCCGGTGTAGCCGGTGCGCGAGATCGTGACCGGACGCCCGAACAAGGTGGCGGGGGTGTGATGGAAATACTTCAGGTCGCGGATGTTGGGCACGTGCTTTGCGAGAAAATCCACTGCGACCGGTCCCTGCAGCGACAGATCGTGCAGATCATCGTCGACGATCATGGCGGCGTTGCGGCCGAGCACATACTTGGCGAGGGTTTCGTGACCCGCGCCGCTGCCGTGTACCACCATCCAGGAGTTGGGACCCATGCGATACAAGATGCAGTCTTCGATGAAATGACCGGCCTCGTTCAACATGCAGGCGTATGCCGATTTGCCGGGATAGATCTTGGTGATGTCGCGCGTCGTCGCGTAGTTCAATATGGCGGACGCGTGCGGTCCCACCAGATGCAGCTTCTTGAGCCCCGACACGTCCATGAGGCCCGCCTTGGTGCGGATCGCGACATGATCCTGGGCCACATCCTTCGAGTAGGTCCATGCGGTTCCCATGCCGTTCCAATCTTCGAGCTTCGATCCCAGTGCCCGGTGCCGATCGGCGAGAGCCGAAGTACGCCAGCTAAGTGCCATAGATGCCTCCAGAGTTGTTCATTCAGGGCTGGTGCCCGGGGTGGTGGGCGAGCCGTCATCGTAAGGTGCCAGCCACGCAACCGCCGCATCCCGATAACGCGTCAATCCTTTGTAGTCGACCAGCGCGGGGTGCAGATCGCGCAACACCCGGTGCACGCGGCGCGCCCATTTCGGCACCGTGACGAGCTCACGCAAACTGATCAAGTAGCAGCGAATGCCGAAAACGATGGCGTTGCTGCGCGGCAGGCGCCACAACCCCTGCAGTTCGACGCGCAGGTGCACGCGCTCGCCGGCATTGTCCGCCGTGACCGTGGCGCGGTCCGTGCCCCAAAACGGATAGTTTTCCGGTGACGTATCGAGCCGCGGGTTGATGGTCATGGTCCAATTGAGCCGCCGCACCGGCTGGCCCAGGCGCAGATTGAGCAGGAATTTCAGCGCCCGATCGAATACCTGCAGTTCGTGCGCGAGCGGCACCGGGCCATGCCATTCCTTGAACGTCATGCCCATGTCGAAGTCCAACGACCAGTCGGCCTGGGTCGTCACCATGCCGGCTTCGGTCCACAAATCTCCCTCGCGCTGATCCATGACGACGAAGTCGCCCTGGGCCTGGCGCGTGATGTACTCGAGGGGCTCGCGCGGCAGGCTCGCCGTGTCGCCGAAGGTAAACTGCTGATCAATCTGCAAGGGACGATTGATCCAGTGCCAGCGATTGCCGCGTTTCGCGAGTGAAAAGTGCGCGGGATAGTCCCGGGCGAGCGACTCCATGATGAGTTCCAGGCAATCCCACTGCGAACTCATCATATGGGGCAGCGCTTGGTAACGCAGCGGTTCGGCGGCGAGCACGAGGGCGCGTTCGCGGCACTCCGCCACATAGTGCTCATCGACATCGAAGGCGAATTCGGTGACCGAGCCTGCGGGTCCCGGCAAATGCGGCTCGATGTTCACCGAGTACATGTAGGCGTCCTCGGGGAAGGGCAGCGGAAAGCGCCGGATGGCCTCGGGACTGTTGCGGTAGGTGAAATCGCCGCGGAATGTTTCGTCAGGTTTGAACACAGCGCTCATGGGAGCTCCTTCAAAAAGGCGTTACAGGTCGAGCACCAGACGCCGGCCGTGCGCCCGCGACACGCAGGGCATGATGCTCTTGCCCTTCGCCTTGTCTGCATCCGATAAAAAATGATCGTTATGAATCAGCTCGCCGTCGAGCTCGAGCACCCGCGTGTGGCAGAAGCCGCAGACGCCGCCGCGGCACAGATACTGCACCTCCACTCCCGCGGCTTCAATGCTCTCGAGCAGGCTCTGATCGGGCGGGACGTGCACCTTGAGATTCGAGCGCGCCAGGAACACCTCGAACGCATCGCCTACCGGGGGTGCGCTGAATTGTTCCCAGTGGATGTGGCTGTCCGGCCAGCCGCAGGCCTGCGCCGTGGCGATGACGTGCTTGATCATGCCCGCCGGACCGCACACGTACACATGCGTGCCGAGCGGCTGCGAGGCGAGCATGGATTCGAACGGAATCGACTGGGCCTCGCTGTCATAGTACATGTGCAGACGTTCGCCTTCGCGCGCGCGCAGCCGCCCCAGGAACGCGGCGTGCTCGGGCGAACGCACCGAGTAGTGCAGCTCGTAGGGAACGCCGCCGCCGTGCAGGTCCTCGAGCTGTGCGAGGAACGGCGTGATGCCGATGCCGCCGGCGATCAACACATGCTTGCGCGCGATTTTATCGAGGCCGAACAGATTGACGGGATGCGCGATTTCCAAACGGCTGCCGACCACGACCGCGTCGTGCATGTAGTGCGACCCGCCGCGCGACTCTTCCATGCGGCGGACGCCGATTTCGTACGTCTGCAACTCATGCGGCGCGCTGAGCAGCGAGTACGGGTTCTTGTGCACACGGTCGCCTTGCATGACGACGATGATGTGCGAGCCGCCGGAGAACGCCGGCAGGTCGCCGCCGCCCACGGGCGCCAGCTTGAAATGCTTGATGAGCGGCGTCACCTGCTCGATGCCGACGACCTCGACGGCGAGAGTCTGCGCATCGCTCACAGGAACACTTCCTTGATGGGCGGCAATTCGCCCGGCGCTTCGGCGTCCACCATGACGCCCATATACGCGGCCAGCCGCCGCGAATAGTGATCGCGGACCAAGAGCCAGCGCTCGCAGCCGACGCAGCGCACGATGTTGGTCCGCACGTTCTCCGTGGTGGCCCGGCAGTGGATACAGTAGACGCGGCGCGCCAGGGTGCCGCACTCTTCCGCGCGGATCTCATCCTTGTTGAGATTGAATTCGAGCGCGATCTTCATGGCAAGACCGATGAAGCTTTCGGGTCCCGCCACATACAGGCGCGTGCCCATGAGCGAGCTTGCCAAAATATTCCTGAATTCAGTGAGGAGCGCAGCCGTGGTGGAGTAGGACTGCGCACCGCCCACGCCGGCGGCGCGAAATTGTTCGAGTCCGGCCGCCGCACCCGCATCCGCTGCGCCGGCCGCATCGGGAACGAACAGCACGACGGTGTTCTTCAGAGACTGAGCCGCGGCGCCGCGCATCTCCGCGATCACGCGCAGCAGCGGGGCGGCGCCCACCCCCATGCCGAGCATCAGGTGATAACGCCCGCGCGTGTCCGCCTGCAGCGGCGCATACACGGGCTTGCTTTTAATTCCCGTGACCAGCATTCAATACACCGCGAGATGGTGCGTCACGTAAACCACGGCAATTCCCAGCGCCAGCGTGAGGTATGGCCAGAGGCCGGCGCGCTTGACGATGCGCTCGCCATCGACCATCTCCAGGTCATCCGCCATCTGCTGCGGAAACGAGCCCTTGTCCTGGATGTAATGGCGGAAGACGAACACCGGCACGATCAGCGCCGCGAAGATGAGCCCGGTCATGAGCGTGCCCGAGCCGTACACATTGGCGCCGAATCCCATGAAGGCGAGGTTGACGAAGGACAGCAGCGCTCCCGCGCCGAGAATCCAGGTCGGGGCGCGCCACGGCCGCTCCTGGCGCGGACGGTCCATCCGATGGATCCAACCCGCGTTCAGATTCAGGAAATTGAAAATCAGATAGCCGATGTTGGCGGCGCCGATGATGAACACCGGGTCGGACAGGAGCAGCAACACGAGATTGAAGCCGAGATTGGTGAGCATGGCGTTGGTCGGCGCACCGTGGGAATTCACCTTGGCGAGATACTTCGGGAGCCAGCCGTCGAGCGAGGCTTGATACAGCGTGCGCGAGGACCCGGCCATGGAGGTCATGAGCGAGAGGACCAGCGCCAGGATCAGCATGATGACGACGATCGCGCCCACCAATGGTCCGGCGTGCACCATTTTGGCCATGACGGCCGCGACGCCCATGCCGCTGTTGATCTCCGGCGCCAGCATGCCGCCGTATTGCGCGGGGGTGGTGATGTTGCCGGCCGCGTCAATCACCGCCGGGTGCACCAAGGCACCGAGGCCCAGATATCCTTGGAAGGCGAAGGGCACCAACGTGTACACGACCACACACAGCAAGCCGGAATAGAAGATCGCCTTGAAGGTGTCGGTCTTGGGATTCTTGAATTCGCCCGTGTAGCACACCGCCGTCTCGAATCCATAGGTCGACCATGCGGCGAGAAACATGCCTGCCGCAAACACGGTGATGCCCGCCATGTTCCACGTGCCGTCGGCAACCCGGCCGAGCGCATCGTGTGCCAACGGCGCGAGGGGGAAAAAATTCGCCTTGACGATGTCGCCCGTGAGCAGCGGCACGATGCCGATCAAGAGCAGCGGGATCATCGCCGAGATCCCGAGGATTTTGGTGGTATTCGCCGACCGCAAGATGCCGCCGTCCTGAATGAACTTGACCGCCAGCAAGATGACGGCGCCCAGGATGAAAACGGCATTGATGCGCAGGCTGAGGCCGGTCTTCAACGATCCGAGATCGAGCAAGGTGATCTGCCAGGTATTGATCGCGGCATCGGGGGCGAACAAGCCGCTCAGGATGTAGCCTGCGGCCAGCGCCGAGCCGGTTGCCTGTACCGGCGACCAGGCGAACCAATTGCACCACACGGAGATGGGCGCGACCAGCTTGCCGTAGCGAACCCAGCCGATTGCGCCATAGATCGAGGTGCCGCCCGCCTTGTCGGGAAACAACCCCGCGATTTCGGCGTACGTAAAGGACTGAATGAAACCCATCGCGATCGACGCGGTCCAGACGATCCACGACAGCTTGCCGACGGTCGCCGCGACCGCGCCGATGGAGAACAGCACCAACGGCGGCACGCCGCTCGCGACCCAAAAGGCCCCGGTCCAATCGATGCCGCGCTCGAGGCCTGCGCCCTGCGCGCCGGTCGAAACCACCGCGGCTTCAGCGGTCGAATTCATACTGATGCACCCCGTTCGGAATTCAAAAAAAACACCTAGAACAATCGGCGCAACTCATCGGCAACCTCGAAGACGTCGCCCACAATGCCATATTTGGCCACGCCGAATATCGACGCTTCGGCATCCGTGTTCACGGCGACGATGGTGCTGACGTGCTTCATGCCGGCGAGATGCTGGATCGCGCCGGACACACCCATGGCGATATACAGCTTGCAGGCGCTCGCCGTCTTGCCGGACTGACCGACCTGGCGGCTCTTCGGCAGCCAGCCGGCATCCGCGATCGGGCGCGAGCAACCCAGGGTTGCGCCGACGGCATCCGCCAACTCGCGGAATTGCGCCACCTTGGCCTCTTCGCCGATGCCGCGCCCGACCGTCAATATGAACTCGGCAGCGCTCATGTCCACATCATCGCCCGCACTCAACTCGATGAACTCGCGCCCGGTCGCGCGGCTGTGCGGCGGCGGGGCCTCGAAGGCGGTCACTCGCGGCGCGGCGGATTGTTCGGGTGCCTTGAACACATTGCCGCGGATCGCGAGCAGCACCACGCTCTTACCCGGAAAGTCCACTTCGACGTTGACCTTCTGACCGTAGCCGCCGCGCGTCGCCACCAGTTCGCCCTCGACGCGCTCGATGTTGAATACGTCGGTGGCGAAGCCCAGGCTCAGGCGTGCGGCGAGTGCCGCCGCATAGCCGAAGGAATCGACGCTGTGTGCGACCAACACGACTTCGGGCTCATGTTGCGAGATCAATGCGCCGACCGCGGACTCGAATATATCCGGGTCGAATTCCGTGCTCGCCGCCTCGACGGTCACGATCTCATCGACCCCGGCCACGCTCAACGCCTCGACGAAGTTCCCGGGAGCGCTGTTGATGATGGCAACGCTCACTTCCTCGCCGCTGCGGCGCAGGCCCTGCGCGGCGGTCACCAACTCGAGCGAGATGGGGCGCAGTTCGCCGCGCCGCTGTTCGGCGATGATGAGAATGCCGCTCATGACGCAGCTCCCTTGAATTCGCGAATGATTTCAGCCAGGCGTGCCGCCTGTTGCGCGGCGTCGCCCTCGATCAGTTGTGCCCGGCCCCTGTCCGGCACGTACATGCGGCGCACGCGCGACAGGGAGCCTGCGACACCGACCTCGTCCGCGCCAAGACCGATGTCCGCGAGGCTGAGTACTTCGATGGGCTTCGCCGCCGCTTGTTTGATACTGCGCAGCGAGGCGTAGCGCGGAGTGTTGATGCCGAGCTGAATGGTCAATACCGCCGGGCATTGAATCTCGACTTCATGCAACAGGCCCCCCTCGAGCTCGCGGCGCAGCACCGCCCGTGTGGCCCCCGGGGAATAGCTCAAATGACTCACGACCGCCGCGTGCGGCCAACCCAAGAACGCGGCGGCGGCGATGCCGGTCGAGGCGAAGGACTGATCCGAGGATTGCACTCCGGCGAACATCATATCCGGCGCCTCGCGCCTGGCGGCGGCGGCGAGCACGCGCGCGATGGCGATGGAATCGGAGTCCTCGATGGCCGGATCCCAGATGCGCACAGCGCGATCCGCACCCTTCGCCAGGCACTTGCGCAGCGATTCGTCGACCTCGCCCGATCCCACCGAGACGGCGACAACTTCCACGGGTTGCGAGGCCGCCTCCTTCATCTTGACCGCTTCTTCCAAGGAAAAGTCATCCCATTCATTGAGGTCACGAATGAGGAAATCCGGATCGACATTCCGTCCGTCGTCGCGGAGAGCAAAATCCTCGTCGAGCGCCGCAACCTGTTTGACGGCCACCAGGATTTTCATGCCGGCACCGCGTCGCCACGCCGGGCGGGAACGGCTTCCCGGATGAGTTCGATGAGTTCTTTGACCACGAATTTGCCCTCGTTGCCGGTGGTTTTGAGTGCGTCCTCGAACATGGTGAGATCCTTCGGGCAGCTCACCACATAGACCTCGAGCCCGGGAATTGCGGCGGCTTCCCGCATGCGATTCTGTGCCGGCTTCTCCGCACCCACGGGATCCGGCACCCAAATCCGGCCCCCGCCGGCGCCGCAGCAGAAGGAGTTGGCCCTGCAGCGTCCCATCTCGATGAGTTCACAGCCGAGCAGCGCCAATAGTTCGCGCGGCGAATCGTAGCCTTTGTTGAATCGTCCGAGATGACAGGGGTCATGGAAGGTGACGCGATACTTCAACGGCTTGGTGACCTGCAGGCGCCCTTCGGCAAACAGGCGTTTCGCCAGCGTCGTGTAGTGCTCGATCTCATACTTGCCGCCGAAGTCCGGATACTCGTTGCGAATCGTATTGTAAGAGTGCGGATCGGTGGTCACCACGGACTTGAACGATGCGCCGGCCAGCGCGTTGACGTTCGCCTGGGCCAGCACTTCGTACAGGCCCTCTTCACCGACGCGGCGCACGTCGTTGCCGGCGTTCGACTCGCCGTCGAACAAGATGCCGAAATCGACGCCGGCCTCGTGCAACAGCGAGGCGAAAAGTTGCGAGACCTTTTGATTGCGCGGATCGAAGGAGGCGTAGTCGCCGACGAACCACAGCACATCCACCGGCTGCTTGCGCGCATCCTTGACGGGAAAGGGCAGCGCCTTGCTCCAGGCGCCGCGCTTGCGCTTGGATTCGCCGAACGAATTGCCGGTCTTGTGGATGGTCTGCAAGGTTTTGGTGAGCAGGGGGTCCATCGCGCCGTCTTCGACCAACTTGCGGCGCATTTGCACGATGATCGGTACGTGTTCGACCGCGACCGGACAGATCTCGACGCACGCCATGCAGGTGCGGCACGACCAGAGAGTCTCCATGGCCACCTGTCCCGGCGCCTTGCCGTGGACGTCGAGCTCGGCGGCGGCGGGGATCGCGCCGGACTCGAGCGTCGCCTGCGCGAATTCGCGCAAACTCAAAATCACATCGCGGGGCGAGAGCGGCGCGCCGACGGCGCGCGCGGGGCACGCTTCATGGCAGCGGCCGCACTTGGTGCAGGCATCGAGATTGAGCAGCTGCTTCCAGTTGAAATCGGTGATCTTGGCGGCGCCCGGTTGCGGCTGCGACTCCGGAATTCGCGCCAGCCGTTGCGCCGCCAAGGGGTCACGCACCATGAGCGACGCCGCGGATGTGAATACATGTTTGACCTTGGTGTAGGGGATCAGGGCGATGAGCAGCAGCGCGATCAGTCCGTGAAACCACCACAGGCCGTGGCGCAGCAGACCGGCGGAACCCGCGTCGAGCCCCAAGGCGCGCATGCCCTGCGCGAGCAGCGCTCCGACCGGCGACCACCAGCGGGTATCCCACACGCCGGCGCGATCTTGCAGCCACACGAGCCGCGCCGCTTCGAGGACGTAGCCCGTGCAGGCGATGATCAACAAGAGCCAGAGAAATGCCCAATCCTCGCGCCGATACTGCGGCCGGTTGAAGTCCGGGTCACCCGGCTCGCGATCCGGCCGCGCGTAGTCGAGTTTCGGCAGCTCGAGCCAGCCGCGCCGATACATCATGTAGAGAAGGCCGGCGATGAGCGCGACACCGGCCACATCCAGAATCAGCGAGAACACCAGATAAAACTCGCCGTGCCAAAAGCGGATGCCGAACAGCGGCTCGAGAATGTCGTATTGCAGCGTGATGGTCGCGGTGCCCGCGAACAGCAGCATGAATCCATAGAAAATCAGCCGGTGCGCGGCGCCCGCCGCCCGATCGCGGCGTTCGATGGTGCGATGTGACAGCAGCGACGAGAGCATCGCGCCAAACCGAGGCCACAGTCCTCCGTCGAGCACCAAGGCCGCGCCCCGACGGTATTTGCGCACCTGAACATACACGCCGTAAAAAAATACCGCGATCGCGGCGTAGCCGATCAAGTAGAAGATCCGCACCTCGGCCGCACCGAAGGCCTCGAACAGAATCCGAGTGACGGCGTCGGTGCGGCTCATCAGAGCTTGTATTCGAGCTCGAAATTTCCGCCCGGCATGTGCGCTGCGCCCCAGACGGCCACTTCGCGCTTATAGGGCAGCGGCAGCTGCGCCTTGGCTTCCTCGATCTCGCGCGCCAAACGCTGGCCGCTGAAAGTCGCATCCGCGATCAGCCGCGGAGCCTCGGCATCGCCGATGATGTACACATCCTTGACGCCGTTCTTCTGCCATTCGCCCTGCCGGGCCTTGAGTTCGGTGTACAGCGTGTTGTGCGAATGCCGGCCGGTCACCAGCACCAGCGAGTCGAACTCCAGCCAGCGCTGGCTTTTGTTGACTTCGCGCGGCAATTGGCCCCGGCCGCGATAGCCGCGCTTGGAGCCATCGCCGAAAATGTCGTACACCTCGAGACGTCCTGCTTCGATCCGCGAAGCGAAGGCGTTGTGCAGCTCCTTGATGTGCAGCTCGTGCAGGCGCCGCATCATGTTCGGATACTCGAGCGTGAAGTGCATGTAGTTGGCCAGATGCACCCCGGTGACGATGGTGACCTCGTGCCCGGCGACCGCGAGTTTTTCCGCGAGACTCGGCGCCATGAAGTAGGTGTCGGCATTCAGGATCACGACGCGCTTGCCGATCGGTTTCTTCCCTTCGAGCACCTGTTCCGGACTCAGTTGATCGGGCTTGGCGGCGTCCGCGCCCGGGATGGGGTCGTGAGTCAGGCAATTGGTGCCGTCCGTATTCCAGGAAGAACCGGTGGCGATTACCAGTTTCTCCGCCCCGTAGGTGAGGGCGGTGTCGGCCGTCATCGGCTTCTGGCCGAGGGCCACCTGACTTTGCTTGTTCTTCTTCACGAGCTTGTTGATTTGCAGCTCGCGGTAGTCGCGATGGTAGCCCCACTCGCCGAGCCCGGGCAGCGTGACCACGCCGTTCAAATGGCCGCCGATCTTGGCCGCGGTGTCGTAGAGATGAACGGTATAGCCGCGCTCCAGGAGGACCCGGGCGCATTCGGAACCGGAGGGCCCGGCGCCGACCACCAGTATGGAATCCTCGGAGCCGCGCTTCGGAAATTTTTCCGGATGCCAGCCGCGCCGATATTCCTCGCCGGCGGTGGCGTTCTGCGTGCAGATCATCGGCGGGCCGCCGATTTCCCAGCGTGATATGCACACGTTGCAGCCGATGCAGACGCGAATGTCGTCGTAGCGGCCTTCCTCGATTTTTTTCGGCAGCCAGGGATCGGAGATGGACGGCCGCGCCGCGCCGATGATGTCGGCGATGCCCTTGGTCACGATCTCGGTCATTTTCTCCGGGTCGGTGAAGCGGCCGACGCCCAGCACCGGCTTCTTCGCCACTTGCTTGACGAAACGGGTCCACGGCACCTGGTGGCCCTGTTGATAGAACCGCGACGGACCCGCGTCCTCGCCCCACTCGGCAATGTCGCCGACATCCACATCCCACAGATCGACCAACGAGTCGGCCAGGCCGATGAACTTCATGCCGTCATTTTCGATTTCGACGCCGGCTTCACCGTACAGGGTGTCGACCGCGAATCGGGTAGCAATGGCGCAATCGTGGCCGACCGCGCGCCGCACCTTTTCCAAGGCTTCGAGCCAGAACCGGGCGCGATTCTCGAGCGAACCGCCGTATTTGTCCTTGCGCTTGTTGTAGTAGGGCGACAGGAACTGCAGCGGCAGATAGGAGTGCGCGCCGTAGACATAAACGATGTCGAAACCAGCGTCCCGCGAGCGCAATGCGGCGTCGACGTAGTACTGCTGCACGGTCGCGATGTCGTCCAGGTCCATTTCCTTGCAATACGTCAGAGTCTCGAATTCCGAGGCGTACTGACTCGGGCCGCGCGGCGTGGCGCGCGACTCCATGCAGGGTGCATGGGACGCCCCGTACCAGAGTTCGACGCCGGCCAGAGAACCGAAGTGATGGATGTGATCGGTCATGGCGCGGAGGTTGCGCACGTCGCCGGCATCCCAGATGCGCGCCGACAGGCGGTGCGTGTCGTCAGACTCGGGATGAATCGAGCAATATTCGGTGTTGATGCCCGCCCAGCCGCCCTCCGCCTTGAGCGAGCGGTGCGCCGCCTGAAATCCCGGCTTGTCGGAACCCGCGCCGATGCAGTGCGGAACTTGATAGAACCGGTTGCGCAGCGTCTTGGGTCCGATCTTGATCGGCTGGAACAGAATGTCGTGTTTCGGGTCGCGCGCCATACTCTTATCCTCTCGCTGGGTGCGGTTTTATTTGGGAAGGATCCGCCTGTTAAGGCGAGGAACTCGTATCATATTCTCGATCGATCGGCGCTGGCCAGGTGGCCGCGGGCGACCGTTCTGGAGTCCACGGGCATCGCCAACAAATAGCATGTGAGTTACTGTAGTGCAAACTTATTGCGTGCAGTGTAAATTCAGTTCCTAAAGAGAGGGAAGCCGCGATCATTGCGTGACCCGAGACCCAAGAGGCCGCGCGCCGCGCGAGCGCCCAAAATTCCGCGACCTGCCGCGGTTTCGCCCGGGGCGCCGCTCAACGTCGGGCGCCAGCTGGGGGCCGTTGCGCGGCGGGTCCGCGAGAGCCAGGACTTGACGTTGACCGATGTGGCGAGCTCCGCCGGCATCAGCGCGGGGATGCTGAGCCGGTTGGAGACGGGGCACGTGACCCCGAGTCTCGAAACCTTGGTTGCGCTCGCGGGCGCGCTCGGTGTGCGGCCGGCGCTTTTGCTGCAGCAACTGGGCGGGGACGATGAGGGTGCGCAGCGGGTGCCGGCGGGCCAGGGACTCGAAGTGGTTCGACGCGGCACGCGGCGCGGACACACCTATCATCTGCTGGCGGCGCAGCGCGGCCCGCGCAAATCCTTCGAACCCTTCCTGGTGACGCTCACCGACAAGAGCGAAGTGTTTCCCGGCTTCCAGCACCCCGGCTCCGAATTCATCTACATCCTCGCCGGATCGCTCACCTACCGGCACGGCAGCCATAGCTATCCGCTGGCGGCCGGTGATTCGTTGAGTTTCCGCGGCGATGTACCCCATGGCCCGGAGACACTCGACAAGGTGCCGATTCGCATGTTGTCGATCATCATCTACGACGATGAGTGACGCATCGCCGCCAATTTGGCCTCGATCTTGGCGCCAAAGTAGGCCTGCGGGTTCGATGGGGTGATGTGTTCCGCCCGCTCGCGGGCGGCGATCGCGGCCTTCGCGGTTTCGAAGGCCTCGCGCAGCGAGCCCGCCTCCGGCAGCGCATCCCGGTAGAACGCCTCGCCGAAGTAGGTCAGATCGCGATCGTTCGAACAGCCGAACGAGGTGCGATCCGCCGCCGCGGCCGTGATCACGATGGTTTGCTGATCGCGCAGCGCATCGATGAAGCCGCCCGCGTAGCACGCCGATATGATGATGACGCGCCAGCGGATGCCGGATTCGCGCAAAGCATCCGCGAGATCCTCATCGGTGAGATCGTTGAGCGGAAGCTGCGAGTTTTCCACCGCGATCGAGGGATCTTGGGAGCCATGAGAGGAGATCGACAGGAACAACACGTCTTGCTCGCGATTCATGAGCGAACCGATGCCGTGCAGCGCGTAGCGCAGGCCCGACACGGTGGCGAGCGGGGCGCGCCCCAAATCGCGTTCATCGTTGATGAGGGAGATGCCGCGGCCGGCGACCGCATATCGTTCCCCGAGCACCCGCGAGGCCAGGCCGATTTCCTGCGCGAACACCTTCTCGTCGCCGACCCCGGCAAAGCCCAGAAAATAAGCCTTCGGGTGCGGCGCGACGTCGCGCGCGACGGCCGCCAAGGACTCGTCGATCAGGTTCGCCTGCGCGAACAGAATGGCCTCGCCATCGACGGCGGCGGGTTCCTCTGCCTGCGATTCCAGCGGCGCCCAGACGTCGGGAATGACGTCGAGCGTGTCGCTGATCCAGACGAACCCCGCGAAGAAGATCAGGCCGGCGAAGGCGGCGCCGCGCTGCGGAGTCCCCGTGACGGCGTGCAATCCGCGCCGCAGGAACAGCAGTGTGTAGAGCGCCACGAGGAGCGCGGCGGCCGCGAGCCATGCGGGGTCGAGAAATACCCCCAGCACGCTTGCCGCAAGGAGCGGCAACGGCACCGCCGCCACTGCGAGCGCCAGCATGGGTGCAAACCCCGGCGCCGGCCGCGTGCGCCAGCGCAGCACGGCTGCGAGGCCGAGAGCCGCGAGCACGTACCAGGCGAACAGGGGAATATTCCCGGCGAAGAACCTGGGGTTCGGCTGCGACTGCCAGCGGTCGATCGCAACCCACACCGCGAGCCAGACCGCGGCCATCAGGAGCGCGGCGCGAAGCGCACCGCCCTGCGGTGCCGCCTCGAGGGTGCGCAGCAACCAGAGACGCATCAACGCGGAAAACCAACCCCGTTGCGGCGGCTCGTTGCCCGGCGCGCTTGCGACCGGCATCCCGGGGCCGGTCGGCGTCTCTGGATTCGTCGGCGGCTCAGTCATGATGGGGGGCGATCATACAGCACACTGTCGGCGCGCCCCGGATCTGCGGTATGGTCGATGCGAGCGTGGCGTGAGTTTTGCCGGAGGTCCTATGGCATTGTATCAATTGGGCGAGGTGGCCCCGGTGATCGCGCCGAGCGCGTACGTCGCGCCGGGCGCTTCGGTGATCGGCAACGTGCATCTCGCCGACCAGAGCAGCGTGTGGTTCGGCGCGACTTTGCGCGGCGACAACGAGATGATCAGCATTGGCCCGGGCAGCAATGTGCAGGACGGCGCGGTCATGCACACGGACCCCGGTTTTCCGCTCACCGTGGGCGCTCATGTCTCGATCGGCCATCAAGCCATGCTGCACGGCTGCACGGTGGGCGAGGGTTCGCTCATCGGGATTCAGGCGGTGGTGCTGAATGCGGCGCTCATCGGCAAGGGTTGTCTGGTGGGGGCCGGCGCCATCCTCACTGAACGCAAGGTGTTCCCGGACGGCACGCTGATTTTGGGCGCGCCCGCCAAGGTGGTGCGCGAGCTCACCGCCGCGGAGCGCGAAGGTTTGGTGAAGATCGCAGCCAACTATGCGTCGCGCGGCGCCTACTACCGCAATCAATTGCGGCGAATCGCCGCGGAGTAAACGCGCCGGTGGGCCCACACCGGCGCAGCAGTACTACAGATTCTTCGCCGTGCGCAGATCGACGCCTTCGCGGCAGGTAATCGCTTGCACGGTGATCTTGACCACCTCGGTGGTGTGCTGGCCTTCAGCGGTGTCGAAGTACTGTCGGTCAACCGCGATGGTGCGGCTCGCGAGCGGCGACACCGAGTAGCTGACATGCTTCGTTTCGGAGTGGACGACACCATCGGGTGTCTGCCAGTTGACCCGATAACGAATCATGCCGCTGCAGCCGGCACTGCCGCAGCGTTCGCCGTTCAACCCGAAGGCAATGCGGAATTCGTCTTTGTCGAGGCGCATGACCACGGGTTCTTGCGTCAGCGAAACCGCATGTCGCGCCGGGGCCGCAACTGCGGCAGCAGTGCCCAATGTCAAAGCGGCGACGAGGGACAGCGAGAACATCTTCATCGGTAAACTCCGTTTGTCTGACAGCAACGATAGCGATGCTGCGGAAGGGCGACAAACGAGGAAAACTTGCCGAGTCCGAGATTTGGCTCATGTGTTGCGATTGGCAGACAGAGGCACGCGACCAGGGGCGCCGCCCCTCATTGGAGCGTCCAACCGGCCGTTTCGCTGTCCGGCTTATCGCTCGATTTGTCCTGCTTATCAGTTTTTGCGGCGGCTTTAATTTTCCCGGGACCGCGCTTCGCGCCTTGGTCGGCGCCTCCTGTGGCGACGGCGGCAAACTGGTCTGCGCTTCCTCTTGCGGCGGAGGCAGCCTGGTTCGCGCTGCCTTTTGCGGCGGAGGTAACCTGATCCGCGCTGCCTTTTGCGGCGGAGGTGACCTGGTCCGCGCTTCCCTTGGTGGCGGCGACGACCTGGTGGGCGATATTTTTGGCGGCCGCCGCGGCTTGTTGAGCGCTTTCCTTCGCGGCCTGCGCCACGATCTTCGCGTTGCGTTTGAAGATGCTGCCCATGCTCTTGGGATCTGCGGACGCGCCCGCTGGATCCGCCGGCGGATCGCCCGCCGACGCCTGCGCGGCCATCAACACCAGCGCTGCACCGAGCACTGCGAATTTGGGATTGGTCCTCGTCATGTTGACTACCTCCGGCTGAACACGCCGCCGTATTTTTCGCGCAGCGCCGCCTTTTGCACTTTGCCAGTTCCGCCCACCGGGAGAGAGTCGAGGAATACGACCTCGTCCGGCACGCACAGGCGGGCCACCTGGCGCGCCAGAAATTCGAGAATTTCGTCGCGCTCGAGCGTGCGCCCGGGCTTGCGCACCACAAACAGCAACGGCCGCTCCTGCCACTTCGGGTGCAGCACGCCGATCACGGCGGCGGCTGCGACCGCCGGATGTGCGATGGCGACATTCTCGAGATCGATCGAGCTGATCCATTCGCCGCCGGTCTTGATCAGGTCTTTGACCCGGTCTCTGATCTGCATCACGCCGTGCGCATCGATGGTGGCGATATCGCCGGTGGGAAACCATCCGTCGACGAGCGGCGAGGATTGCGCCTTGTAATAGCCATCGATGATCCATTGTCCGCGCACCATCAATTCGCCTTGCGAATGGCCATCGCGCGGCAAGGTGCGGCCGTTCTCATCGACGACTTTGAGTTCCACACCGAAGACGGATTTCCCCTGCTTTGCGATGATCGAATGCCGATCGTCGGGCGCCGACTTCATTTGCTCGCAGTCCAAGGCACTGATGGTGGCCACCGCGGTGGTTTCCGTCATTCCCCAGCCTTGGCGCACATCGAGACCGAAACGTTCGCACAGGGTGGCGATCAGCGGCCGCGGCAGCGCGGATCCGCCGGAGATGACGCGGCGCAGAGTCGACAGCCGCAAGTCGTTCGTCTCGAGGTACTGCGCCAGGCCGAGCCACACCGTCGGCACGCCGGCGCTCACCGTGACTCCTTCCGTTTCCATCATCTCGTAGAGCCCGGCGCCGTCCAGGCGTGGGCCGGGCAATACCAACTTCGCGCCGCCGATCAGCGCCGCATACGGAATGCACCAGCCATTGACATGGAACATGGGCACAATCGGCAATATCGTCTCGGCGGCACAAACCGACAACAGGCCGGGGCAGCAAATCGTCAGGGCATTCAGCACCATCGATCGGTGCGAGTACATCGCGCCCTTGGGATTTCCGGTCGTTCCGGA
>Ga0181537_10001991_pt1 | contig 18348 bp, 14 predicted proteins | sample PEATcosm2014_Bin_39_FD_119765 | JGI IMG/M metagenome (GOLD analysis project Ga0181537, IMG submission 119765) | Peatland microbial communities from MTU Mesocosm Facility, Houghton, MI, USA - PEATcosm2014_Bin23_10_metaG | ecosystem: Environmental > Terrestrial > Soil > Wetlands > Peat | place... | reverse complement strand
GAGGTGATGGCGAAAGAGCTCAAGCGCCGTACCGCGAAGTCGATCGAGCTCACATCGCTCAATTCTGAACACGCCGACCGCATTATCGCCTCGGCGGACGTACTCTGGATCGCGCGCATTTTGTGGGCGAGCCAGTAACGCCTCGTATTACCTACGCCGAGCGCGCCAGCGCGCCGTCGATCATGTCGATGGTGTTCTGGATGCCGTAAGCGGCGACGAAGGAGCCGAAGCGCGGGCCCTTCTCCTGGCCGAGCAGCACCTGATAGAGCATGTTGAACCAGTCGAGCGACACGCCCGGCTTGCCGTCCTTGGCTTTTTTCTTCTCGTCCAAAAACGGCTCGCGGCGGCCGACTTCATAGACCACATCCTGGATGATCTGCGCGGTTGAGTCCGCCGGCAGCTGCGACAGCGCGTCGCGCAAGTCGATCAGCGCCGCGCGCTCGATTGCACTCGGCTCGCGGAATTTTTTCGCCGGCAGGACGAAGTCGCGGAAATAGTGGATGGCATAATTGACCAAGGCATCGAGATGCGGATGGGTCTGCCGCGTCACGCCCGGCCGGTAGCGGCCGATGAAGCCCCATAACGTGTCGGCGTTTTCCGCATTCGACGCGGTGACCAGCGAAATGAGCATGGCGAAGTTGATCGGATTGTCGGCTTTGGGTGGATGGCCGCCGTGAATGTGCCAGACCGGATTGCCGAGCTGTTCCTTCAGCGCCTGCCGCGGATAGGCGTCGAGGAATTGCAGGTATTCATCGACGTGGCGCGGGATGATGTCAAAATAGAGCCGCTTGGCGGCTTTCGGCTCGCGATACATGAACAGCGACAAACTCTCCGGGCTGGCGTAACGCAGCCACTCCTCGATGGTGAGCCCATTGCCTTTCGACTTGGAAATCTTCTGGCCGTTCTCATCGAGGAACAGTTCGTAGTTGAATCCTTCCGGCGGCGTGCCGCCGAGCGCCCGGCAAATCTGCCCCGAGAGCTTGACCGAATCGATCAGATCCTTACCGGCCATCTCATAATCGACGCCGAGCGCCACCCAGCGCATCGCCCAATCGGGCTTCCATTGCAATTTGCAGCGCCCGCCGGTGACCAGCGTGGTGACCGGCGCGGCCGTGTCGGGATCCTGATAGGTAATGGTGCCGGCTTCGGCGTCATGCGCTACCACCGGCACCTGCAGCACCGCACCGGTGCGTGGCGAGATCGGCAGGAACGGTGAATAGGTTTCGGCGCGCTCCTCGCGCAGCGACGGCAGCATGATCGCCATCACAGCCTCGAAATGCGCCAGAACCTTGAGCAACGCCGCGTCGAAGCGCCCCGACGTGTAGCAGGCGGTCGAAGACATGAACTCGTAGTCGAAGCCGAATTGATCGAGGAAGGCGCGCAGCCGCGCGTTGTTGTGCGCGGCGAAACTTTCGTGCGTGCCGAACGGATCGGGCACCTTGGTCAGCGGCTGGCCGAGATATTGCGTAAGCTTGTCTTTGTTGGGGACGTTGTCGGGCACTCTGCGCAAAGCGTCCATATCATCGGAGAACGCGATCAGCCGCGTCTTGGCCTTGTCCCCGGTCAGAACGCGGAAAGCGTGGCGCACCATGGTGGTGCGCGCCACCTCGCCGAAGGTGCCGATATGCGGCAGCCCAGACGGGCCGTAGCCGGTTTCAAAGATCACTTCGTCTTTCGGCTTCTGTTTTAATCGCGCGACGATCTTGCGCGCCTCTTCGAACGGCCAGGCATGCGACTGCTCGGCGAGCTCGCGCAAGTTCGGCGGATTGTCAGGTGTCCCGGCCGTCATCATTCACGTCCATACACGCTCATCGATCAAAATGGACTGATCGGGAAATAGCGCAGCCACAAGTCGGTGAAGCTTCCCTTCTCCCACAGCTGGAACAGCGCCCAGTTGAGCGACAGCCGCAAGAGATCGTTGCCGCGCTTGACCGCGATGCCGATACCTTCGCCGAAAAACCGGCTCTCCAGGAACGGTCCGCCGCGGAAGGCGCAACAGCCCGCCGAATCGCTGCCATTGAGCCAGAAGGCGAGCGCGACGCCGTCGCCGAACAACAGGTCGACGTCTTTCCTGCGCAAGGCTTCGCGCGCCGCTTCCGCGTTGGGATAGGGCCGCAGCTCGGCTTCGGTGAACATCGCCTTGAGAAAAGCTTCATGCGCGGTGCCGGCGATCACCGCGATCTTCATGCCCTCGAGCCGCTCCGGCAAAACCTCGCCGATCGGACTGTCGACGCGGGCCACGAAGCGCGCCGGCGTGCGGTAATACGCATCGCTGAAATCGGCCCGGCGGCGCGTCTCCGCGGTCGGCGCGATCGAGGCGATCACGGCATCGCCGCGATTGTCGTTGAGCGCGTCGATAAGCGTGCCGAACGGCCGCGCCTGGATGGTGCAGGTCACCTTGAGCTCGTCGCAAATCAGCCGCGCGAGATCGACGTTGAAGCCGGCCGGATTGCCGTCGGCGCCCGCATAGTCGAATGGCGGATAATCGAGTTCGGTGAGGAAACGGATGGCGCCGAGGCGGGTCAAATCGGGGCGCTCGGGCCGCCGCCGCGGATCCCAAAATCCCGGAACCGCGACGGCGCGAGGTGGCGCCGCGGTTTCGCCTGCCGCCGCCATCGCCATCCTCTCGCAGGCCGCAAACCAAACAAGCGCGCCGATGAGAGACGCCAAAAGCGCTTGCGCCGGCAAGCGGGAGCGGCCTCGGGATGATGTCGGGACAATTCGCATGGATCGCGATCGGGCCCTTGTTCAGAATATCGCACCGGAGCGGCCCGCTTAGCGGGATCGCGGCGAAAAGTCGAGGCGAGGCCGAAGGCGCAGGGAAAGCGCAGGGCGCAGTTTGACCCCTCGTGCGGCACCGGCTACCAAGCGTAAAGCTATTCTTGTTGCCGCATTTCGGGACGCTGGCGGCCATGAAGCTACCACCGATCGATTACGCTCGCCCGGCCAGCATCGCCGAAGCAGTCGCGCTTTTGGCCGCGCATGGCGGCGACGCCAAGCCGCTCGCCGGCGGGCAAAGCCTCGTGCCGATGCTGGCATTCCGCCTCGCGGCGCCTTCGCTCCTCGTCGATCTCGGCAAGCTCGAGGAGCTGCGCCAGATCAGGATATCGGACCAAGGCGTTGCGCTTGGCGCCATGGTGCGCTGGTGCGACGTGCTCGACAATGCCCGTTTGCGCAAGGCGCATCCGCTGCTGGTCGCGGCTATCAGCCATGTGGCCCATTATCAGATCCGCAATCGCGGCACCGTCGGCGGCAGCATCGCGCACGCCGACCCCGCTGCCGAGATGCCGGGGATCGCTGTTACCTGCGATGCCGAAATCGCCGTCGTCGGCAACGCCGGGATACGTACCATCGCGGCCGCGGATTTTTTCCTCGGCACGTTGACGACGGCGCTCGGGCCCGACGAGATCGTCACCGAAATCCGGCTGCCGCTTTGGCCCGCCTCGCGGCGCTTCGGCTTTGTGGAATTCGCCCGCCGGCACGGCGATTTCGCTCTGGCCGGTGTGGCCGCATTCCACGACAGCGACGGCACCGGACGAGCGCGCAACGCGCATATCGGCGTCATCGGTGTCGCCGACCGGCCGTTGCGGCTACGTGCCGCCGAGAACGCCGTCAACGGCAACGCGATCGAGCAGGCGACAATCGCGGCGGCGGTCGCCGCGGCCCGCGCGGAAGTCGATCCGTCCGACGATATACACGCCAGCGGCGCCTATCGCCGCCACCTCATCGGAATTTTGCTCGAACGCGCGCTGACGACCTGATGTGAGCAGCGGCACGCGGCCGGCAAGGTCGCGTCAAGCGCAAGTCATTACGGCCGAGACATTCCGGCCGCGTTATTACAGCCATGTCATTTCAAGTTTACCGACCTATCTGTTAACGGCATAATGCCGAAAAAGAGAGACGCTCCGTCAATTCGACGGTCACAACACCGAGCTAAAAATGCTGAACTAAAATATACCTCGATGCCGATCGCATGCGCCCCGCGCATCAGCCGGGGCGCCTGCGAATTAAACTCCTTCGGCTGCGTGGGGAAACAAGTTCATGAACGACGTTTACGTCAAACACCAGGCAACTGGCCCGGCAAAGGAAGCGCCTAAGCTGCCTGGCCAGGTGGTGCTGGTATTTCAGGGCGGCGGCGCGCTTGGCGCCTATCAGGGCGGCGTCTATCAGGCGCTGCACGAAACGAGAATCGAGCCGAACTGGGTGGTCGGCACCTCGATCGGCGCGATCAACGGCGCCATCATTACAGGCAACGACGTTACCTCGCGGCTCGACCGCCTGCGCGAATTCTGGGATCGGCTGGAGCGGAAGCCGCAATGGCACGAAACGTTGTTCGGCGAACAGGTCGCCGTCACCAGCGCGTATATGGCGACCCTCATGCAGGGCATCGCCGGGTATTACGCACCCAACCATGCGATCACTTTCGGCGGGATCAACGCAGCGGTCGGCGTCGAGCAAGCGGCTTTCTATACGATCAAGGATTTCCGCGCGACCGTGAGCAACGTGGTGGATTTCGAACGCCTCAATGCCAAGCAGATGCGGCTGACCGTGGGCGCGGTCAACGTGCGAACCGGCAAGATGCACTATTTCGACAGCCGCAACATGCCGATCACTCTTGACCACATCCTTGCCTCCGGTGCGTTGCCGCCGGGCTTCCCCGCGATCCGCATCGACGGCGATCCTTATTGGGACGGCGGGCTTTATTCCAACACACCGATCGAAGTGGTGTTCGATGACAATCCCCGGCGCGACTCAGTGGTGTTCTCGGTGCAGATCTTCCCGATCGCCGGACCGGAGCCGGATTCGGTGCTGCGCGTCATGAGCCGGCAGATCGACATCCAATATGCCAGTCGCGCAGACAGTCACATTCCGCGTCAGGAACATATCCATCAGCTGCGGCACATGGTGCGCGAATTGGTGCGCATGCTGCCGGAGGAGAAGCGCAATACCCCGGAAGTCAAAGAGATGGCCGGCTATGGCTGCGGCACATTCATGCACATCGTGCGCATCAACGCGCGACCGGCCGGCAACGAAGACATGCTCCGCGAGATCGACTTCACCGCGTCGGGGATTCAGCGGCGCTGGAAGGCCGGTTACGAGGACACCATGCGCACGCTCGAGCGGCGGCCGTGGGAGGTGCCGATCGACCCGATGGTCGGCGTCGCAGTGCACGATTCCGACGCGCCGGACCTTCCCAGCAGTCTGGAAAAGGCGATCTGATAGAAAATCTTCCGCTTGGCCCAATTTTCCACGCCGGGCCAATGATTTTTGCCCTGTCGCGACCGCATCATTTTACCGCGAATTAACCAACCCGGCCGCATCAATCAGGCCCGCGATTGCCACAGAGCCCTCGATGGCTGCCTACGATTTTTCCATTCGCACCAAACTTGCCATCTGGGCCGGGATCGGCGTGCTGCTGGTGGCCGGAATGCTGGCCGAGCAGCAATACGGCGACTACGCGGCCGGGCGGCAGCGGATGGCCGCCGACAACAAGCAACTTGCCGCCATCGAGGCTTTGCGCGCCGCCGATGACCTGCGCAGCATGCAGCTCGAGGCCCGCGAAATTCGCCTCGCCATCGCTCCGAGCGAGATCGATCGCGCGCTCAGCCGATTGATCGCCGACGAGACGGCGGCGGCCGGACATATCGAGATCGCGCTCGAAATCATCGACGACCCGATCGACAAGGAACGGCTCGAGAAACTTGCCGGCCTGGTCAAGGATTATGTCGGCGTTGTCGGCGCTCTCGCGGCGGCAGCCAAGGACTATGGCGACACGGTCGAGCAGATCAAACGCAGCGGCGAACTCGGTACCGCGATGAACGCGGTGATCGAGACGATCACCGTCGGACTGATCGGCGCCGCCGAACAGCGCAAGGCGCAAGCCGGCGTGGAGACGAAGCGCGTCAGCCGACTCGACCTCGGCATGGGCCTGTTCGTCATCGGCGTCCTAGCCGGCGTCGCCATTTTCGGCGCGGTTGCGATCAGCCGGCCGATCCGGCGCATCGGCGAAGTCCTCATGGAGCTCGCGCGCGGCAACAAGGACATCGAAGTCCCTTATATCGGGCGCCGCGACGAAGTCGGCGGCAATGCCCGCGCCGCGCAAAGTTTCAAGGAGAAACTGATCCGCATCGAACAACTGGAGGCGGCCGAGAAGGAAACGGCGCGGCGGACGGCCGAGCAGCGTCAGGCCGACATGCAGGCGCTGGCAAGCGCGTTCGAGACCACGGTGGCAAGCGTCGTTCGCTCGGTTTCCGCATCCTCGACCGAGCTCGAAGCCGCCGCGCAGGGCTTGAGCGCGACCGCCGGCGCGACGCGGGATTTGTCGGGCAAGGTTTTGTCGGCATCGACCCGCGCCTCCGAGAATGTGCAGTCGGTTTCGTTTGCCACCGAGCAGCTTCTCGCTTCGCTCGGCGAGATCAGCGCCCAGGTGCAGGAATCCACCCGGATCGCGCTCGAAGCGGTGGCGCAGGCGGACAAGACCGACGCGCGGATCGCCGAATTGACGCGCGCGGCCGGTCGCATCGGCGACGTCGTCAATCTGATCACTGCCATTGCCGAGCAGACCAACCTCCTGGCGCTCAACGCCACGATCGAGGCGGCGCGCGCCGGTGACGCCGGGCGTGGCTTCGCCGTGGTCGCGCAGGAGGTCAAGGCGCTCGCCGCGCAGACCGCGAAGGCGACTGAGGAGATCGGTGTGCAGATCGCCGGCGTGCAGGCGGCGACGCGGGATTCCGTCGCCACCGTCAAGGACATCGGCACGACGATCGGGCGCATCGCGCAGATCGCAGCCGCTATCACGTCGGCGGTGGAGCAGCAGGCGACGACGGCTCAGCAAATCGCGCAAAACGTCCATGCCGCGGCCGGAAGCGCCGCCCACGTCGCCGCCAACATCGCCGAGGTCAATGACGGCGCCGGCGAGATCACCTCGGCGTCCGGTCAGGTGCTCGCCTCGGCGCAAACGCTCTCGCACGACGGCAGCCGGCTCGCAGCCGAGATGGAAAAGTTTCTCGCCGCCGTCTGCGCGGCGTAAAACACCTCCGCGCTTGGGGCTAACAAGTACCGCCGCCCTTGCGGCACGTCACCGCCCTTCGCTATGTTGCTCGGGTGCGCGGGCGTAGTTCAGTGGTAGAACATCAGCTTCCCAAGCTGAGTGTCGTGGGTTCGATTCCCATCGCCCGCTCCATGCGTTTGGAAGGCTAATAAAAGGCCCTGTAGGGAGAGCGCCATGAGTCAGTCAAGCAATCAGCCAAGCGCGCGCCGCGGCGGGTGGAGCTGGTGGTACCTGCTCTTCCTCATCCAGTTCGTCGCGGTGCTCTGGCCGCCTTTCTACAACAAAGTCGAGCCGTCCTTTATCGGCATGCCGTTCTTCTATTGGTATCAGTTGCTCGTCGTGATCGTCGCGGCCATTCTCACGGCTATCGTCTATTTCGCCACTGACGACTGACGCGCACGCCGACATCAAAAACACGCGGGGAACAAGAGGCAATAAATCGGGGGGATATCGTGCAGGACGTGAACTGGACCGCGCTGATCATTTTCGTCTTGCTGTTCGGGTTTATTACCTGGCTCGGCTTTGTCGCCGCGCATTGGCGCAAGGGCGACCTCGATCAGCTGCACGAATGGGGCCTCGGCGGGCGGCGCTTCGGCACGCTCATCACCTGGTTTCTGGTCGGCGGCGACCTCTACACCGCCTATACCTTCATCGCCGTCCCGGCGCTCGCTTTCGGCGCCGGCGCCATCGCCTTCTTCGCGGTGCCCTATACGATCATGATCTATCCGATCCTGTTTCTGGTGTTTCCACGGATTTGGCATGTCTGCCGCAAACACAATTACATCACCGCGGCGGACTTCGTGCGCGGCCGCTTCGGCAATCGCTGGCTGGCGCTGGCGGTAACCATCACCGGCATCATCGCCACCATGCCCTACATCGCCTTGCAGCTGGTCGGCTTGCAGGTCGTCATCGGCGCCATGGGCGTTTCCAGCGCCGGCTATAGCGGCGACATTCCCTTGATCATCGCCTTCGTCATCCTCGCGGCTTTCACCTATTCGAGCGGGCTGCGCGCGCCGGCCTCGATCGCCATCGTCAAGGACGTTTTGATTTACATCACCGCATTCGCCGCGGTGATCTTCGTGCCGATCCAGCTCGGCGGTTTCGGCAAGATCTTTGCCGCCGTGCCACCGGCGAAACTCTTGCTGGCGACGCCCCCAGCCCACTCGACCGGCTCCTATGGCGTCTATGCGACGCTAGCGCTGGGATCGGCGCTGGCGCTGTTCCTCTATCCGCATTCCATGACCGGCATTTTGAGCGCCTCGAGCGGGCACGCCATCCGGCGCAACGCCGCGCTGCTGCCGGGCTATTCGTTCATGCTCGGGCTATTGGCGCTGGTCGGCTTTTTTGCCCTCGGCGCCGGGCTCGGCGGCCTTCCGCAATACGCGGCGGGCTTCAAGCAGTTCGGCAACAATTTCGCGGTGCCGGCTTTATACCTGCACACCTTCCCGTCCTGGTTCGTCGGCATCGCCTTTGCCGCCATCGGCATCGGCGCGCTGGTGCCGGCGGCGATCATGTCGATCGCCGCGGCCAATCTCTTTACCCGCAACATCTACCGCGAATTCATCAATCCGCATCCGACCGACAGGCACGAAGCGCAGATGGCGAAAATAGTGTCGCTGATCGTCAAGTTCGGCGCGCTCGTTTTCATCCTGCTCGTACCGACCAAATACGCCATCGAGCTGCAACTTCTCGGCGGCGTCTGGATCATCCAGACGCTGCCGACGGTGATGCTCGGCGCCTTCACCCGCTGGTTCAACGATTGGGCGCTGCTGATCGGCTGGGCCGTCGGCACGATCCTGGGCACGGCGATGGCCGTTGCAGTGGACTTTGCGTCGTCCTACCCGCTGAGCCTGGGCGGCTACATGCTGCCGGGCTACACCGCCTTCTATACGGTGGCGCTCAATCTCGTCATCGCCATCGTGCTGACGCCGCTGTTCAACGCCATGGGCGGCAAGCGTATCGACGAGACAGTGGCGGCGGACTACCACGCCTGAACAGCCGGACGCCTGCGCGGCTACATTCGCGTGACGTGCACATGCAGCAGTGCCGAGCGGCCGCCGCGGACTTCCTTGGCGCAACGCGCGATCGCGGCGGGCACCTCGGCGGGGTCGGTAACCGTCTCTCCATAGGCGCCGAAAGCTTCGGCAACCTTGGCGAACTCGGCCTTAGTGGCGAGTTCGGCCTCGAATTCGTTGGCGGAATTGGCGTCACCCTTGGGGAAGACGCGCAACGTCGATTGCTTCACCGCCGACCAGCCGGAATTGTCGAGCACGATGGAGAAGATCGGTAGGCGGTATTGCTGCGAAACTGCAAAGACCGAGCAGGGATTGCAAAAATAAAAACTGCCGTCGCCAGCGATCTGCACCATCATGCGGTTCGGCGCGGCGAGCTTAGCGCCGAGCGCCATCGCGCCCGACCAGCCGAGCCCGGCGCCGTTGGTATTGAACGCCGTATTGGGAAGCCGGCGCGGTATCTGCATCAGCACGGCGGGCGTGTTGGTGACCGCTTCATTGAAGATAATGTCCTCGTCGTCGAGCACCTTGCCCAGCTCGGCCATCAGATAATGCGGATTGATCGCACCGAGTGTGCCTTTGTCCGCGGCAAGCTTGGCGGCGTGTTCGCGGCGCGTCGCGCGCGCCGCCTGCAGACGTTGCAACCGCGCCGCGGCGGCGGCCTTAAAGCGCGGCGTCGCCTTGTCCTTTAGCTCGGCCAGCAGCTGATCAAGAATGCGGCCGGTATGGCCCTGCAGGCGCATATGCCCCGGAAACGTCCACATCGGCGAGCCGAGCTTGAGCACGTCGACGTCGATATGCGCCCAGAACGACTTCTCGTTCGGTTGCACTTCGGCCGGGAACCACGGCACTTCGACGTCGACCAGCATGCCGAAATCAGCGTCGGGCAGCGATTCATCGGGCGAAAAGCCGGCAAAGCTCGCGCTTTCGTAGGAGACGTTACTTTTCGAGTTTGCCTCGAACACCGGGATGCCGGCGAATTCTCCAAGCTCCGCGATCTTCTCCGCGCCGAGGGCATCGAGACCGCCATAACCGGTGATCAGAATCGGATTTTCAGCCGCGAGCAGACGATCGGCGAGCTCGGCGATGAGCTGCGGATCGGCGCCGCCGCCCGCCGCCGCGCCATATTGATCGCCGGGATAACGACGGATCTCGTCGACGCCCCAATGCTCGGTCAGCGTCTCGCGCTGCATCATCAGATAGACCGGCCCGCGCGGCTCGCTCTGCATGATCGAACAGGCGCGCTGCAAAGCTTCCTTGACGACGACGCCGGACGGCAGCGTCCATTCCCATTTGGAATAGGGCCGCACCAGGCTTGCCTGATCGAACGGCTCCTGCACGAAATGCACATGCGTGTCGCGCGTGCCGATTAATTCCCCGTGCGAAGTATACGGCGCCTTGCCGGCCATCAGCAGCACGGGCAGCCGGCTGCGATAAAGATTGTGCATGGCGTTCGCCGCATTCGCGGTGCCGACATCGACATGCACGAGCACGCCCTGGCCGCGACCGGTGACCAGCGCATAGCCGCCGGCCATGTGGGCCGCGGTGTTCTCATGCGGACAGCGCACGACTTTTGGCATCGCCTCGCCGCGCCCGCGGCGATGCGCCATCTCCTCGATGATCGGCGCGTGGTCGGTGCCGAGATTGCAGAACAGATAATCGATGCCGACCTCATTCAGACCTTCGAGCAGGTAATAAGCGGTGGAGAAATCGGTGACGTTGGTCTTGCGCGAAACTGACGTGTCCATGGATTCCGCCCAATCGTTTCTGGTCAATTTGCCGATTATAGCATCGCCGCTGCAGGGCGCGCGCTCCCACGCCGGCCTGACGCGGCGGCTCCGCGCGGCGCGAGGCGCCTTGCCAAGTTCCCGTGGCAAATAAAAGCTGCCACAGTCGCGATTAACCTTTGCCTTTCCGAACTCTCGCCACAATGCCACAAGATGGTCAGCGGAACGGGGAAAGGACGTCAACATGAAATGGCAGGCCGCTTTGGCCGGCGCGCTCGCGTCGGCTTTCGTGACGACCATGGCTTTTGCGGATGTGCGCGTGACCAACGACCCGGGAGGCGAAATAACCGCCTACATTCAGAAGTTCCACGACATGCGCGCCTCCGGCGAACGTCTTATCATCGACGGGCCATGTCTTTCAGCGTGCACGTTATTCACCGCCTTCATCCCCCGCGATAGGGTATGCATTACCCGCCGGGCGGTGCTCGGCTTCCACGCCGCTTCTTATTACGATGATGCCCGGCGTTCGCTGGTGCCGACGCGGGCCGGGACGCGGCTCGTGATGCGTATCTATCCGCCGCAGATCCGCAGCTGGATCGAGCGGCATGGTGGGCTCCGGCCGCAGATCATGACGCTTCGCGGCCGCGAACTCGCCGCGCTCTACGACACCTGCCGCTAGGCAAGCCCGCGTCGAGCACGGTTGTCGGCTGCCGCGTTGCGGCCTATCTACCGGATGTCCGGGGAGGGACGATGCGCGAGACTGTCGCACCACGCCAGATGTCGCGGGCGCTCATTTTGACGGGCGGGGCGATTATAATCGCGCTGGCAGGCACGCTCTGGCTCTGGGCCCATTACGGCATGGCGGTGTTCTTCGAGACCATCCGCGCCGGCTTCGTTGCCTGCTTCGGCTGATGGAGGATTGTCGTGAGCCCGAGCATGCGACCTGCCCGCGTCATGACCCGTTTCTTGCCGGTCCTGGCCGCATTCATCTGTGGGCTGGTCCTGGTCTTCGCCGCTATCGTGCATTTCAGCGGACGCTCAGGTTCGCCGATCGGGTCCGCGATCGCCGCCGTCGGCGGGCCGTTTCATCTGGAGGATCAGAACGGCAAGCCGATCAGCGACCAGGATTTCAAAGGACGGCCGTTTCTGGTGTTTTTCGGCTACACCCATTGCCCCGACGTCTGCCCGACGACCCTGTTCGAGATTTCCGAAGTCATCAAGACGCTCGGCAAGGACGCTGACCGCGCCGGCGCCGTCTTCATCACCGTCGATCCGGAGCGCGACACTCCGGCGGCGCTGAAGGATTACCTGTCGAGCTTCGACCCGCATCTGCGCGGGCTGACCGGCGATCCCGCAGCCGTCGAGGCGGCGATCAAGGCCTATCGAGTCTATGCCAAGAAGGTCCCGCTCAAAGACGGCGATTACACCATGGACCACACGGCCGTGGTCTATCTCATGGACAAAGACGGGCACTTCGTCTCGCCATTCAACCTCAAGCAAACCCCTGAGGCGGCGGCCGAGCAATTGCGCCGCTATCTTTGAGGCGGTACGCGGCCTAAACGGCCGATCTCCACGATCGGGCCGCCCGCTTTTCTCATCAGGCTAATCGGCCCGATGGGTGACGGCCGCGGGTTTCGACCGCTTTGCGACCGCGCCCGGGACAGGCGCGAATTCTTCGCCAGCCCATGCTCGGTCTTCTCCCAGCGCTGCGGGGCGTAAACGAGCTGGAAGAGCGCGCGCCAGGCGGCCAGCGACAGCAGAAACCAATACAGCGGCGTCAATGCCAGCACCCAGCCCTGCGCCAGAAGCCGCCGGCGCTTGAGCCCGATCACATCGAGCGCAATCGTCGAGGCGTAGCCGCCGAGAAGCGTGGCGGGAGAGACCGGCGCCGCGTGCATGGCCGCGATCGCCTGCAGCGGCGGCGCGGCGATGAGCGCGTAGCAAAGCCCGAGCATGAACAGAGGGTGGACCAGCGCCGCCAAGACGATGCAAGCGAGAAAAAGCTGAAAGGCGATCGCGCCCGCGGGTGTGAGTTCTCGAATGAGCCGGCGCGGCCGCCGCATATGGACGAGCCACGTCTGTATCCAGCCCTTGTACCAACGCGTGCGTTGCCGCAACCACGGCAGAAAGCGCGCCGGGGCTTCTTCATAGGTGGCCGATGACAGTGAAGTCGAACGATAGCCGAAGCGGGCGAGCCGAATACCGAGATCGGCATCCTCGGTAACGTTGTACGGATCCCAGCCGCCGACCCGGCGTAGCGATGTGGTGCGGAAATGGTTGGACGAGCCGCCGAGCGGCAGCGGCAGATGTAAAGCCGCGAGACCGGGCAGAAAGGCATCGAATTGGCCGGCATAGGCTGCGGTGAAGATGCGCGCGAGCCAGCTGTCGGCCGTGTTGTCGATGGTCAGCGACGCTTGCACACAGGCAAGCCGGGCATCGGCGGCGGCGAACACGTCGAGCGCGCGGCGAAGCTGATCGGGTTCGGGCACGTCTTCGGCGTCGTAGACGACGGTGAACGATCCTCGCGCCAACGGCAGCGCGACGTTCAACGCTTTCGGCTTGGTCCGCGGACCGACCGGCGGCGCCGTAATAATTTCGAACGGTGGGCCCAGATCGAGCCTCGCCAGCGCCTGCCGCGTCTCCTGGTCGTCGGCTTCCAGCACCAACTTCACGTCGAGTTTTTCGATGGGATAGTCGAGGGCCCGGATCGCGGCGACCAGGCCGTCGACCACCCTGGCCTCGCGGTAGAGCGCGCAGATGACTGTGTAGATCGGCAGGCTGCCGTCGGCCTGACGACGCCGCCGAGCGCCCCTATTCTCGGCGGCAAACGCCGCGCTCACGAGCCGTATTGCGGCCGCGGCCAGGAACACCGCGCATAGAAACGCGGCGATCCCCTCGAGCATCGCCGCGGAGAGAAAGGAAAGCGCTGTAACGCTGAGAAACAGCACGGCTCCCGCCGCGATGCGGCCGCCACGGCGTGGCCGCGGCCCATTGGAGAAAAGCGGCATGGAACGCCGCAGTCCCTCGGCGGCACGCCGCCCCAACACAGTGCGCGCGTGTCGCGCAACGAAGCGCCGGAGATGTTCGGAGGAGGTGAGGCGAAACGCGCGCAAAAATTGCGGCCGCTGTTGGCGCGGATCGGCGAGCCGGCGAGCGGAGAGGCTGCGAGGCGCAATGACCCAGACCAGTTCGTTTCCCCGGCGCAACGGCAGCAGACCCGCAGCCGCTGCCTGGATCAATTGCTGATCGTCGAGCGGACAATCGACGCGCCGGATGCGATCGAGGCGCTCGTATGCCGTGCCGAGGGATGACGCCAGCGCCGTGAGATAGGCTTCCTCGGTGATGGCGTCGGCGCATATCAGCACGCGATCCGCACCGAGCCCGATCGATCGCGCGCGCCGCTCGGCGGCGGCGATCACCCGGCGCGGCAGAAGATGTCGGATGCAGTCGATTTCCGGAAAGGCGCTCGGGCGCGTTGCCGGCACCAAACGGTCCGCGGCGCGGCCAAGCACCTGGTCTTGGGCGCGAGCGACCAGCGCCCCGGGCTTTTCCCTGACCGCCCAATCCGCGCGGGAACGGCGAACGGCCGCCCCCCTGAAAACACCAAACGCCACCGCCGGCCCCCCGACGCAACGAACAGAGCGCACCCCCCGGCGAAGCCGCGAGGCCTGGAATGGTGCGCGATACCCTTGCGAATGGCAATATATGGCCGGCGGTCCCGCGTTGGCGCTGCCGCTTGGGCGACGGCGTTGACGGGGGCCCTGCCCGCCCCTATAAGCGCCGCTTCACAAAGACCGACGTAAAACGCAATGGCCAATACAAAATCAGCCAAGAAAGCCGCACGACAAAGCACGCGGCGCACTATCGTCAACAGGGCGCGACGCACCCGCTTGCGTGGCGCGGTGCGAAAGGTCGAGGAGGCGATCGCGGCCGGCGATCGATCCCGCGCGCTCGCCGCGATGGCCGAGGCCGAACCCGTGATCATTCGCGCGGCGCAAAGGAATATCGTGCACCGCAACGCAGCGCGCCGCAAAGTTTCGCGGCTCGCTCACCGGATCGCCGAACTCGGCAAGTCGTAGCCGGTTGTGCCGTCTCGTTTACGCCGGCGCGCGCCATCAGACGCACGACATGCCGGGCGCGCCGCATTTTAGTCGGCGAATGATCGCGCGGTTTCGGAGCAGTGCAGCAGATCGTTGGATTGCCATCGTTCTGTTGCAGAATTGTCACGTCAAATCGTAAAATTGTCAGCCGCCGTATCCCGTTACGCCTCACGTGTCGGGCCTGTGAAGTTTTTATTTGCTCCGTGTGAATGACCGCAGGGCTACCCTTGAAACTTGCGCAAAAGAATTCATGCGCAATGAAAGGGTTATAACTGATGCGGTGCGGCGGGCTTTGAGTCCGCGACAAATTCAACGTGTTCGATTTTATTTGCTCCGGTGCGCGATTTTGCCGAATCGAGCCTTCGCGCGACTGTCACAGAATTGTAAATCGGCCCGTTGAGTCAAAGTCTTGCGCCTTCGCTTGCGCGACGCACCGGCAACGCGGCTTCTGAAAGCTCAATGTTGGCGAGGTTTTTTTGCGGTTGCGGGCCGCATACGGCGTGATAGCGTTTGAATTCTTCGGTCTCCGAAGGGTTTTCAAAAATCGGTCCTGACCAAACTCATCGAGTATGGGTACGGAGAAGTTGTGTCCAATAAAGCGTCGCGCCGTTCGTGAACGTCGCGATTGGGTGGGAAGAACCTGCTGAGCATTTTTGCAGGGCACGTGAACCGGGAACGCAGATTCGCAGATAGCCGGCCAGGACGGTCTCGCGGGACGCAGCGGGGCAGCAGCGATAACCATCGAATGGGAGCGATGGCCATGGGGACAGTGGGGCAGTGGGGGCAACGAAAATGATAATCCGCCAGCCGATACAAGCAGCTAGGGGCCCGTCATCCGGAATAGCCCGGCGGCTTGAATTCGTCTTTTCGGCGGCGCCGTGCCGCTGTCGTCGGGCAACAATCACCTCCAGCGGCTGAACCGCTTTCGCGTCCGACGGTGTCGGCACTTGTTGCCGCATGCGCCGTCAACCTCATCCCGTATGCAGATCGCGTTTCGCCCAGGCATGGTGAGCCTATCTTGCCTGAGTTGCTCGCTTAAATTTTCTTTCCGGAAAAGCAGACCCGACATGACGAGCACGGAACAAGAGCGCTGGCAGCGAGTGAAGAGCCGCCTTCGCGTCGAACTCGGCGATGACGTGTTTACCAGCTGGTTCGCGCGCATGGAGCTCGAAGCCATGGATAATGGCGGGGTGCGGCTGTCGGTACCGACGCGTTTCCTGCGCAACTGGATTCAATCGCATTACAGCGAGCGCGTGCTGAGCAACTGGCAGTCTGAAGAGCCGGCAATTACCCGACTTGAGCTCAGCGTCCGCTCGGCGGCGATCCGGCCGCTTGCGACCAAGCCGAAGCCGCTGGAGGTCGCGATGCCTTCGCGCGCCGGCCACGACATCGGGCAAAACGGCGCGGGTGTGCGCGGCAGTGTGCCGTTCATGTCGGTGCACGAGGCGCTCGGCGGGTCGCCGCTCGACCCGCGCCTGGCTTTCGAGACCTTCATCATCGGCCGTTCGAACACGCTTGCCCATGCCGCCGCGAAGCAGGTGGCGACCACACGGCGCGGCGACGGCCTGATGTTCAATCCGCTCTACGTTCATGCCGGCGTCGGCCTCGGCAAGACCCACCTGTTGCAAGCGATCACCTGGGCCGGCAACGGCGGCGATCGCAAAATCCTTTATCTGACGGCCGAACGGTTCATGTATGGCTTCGTTTCGGCGCTACGCTCGCAAACCACCTTGGCCTTTAAGGAGACCGTGCGCGCCATCGACGTCCTCATCATCGACGATATGCAATTCCTCCAGGGCCGCTCGACCCAGGCCGAGTTCTGCCACACGCTCAACACCCTCATCGACGCCGGCCGCCAAGTGGTGATCGCAAGCGACCGTCCGCCGGCCGATCTCGAAAGCCTCGATGACCGCGTCCGCTCGCGCCTTGCCGGTGGCTTGGTGGTGGAGATCGGCTCGCTCGGTGAGGAATTGCGCCTGGAAATCCTCAAAAGCCGGGTCGCGGCGGCCTGCGCCCATCATCCCGGTTTCGAGGTCCCCGCCCCGGTGCTGGCCTTCATCGCCAAGTCAGTCACGCATAACGGCCGCGACCTCGAAGGCGCCGTCAATCGTCTCTTGGCCCACAACAAGCTCACCGGCCAGCCGGTGACGCTGGAGATGGCGGAACGCGAAATGCGCGACCTGATCCGGCCCGCCGAGCCGAAACGGGTCAGGATTGAGGACATCCAGCGCGTGGTCGCGCGGCAATACAATGTCAGCCGCGCCGATTTGCTGTCGTCGCGGCGCACGGCCAATGTAGTGCGGCCGCGCCAGGTGGCGATGTATCTGGCGAAAATCCTGACATTACGCTCGCTGCCCGAGATCGGCCGGCGATTTGGCGGCCGCGACCACACCACCGTGCTGCACGCCGTGCGCAAGATCGAGGCGCTCGCCGGCAACGACATGGCGTTCGCCGAAGAGATCGAGGCACTTAAGCGCCAGCTCCAGGATTGACGGCGGGCTGATCGGCCCGCCACCGCCGGACGCCAGACATGAGCCGCGACCGTGCCGCCCCAAACCGCTTTAATGCTGTGTGCAACAAGGGAAAAAGCCGGGTGGGTGGCACCCGACACTTGCCGAAACCGCCGCGCCACGCCACTTTTGTTACCCCAATGTAAACGGGTCTTGCGATGAAGGTCACCGTAGAGCGTTCGGAATTGTTGCGGTCGCTTGGCCACGTGCATCGCGCGGTGGAGCGGCGCAACACCATCCCCATCCTCGCCAACGTTCTGCTTCGTGCCGACAAGTCAAAGCTCAGTCTCAAGGCCACGGATCTCGATCTGGAGGTGACTGACACGATCGCCGCCGAGGCCGGCCCCGGCGGATCGACCACCGTTCCCGCCCACATGTTCTACGACATCGTGCGCAAACTGCCCGAAGGCGCACAGATCGTCATCGAATCGTCCGGCGACCGTGCCGCGTTATCGATCCGCGCGGGCCGCTCGCGCTTTACGCTGCAAACCTTGCCCGAAAGCGACTTTCCCGATCTCGCGCCGGGCGAAATGACGCACAAATTTGTGCTCAAGGCCGCCGACCTCAAGCGGCTGATCGACAAAACCCAGTTCGCCATCTCGACCGAGGAAACGCGCTACTACCTCAATGGCATCTATCTCCACATCGCTGGCAGCGGACAGGCCCAGACTTTGCGCGCCGTCGCCACCGACGGCCACCGGCTGGCGCAGATGGAGCTCGATCTGCCGCAGGGTGCCGCCGGCATGCCGGGCGTGATCGTGCCGCGCAAGACGGTCGGCGAAGTCCAGCGCCTGATCGAGGACGGCGACGCCGAGATCGCCATAGAATTGTCGCCGGGCAAGATCCGCTTCACCGTCGGCGCTGTGATCCTGACTTCGAAGCTGATCGATGGCACCTTCCCTGACTATGGGCGGGTCATTCCCATGAACAACGACAAGGAGCTGATCG
>Ga0181537_10001990_pt1 | contig 18360 bp, 21 predicted proteins | sample PEATcosm2014_Bin_39_FD_119765 | JGI IMG/M metagenome (GOLD analysis project Ga0181537, IMG submission 119765) | Peatland microbial communities from MTU Mesocosm Facility, Houghton, MI, USA - PEATcosm2014_Bin23_10_metaG | ecosystem: Environmental > Terrestrial > Soil > Wetlands > Peat | place... | reverse complement strand
GGCACCAGCCCCGGCCGGTGGCGTCAAAAAAACAATCTGGGCTGACAGCAGCCCTGCCTCCGGTTTGTGGACTGTCAAAGCGCCTTTTTTGCAGGTCTCATTGAGAAAAATGTAGATGGAAGTTCACCTATTCGTCACATGAAAGTATAACTCCCTTGGATTACGGCATCAAATTCACCAGTGATGATTTGATGAGCGAGACGTCTCAAATGAATTTTTCTAAAGTGCTAATTCGCAGCGCCAAGAATGCGGATTCTTCGGACGAAATGCAAAAGGGCGCTCTGGCCAAGATTATTTTTCTTGGTGCAGCCATCAGAAAAATTAGTTGCCCAACCGGGTTAAATCACATTTGGTGGCATGACGATTCGTGTCACCTCATTTCAATTCCGGCCCATCCAATTGGTTTAACTTCGCTTTCAATTCGCCCATTGTCCGGTTAGCAGCCGGTAGATGTTCAAAAATGACTTTCGTTCCTTGCTGAGTTCGCCGATCAAACAATCTTTTACCGCTTTATTTTGCCGCATTCACGGGTAAATCTTAATTGGTGAACAACCTGCATTTGACTAATCCAGGCCAATTCAATACCGTCGTGTTCCCAAAAAAATCAAATCCAAAATCTATGGCCGCCAAATCTGAAAAGTCTGCCGATAAATTTACCGCTGAAACAAAAACCGCCACGTCGCACGCGCGTGAACTCGAAGCCGCCATTTCCAGCATCCACAAAAGTTACGGCGATGGCGCGATCATGCGGCTCGGCGACGCGCAATCGAAGGTCAAAATCGGCATCATCCCGACCGGCGCGCTCGCGCTTGATCTCGCGCTCGGCGTCGGCGGCATTCCGCGCGGGCGCGTGATTGAAATTTACGGGCCGGAATCTTCCGGCAAAACCACGTTAATGCTCCACGTCATCGCCAACGCGCAAAAAGCCGGCGGGCTTGCAGCGTTCATAGACGCCGAACACGCGCTCGATCCCGGCTACGCCAAAAAATTGGGCGTCAATCTCGACGACCTGCTTGTGTCGCAGCCGGATTCCGGCGAAGAAGCGCTGACAATTTGCGAAACGCTCGCGCGCTCGAACGCGCTCGACGTCATCGTGATTGATTCCGTCGCAGCACTCGTCCCGAAAGCCGAACTTGAAGGCGAGATGGGCATGGCCACGATGGGAATGCAGGCGCGGCTCATGTCGCAAGCACTCCGCAAGCTCACCGCCATCCTCGGCAAGTCCAAAACGACCTGCGTTTTCACGAATCAATTGCGCGAAAAAGTCGGCGTCATGTTTGGCAGCCCCGAAACCACGCCCGGCGGCAAAGCGCTCAAATTTTACGCGAGCGTCCGCCTCGACATCCGCCGCAAAGACACGCTCAAGGATGACGCCGGCAACGCCACTGGCAATCACGTCCGCGTCAAAGTCGTAAAAAACAAGGTTGCGCCGCCGTTTGCCGAGGCCGAGTTCGACATCATTTATAATCACGGCATCAACAAAGAAGGCAGCATTCTCGATGTTGGCATCGCCGACGGCGTCGTTGACAAAAAAGGCGCGTGGCTGCAATTCGAGGGCGAACTCATCGGCCAGGGCAAGGAAGCCGCGCAAAAAGCCATGGTAGAAAAACCCGCGCTCGCCAAAAAAATAGTTGATGCGATCTTAGCAAAACGAAATGTGGTTCCAGCGGAATAGTTTGCCCTGCGCGTCTTGATATGGCACTATATTGCCATGAGCAAGCCAATAATTGTTGCCTATTTGAAACCGAGCTGCGGCTGGAGCCAGGGCGTCCGTGCCGTCCTGCGCAAATACGACCTGCCGTTCGAGGACCGCGACATCATCAACGACCCGCTACAGCGCCAGGAAATGATTGAGAAAAGCGGCCAGATGTTAAGCCCGTGCGTCGAGATCAACGGCAAAATGCTGGCCGACGTCAGCGGCGAGGAAGTCGAAGCCTGGATGCTCGCCAACAATGTCGTTTCGCAAAACGACCGCACGCCCGACGCGCCGATCAACCAGCCCTGCGCCCACGAAATGCCGCAAAGCTCGCCGCTGAATTTCGCCGCGCGCCGGTAATAAATTCTGAATCGCAATAGCCGCGTGGAGCAATCCGCGCGGCTTGTTTGTTTGTTGAATCGCAATTAACATCGCCGCCGTGCAGATCGTTTCTTCCATCGCCGCGATGCAACGGCTCGCCAAAAAATGGCGGCGCGCCGGCACACGCACCGGCTTCGTGCCGACGATGGGTTATTTGCACGCCGGGCATTTGAGCCTCGTGAAATGCGCGCGGCAGGCTGTCGGCAAAAACGGCCGGCTCGTCGTGAGCATTTATGTAAACCCGACTCAGTTCGCGTCAACGGAAGATTTGTCAAAATATCCGCGCGATCTAAAGTGCGATTTGAAATTGTTGCAGTCGCTGAATGTGGATGCAGTTTTCACGCCTAGCGATACTGAAATGTATCCGGGTGAAACTGGTAGTCGCCGATGTGAATCGGCGGACGAACCGCGCTTTGAAAAGCGCGGCTATAGCACCTACGTCGTTGAAGAAAAATTGTCGCGCACGATGGAAGGCGCGTCGCGGCCCGGGCATTTTCGCGGCGTGACGACGATTGTCGCAAAACTTTTCAATATTGTTTTGCCGGACGTTGCTGTTTTCGGTCAAAAAGATTTTCAGCAAGCCGCCGTCGTTACACGCATGGTGCGCGATTTGAATTTTCCGGTAAAAATCATCGTCGCGCCAACGCTGCGCGAAGCCGACGGTCTGGCCATGAGCTCGCGCAACAAATATCTTATTGGTGATCTGCGCAGGCAGGCGACCGTTCTTTGGCGCGCAATCCAAATGGCGCAAGCTGCGGTAAAAAGCTCGAAATCAATTTCCGCCGCTAAATTAAAAAAAGATTTGAAGCGGATGATTGAAGGCGCGCCAGATGCGAAGCTCGATTACGTCGAATTTTTTGAGCCGGAAACTTTGTCGCCAATCGCAAACGTCGCGCGCGGTTCGCAAATGGCGCTGGCGGTTCGCATCGGCAAAACGCGGTTGATTGACAATGTGAGATTATAGCGGTCGGGCTTTTCGCTTGAGAAAACCGTCGACAAAAAGACCCACTGCAAATTGCAACGAATGGGGTGAACACCCCATGGATGTCCGCCGGCAACTGGAGCTAAAGTAGGCAAATGATTTGAATTATTGGATTAACAGACTATATCCGCCTATGAAAACCAAAGGAGAAAGTTTCAAACTGAAAACATTCGCGATTGCGGCAATGACTTTTGCCATCGCGCGCGCGGCGTTCGCTGCCGATCCGACGGCTTTTGATTTGATCAATCTCGGCGATCCTTATGTCGGCGTGCAATCGAAAGACAAAATCGTCCAAATCCGTTCCGAAAAATCCGCCGGCTCGCTCACGCCGGACATCTGGTATGTCGTTTATTATGACCCGGACGCCACGCTTAAAGCCGTCGAGGTCAAATTTGGCGCGGGCCAAAAAATGGACGTGTCGCATCCGTTGCGATTGCTCGAACCCATCACCGGCGAGGACAAAATACTCGACAGCTCGAAATTAAAAACCGATTCCGACCAGGCTCAGCAGATCGCCACGTCACAACCGCTCCTGAAAAATCTCACGCTCACCGCCACGCAATTATGGCTGCAACACAGCGACACCGGCCCCGAATGGAAAGTCGAACTCTGGGCCGCCAAGCTCCACGGCTCCGGCGATGCCGACATCGGCTCGGTGAACATTTCCGCCGCCGACGGCTCCATCGTCAAAACCGATTTGCATCCCGGCAGCGCGGATTGATTTTCCGCGATGAATTGGAAATCCAACTGCGCCGCAATAATTCCGTGCTACAATGAAGCCGAGAACATCTCAAAAGTCGTCGGCGCCGTAAAAAATTTCCTGCCGCAAATCATTGTCGTTGACGACGGCTCGACTGATGCGACGGCGGGGCTCGCGAAAAATTCCGGCGCGATAATTCTTTCGCTCAATCGCAATTCCGGCAAAGGCGCCGCGTTGCGTGCCGGCTGGAAATTGGCGAGTGAACTGGGTTTCGGCTGGATACTCATGCTCGACGGCGACGGCCAGCATTCGGCGGACGACATTCCAGACTTTTTTGGTTGCGCGGAAAATTCCGGCGCGAAACTTGTCGTCGGCAACCGCATGAACAATCCCGGCGCGATGCCATGGCTGCGCCGGAAAATAAATTCGTTCATGTCGCGGCGCCTTTCCGAACTGACCGGCGTGCGGTTGCCGGATTCGCAATGCGGCTTCCGCCTCGCGCATCTCGACACGCTTTTGCATCTGCCGATCGCCGTGAACCGCTTCGAGATCGAATCGGAAATGCTCGTCGCATTTCTGGACGCGCGCGAAAAAATAGAATTTGTCTCCGTCCAGACCATCTACAAAAACCACGCGAGCAAAATCCGTCCGTGCGCGGACACGCTGCGCTGGCTGCGCTGGCGGCTGGCGCAGGCCGGAAAGATTCCGCTTGGCAGAACCGCTTTTGAAAAACATCCTGCGACGATTGAAAATGGAATCGCCGCAAAAATCTGACGCCATCCGCCGCAATTTTTTGCTATGGTTCGCGCGCAAGGCCGCAATTTTTCTCGTCGTCACGATTTTGTTCGGATGGTTTTACGCGTTTGCGTCGCCGTTCGCCTTTCCGACAAATAAATCCGCCGGATTCGGCTACGGAATATTGCATGGCGCGCTCATGCCCATCGCGCTGCCCAGCCTCGCCATCGGCCGGGACGTGGAAATTTACGATACGGACAATTCCGGCCGTCTTTACAAAATCGGCTACATCTGCGGCATCAATCTGTGCGGCCTCGCGTTTTTCGGCCCGCTGTTCTGGCGGCCAAAACGCGAAGCGGCGCAAATCATAAAATCCAGTTCCGAAAAATCTCGATGACGTTCAATCCGCCACCCGGCCAGTAGGAATTTGACGGCAGGAAAAAAGTTTTCGCCGCACGGTTGAAAATCAATTGCTCCGGCCTTTCCGGCAAATTCGGATCGTAGGCGAAAAACCGGATTTCATTTCCGCTCTCAGCCGCCTCGAACAAAATCATCCCGTGATTGATCGTCAGCGACGGAAATTTCACGAGATGAACAATTGGCGAAAAGTTCCGTTTGATTTTTGCCGCCAGATTTTCCGCCGTCATGTTTTGATGTTTCCGCGAAATCGGGAAAATCATCCGCCAATGGCTCCGCAAAACATACGAATGCCAAGCCCCGCCGCATTCCGCCTTCAATAAATTTTCCCGCGCTCCGCTGAATTCGCGCAGGCTCGCAAAACCAGGAACGGCGATTTGCCCTTCAATTTCATCAGGCGTTCGCGGACAACGTGAAAGAATTTTCCGGATCAATTTCTGGTAAATGTCATCGCCCGCGATTTTCTGTTCCGCGTCAAACCGCGAGTGATATAAAAATTGCCGCGCCGCGCGCGTGAGAACGAAACAGCGGTGCGCGTAACCCGGCTTCGGCTCGCGCCTGCGAAAAATCATTTTGCCCGCCGCCGCATCCAGTTCATATTCCCAAAGCAGTTCGTTCGCGAATGCGAAACTGTCTCTCGCAAAATCAAATCGTCGTGGAATTTTTTGCGCCATGTGAATAAGCTGGCCGGAATTTAGAGCCACGACGCCAAACTGACAATGCTTTACGAACGCTGGACCGAGCTTGCCGCCGACAGCCGGAATGAAACCGCCCTGCGCGATTTTGCTTCCGGCAAACGCTGGACGTTCAGCGAATTATTTTCCGAAGGCGAAAAATACGGGGCCGGCGGAGAAATTATCTTTCCGAAAAACCATTCGCCGGAATTTATTTTCCAACTGCTCGCCGCGTGGCGCGAAAATAAAATCGTCTGCCCGCTAGAACCCGGACAATCACCGCCGCAAATTTCCGGCGCGCCGAAAAATTGCGCTCATTTCAAGATCACTTCTGCGACGACCGGCAGTTCGCGGCTCGTCGCATTTACAGCCGGCCAGCTTGCCGCCGACGCGGAAAACATTGTCGCCACGATGGGCCTACGCGCAGACTGGCCGAACCTCGGCGTCATTTCGCCCGCGCATTCCTACGGATTTTCAAATCTAATTTTGCCGCTGCTGCTGCACGGCGTTCCGCTGGTCCTCGCGCCCGCGCCGCTGCCGGAAATCGTCCGGCGCGCCGCTGAAGCTGAAAAATTCCTGACACTCGCCGCCGTTCCGGCGATGTGGCGCGCGTGGCATGAGGCGGATGCGATCCCAAAAAATGTAAAACTCGCCATTTCCGCCGGAGCGCCACTGCCGTTGAAATTGGAAACGGATATTTTTGAAGCGCGTGGATTGAAAATCCACAATTTTCTCGGCGCAAGCGAATGCGGCGGCATCGCGTTTGACGCGGCGGAAATTCCCCGCGCAGACGCGGCGCTCGCCGGAACGCCGGTGAAAAACGTGAATGTGTCCGTTGGCAAAGATGATTGTTTGCGGGTTCAAAGCCGCGCCGTCGGCGAAACTTACTGGCCGGAAAAATCAGACTTGCTCGGCATCGGGATTTTCCAGTCGGGCGATCTGGTGGAATTGAAAAATGGGGAGGTTTTTTTGCGCGGACGTCTGGGCGATTTGATCAATGTCGCCGGACGAAAAATTTCGCCGGAAACGGTCGAGGGAGCGTTGCTGGCAAATCCGAAAGTCCGCGAATGCCTCGTTTTTGGCGCGCCGAGCTGCGACGAGCGGACAGAAATCATTGTCGCCATCGTCGTCTCGGACGCGAAGGAAAATGAATTGAAACAATTTCTGCTGCAAGTCTTGCCCGCGTGGCAATTGCCGCGCGAATGGAAATTCGTTGATTCGCTTTCGGCCAATTCGCGCGGAAAAATTTCCCGCTCGGACTGGCGCGCAAGGTTTATCGAGAAAAAAACTGATTGCGTTTGACTTCCGCGCGCGCGATGAGAAAAGTGGATTGATGAACGAACGGCAAAAAGATCCGGCGGCGCCGCTTTCGCCGCACCGTCCGCTGGGCGAATTTTATTCCGCCCCCGCCGCGCGGCAGGATTTTGTCAACGAACTGTTCGACGAGGCCGCGCCGGATTACGACTGGGTGAGCGGCCTGATGTCGTTTTGGAGCGACCGGTTTTATCGTCGCGATGCGCTGCGAAAAGAGGGCTTGCGACCGGGGATGAAATTGCTTGACGTCGCCAGCGGCACGGGATTGATGATCAAAGCCGCGATCAAGCTTGGATTGAATCCCGCGGACGTAACAGGTGTTGATCCGAGCCGCGGAATGCTCGCGCAAAATCGCGCGCGCAATCCCGCGACGGTGACGTTGCTCGAAGGCAAAGGCGAAAATCTGCCGTGCGCGGATGCGAGCTTCGATTTTGTAAGCATGGGTTACGCGCTGCGGCACGTTGAAGATTTGCGGAAACTTTTCGGCGAATTTCATCGCGTGCTGCGGCCGGGCGGAAAAATTTTAATCCTTGAAATCACCCGGCCAAAAAGCGCAATCGCGCTGCGCGTGATGCGTTTTTACATGCAAAAAATCGTGCCGCGCGCGGGCTGGCTGCGCCGCCGCAACAAATCCACGGCGAAGCTGATGGAATATTATTGGGCGACGATTGAGGAATGCGTCCCGCCCGCAGTCATTCTTTCGGCGCTCGAAGCGGGTGGCTTAAAAAATGTCCGCCGCACGACGACCGGCGCGGTTTTGAGCGAATATGCCGCAGTGCGCTGAATTATTTCGCGCCGCTCAAGGTCAGTTCCGCCGTCAAAATGATCTCGCCGCCGACTTTTGCCGCAGCTTGTGCTTGAACCAGATTTTCCAAACGGCCCATGATTTTTGCCTCGAGCAAAATAATTTCGCCGGGTTTCGCCGCGCCGAGAATTTTCACGTTGCGCAACGCGGTCAATTTCAAATTTTTCAGCGGCTCAATTTTGGGGTCGCTTTGGGCGACGACGCCAGCCAGTTGCGCGGCGGCTTCGACGAGCAAAACTCCCGGGAAAATCGGCGCGCCGGGAAAATGGCCGCGCAGAAAAATTTCGTTGCCGCGGATTTTATATTCGCCTTCGCCGGATTTTCCACCGTCCAATTTGGTCAGTCGGTCGAGAAAACGGAATTCCGCGCCGTGCGGCAGAAAATTCAGAGCGCTCTGCAAATTGTCGTCGGAATTCATTGCGAAAATGGACTGGTGACTTTGAAATCGTCCGGCGGTATCCATTCGAACAAGTTTTCGTCGAGCGCCGGATTTACGATTGCGTTGGTGAAATCATTTCGCATCCGCGAACCGTCCACAAAAATCAATTCTGTGCTGGCGAGCGAAAAGTCATTTGTCGCCAGACCGATCCGCAATTCCGGCATCATCCGCCGCGCGTAAATACTTTTGGGCTGGAGCGAAAACTGCCATGCGCCGTTGGATTGTGTGAGCGACAAAACCTGAAATTGCGAATCGAATTCCTTTTTGTCGCGAGGAAAACCGGCTTGCAGCAGCGATATCGAGTCGCGCCATTCCGTCGGCGTGCCCGCGCCGAGCGGGTATTTTTCAGCGCGCTTCAATCGCGGATAAATCACGAACATTTCGTCGCCGTGCCGCAGCGCGATGGTTTGCGCGGGTCGGCCTAGTTCCCAGCGAAAGTCGTCCGGCGCGGAAAAATACAAACGCCCTTTGGCGACGAGCGGCTGCGTCAAAGTTTTAAGTGCCCGCGTTTGCACAAAATTTGCCGACCACGTCTGGACGTTTTTTTGCGCGGCGAACCACGAGTCCAGAACAGAACTGGTTTCATCGGCGCGGACATTTTGCAGCGCTAAAAAAATTCCTAGAGCAAAAAAGATTTGTTGGAAAATTTTCATTTCAATTTTTCGTCCGGCCAAACCGGGACGAAGTGAAACCATTGCGTGTGATGCTGCCGGATGACCGGCTCGAACGCACGCAGGATTTCCTGCGTCAATTGGATTCGCGCGCCGCGATTTCCGATGGCCGCGCGGTCGTAATTGATTTCCGGCAGTATCTGCGCAAAAAAATCGCCGCCTCGTCGCACGATGTATCCGGGAACAATTGCACAGCCGGAAGCTTGCGCAAGTTCGGCGGCGGCGATCGAGGCGGAAAAGTTTCTGCCAAATAATTTTACTTTCACGGCGGTCGGCGCAGGCGGGCGATCCACGAGCAGCGCGACCGTCGCGCCTTCCTGCAACCGCCGGATGATCTCTACGAACGCAAACGCGTCTTTGCCGACGACCAGAGTTTCGACGCCGCGCCGTGTGCGTGAAAGCTGGCGCAATTTTGTGAGACGCGCGTCTGGCTCGGACTGCGTGAGCACGAGCAATTTGCAGCCGCGGCCAACCATGAACGCGCTGCCAAATTCCCAGTTGCCCACATGCGGCGTGACGAGCAGCACTCCTTTGCCGCGCGCGTGCGCGGCGGTGAAATGTTCCCAGCCGTTCCAACTGCCGGTGTTCGCGTCAAAAATCTCGCCGCTTTCGTGACGCCAAAGGCTAGCAAGTTTGAGAGTAAATTCCGCGAACAATTTTCGCGCGGCACGGTCGGCGGATTTGCGGTCGTTCAAAATTGGCAAAAGATTTTGAATCACGATTTCACGGCGTTGCGGCGAGAGTTGCCAGTAAATCGCGGCGCACATTTTTGCAAGAGCGTTGCAAAATGATTTCGGCAAATAACGAGCCAGCATCAGGCCGATTTGCCAGAAGCGCGCGCTGTAAAAAGAAGAAGGCGTCGAGACAAAGGGCTTTGGACTTTGGACTTTGGACTTTGGACTGGAAATTTTCCACCAGACGGGTAGCAGAAAAACCGAGATGAGCATGTTGCCCGCGATGCCGACAGCGCAGACACGTCCGAGGCTTGACATCCCGGCGTTGCTCGACAGGCCGAGCGAGCCGAAACCGGCGATGGCCGTGCCTCCGCAGAGCAGCAGCGCGCGGCCGACAGCGCTATGCGCCATTTGCAGATCGCCGCCGCAACGGCGCAGGGTGAGCTGCATGAAAATGCTGTAGTCCACGCCTGTGCCGAGGATGAGCGGCAGCGCCATGAGATTGAGCAGATTCCATTGCCAGCCGCAGAGTTTCATCACGGCCAGCAGGCAGAATCCGCTCAACGCCAGGATGCCCAGGCTGAAACAGATTTCGGTGAGCCGCCGGAAAGCCAGCCAGAGCGAAAGCAAAATGAGCGCTGCCATCGGCAGCAACAGCTTCCAGAGATTGCTTTTGACGGCGCCCAGAACCGTTCCGCCGAGCAGTTCCCAGCCGGAAAGCCAGACGCCGTCGCGCGGCAATTGCGAATCGAGCTGCGCGAATGAAGCTGCCGTCGCGTTCGTCGCGGGATACAGGAAGCCGACGGCGAAAAGGTTTTGCGGTTCGCGCGCGGCGAGTTTTTCAAAAATCCATGTGCAAAGCGGATTCGTCGGCCAGAAAACATTCGTGTTCGCGGCGGCACGCTGCCAGGTTCCGAGAATTCCATCGGTCAAACCGAGTGCGCTTTCTGCAAAACCATTCGTCTCGGCGGCGATGTGAAACGCGCCTTGTTCGGAAATCATTTTTTGAGCGGTGGCGCGATTTTGATTTTGGAATTCCGGCCGCGGCCAGAGCGCGTTTGGCAGCGTGAAACCGGAAAGAGTGTGATTTGAAACGGCGGCATTGAGCGCCGGCAAAACGGCGTCGAGTTTTTTGGCAACTTCGCTTTCGTCGCGACCAGAAATAACGAGCCAGAGCGGTTCGCGTTTTTGCCCAAGATTCGTTTTGATCGCGTCAAGCGTGGCGTAAGCGTGGCTGTCGCGAGGTTGCAGCGCGTTCGCGCTCGCATCCATTTTCGGCAGGCCGGGCGATAAAATTGCGGTGCAGAAAAGAATTAAAATTGATGTGACGGCAAAGACGATTTTTTCGCGAATCGGATTTAGCGGCGCGGCGTGTTCGATTTCAGTTTCCGCGACGATTTGATTTGGTTGCGGCTGCCTCCGGTTCGGAAACAGCGGCGGCAAAAACGCAAAAATCATCACGCAGGCCGCGAGCGCGACGCCGATGGCAACGAGCGAGCCGAGCTGCGCGAGGCCGGGAAGGCCACCGAAGTTCAAAACGAGAAATGCCGAGATGGTGGTGACCGCCGCCCAAAAAATCGCGGGCGCGATGGTGCGGCGGACTTGCGGAATGGATAGATCGGGATGCGCGAGCGCCTCCTGATAATGTACGACGGCGTAATCCACCGCGAGGCCGAGCAGAATCGCCGCGAAGCCCATGCTGATGACATTGATCGCGCCGAAAATCAATCCGCCAAGCGCGAGTGTCGAGGCCAGAATCAATGCCAGCAGCGTCAGCAGCCAGAGCATTGGCTTGATGCGGTGGTGGGCGAACCAGAATAAAATTGCGATGATGAATGACGTGCCGCCGACGGACAGGATGATGTCGTGCTTCATACTGCCGGAAATTTCTGCGACGAACGCGGGCCGGCCGGTGTAGCCGATTTTTATTTCATTCGCGGACGGCAACGCGGCGCCGACGCTTTGTTTCACGGCATTGAACCAGTCGGTGCATTCGCGGTAGCCGTTCAATTCGCCGCGCGCCTTGACGAAGATGATCCTGAACGTGCCGTCGGCGGAGGCAAACATTTCCTGCCCCTGCCCGAAACCGGAAAATGTCCCGGCGACGTTTTTCGGCAGACGCGTCAGGCCGAACGGATCGTAGCTCAACTGCGCGATTTCATTTGGCGAAAGCATGGTGGTCAGTTGGTCGCGCGTAGCGGAAAGAATGTTGGCGAGATTGGTTTCGGAAAGTTGCGCGGCGAGGCTGGCAAATGTCTCCGGCGGCTGGTTGAGCCATAGATAGGCGATAAGTTCGGCGGTTTGATCGGGATGTTCGAGCCACGGCGGCTGCCAGGTGGCATCGGCTACGAGGTTTGTCGCGCGTTGCAAACTTTCAGCGATGGATTTCGCAGCCTGTTCAGCGGCTTCGCGATCCGGCGCGCGCACGGTGACGATGAGTTCGCGCGCGTTGGCGAAATGTTGCTGGTAAAGTTTCAGTCCTTGAACGGCCGGAACATTCGCGGGCAGCAGATCGAGCACCTCGACATCGAAATGCAATCGCGCGAGTCCGGCGACAATCGGAACGAGCAGCAGAAGCCACCACCAGCGAAACCATTTCATGGGAAAAATTCGCCCTCCAGGGTTTCGCCGGTGTGCGGATTTTCCAAGCGCCATGAATTTGTCATCGCATTTTGGAAATGCCAGTCGCCATGCAAATTTTCGCCGAGCAGCGCCCGCGGCAATTGAAACCAGACGAAGCGATCCGGCGGCGTCCCGTTTCCGTGCCACGAAAATCTGTCCGCGCCGAATTCAATCTGCCACTGGCCGTCGGAAATCTGCGCGGTCGCCAGCGGAAAAGGCATTTTGGAAAACTGGACGAAGAAATTTCCGTTCGCATTTGTCGCCAGCAACAAATCACCAGCGAGTTCGGAGCGGCTCGATGAAGGTTTCCAGACGGCTTGGCCTTGCCGGACGCGCCAGCCGGACGCGGAAAAATCGGCGGGCGCGAGCGGTTCAGTGCGGCAACCGAAAGCAACGACGGCGGTCAAAAGCAAAAAAATCGCGCAGCGCAGTTTCATGCTGGCGGCGTGATTGACGGGGAATTTTTGTTCACGATGACGATTGGACGAAAATTGATACGCGGCGAAAACGGCCAGCGCGCCTGTATTTTTACAAGCAGGAAAAAAAGTTCCATCCGCCAGCGGAGCGCCCAGCTTCCCTCCACTTCGCCGGCGAGCACACCGACGACGGCGGAGAAAAGGTTCCACCGCTCGGTCGGGCGCAAGAAAAGTTCCATGAACGGCGTCGTGTAATAATTCTCCACCATGCGCCAGTAAAACATCAAGCCTTTGCGGACGCGCTTTTCATAATTGGCGAAAAGGCGGCGATCCGGCTTGCCTTGAGCGACGGATTTTTCGACGACGTGCGCGGCGAGTTTTCCCGACCACATGGCGAGAAAAACCCCGGCGGAAAAAATCGGGTCCATGAAACCGGCTGCGTCGCCCACGCGCAACAGGCGGTCGCCTGTCAGTTTGCGATTGTAATAGCTGAAACCGCTCGTGGTGCGCGTTTCATTCACACGTTTCGCGTTCGCCATTCGTTCCTTCACGGCGGAACTGGATTCGACAAAGCGGTCAAAAATTTCCTGCGGCGCACCTTTTTCCTGCGCGAACTCGTCCTTGTCAATCACCAGGCCGACGCTGGTTTTTTCGGCGGAAATCGGGATGAGCCAGAACCATTTGTTCGGCAGGCGGACAATGATGATGTCGCTGTTCGCCTCGCCTGCGTCGCGCACGACTCCTGTGAAATGGCCGAAGACCGCGAGCTTTTTGTGCCGCGGATGGGTGACGCGGAGCCCTTCCTGATTGCCGGTGAAATTTCCGCGACCGCTGGCGTCAATTAAATATGCCGCGCGAAAATGATGGATTTTTCCATCCGCATCGGATGCCTCGACACTGACGCCGTCCGTGTCCGTTGAAAATTTTGAGACGCTCCAGCCTTCGCGGATGTCTGCACCGCTGGCGCGCGCGTGTTTGAGCAGGATGTGATCGAACACGGCGCGCTCGACCTGGATGGCTTCCGGCTCGCGATTATATTTTCCCCGGCGAAAGGCGAAGCGCGTGCCAAGCGTGCCGTTGCAAAGATCGAATCGCGCGCCGAATTTTCGCGGAAAGCCGGCGGCCTGCAACGCGGGCAGCACGCCCATTTCGCGGAAGATGGCCATGTTGCAGGGCAGGAGCGATTCGCCGATGTGGAAGCGCGGAAAAATTTCCTTTTCTAGAACGAGCACGCGCTTTCCCGCACGCGCCAGAAATGTGGCGGCACTGCTGCCGCCGGGACCGCAGCCGATGATCAGCGCGTCATGTGTATGCTGACTCAATGGTGAACAATTTTGAATATGTTGCGAATGTTGGCAAGCTTGGAAAATGCCGCACGTTTCGGGACTGCGTGACATCGCCGCTCGACAAAACTTTTCGTTCACGCCATCCTGCCGCATGGCATTTGAACCGGAATCCAGTTCGCCGCTCGACTCGCTCTGGAAGGAATATGCCCGCGCATTTCAGGATTGGGACGACCTTACGCTCGGACGCTGGCTTGCCCAGACGCTTGGCCAGCTCGAAGGCCGCGCGTGGCGGCTCTCGCATCCGCTCGTCGGCGCCTACCGGCTCGCGGCGCAGATCGCGCACGAAAAACAGATCTGGTTCAAGCGGCTCGTCACGCCGCCGGCGGCCTATGCGGAATCGCCGTGCTGCCGTGCGCCGTTCCTGCCGCTGCTCACACGCGACGTGCGCGAGTCCGGCCTCATCTGCCAGCATTGCAGCGAAACGCTCGTGCCGTTCGATGAAATTCCCGCGGAAATTCGCGGCGAAATTGAATCATGGGCGCAGCTATACGAACCCGTCCACGCCGTTGCGCATTGGGACGACCGCCAGCGGAAGCGCGCCGGCAATTACGACGCCGCCTACGAAAAAGCGGCGGAGCAGGCCGAGCAACTGCTCGCACGTGCCGGAAAAGATTTGGCACCAAAACTTTTGGATTCCTACGCCGCCGCGATCTGGGAGGACCAGGACGAATGTCTCGAAGTGCGGCCGGAGGATGTGCCGGTCTGATTTACGATTTTGGATTTACGATTTATGATTTGATTCGCAATTCAAGACCGGCTCGTAAATCGTGTATCGCAAATCATAAATAAAAAATGAAGTTCATTTTCAAATGGCTGCTGCGGTTGTTCATCGTGGCGGTCATGCTGGCCGTGGTGGCAATCGTCACGCTGTTGCTGTCATACAATTCGATTCTGCGCGTGACGATGGAACGCCAGATCCGCGCGCAGACCGGCATGGACGCCGAGATCGGCAGCCTCCATTTCGCGCTCACTTCGCCGACGATCAAGATTCAAAATTTCAAGCTCTACAATTCGACCAATTTTGGCGGCGCTCCGTTTCTGGACATCCCGGAAATTTACGTTGAATACGACCGCGCCGCCCTCAAGCGCAAAGAAATCCACATCACGCTCATGCGTTTCAACCTCGGCGAACTGGACATCGTAAAAAATCAGGCCGGCCTGACGAACATTTTCGCCCTTGGCATTCCCGCGCCGAAAAATCCCGCCACGACGCATGGCACGATCAATTTCAAGAAACAAACCGAGTTTGAATTCAAGCAGGTTGATGTGCTGAATGTTTCGGTTGGCAATTTCAAATACATTGACCTGAAAAATCCCGAAAACAATCGCGAGCAAACCATCGGCCTCGAAAATGTCGTGGTTCCAAACGTGAAATCGCAGGCCGATCTTGGAGGATTGGAAGCGCTCATTGTTTTGCGCGGCAACGGTTTTTTTGAATCGTTGGTTGACCAGAAAAAGACCGGCTTGGACATTCTCAAGCAACTCGGATTGTAAAACGCCCGCCACTTTCGCCTTTTTTGCGCGCGACATTTTTCCTAACTTGGTCGCGTGCATCGTGATTCGCTCAAATCCATTTCGCGCCTCGTCGTCAAACTCGGCACCGGCGTGCTGACCGACAGCCGGAAACAAATTGACCCGGCGCAATTGGAACAGCTCGTCGGGCAAATTGCCGCGCTGAAAAAATCCGGCAAGGAGATCGTGCTCGTGACGAGCGGCGCGGTCGGTGCCGGCATGGGCGCGCTCGGATACGAAAAGCGACCGAACGAACTTGCCGAACTTCAAGCCTGCGCAGCGATCGGGCAAACACGGCTCATGGCGATTTATGCGGAACTTTTCGCCAAACACGATTTGCATGTCGCGCAGGTTTTGCTTACGCACGACGATCTGGAGCATCACGAACGCCATCTGAACGCGCGCAATACGCTCGTCACGCTGCTCGGTCGCGGCGTCGTGCCCATCATCAACGAAAACGACGCGGTGTCGTTCACGGAAATAAAGTTCGGCGACAACGACAAATTGTCCGCGCTCGTCGCATCGCTGCTGCCGGCGGATTTGCTCGTGATTCTCACGACGGTTGACGGCGTCATTGAAAATTTCAGCAAGTCGAATCCGAAAACGATTCCAACGATCGAAAAAATTGATTCGACGATTGAAAAGCTCGCGGGCGGAACGACCAGCGAAACCGCCGTCGGCGGAATGAAATCGAAAATTGAAGCGGCGAAAATTGTTGTGCGTTCTGGAATCCCGCTCGTGATCGCGTCGGGCAAAAAGAAAAACGTGCTGGCAAAAATATTGGCTGGCGAAAATGAAGGAACGCTGTTTGTCGCGCAGCCCAACAAATTGCAGGGCCGCAAGCGCTGGATCGCATTTTTCCATCATCCGAAAGGCACGCTGTTCGTGGACGACGGTGCGAAAAAAGCATTGCGCGAAAGTGGAAAAAGTTTATTGCCGCCCGGCGTCGCGCGCTGCGAAGGCGATTTTGCCGCCGAAGAAGTCGTGCGGATTTGCGATTTGAACGGAACGGAATTCGCGCGCGGCATCGCGAAGTTCAGCGCGGAAGAAATCCGCGCCAAAAAACTCGCGCGCGTGGAACTCGTGCATCGGGATGATTTGGTGATTTTGTAAAATGAAATACTTAATTAGATCTGCGTTGATTGCCCTATTTCTTTTCGGCGCATCATTGTTAATCGGTGTTCTGATTTTCACTGCAATTTCATTTAGTCATGAATTCAATCAAGCGCCTCATAAATTAACTTATATTTTTTCTATTCCGGGCGCGTTGGTTTTTATGACGGGCGCAGCAATATTAATCTTTTGGATGCCCGGGTTTTTCAGCGCCACATTTGCAGGATTATTTCTAGCCGCGAGATTTGGAAAATTTCCTGAAATTGCTTTGCTTGGTTCAAGTTTGATTGGCTTTTACACTTTCAAAGGTTTTTTCAATTTGACTCCATATTTATTTGGATCAAGTGGAAAGCAATCATTCAATGAAATATTTTTTGGTTTGGCCGCCTGTGGATTTGGTTTGTCTGCTTGTTTCGTCTCTTTATTTCTTCTTAAACAAGAAGCGAAAACTAATTCCAAATCTCAAAAATTTATTTTGATTAGGACTTTAGCGGTATTCGTAATTTTTATTACCGCAATGGCTTATTATTTTCGTAATCGGTGAAAAAGAAATCCGCCATCGAAGATTTGCTGAATGTCATGTCGAAGCTGCGTTCGCCGACAGGCTGTCCGTGGGATCGCGAGCAGTCGCATTTGACGCTGCGCCGCCATGCGATTGAGGAAGTTTATGAACTGATTGACGCCATCGAGGCGCGCGACGATCACGAAATGGCCGAGGAGCTGGGCGATTTGCTGTTGCAGGTGGTTTTTCACTGCCAACTTGCGCGCGAACGCGGTGCGTTTGATTTTGAAAAGGTCTGCCGCATGATCGTCGAGAAGCTCGTCCATCGTCATCCGCATGTGTTCGCCACAACCAAGGTCAAGAACGTGGACGAAGTCTGGGTGAACTGGGAAAAAATTAAAAATGCGGAAAAGCACGGAACAAAACACGCGCGTCATTCTGCGCTTGATGGAATTCCAAAATATTTGCCTGCGCTGCTGCGCGCAGAAAAGCTTTTGAAGAAGGCGCGCAAGGCAAAGCTGCTTGCGGAAGAAGGGGTTTCAAAACGAAAATTCGCGAAGACGGCTTTGGCAAGGGAACTTTTTGAACTCGCGTCGTCCGCGCAATTGCGGGGCTGGTCGGCGGAAGAGTTGCTGGCAGGTGAAATAAAAAAACAGGAGCAGCAATTGCGCCGCCGGGAACAAGCCGAATCGTCAAAAATCAGGCGTTGACAGTTTCCGAAAATCTGGTTCAATGTCTGACCCTTTGGGGGGAAATTTATGTATGCAGTTTTAGAAACAGGCAGCAAACAGTATCGCGTCGCCGCCGGCGACAAGCTCGAAATCGAACGCCTTGAAGTCGAGGCGGGCAAGCCGGTCACATTTGACCGCGTGTTGCTCGTCAACAACGAAGGCAAGCTTTCCGTCGGCGCGCCCACCGTCAACGGCGCGACCATCACGGCGGATGTCGTCGAGCACAAGCGCGGCGAGCACAAGCTCACGTTCAAGATGAAACGCCGCAAAGGTTATCACAAGACCATCGGCCATCGTCAGGAACTGACCGTGGTGAAAATCACGGCGATCAACGCTTAACATTTTATGGCACATAAAAAAGGTCAAGGCAGCGTCCGCAACGGGCGCGACAGCGTCAGCAAACGGCTGGGCGTGAAGGAATTTGGCGGCGAGGTCGTCAGCGCGGGCAGCATCATCGTGCGCCAGCGCGGCAGCAAGTTCATCGCGGGCAAAAACGTCGGCACGGGCCGCGATTGGACGCTCTTTGCGCTCGTGGACGGCAAGGTGAAGTTCGACAAGAACAGCCGCCGCGTGAACGTCGTGGCCGAAGCCGCCGCCGCGAAGAATTAAATTTCGGCGCTAACAATTTTC
>Ga0181537_10001989_pt1 | contig 18362 bp, 16 predicted proteins | sample PEATcosm2014_Bin_39_FD_119765 | JGI IMG/M metagenome (GOLD analysis project Ga0181537, IMG submission 119765) | Peatland microbial communities from MTU Mesocosm Facility, Houghton, MI, USA - PEATcosm2014_Bin23_10_metaG | ecosystem: Environmental > Terrestrial > Soil > Wetlands > Peat | place... | reverse complement strand
TTCATCAGGTCGAGGAATTTTTCCACCTTGCTGTCGTTGCCGGTGATCTCGATGGTGAGTGACTTGGGCTGCACGTCCACGATTTTCGCGCGGAAAATGTCCGTGATCTGCATCACCTCGGCGCGCGACTTCGAATCCACTCCGACTTTCACCAGCAGGAGTTCGCGGTCCACGTACTCGTTGCCGTCGCGGAAATCCTGCACCTTGATGACGTTCGGCAATTTGTTGAGCTGCTTGACGATCTGGTCCAGCGTGGCCTCGTCGCCGTGCGTGACGATGGTCATGCGCGAAAGTTCGGGGTCGTGCGTCGGGCCGACGTTGAGCGTGTCAATGTTGTAGCCGCGGCCGCTGAAGAGCCCGGCCACGCGCGTGAGCACGCCGAACTTGTTTTCGACCAAAACTGAAATGGTGTGTCGCATAAAACCGTTTGGAAACGGGTGAAGAAATTAACAACGCGGATGAATTGGGTCAATTTGCAAATTTCAACCGGCTTCCAAGGGCGCAAGCGGCTCAAGGCGGACTTGTCAATGCCCGGCGAAAATTGCAAAGTTGGGCATGATTTCACCTCAAGATTTGGCCGGACAGGTGGCGAGAAAAAGCGACCAGGAGTTATTGACCATGCTCACAAAGCGAAACGACTGGCCTGCCGAAATAATCAATGTCGCCAGGGCAGAACTTGAAAAGCGGAATGTTGACGTGACCAGCGCCGTTCTGGAAACCGCCCGGGCAAACACGGGCTATGCCTTCAAAGATTTGTCCGGTCTGACAAAGTTCCTCAAGTTTTTTCTTATCCTTGGCGCGGTTCTGGGGGCTGTCGCCGTCCTTTCTGGAGTCATGCAAGAGACATTGTTACGCCGGAGTTATACGGAAGCGGAGGGCAATGCAAATGATGCGAGGGAAAGCATCGTTAAAATTTCGCAAGTCGCCTTGCTTTTGTTCACGGCTGTCATCTTTGGATGGTGGATTTTTCGGGCCAATCGGAATGTGCGGGCGCTTGGCGCAAACGGCCTGAAAATCGCACCGGGTTGGGCTGTCGGTTGTTTCTTTGTTCCGATCATCTGCCTGTGGAAACCCTATCAGGCGATGAAAGAATTGTGGAGGGCAAGTCAAAATCCGTTCACATGGCAGGACATTCCTGCAAGCCGGATATTGCCGGGATGGTGGACGCTTTGGATTGTCTATTGGTTAGCATGGGTGTCAGCCAGTGAGATGATAAATGTGAATGGGAAAACCATTGACGCATTACAAACAGCCACCTATGTGCAGATAGCTTCGGATGTGTTAAATATCGGACTGTGTCTGGTTGCCATAATCCTTGTTTCTCAAATTTGTTCCGCCCAAACAAATGCCGCGAAGGGCCTGACGACCGGCGTGGACACAAATTAAAGACAAATAACTTAATTGGAATTTACGGCGAAAGTTTTTCACGGTGCGGCTGGTGGTCGCGGTTCCAGCGGGACAAGGCGGCGTCGCTGGTGTCGGCAAAAAGAAATTGCAGCGTCGGCGATTCGACGTGGCCGTCGCAAAACACCGCGTTGGCCTTGCCTTGATGACGCGCGTAACTTCGTTTGGTGGTCGGCAAACCTGCTATCGTGCGACCTCGCCACAAGTAACCAGAGCCGTCATAAATATCATTATTTTCGCCCCAAAAACCGTCACCGATAGCTAGCATTTCGCTTGGACTGACAACCTCGGATTCCATTACGGCGGGTGTCGGCAATTGTGAAGCAGTAAAAGTATGATGCCCTCCGAGTCCAAGCGAATTGGTATCATCTGGATGGGACATGCCGTCAGAGTCGTAGCCATAGCTGAGATATACAGAATTTGCGGGCCAGTCGGTCGGTTCTTCAGCACTTGGACATTTCCAAACACCTTGTTGCATCCATGCGATGCTGCCAGTTTTTATCGGTGAGACTTCTTGTTTCTGCAAAGCATCTCTCCAATCAGCACCAACCGAGGGGTTCTCCACCGACAAGGGATAAACATGGTTGTCCGCCAAGAAACCTTGGAGCGCAACTCCAAGCTGTCTCACATTATTCGCACATTGAGTCCGTTGCGCTCTTGCTTTGGATTGAGAAATTGCTGGCAGCAAAAGTGCGGCGAGAATTCCAACGGTGGCAGTAACGACTAAAAGTTCGACCAGCGTGAACGCAAAATCTTTTTTATCCGTGTTCAATCTGTGTTTCATCCGTGGCTAAAATTATTTCAGATTTTTCCGCAGCGTTTCCGCGATTTGAATGAACGCCCTGCCCGCCGCGTGATTCGGCGTGGAAACCACAATCGGCATTCCACGGTCGCCGCCTTCGCGGATTTCAGTGAAGATCGGCACTTCGCCAAGGAACGGAACCTTTTGCCGCGCGGCTTCGTTCTTGCCGCCGCCGTGGCCGAAAATTTCCACGCGCTCGCCGTTCGGCGTGGTGAACCAGCTCATGTTTTCCACGATGCCGAGAATCGGCACGTTCACCTTCCGGAACATCGCGATGCCTTTGCGCACGACGCCGAGCGACGCCTCCTGCGGCGTGCTGATGATGACGCCGCCGTCGAGCGGCACGGTCTGGCAGAGCGAAAGTTGCGCGTCGCCCGTGCCCGGCGGCAAGTCCACGAGCAGAAAATCCAGTTCGCCCCATTCGACGGCGAGAAGAAATTGCTGGATGGTTTTCGTGATCATCGGTCCGCGCCAGATCACCGGCTGGTCGTCCGTCAGCAAAAGCCCGATGCTCATCACTTTCACGCCGTGATTGGACGGCGGCACGAGGTGCTCGGCTTCGTTGACGGTCGGTTTTTCGTGAACACCCATCATCAGCGGAATGCTCGGCCCGTAAATATCGCAGTCAAGCAAACCGACTTTTGCGCCGAGATGCATGAGCGCACACGCGAGATTCACGGAGCAAGTGGATTTGCCGACGCCACCCTTGCCGCTGGCGACGGCGATAATTTTTTTTACGCCGGAAACTTTATTTTGATTGGCGAATGGATTGGTCGCGCCAGCGGATTGCCCAGCGGCAGGTTGCCGCACTTCGACGTGAACGTGATTCACGCCGGGAAGATTTTTCAGGATGCGTTCGCTTTCAATTTTTATTTGCTGTGCGGCTTCAGGATTTGGCGAGGTTAATTGCATCGTGACGCTCACCGTGCTGTTGGCGGCGGAAATTTCTTTGACCAGCCCGAACGAAACGATGTCGCGCGAGAAGCCCGGATACTTGACCGATTTCAGCGCGTCCAAAACTGTGTCTTGCGAAAGCATCAGGCGGATAAAATGCCAGCTTCGCATCCGAAAACAAGCGCGCTCCAGACTTGCACGAAAGTGGATTGCATGGAAAACTGTCTGTTCGATAAAAAATTGACTATGACGCAAAAAGCAAACAACGGAACGGAGCTGTGGGTCGGAAAATTTTCGCAGGTGGAAGCCGCCGCGCCCCAGCCCAAATGGCTGCTGCCGTTGCGCAAGGCGGGGCTGGCTGGTTTTGCCGAACTCGGTTTCCCGAAGCTGAGCGACGAGGACTGGCGCTTCACCAACGTCACGCCGATTTCAAAATTGAATTTCCATCTGGCGAAAGAAGCTTCCGTAAACGGCTCGGAAACGAAGGCGCTGGGCGTGGCGGCTTTTACCAAACTGCCCGGCCACCGGCTCGTGTTCGTGAACGGATTTTTCTGCGCGAAACTTTCGAGCATTAAACCTGTTTCCGGCGGCGTGCGGATTGAAAATCTTTCCGCCGCGCTCGCGAAAGATTCCGCGCTCATCGAAAAACATCTTGGCAAATACGCGCACACGGCGAGCAACACTTTCGCCGCGTTGAATCAGGCGTTTTTCACCGACGGCGCATTTATCTTTGTGCCAAAAGGTGTCGAAGTAAACGAGCCGATACAGTTGATTTACATTTCGTCCGCAAAAAATTCAGGTGAAGTGATTTTGCCGCGCAACCTCGTCATCGCCGAGGCGAACAGCAAATTGACCGTCGTGGAAAGTTACATCAGCACCGGCAACGTTGCCTATTTCACGAACGCGGTGACGGAAATTTTTGCGGGCGACAACGCCGCCGTTGAGCACATCAAACTTCAGGATGAAGCGCTCGACGCGTTTCACATCGCCACCATTGCCGGCGAGTTTGGCCGCGCGAGCAACGTGACCGTCCATTCGTTCGCGCTTGGCGCAAAACTGTCGCGCACGAACATCCGCACGAAACTCGCGGGCGAAGGTCTCGAGTGTATTTTGAATGGACTTTACCTCACGCGCGGTGAACAGCTCGCCGATCATCACATGATTGTCGAGCACGCGCAGCCGCATTGCGCGAGCCATGAATATTTCAACGGCATTCTCGACGACAAGTCGAAGGGCGTTTTTCACGGCAGGATTTACGTTCATCCGATTGCGCAAAAAACCGACGCGAAGCAGACGAATAAAAATCTGCTGCTTTCCGACGACGCGACGGCGGACACGAAGCCGCAACTGGAGATTTATGCCGACGACGTGAAATGCACGCACGGCGCGACCATCGGCCAGTTGAACGATGAGAGCATTTTTTACCTGCGCTCGCGCGGCATTGGCACGGACAGCGCGCGGCGGATGTTGATCCACGCCTTCGCCGGCGAAATCATCGAGCGCGTGAAGTGCACGCCTGTGCGCGAGGAATTGGACAAACTGGTTTGGGACCGGCTCGAAGCGAATCATCATCTTGCGGAGAAGAATTGAGAAATGGATTGCTCGGATTCATTTCAATCCGTTTTTTTGTGATATACTGAAAGTCCATGTTCGACGACATCAACGACCTTTATCAGCAGGTCATACTTGACCACTGCAAGCAGCCGCGCAATTTCCACGAATTGCCCGCGGCCACCTGCTCGGCGCAAGGGCGCAATCCGGTCTGCGGCGACCAGTTGAAACTGTTTCTCGCGCTCGATGGCGACACGATCAAGGACATCAGCTTCACCGGTTCGGGCTGCTGCATCTCCAAGGCGTCGGCATCGCTGCTCACGGAATTTGCGAAGGGCAAGACGAAAACGGACGTGGAAAAAATGTTCGGTCAGGTCCACGAAATGGTCACGACGGGAAAAGTGAACGGCGACGTGGGCAAACTGACGGTGTTCGCGGGCGTCCACAAATATCCGGCGCGCGTGAAGTGCGCGATTCTCGCTTGGCACGCCGCAATGGCCGCGTTGAAAGGCGAGGCCGAGCCGGTAACGACGGAGTCGGAGCAGAATTAAATCACTTCACATTGAGCTCGCGCTGGATGCCGAACTTATCAATGCGTTTGCGCAGCGTCGCGCGCGTGATGCCGAGCAGTTTCGCGGCGTGAACCTGGTTGTCGTTCGTTTCCTTGAGCGCCTGGATCACGAGTTCGCGCTCGACGGCGGGAATGACCTTCAATTTCGGATCGCGCTTGGCCCATTGAAATAATTGTCTCGCGAGCGCGGCGGCATCGGTCGCCGCGGCTTCACCGGCAACTCCGGCGCTTGGCGAAATTGCGCCGCCGCCTTGACCGGAAATTTCCGGCGGCAGATCGCTCAACAGAATCGCGTCGCTCTTGGCCATGACGTGCGCGCGGCGGATGGCGTTCTCCAGTTCGCGCACATTGCCGGGCCAGTGGTATTTTTCCAAAGTCTTGATGACGCTGGCTGCGACGGATTTCGGCGGGCGTTGCAATTCGCGCGCGTTTTTTTCGAGAAAATAATTCACGAGCAGCGGAACGTCGTCGGGACGGTCGCGCAACGGCGGGATATGGACGCGCACGACGTTGAGGCGGTAAAACAGATCCTCGCGGAATTGTTTTGCAGCGACGGCGGCTTCGAGCGGCTTGTTCGTCGCGGCGATGACGCGCACGTCCACCTGAATGGGCGAATTGCCACCGACACGCTCGAACGTGCCGCTTTGCAGCACTCGCAAAATTTTCGTCTGCGTGGCGGGCGTCATGTCGCCGATTTCGTCGAGGAAGATCGTGCCCTTGTTGCATTGTTCGAATTTTCCGACTCGCTGGTTGGTCGCGCCGGTGAATGAACCCTTTTCATGGCCGAAGAGTTCGCTTTCCAAAAGTTGTTCGGGAATGGCGGCGCAATTCACGGCGAGAAACGGCTGCGCGGCGCGTTCGCTGTGATGATAAATGGCGCGGGCGACGAGTTCCTTGCCCGTGCCGCTTTCGCCGGTGATGAGCGCGGTGGCGTTGCTGACGGCGACCTGGCCGATGAGCTTGAAAACCTGCTGCATCGCGCCGCTGCGGCCGATGATGCCCAGTTCGTAATCTTCCGACTGCAACAACGGCTCGTAAGAGACGACCTGCTTCATGTCGCGCGCTGCTTTGAGGGCGTTGCCGACAAGCTCCTTGATTTTCACCGCGTCGAACGGCTTGAGCAGATAATCATATGCGCCGAGCTTCATCGCCTCGATGGCGGTCTGCGTCGTGCCGTAGGCGGTCATCAGAATGACGAGCTGTTTGGGGTTGGCGGCGCGGATGCGGCGCAAGGTTTCGAGCCCGTTCATGCCGCCCATGCGAACGTCCATCAACACGAGGTCGGGTTTGAATTTTGGAATCAGTTTTATTCCTTCTTCGCCGGATGACGCGGTGGTGAATTCGATTTCCGGCGAATCAAAAATCCGCTGGAACGAATACCGCACGTCCTCTTCATCATCAATCAACAGCAGCTTGTTGCTCATTTTGTAGTGCAAGATAATGAATTTTCGCCGGACGCACAGTGAATTTTACACATTCGCCATTTGACCTTAAAGCGCGCGGAGCCTATACTCGCGCTCCTTTTTCAATATGAAAATCGTCGTTTGTGATCCGATTTCGCCGAAGGGCATCGCGCTGCTGCAACAGCGGCCTGAATTCCAGGTCGTCGTCCTGCCGAAACGGCTGCCCGAAGCGGAATTGCTGCCGATCGTCGCGGACGCGGTCGCGCTCGTCGTCCGTTCGGAAACGAAAGTCACAAAAAAAATAATCGAGGCCGCGCCAAAATTGCGCGTCGTCGGACGCGCGGGCGTCGGCGTGGACAACGTGGACATCGAAGCCGCCACGCAGCACGGCACGGTGGTGATGAACACGCCCGGCGGCAACACGGTGACGACGGCGGAATTGAGCTTCACCATGCTGCTCTCGCTCGCGCGCAAAGTGCCACAGGCTGCCGCGACGATGATCGCCGGCAAGTGGGATCGCAAATTGTTTCAAGGCGTGGAGCTCGCCGGAAAAATCCTTGGCGTTCTGGGCATGGGCCGGATCGGGACGGAAGTCGCCAAGCGCGCGATCGCATTCGGGATGCGCGTCGTTGCCTACGATCCGTATTTGACCGAAGACCGCGCGAAGGCGATTGGCGCGGAATTTGCCGAAAGTCTGGATGACGTTTATCGCGAGGCGGATTTCATCACCGTCCACATGCCGGTGACGAAAGAAACAAAGGAAATGTTGAACGCCGCCGCGTTCTCAAAAATGAAGCCCGGCGTGAAAATCGTGAATTGCGCGCGCGGCGAAATCATTTCGGAAAAGGATTTAATCGCCGCGCTTGAGTCTGGAAAGGTCGCCGGAGCCGCGCTGGACGTTTTTGCGGTTGAACCATTGCCCGCCGACCATCCGTTCCGCAGGCAGCCGAATTTGATTTTAACGCCGCATCTCGGCGCGAGCACGGAAGAGGCGCAGGAAAAATGTGGCATTGAAGTTGCCGAAGTCATCGCGGGCTATCTGCTGACCGGCGAAGTCCGCAACGCGGTGAACCTGCCATACCTCGACGCGAAAACTTACGAGCAGGTGAAGCCGTATCTGCCGCTCGGCGAGGCGCTCGGAAAACTGGTCGCGCAACTTTCGCCCGCGACCGCCGACCGTCTGCATATCACTTATGGCGGCAATGCGCGGCAGTTGCCGAACATTGACCCGGTGACGCGCGCGATTCTGCGCGGCTTTCTGTCCACGAGCAATTTGAAGGACGTGAACAACGTCAACGTCCGCAGCGTGGCGCAGAGCATCGGCATCACCGTCGAGGAAAAAAAATCGGACGAGCCGGTGACGTTCAACGAATGGGTGCACGTCCAGCTTTTCAGCGGCGCGAAGAAATTGATTTCGGCGGGCGGAACCTTTTTTGGTTCGCCGAACAATCCGCGCATTGTGCGCCTGTTCAGCACGCCGGTGGAAATTCCCGTTTCGGGAACATTGCTGCTGTTGAACAACAAGGATCGTCCGGGCATCGTCGGTCATCTCGGAACACTGCTCGCAAAATACAAGGTTAACATCGCGAACATGAGCCTGACGCGCGACACGGCGGGCGGCCTGGCGCTGACGGTGTTGAACCTCGACAGCGTGCCGCCGCAGGCGTTGCTCGAAGAACTTCAGAAAGACACTGACATCAGCAATGTGAAAGTGGTAAGGTTGTAAATTATTGAACCGAATCGAATCGAAAACACTCAAACCAAAACATGAAACTGAAACTGACTTTCTCCACCGCGCTCGCCGCCGCTTTAATCGTGCTGCCGCGCGCCAACGCCGCCACGCCGGATGCGACCATGCTCTCGACGGCCACCAATTCCCAGCCCGCCGACACAATGACGGCGCTGTTTGGCGACCCGGTTGTCGCCAAGGGGGAAGGTTTTGAAATCAAGCAGAGCGATTTGGATCAGGTGATGACAGGCATCAAATCCGCCGCCGTCGCTCGCAATGAAACGATCCCGCCGGACCAGTTGCTGGGCATCGAAGCCAACATGCTCAGCCGGCTGATCCAGATCCAGCTTCTCCTGCAAAAGTCCACGGACGCGGACAAGGCGGATGGCAAAATTAAGGCTGACGCACAAATCGCCTCACTGCTCGAGCACGCCGGTTCGCAGGAGAACTTCGACCGGCAACTCAAAGCCATCGGCATGAGCGCGGACGATTTGCGACTGAAAATCGGCCAGGAGGCGGTTGCGACCGCGACCTTGACGCGAGAGCTTGGAATCACCGTGACTCCCGCCGAGATAAAAAATTTTTATAACGGCCATCCGGAAAATTTCGAGCAGCCGGAACTGGTGCACGTCCGCCACATTTTACTTTTGACGATAGATCCGGTGACGCATGCGCCTTTGCCGGCCGACCAGATACAGGCCAAGCGCAAACAGATTGACGACCTGCTCAAGCGCGCCAAAGCGGGCGAGGACTTCGCAGTGCTTGCCAAACAATATTCCGAAGACCCCGACTCGAAGGACAACGGTGGTGAATTGCAGCCGTTTGCGAAGGCGAGCGCTAATCCGACCCGTGCCATGGTTCCCGAATTTGAAGCCGCCGCATTTTCGATGAAGACGAACACCATCAGCGATGTCGTCACCACCGCCTATGGCTACCACATCATCCAGTTGCTCGACAAAACCCCGGCGAAACAATTGGCGTTGACGGACAAGGTGCCGCTGTCCGTCACAACCATTGCCGACTACATTAAAAATGTCTTGGTGCAGCAAAAGACCGAAAAGCTCGCGCCGCCCTACTTGGACAATTTAAAAAAAGCCGCAGGCGTTGAAATCCTTGACGCCGATTTGAAGGCGGCGGTGGCGGCGATGGACGCCGCGGCCACAAACCCGCCCGCCGCAACCCCGTAAGCGATATTGGCGTTGACGCTTGCAAAATTTGCCCGGTCGCGCCATTTTTGCGGCTGTTATGAAGATAAAGATTGGAATCATCGTTCTCCTCGCGGTTTGCGCCGGACTGGTCATCGCCTTGATTGCGACAAAAAAATCGGCGGACGACCAGCGTAAAAAGGACGCCGACGCCATTCTCGATTTTTCCAACCAGTTGACCACCGCCAACGTGAGCCTTGACGATTTGCGCCAGGTCAACCTCATGCTGACGAACGATCTGGCGACCAGCCGCGATGCGTTGCTGGCGCTTTCCAACAATCTCATGGAAACTTCCGGCGAACTCACGGAGGCGAAGTCTTCACTTGAAAGCGCGCAGAATCAGATCACCAACCTGAACGCCCGCATCGACGACCTGGAAGCGCAGAACAAGGTGCTGGATGAACGCGTTGACGCGCTCACCAACAGCATCGCGTCGCTGGATGCGCAGATCACCGACGAGGAGCAAAAACTCGCCACCTCCGAGACGAACAACGTGTTTCTTGCCGCCGAACTGCAAAAGCAGATGGCGCAGAAGGCCGAGCTGGAGCACAAGTTCAACGACCTTGACGAAGTCCGCGCGCAGGTCAGGAAATTGCGCGACGAACTGTTCACCGCCCGCCGCTTGGAATGGATGAAAAACGGCAACAACCCAGCCACGCAACAAAAGGGCGCCGAGCTTTTGATGCAGCGTCCTGCGCCCGCCCGCCCGCCGCACTACGATTTGAACGTCGAAGTCGGTTCCGACGGCTCTATCCACATCATTCCGCCGCCGACCAACGCGCCTGCGGCAACGACGAATTCGCCGTAGCGACCCGCCGCGCGGATTAAAAACAGTCCGCAAACTTCCGATGCCGACCTACGAATACATTTGCGAAAAATGCGGCCACGAGTTTGAGATCCGGCGCTCCATTTCTGCCAAGCCGCTGAAAATCTGCCCGGAAGACCTTTGCGCGCAGAAAAAATGGGGACGCGGCAAGGTGAAAAAGAAAATCAGCGCGGGCACGGGGCTGCTCTTCAAAGGCAGCGGATTTTACATCACCGACTACCGCAGCGAAAAATACAAGGACGCGGCCAAAAAAGATTCCGCGCCTGCCAAATCTTCCGGCGACGCGAAACCCGCCCCGGCAAAGCCCGCCGCCAAGCCGGACAAAAAATGAAACGGTCGTCGCAACGCCTGCTTGTTCTTTGCACGTTGTTTTTTCCGCTGGTCGTCCGCGCTCAATTTTCCACGCCGCAAGCCGGTTCCGCCCGCAGCATTTCCGGCCAGTTCATCGTCATCGGCTCGGCGGAAGATTCACCGCTGCCCAATTCACGAAACGTCGCCGCCGACACTAATCTTGTCCGGCTCCAACCCGCGCTGCTCGCCATCTCCGCCGAGCGCATCAAGAAATCGCTCTGGCGCGAACTTGGAATCAATTCCTCGACGCCGTGGCGCGGGCAGATTTTTCTTGCGCTGCATCCGGCGCAGTCGCTCGACGAGGAGGTTGAAATTGTCTCCAAGCCTTCCAACGGGAATTGGAGTTATCTGGTCCGGCTGCCGGATGTTTTGCCGCGCACGCGCTTCACCAGCGCGATGACCGGAGTGTTGCTGCTGGAATTCGCCAACCGCAACGCTCAGTCGCATTCTGCGGAGATTCCCGCGTGGCTCGCCGACGGCTTGTCGGAGCAACTTCTCGCCGCCGGTTCGCAGGAAATCATCTTGTCGTCGCCGGACAAAATCGTGAACGGCCTCTCGGTCACGCGGATTGACACGACTGAACGCGGCTTCGATCCACTCGCCGATGCGCGGCGCGTGCTGAAAAATTCACCGGCGCTGACATTTGAGCAATTGAGCTGGCCGGACGACAGGCAATTGTCCGGTGCGGACGGCGGCGTGTATCGCGCCAGCGCTCAATTGTTCGTCAGCGAGCTGCTCGGCCTGAAAAATGGTCAGGCGCATTTGCGCGCCATGTTCGAAACCTCGCCGCAATATTACAACTGGCAGACGGCGTTTCAATCCGCGTTCCGCAAGGATTTTCCGCGCCCGCTCGACGTGGAGAAATGGTGGGCGCTCCGCGTCATCGTTTTTGCCGCGCGCGAACCGGGGCCGCAATGGACGCCGGCCGCCAGTCGCGAAAAACTCGATGGGATTCTGGGCGTGCCGGTCGAATTCCGCGCGTCGTCGAACGACCTGCCCGCGCACGCGGAGATTTCGCTGCAGGCCGTCATCCTCAATTTTGATTCCGCGCGGCAGACCGCGATTTTAGAGAACAAGCTGCGCGACCTTGAGATGGCGCAATTTCGGATCGCCGCGCCGCTGGCCGCGTTGACCGATACCTACCGCCGCGCCATCGCCGATTATCTCGGGCAGGGCAAAACGACCGGGTCCGCGCGTTCGACGACCAAACATTCGCAGGCCGCCTCGCAAAAAGCGGACACTCGCGACACGTTGAAAAAACTGGACTCGCTCGACGCGCAACGGCGAACCATTGAATCCGCAATCCAACCGGACAGTTCCATGAACCCGGCCTTGCAACGATGAAATTTTAACTTGAACGTCCAGTCCTCCGCGCGGTCAACTTGACAGGACGCGATTCAAACTTATAGTCCACATACTGAAAAATGCAGGCTGACAATTCATTCTCCAACGGCGACGAGCCGCCTTCGGGCAATTCGTCTCAATCCCTGAAAGAATTCCATTCTGCCGGACGCGGCTATTGGCACGACGTTTCGGATTCCGATTGGAACGACTGGAAATGGCAGTTGAAACACCGCATCACGACGGTAGAGCAATTGCAAAAATTCCTGCCCACGCTCATACCGGAGGAATTTGCCGGCGCAAAACTCGCAAACACAAAGCTCGCGCTCGCCATCACGCCGTATTTTTTCAATCTCATTGATCCGGCGGATGAAAATTGTCCCATCCGGCTGCAAGTCATTCCCAAGCTCGCTGAATCCCACACCGCGCCTTGGGAAATGAGCGATCCCGTCGGCGAAGATTCGCACTCACCCGTGCCCGGACTCGTCCATCGTTATCCCGACCGCGTTTTATTTTTGGTCACGGATCGCTGCGCCGCGTATTGCCGTTACTGCACACGCTCGCGGCTCGTGAGCAACGCGACCGGCTACGATTTTCATCCCGAATTTGACAAGCAGATCGCCTACATCGCCGCGCATCCCGAGATCCGCGACGTGCTCTTGAGCGGCGGCGACCCGCTGTTGTTGAGCGACGACAAGCTGGAAAATTTGTTAAGCCGCCTGCGTGCGATTTCGCACGTCGAATTTCTCCGCATCGGTTCGCGCATCCCGACGTTTCTGCCGCAACGCATCACGCCGGAACTCTGCGCGATGCTGAAAAAATTTCATCCACTCTTCATGAGCGTCCACTCGAACCATCCACGCGAGCTCACGACGGAAGTGCGTGACGCGCTGGGCCGCCTCGCCGACGCCGGCATTCCGCTCGGCAACCAGAGCGTTCTGCTCAAGTACGTCAACGACGACGCCACCGTGATGAAGGCGCTCGTCCAGAAACTTTTGATGTGCCGCGTGAAGCCGTATTATCTTTACCAGTGTGATCTGATTTCCGGCTCGGCGCACCTGCGCGCGAGCGTGCGCCAGGGCATCGAGATCATGCAGCAATTGCGAGGGCATACGACCGGCTACGCCGTGCCGCAATACGTCATTGACGCGCCCGGCGGCGGCGGCAAGGTGCCGGTCAATCCCGAATACGTCTTGAGCCACAACGCCGACCGCGTGGTGCTGCGCAACTACGAGGGAAAAATTTTTGAGTATCCCGAAGCTACCGACGGCAAACCTTGCGGTCGGCCACCAGAAAAAATTGAAGAGTCGCAGTTGGTTTGAAAAAAGTCATCGCCGGTTCGCAAAAATGAACCACGTTTGCGGGCGAGTAATGCGGCTAAACTTTTCTCTTTTTAGAAGTTTCAGGGCGGAATTCCAGGATTTCCCCCGGCTGGCATTCGAGCGTTTCGCAGATGGCTTCCAACGTGGAGAAGCGGATGGCTTTGGCCTTGCCGGTTTTGAGGATGGACAGGTTTTGCGGCGTGATGTCCACGGCCTCGGCCAAATCGTTCAGCCGCATTTTGCGCTGTGCGAGAACCACGTCGAGATTGACGATGATAGGCATAAACTTAAATCGTCAATTCTTGTTCTTCGTGAATTTTCCTGCCTTCATCCATGATCCACGCGATGAACAAAATCAGAAGTCCGGGAAATAATGAAGTGAGCAAACCAAGTAAGTTAGACCATTGCCATTCCGAACTTGTCTTTGCTATCTGCCAACCGGCTGTTGTAAAATGAAACGAAACTATTCGAGAAATAAACTCAACAAGTGCCATCAAAAAATAGGCGTAACCCACGCGTTGGATAGAACGGACGATTTTCACCGTGAACAATTCACCTTTAGAATATAAATCAAAAAGTTTGTAACAAAACGATGCCCATATGGCGCAAGTAAATTCAAAGCCAGCATCCAAGACAAATTTAATTTTTTGGACGCCGTGAAAAGTCAAAAACGGGACACAAAGCACAACACCCCCAACGATGCATAAAACGACAACGATAAAAAAGATGATTTTAAAAATACCACTAACTTTTTGGATTCGGTTCATCCGAACATTGGTTTTTGGAGAAATTTCATTCGCATTCATGGCGCATGAAATAAACCAATCATTTCCGTTAGTCAAGTCTTTTTTATCGAAAAACAATAAATAATTGCCTTTAATTGTTAAACGGCTCGACTTTTACGGTTTGCCCGCTTACTTTCAAATCCAATTTATGACCGACCCGCGTTACAAAAAACTGGCCGAACTGCTCGTCAATTATTCCACCGAGCTGAAAAAAGGCGACCGCATCCTGCTCGATATGATTGACGTGCCGGACGAATTTACCGTGGAACTCATCCGCGCCGTGCGCGCGGCGGGGGCCACGCCCTTCGTCGAGACGCGCCACACACGAGTCGGTCGCGAGCAGCTTCTGGGCATTGATGAAAAACAGGCGGGCGACATCCGCGACATCGAAATGTTCCGCATGAAAAAAATGCAGGCGTATATCGCCATCCGCGGTGCTGACAACATGAACGAAAATGCCGATGTGTCGAGCGACCGGATGAAGCTGTATTCCAAAGTCATCAGGCCGGTGCAGGATTATCGCGTGAACAAGACGCGCTGGTGCGTGCTGCGCTGGCCGACGCCGAGCATGGCGCAGGCGGCGGGCATGAGCACAGAGGCGTTTGAAAATTTATACTTCGACGTTTGCACGATGGATTACGCGAGGATGGGCAGGGCGATGGTTCCGTTGGAAAAGCTGATGAAGAAAACTGATCGCGTCAGGCTCGTCGCGCCCGGCACGGATTTGAGTTTCAGCATCAAAGGCATCGGCGCGAAGATGTGCAAGGGCGACCGCAATATTCCCGACGGCGAGGTTTTTTCCTGCCCGGTGAAAACTTCCGTGAACGGCTTCATCCAGTTCAACACGCCGACGCTGTATTCGGGCACGAAATTTGAAAACGTGCGGTTGGAATTGGTTGACGGCAAAATTGTCAAGGCCACGGCGAACAACACGAAGCGGCTGAATGAAATTTTGGACACGGACGCCGGCGCGCGTTACATCGGCGAATTTTCGCTCGGCTTCAATCCGTATATCTTAAGCCCGATGTGCGACATCCTGTTCGACGAAAAGATCGCCGGATCGCTGCACTTCACGCCGGGGCAGGCTTACGAGGATTGCGGCAACGGCAACAAGAGCGCGATCCACTGGGACATGGTTTTGATCCAGCGCAAGGATTGGGGCGGCGGCGAGGTGTGGTTCGACGGTGAACTCATCCGCAAGGACGGAATCTTTTTGACGAAAGATTTGAAGCCGCTGAATCCGGCGAACTTGAAATGATTTTTAATGTGCTTCCTTGAGCAGCCCCAGAAATTGTTTCATCGCAGGCGAAAGCACTTTGTGCTTTTTGTAGATTGCGGCGAGCGGCCGGTAAAAATCACCGTCTTCAATCGGCACGGCGGCGAGCGTTTGTTTGGAAATTTCCTGTCCGATCGTCCCCAGCGGCACAATGGAAATGCCCGCGTCAATCTCCACGGCGCGTTTGACGGTCTCGACGTTGTCAAATTCCATGACGTGCTTCACTTCCACGCCATGTTCCTTTAAAATTTTGTCGAGCGCCTTGCGCGTCGGGATGTCCGGCTCGAAGCCGATGATTTTTTGCCCGGTGAGCGCCTTTAGTTTCACCGTTTTCTGTTTGGCGAACGGATGCGTCGGATGGCAGACGAGCACGAGCGGTTCCTTGCGGAGCGGAATAATCTCCAATTTTGAATCCTTGACCGGATATGCGATGAGCCCCAAATCCACGACGTTGCTCAACACGTCCTCATAAACCTGGTTCGCGCGGCGGTATTCGACGTGGACGTTCACAGTCGGATAACTTTTCATGAACCGCTTGATATACGGCGGCAGATCGTGCAGGCCGATGCTGTAAATCGTCGCGACGCGGATTGTCCCCGAAATGATGTCCTTGAGCTCCTGCAACCTGCTGTGCAGCGAATCATAAGTCTGGATGATTTGCTTGCTGTATTCGTAAAGCGCCTGGCCTTCGCGCGTGAGGCGGAATTTTTTCTTGCTGCGCTCGATGAGCAGCGATTTGAAAATCCGTTCCAGCGCGCTGATCTGCTGGCTCACGGCGGATTGCGTGACGTTGTTGACCTGCGCGGCCTTGGTGAAACTTTCCGTTTCGGCCAGGTCGCAAAAGACTTTGAGGCTTTCAATCTGCATAAGTTCAATTAAACGAAAATTCCGGCGGCCAGTCAACAGAAGGTGGATGGGCCGCGCATGACGGGCTATCCGGCCGCTGCGGTGCCGAGAGCGAGCCTTGCCTTCAAAAGCAAATCCTGGCTTGCGAACGGTTTCTGCAAATATGCCGTGCCGGTCTGCTTGTCCGACGGCATCACATAACCGCTCATGCAGAGGATTTTTATCGTCGGCGCGAGTTGCTGGATGCGTTCGACGAGTTCGCGCCCGCCCATGCCCGGCATGACCAGGTCGGTGACGACCAGATCCACCTTCGTGTCGTCGCGCGACAAAAGCGCCAGCGCCTTCTGTCCGCCGCTGGCCGTCAAAACCTTGTAGCCGTATTCCGTCAAAATCGTTTCCGCCATGGTCAGCACCAGGCTTTCGTCGTCCACCACGAGGATGGTTTCCGTGCCGTGCAGGTTTTTATTGGTGCCGGAACTTTCGCGCATCAATCCCTTTTCCGCCGGCAGATAAATGCGCGCCGACGTTCCCGAGCCCGGCTGGCTTGAGATCGCGATGCCGCCGCCGTGGTTCGTCACGATGCCATAGGCCAGCGCCAGCCCGAGGCCGCGATGAGTTTTGTCCTTCGTCGTGAAAAACGGATCAAAAATCTTCGGCATCACCTCCGGGTCAATGCCGCTGCCGTTGTCAACGACTTCAACGCACACATACGCGCCGGCCGCCAGCCGCACGTTGCGGTCCTGGGTCGGCTCGCTCAAATCCACGTTGCGCGTGTGAACCGTGATTTGTCCGCTGCCGCCCGCGCCGACCGCATCCGCGGCGTTCTCGAGGATTTTCGTCAGCGCCTGCTGCACCTTCGCCTCGTCGAAACGCGCGCCGAACAATCCGTTCTCCAACTGCGCGTTCCATGCGATCTTTGCGCCGTGCGCGTTGCGGAAAAAATCCACGCATCGCCCCGCCACCGCGTTCACGTTGCCCGGCGGCGTCTTGCGCGTCTCCTTTTCCTGCCGGCTGAACGTCGCCAGTTCGTTCGCGATCTCCGCGCCGCGCGCCGCTGATTTTTCCACCTCCATCAGCGAATGCCGCCACGGATGGCCCGCCTCGGCCTTGCCCAGCAGCAGCGACGCGTGGCCGAGGACGCCCGTCAGCGCGTTGTTGAAATCCAGCGAGACCGACCGCGCCAGTTGCAGCGCGCAATCCAGCTTTTGTTTGAGGATCAGCGCGCTCGCGTCCGTTGACGCCACCGGAACCGAGGATGGAGTCGTGGCCGAAGCCGCCGCCGGCCGTTCAAACGGCGGCAGCAATTGCAGCACAAACCATTTGCTGCCGGCGTTGTTGAAAATGCAGACCGCCGTGGTGTATTTCAACGAACCGTTTGCCGTACGGAATCTCAAGTCCATCGTCGCCGAGGGCGATTGATCCCACATCGTCAGAAAATCCTCCGGCGCAATGCCGTTTTCACCCGACCAGATCGTCGAGAGTTTCGGCGCGTCGCCGGACAATGCGACGCCGAACACGGCCGCCGCCGCCGGATTCGCGCGCATCACCACGCCACCCGCGTTCAACAACAACGCCGGCCACACCGCGTTTTCCAGACCAAATACAACCTCAGGTTTCATTCAAATATCAGGCATCACAGCGTATAATCATTTCCGCAAATTTCAAGGAACGAGGGCAAAAGTTCCTTCATCATGAACACGCGGGTTTTTCAACTTGTTCATGCATGGTTAATTTTTCCATAAAGCTCCGCAAAGTTTTTAAGCAGCTTCGCTGCCAAAGTTTTCACTTTTTGGATTTGACGAGTCCATCTTGCGCCAAAGATTCGGCAAATTTCAAACCTCATGCAAGAGCGCCTTTACATGGGGAAGCTAATTGCAAAGCATGTCGCGCCTCCATTTGAAATGATGCAATTTGAATTGAGCAGTTCGGAAGTTTTTTCCACACTGTCAAAACTCATGGGCGCACAATGGAAACAAGCCGGGCGCGAAATCAACGCGCATAAAAAGGGCCAGATGGTCGTCAAGCTCGTCCGCGAAATCATGGTCGCGGCCAAGCT
>Ga0181537_10001988_pt1 | contig 18367 bp, 18 predicted proteins | sample PEATcosm2014_Bin_39_FD_119765 | JGI IMG/M metagenome (GOLD analysis project Ga0181537, IMG submission 119765) | Peatland microbial communities from MTU Mesocosm Facility, Houghton, MI, USA - PEATcosm2014_Bin23_10_metaG | ecosystem: Environmental > Terrestrial > Soil > Wetlands > Peat | place... | reverse complement strand
TTTAATTGGTAGCGGGGGTAGGATTTGAACCTACGACCTTCGGGTTATGAGCCCGACGAGCTGCCAGACTGCTCCACCCCGCACCGGAAGAGCCGCCCATTGTACCGGGTAGATCGGCCAATGCAAGGGCGCCTGGCCCATCCTGAGCGCCTCCGCCCAATCATTCCGAATGCACCTCCTGCGGCCCCATCCGCCGCCGCGCCCTGCGCGCTATTGCAGGGCCCGCGCACACAGGTGTAGCAGCGTGCCGGGAATCACTCCCAGCCCGAACGCCAGCAGCGCATTGGCACTCAGTACCGTCCGCATGAGCGTCGATCCGCCGATGGTCGCGGCGTCGGTGGGCTCGTCGAAGTACATCAATTTCACGATGCGCAGATAAAAGAACGCACCCACCACGGAGAACAGCACCGCGACCACGGCGAGCCATGTGTAATGCACGCCGAGGACGGCCTGGATGACGCCGAGTTTCGCCCAGAATCCGATGAAGGGCGGCAGGCCGGCCAGGCTGAACATGAGTATGGCCATCATGCCGGCGAACCAGGGACTGCGCGCATTCAGGCCGCGGAAATCCACGATCTTGTCGGCCTCGAAACCCTCGCGCGCCAGCAGCAGAATCATGCCGAAGGCGCCGGCGGCGACGATCACGTAGCTGATCATGTAGAACATCGACGCCTGGTAGCCCTGCGCCGTCCCCGACAGGATGCCGAGCAGCACGTAGCCCACGTGGGAGATCGTCGAATACGCCAGCATGCGCTTCAAGTTGGTCTGCGCGATGGCGACGATGTTGCCGATGGCCATCGACAGCACCGCGAGTACGATCAGCATCTGGCTCCAGTCGAGCTGCGAGCCGGCCAGGGCCTCGGGCAGCAAGCGCATGGCGAGCGCGAACGCGGCCAGCTTCGAGGCGGTGCCGATGAACACCGTCACGCAGGTCGGCGATCCCTCGTACACGTCGGGAATCCACATGTGGAAGGGTACGGCGCCGAACTTGAACCCTATGCCGACGATGAGGAATGCGATGCCGAACACCAGGCCGATGTTGTCTCCCAGCCCGTTGTGCACGGCGCCGGCGATCGCCGCGAGCTCGAGGTTTCCGGTCACCCCGTAGACGATCGACATGCCGTACAGCAGGGTGCCGGAGGCCATGGATCCCAGCACGAAGTACTTGATGGCGGATTCGGCGGCAACACCTGACTCGCGGTCGAACGCCACCATGGCGTACAGGCACAACGACATCAATTCCAGGCCCAGGTACAAGGTAATCAGGCTGCCCGCCGAGATCAGCACCAGGCCGCCCAAGGTGGCGAACAGTCCCAGCACGTAGTACTCGCCCTTGAGAATCGCGCGCCGCCGCAGGTAGTCGGTGGAATATACGAACACCGCGGCCACCGTCAGCAGGGTGACGACTTTCAGCACCTGCGCCATGCGATCCAGCTCGAACAGCCCGCCGAGCGCGACGATCTTCGCAGGTACCGGCTGCACGACCACCAACAGGGCGGTCACCGCCAGGCTGATCACCGACCACGCCCCGGTCCAGCGTCTCTGCTCATCGTTCAGCAACAGATCGAGCAACAGAATCGCGCAGGCGGCCAAGCCGAGAAAAATCTCCGGGGCGGCATACGTGAGTCCGGCGTCGAACTGGCTGACACTGAATGGAACGGGAGAGTTCATGCGTGACCCTTAGGGACCGATCTTCGAGACCAGCAGCTGCTGGGCCAAATGCTCCGTGGACGCCCGCATCACGTCGAGCAGCGGCGCGGGCCATACCCCGACCAGCAGCACGGCGGCGGCCAGCACGCCGAGCACCAGGAATTCGCGGCCGTTCAAATCCTCGAGCGCCGCCACCTTGTCGTTGGCGACCTCGCCGTAAATGACGCGCTTGACCAGCCACAGGGTATAGGCAGCGCCCAGCACCAGAATGCTGGCGGCGAGGAAGGCGTACCAGACATTGGCCTTGAACGCCGCCAATATCACCAGGAACTCGCCGATGAAGCCGGAAGTACCGGGTAGGCCCGAATTGGCGAGCGCAAACAGCACCATGAAGGCCGCGAACTTCGGCATGGTGTTGATCACCCCGCCATAGGCGCTGATCTCGCGGCTGTGAACCCGGTCGTACATGACTCCAACACACAGGAACATCGCGCCCGACACCAGTCCGTGCGACAGCATCTGCACCACCGCGCCGTCGATGCCCAATTCGATGCCGGCGGTCCTGCCCGTGACCGCCACGATCTGGAAACCGAGGAACAGGCCGAGCGTGACGAAACCCATGTGCGCGATCGAGGAATAGGCGATCAGCTTCTTCATGTCCCGCTGCGCAAGCGCGACGAAGCCGATGTACACCACGGCGATCAGCGACAGGGCGATGATCAGCCAATCCAGCTCGCGGCTGGCGTCGGGAGCGATCGGCAGGGAGAACCGGACGAAGCCGTACCCGCCCATCTTGAGCATGATGGCGGCCAGCACCACGGAACCCCCGGTCGGCGCCTCCACGTGCGCATCGGGCAGCCAGGTGTGCACAGGCCACATCGGCACCTTGACCGCGAACGCGGCCAGGAAGGCCAGGAAAATGAACGTCTGCTCGGTGAGCGTCAGCGGCATGCGCTGGAACACCGCGAGTTCGTAGCTGCCGGATTTCAAATATAGGTAAATCAGCGCGACCAGCATCAACAGCGAGCCGATGAATGTGTAGAGGAAGAATTTGATGGTGGCGTACACGCGCCGCGGGCCGCCCCATACGCCGATGATGATGAACATCGGGATCAGCATCGCTTCCCAGAACACGTAGAACAGCGTGCCGTCCAGCGCCGCGAACACGCCGATCATCAGCCCTTCCAATATCAGGAACGCCGCGAAGTACTGCGCAACTCGTTTCGCCACGTTCTGCCAGCTCGCGATCACGATCAGCACGGTGGTGAAGGTGGTCAGCAGGATGAGCGGCATCGAAATGCCGTCCACTCCGATGTAGTACTGCGAGTGAATGGTCGAAATCCACGGCGCGCGCTCGACGAACTGCATCTCGGCCGTGTCCGTCTTGAACCACGTCCATAGCGGCACGCTGAACGCCAGGCTCAAACCGCTGGCGACCAGCGACACCCATTTCGCGGCGGCCGGACGGCCGCCGAGACCCAGCACGACGAAGCCGGCGGCGATGGGCAGCCAGATCAGGAGCGACAGAAGGTGGCCGCCGAGCATCACGTTCTCCATAGGAGCCACATCAGAAGGGAGGCCAGTCCGAGGATCATCGCGAACGCATAGTGGTACAGGTATCCCGACTGCGCGTAGCGCATCACGGATCCCAGCCAGCCGACGGTGCGTGCGCTGCCGTTCACCAGACCGTCGTCGATCACGATCTGATCGCCGAATCGCCAGAGGCCGCCGCCCAGCCGCCGCGCTCCGGCGACCAGCACGTTCTCGTAGAACCAGTCGAAACCGTATTTATCGATCAATATCGTATGCAGCCATTTGAAGGAACGTTCGGCCGAATCGGCGAGCGCCGGCTTCTTGAGGAAAAACAGCCATGCCGTGAACACGCCGAGCGCGGCGAACCACACCGGCAGCGCGCTGAACGCCGCCCACATGAACTCGGCGGGCGAACCATGGAACTCCTCGCCCACCCGGGCGAGCACGTCATTCGCCGGCAGCACGTGGATGGCACCGCCGAAATAGCCGCCGAACAGCATGGGCTCGACGGTGAACCAGCCGATCAGCGCCGAGGGAATCGCCAGCAGAATCAGCGGCACGGTCACCACCCAGGGACTCTCGTGCAGATGCTCCTGCGTGTGATGATCCATGCGCGGCTGCCCATGGAAGGTCATGAAGAACATGCGGAAGGTGTACAGCGCGGTGATGAATACGCCGCTCAGCACGCAGAAATAGGCGTATGTATGGCCCGGGCGGTTCGACAGGTAAACCGCATCGATCAGGGCATCCTTGGAGAAGAAACCCGAGCTGCCCGGAAACCCGATCAGTGCCAGCGCGCCCACCAGGCAGGTCCAATAGGTGATGGGCAGATATTTGCGCAGGCCGCCCATCTTTCGCATGTCCTGCTCGTGATGCATGGCCATGATCACGGAGCCGGCCGCCAGGAACAGCAGGGCCTTGAAAAACGCATGTGTCATGAGGTGAAAGATGCCCGCGCCGTAGGCCGACACCCCGAGCGCCACGGTCATGTAGCCCAGCTGCGAGAGCGTCGAATAGGCGATCACGCGCTTGATGTCGTTGGCGACGATGCCGAGCAGGCCCATGAAGAACGCCGTGGTCGAGCCGATGATGAGCACCGTCGACAGCGCCGTTTCCGACAGCTCGAACAGCGGCGACATGCGCGCCACCATGAATATGCCCGCCGTCACCATGGTGGCGGCGTGAATCAGCGCCGAAATCGGCGTCGGACCTTCCATGGAGTCGGGCAGCCACACGTGCAGCGGAACCTGGGCGGACTTGCCCATGGCGCCGATGAACAAGCAGATGCAGGTGAAGGTGATCGCCGGCCAGACGGTGGCGCCGCCGATGTGAATCTGCGCCGCCGCGAGCCGGCCCGCATGCGCGAACACCGTGGCGTAGTCGAGCGAGCCCGTGTAGCGCAGCACGGCGGCGATGCCGAGCACGAAGCCGAAATCGCCGACCCGGTTGACCAGGAACGCCTTCAAATTGGCGAAGATGGCGCTCGGGCGCGTATACCAGAATCCGATCAGCAGGTACGACACCACGCCGACGGCTTCCCAGCCGAAGAACAGCTGCAGGAAATTGTTCGACATCACCAGCATCAGCATCGAGAACGTGAACAGAGAAATGTAGCTGAAGAAGCGCTGGTAGCCGTCGTCATCGTGCATGTAGCCGATGGTGTACACGTGCACCATCAAGGAGACGAAGGTCACCACCACCATCATCATGGCGGAGAGCCGGTCGATGAGAAATCCAATTTCCATGGTCAGGCCGTCGCTCGCCAGCCAGGTGTACACGGTGGCGTTGAACGGCGCCTGTCCCTCGATGAGGATCCGATACAGCACGTAGAAGGACAGCACGCACGAGAGGCCCACGCCCAGGATGGTGATGCTGTGCGCGCCGGCCTTGCCGATGATCCTGCCGAACAGGCCGGCGATGATGGCCGCCAGCAGCGGCGCCGACACGATCGCGAGATAGATCCACTGCATGGCTTGCTCCCTCAGCCTTGCAGGGTGTCGAGGTCTTCGACTTCGATGCTGCGCCGTTCGCGGAACACCACCACCAGGATCGCAAGACCGATCGCCGCTTCGGCGGCCGCCACGGTCAAAATGAAGAACACGAATATCTGGCCGCCGATATCGCCCAGATAACGCGAGAACGCGACGAAATTGAAGTTGACCGCCAGCAGCATCAGCTCGATGCACATCAGCAGCACGATGACGTTCTTGCGGTTCAGGAACACGCCCGCGACCGCGATCGCGAACAGGATTCCGGACAGGGTCAGCACATGGGTGAGCGTGATCATGGTCTTTTCTCGGAGGCCATTTTGACGAGTCGGACGCGGTCCTTGGGATTGGCGGCGACCTGCAGCGCGATGTCCTGCGGCTTGCCGCCCGTGCGCCGCCGCAAGGTCAGCACGATGGCCGCGACGCTCGCCACCAGCAGGATGACCGCGGCGATCTGCGCCGGATAGGCGTAGTGCGTGAACAGGGCCGTGCCCAGTTCCCGGGTGTTGGAGTAGCCGGCGCCCAGCGCCGGGGCGGTCCTCAGCCCTGAGCCCCCCAGGTGCTTCACCACGATGATGTTGATCATGGCGAAGACCACGAATCCCGCGACGGCGAGCGCCAAAGGCCAGTTGTCGGCCAGGCCCTTGCGCAGCTCCTCGAGGTTGATGTCGAGCATCATGATCACGAACAGGAACAGCACCATCACGGCCCCGACGTAGACCAGCACCAGCACGATTCCGAGGAACTCGGCGTCGAGCAGCAGCCAGATCACCGCGCTGTTGAAGAAGCACAGCACCAGCAGCAGCGCCGAGTACACCGGGTTTCGGGCCAGGATGACGCCGAGCGCCGCGCCGATCAGGGTGGCGGCGAATATGAAGAATAGAACCGTCGGAAACATCACCGGTACCGTGCGTCTGCGGCGCGATCCGCCGCGATCATGGCTTCGTAGCGTTCACCGATGCCGAGCAGCTTGTCCTTGCTCATGATGTTCTCGCCGCGGTTCTCCATGTGATACTCGTGCAGCCGCGTCTCCACGATCGCGTCGACCGGGCACGCCTCCTCGCAAAAGCCGCAGTAGATGCACTTGAACAGGTCGATGTCGTAGCGCGTGGTGCGCCGCGTGCCGTCGGCGCCCACATCGGACTCGATGGTGATGGCGAGCGCCGGACACACCGCTTCGCAGAGCTTGCAGGCGATGCAGCGCTCCTCGCCGTTCGGGTAGCGCCGCAATGCATGCAGCCCCCGAAAGCGGTTGCTCTGCGGGGTTTTCTCCTCCGGATAGTTGACCGTGACCTTGGGCGCCCAGAGCCCCTTCCACGTCACCCACAGTCCCTGCAGCAGCTCCCAGAGCAGGAAGGTCTTCAGGAAATTGCGAATGCCCTGCATTACGGATGCCCCTTCCACGGACCGACATGCCAATACACCATGAAGCCTTCCACCAGCAGCCACACCAGCGTGACCGGAATCAAGGCCTTCCAGCCGAGACGCATGATCTGATCGTAGCGATAGCGCGGAAAGGTCGCGCGCAGCCACAGAAAGCCGAACATGGGAAAGAGCGTCTTCAGGCCGAACCAGAAAAAGCCCGGCGCGGCCAGCAACGAATCCGGCGGCACCCACGCCCATCCGTCGAAAGGCGACAGCCAGCCGCCGAAAAAGAAGATGACGGTCAGCGCCGAAATCAGAATCATGTTCACGTATTCGGCGATGAAAAAGAGCGCGAACGCCATGCCCGAGTAGTCGACATGGAAGCCGGCGACGATTTCCGACTCCCCCTCCGCGACGTCGAAGGGAGCGCGATTGGTTTCGGCCACGCCCGAGATGAAGTACACCAGCAGCAAGGGAAACAGCCAGGTCCAGTTCCAGCCGAAAAATCCCTGCTGCGTGCGGATGATCTCGCCGACGTTGAGGCTGCCCGACACCATGAGTACGCCGACCATCGCGAAGCCCATTGCGATTTCGTAGGCCACGATCTGCGCCGCCGAGCGCATGGCGCCGAGGAAGGCGTACTTGGAATTCGCGGCCCAGCCGGCGAGGATGATGCCGTACACCCCCATGGAGGTGAGCGCCAGGATGTACAGAAGTCCCGCGTCGATATTGGCGAAGGCATGTTCCGGCGCGAAGGGGATGACCGCCCAGATCGCGAGCGCCGGCACCAGAGCCAGGAAGGGCGCCAGACGGAACAGAAATCCGTTCGCGTCCGCCGGAATGACGATTTCCTTGAAGATGAGTTTGACCACGTCGGCAAACGGCTGGGCCAACCCCGGAATCAGCAGGCCGCCGATGCGGTTCGGACCCTTGCGCGCCTGGATCCAGCCGATGACCTTGCGCTCGGCCAAGGTGTAGAACGCCATGGTCAGAATGATGCACACCATGACCATCAGCGTCTGCACGGCGAGCAGCAGCGGCACCGTCCAGTACGGCGTGATGACGCCGGCCAGCCAATCGCGCACCGGGCTCCACTGCCACATTCAGATCACGGTGCGGGCCAGGCGCCCGTCCGTGGTCTTCGACAGCGCCTCGGAGCCGCGCACCAGCACATCGCCCTGGTAGGGCGGAATGTCCACCCAGGCTCCCGGCGGTGCCGGCCCCTGCGCGTCGAGCGTCCCGCCGCCGGCACCGTTGCTCGAGGGCTGCGTGCGCGTGCCGCACAGCGCCTTCACTGCCTCGCGAATTTCCTCCGAGCTCACGTAGTCGATGCCGTGCAGATTCAACAGGTTCGCGAGCACCCGCAGCACCTTCCAGCCGGGCCGGCTCTCGCCCGGCAGCTTGGCCGCGCCCTCCCAGCTTTGCCAGCGTCCCTCGAGGTTGACGAAGGAGCCGGAGGTTTCGGCGAAGGTTCCGATAGGCAGCACCACATGCACCGCGGAGCGCAGGCTCTCCGGCAGATGCGAGGTAACCGCCACCACCAGTTCGGCCGATTCCAGGGCGCGCGGCTCGACCGCGAAGTCCGATGCCGGGTCGACCGCGCCCAGCAGCACATAGGCCTTGAGGGCGGATTCGAGCATGCCCCGCGCCGGCAGGCCCACGGCCGAGGCCGGCGCTGCGCCGGGCTCGCGATGCGGCACCGCGCCCGCGAGGTACGCTCCCGCGGCATTGGCCCCCTCGGTAATGCATCCGACGCTCGCGCCGCACAGCTGCGCGAGCGCCGCGGCGAGGGCCCGGAGCTCCGAGTAGGCGGGATGTCTTTGCGCCAGGGTGCCGAGGATGACGGCACGCCGCGTTCCGTGGAGCAGCGCGCCGGCCACCGCGCGATGATCATCTCTGACCTCGGCGGCCCCGACTCCCGCCGGCACCGGCTGCTCGGCAGCGGCCGCCGCCGCGCGCACCACGGATTCAAGCTCACCCACCAGGTCGGTTTCGGCCACGGTGTAGGCCGCGACGGGAAACATATAGTCGAAGCGGCGCGGATTGAGGAAGGCCACCGTCGCGCCGTCCTTTCTCACCGCGGCCTTGCGCAGGCGGTGCGCCAGCAAGGGCACTTCATGCCGCAGATTCGAGCCGATCACGAGCACGCCGTCGAGACGTTCGATGTCGGCGATCTTGAGGCCGAGATGCGGGTAGGCGGCGTCGTTCTCCTGGCCGCGAAAATCGAGCTGCCGCAGACGATGATCGATGTTCGCGCTGCCCAGCCCCCGGGCGATTCGCGCCAGCAAGAATAGCTCCTCGACGGTGGCCATGGGCGCCGCCAGGAATCCCGCGGCGGCCCCGCCGTGCGCGGCCGCCGCTCTCTGCAGACCCTCGGCGGCCTGGTTGAGCGCCACTTCCCAGTCGACGGCCTGCAGTACGCCGTCGATGCGCACCATGGGCTGCGACACCCGGTCCGGCGAGTACATGCCTTCGAAGCCGAAGCGGTCGCGATCGGCGATCCAGGTTTCGTTGATCTCCTCGTTCTCGCGCGGCACCATGCGCATCAGCCTGCCGCGCAGCACGTGCGCGTACAGGTTGGTGCCGAACGCGTCGTGCGGCGACACCAGGGCCTGCTGCGTCATCTCCCAGGCGCGGGCGTGGTAGCGAAAGGGCTTGTTGTTGAGCGCGCCGACCGGACACAGATCGATGATGTTGGCCGACAGCTCGTGATCGACGCTGTGTTCGATGTACGTGCCCACCTCCATGTTCTCGCCGCGCCCCGTCGTGCCCATCTGCGGGTAGCCCTGGATTTCCTGGCCGAAGCGCACGCAGCGCGTGCAATGAATGCAGCGCGTCATGTCCGTCGATACCAGCGGGCCCAGGTTCTTGTCCTTGACCACACGTTTGCGTTCGCTGAAGCGGGAAATATCGCGCCCATAGCCCAAGGCCAGATCCTGCAGCTCGCACTCGCCGCCCTGATCGCAGATCGGGCAATCGAGGGGGTGATTGATCAGCAGGAATTCCATGGTCGCGCGCTGCGCGGCAACGGCCTTCGGCGACTTGGTGAACACCTTCATGCCTTCCGTCACCGGTGTGGCGCAGGCCGGCAGAGGCTTCGGCGCCTTCTCCACCTCGACCAGGCACATGCGGCAATTGGCGGCCACGGTCAGCTTGTCGTGATAACAGAAGCGGGGAATGTAGATATTGGCCGGATCCGTGGCCTGCATGATCATCTGACCCTTGCGGGCCTTGAGCGGCACACCATTGACCTCGATATTGACCGTGTCGTCGCTCATCGTTCGCCCTATGCCGCCGCGGCCGCGGCATCGGCCGGCGCGGTGCCGGCCGCCCCGTCGACGATCGAGCGGCCCTTGTGCTCGACCATGTATTGAAACTCATGCCTAAAGTGCTTCAGGAAGCTCTGCACCGGCCACGCGGCGGCGTCGCCGAGCGCGCAGATGGTGTGGCCCTCGATGCGGTTGGCCACATCAAGCAGCAGGCCGAGATCCTCGCCTCTGCCCTGGCCGGCGATGATCCGCCTGAGCATGCGGTCGAGCCATCCGGTGCCCTCGCGGCAGGGCGTGCACTGGCCGCAGGACTCCGACATGTAGAAACGCGCCAGGCGCTGCAGCGCCCGCACCATGCACGTGCTTTCGTCCATGACGATGACCGCGCCGGTGCCGATCGAGGAGCCGGCCTTTTTGACCGAGTCGTAGTCCATGTTGGTCGCCCACATGACTTCGCCCGGCACCACCGGGCAGGAGGAGCCGCCGGGAATCACCGCCTTGAGCTTGCGGCCCTTCCACACGCCGCCCGCCAGCGCCATCAGCTCCTTGAACGGGATCCCCATGGGCAATTCGAAGTTGCCGGGTCTCTCGACATGGCCCGAGACGGAGAAAATGATCGTGCCGCCCGAATTCACCGGCCCGAGTCCGGCAAACCACGCTGCGCCTTTGCGCATGATGGTGGGCACGGACGCGAAGCTCTGCGTATTGTTGATGGTGGTGGGCTTGCCGAACAGGCCGAAGTTCGCCGGGAACGGCGGCTTGAAGCGCGGCTTGCCGGGTTTGCCTTCGAGCGAATCGAGCAGCGCGGTTTCCTCGCCGCAAATGTAGGCGCCGGCGCCGATGAAGGTATGCAGGTCGAAATCCACGCCGCTGCCGAGAATATTCTTGCCGAGCAGTCCCGCCGCATAGGCTTCGGCGAGCGCGGCCTCGAAGCGCGGGATGGGCTCGCCCAGAAATTCACCGCGAATATAGTTGTAGCCGACGGTGGCCGTCATCGCATAGCCGCCGATGGCCATGCCCTCGATGACCGAGTGCGGGTTGTAGCGCAGAATATCGCGGTCATGGCAGGTGCCGGGCTCGGATTCGTCCGAGTTGCACACCGCATATTTCTGCACCGGCGAGCTGCGGGGCATGAAACTCCACTTCACGCCCGTGGGAAACGCCGCACCGCCCCTGCCTCGCAGTCCGGAGGTTTTGACTTCCTCGATGATCTTCTCGCGCGGGGTCTGCTCGCGCAGGATTTTTTCCCACGCCTGGTAGCCGCCGAACTGCCGGTAACCCTCGAGCGTCCAGGGCCGTTCGTATTTCAGCGCCTCGAACAACACCAGGTTCTGTTCGTAGGCCGGCTTGTCTTCGCTCATGTCAATTCGTCCAGGATTTTATCGACGGCCTCGGGCGTGAGGTTCTCGTGAAATACGTGATCCACCATCAGCATCGGCGCGCCGGTGCACGCCGCCAGGCATTCCTCTTCGCGCTTCAAATAGATGCGCCCATCCGGCGTGCTCTCGCCGGTCTTGATGCCGAGCTTCTTCTCGACCTGCTCGACCACCTCCTCCGCGCCGCGCAGCATGCACGAGATATTGGTGCACACCGACACGTGGTGCCTGCCCACCGGCTTGGTTTCGAACATGGAGTAGAACGACGCCACCTCGTACACATGGATGGGCGGCAACTGCAGGTAAGCGGCCACCGCGTCCATGAGCTCGACGGTGAGAAATCCGTTGTTCTCATGCTGCACGGCATGCAGCGCGGAGATCACCGCGGAACGCTTGCGGTCCGGCGGAAACTTCCCCACCCAGCGGTCGATTTCCTCGCGCACGTGCTCGGACAGCTGCTGCACGCTCATCGGTCGATCTCGCCGAAGACGATGTCCTGGGTTCCGATCACCGCCACCACGTCCGCCAGCATGTGTCCGCGCACCATTTCATCGAGCGACGCGAGGTGCGCGAAGCCGGGCGCGCGCACTTTCAGCCGGTAGGGCTTGTTGGCGCCGTCCGACACCAGGTAGACGCCGAGCTCGCCCTTCGGCGCCTCGACCGCGGCATACGCCTCGCCTTCCGGCACGCAGTAGCCCTCGGTCATGAGTTTGAAATGATGGATCAAGGATTCCATATCGCCCTTCATCTCTTCGCGGCGCGGCGGCCGCACCTTGCGGTCGTCGATCATGACGGAGCCCGGATTGGCCTTCAGCCACGCGACACACTGATCCACGATGCGCGTCGACTGGCGCAATTCCTCGACGCGCACCAGGTAACGGTCGTAGCAGTCGCCGTTGACGCCCACGGGAATGTCGAAATCCATGAGCTCGTACACATCGTAGGGCTGTTTCTTGCGCAGGTCCCACTCGATGCCGGATCCGCGCAGCATGGGGCCGGAAAAGCCCAGCTGCATGGCACGCTCCGGGCCCACCACCCCGATGTTCACCGTGCGCTGCTTCCAGATGCGGTTGTCCGTGAGCAGCGTTTCATACTCATCGACGCAGGCCGGAAAGCGCTTGGTGAAATCCGCGATGAAATCCAGCAGGCCGCCGGAGCGCCGCTCATTGAGCCGATCGACGTCTTTCTTGCTGCGCCACTCCGAATGCTGGTACTTCGGCATGGAGTCGGGCAGATCGCGGTACACCCCGCCGGGCCGGTAGTAGGTGGCATGCATGCGGGTGCCCGACACCGCCTCATAGCAGTCCATCAGATCTTCGCGCTCGCGGAAGCAGTACAGGAACACCGTCATCGCGCCGATGTCGAGGCCGTGCGCCCCCAGCCACATCAGATGATTCAGGATTCGCGTGATCTCGTCGAACATCACGCGGATGTATTGCGCGCGCAGCGGCGGCTCGATCCCCAGCAGCTTCTCGATGGCCATGACGTAGGCGTGCTCGTTGCACATCATCGACACGTAGTCCAGCCGGTCCATGTAGCCGATCGACTGATTGAAGGGCTTGCTCTCGGCCAGCTTCTCGGTCCCGCGATGCAGCAGCCCGATGTGCGGGTCGGCCTTCTGAATCACCTCGCCGTCCATTTCCAGCACCAGACGCAGCACACCGTGGGCCGCCGGGTGCTGCGGTCCGAAGTTCATGGTGTAGTTGCGGATCTCAGCCACCGGGTTTCCCCTCCGGACCGACCGGCGCATTGGTCAATTGCGGATCGTAGCGATTGTCGTGACGGATCACTTTGGGCACCAGCACGCGAGGATCGATGGTCACCGGCTGGTAGACGACGCGGCCCTTCTCCGGGTCGAAGCGCACTTCGACGTTGCCCGACAGCGGGAAATCCTTGCGAAACGGATGCCCGATGAAGCCGTAGTCGGTCAACAGGCGGCGCAGATCCGGGTGGCCCTTGAACAAAATGCCGAACAGATCGAAGGTCTCGCGCTCGAACCAGTCCACCCCCGCCCAGATGCCGGCCACCGAGTCCACCATGGGCTCCGAGTCGCCGGCGCAGAACACCCGCAGGCGCAGACGTTGATTCAACGAGATCGAGAGCAGGTGATAGACGACCGCGAAGCGTCTGTCCGAGGCGAGCGGTGCATCCATCGACCCGTCGCGCCTGACGCCGCGGCTGAAGCCCGAGGTGGTGGCTTCCTGAGTTTTCCATTCGGCGCGGCCGTGCTCCAGGTAATCCACCCCGCACACGTCCATGCACATCTCGAATTTCAGACCGGGACCATCACGCAGCGCCGCCGCCGCCTGCAGCAGCCGGTCCGCGGGAACCTCATAGGTCAACTCTCGCAGCCGCTGGGCGACCAGGCGCGCATCCGGCACCGCCAGCGCCACCGCGCTCGCAAGGCTCTCGAGGCGGGTAGGCTGCGAGGCCACCGCCGCGGCGATCGGATCTGCGCTCATCGGATAATCGCCTTGTTGCGCTTGATTTTGTTCTGTAGCTGAATGATGCCGTAAAGCAGCGCCTCGGCGGTCGGCGGACATCCTGGAACGTATACGTCCACCGGCACGATGCGGTCGCAGCCGCGCACCACGGCATATGAGTAGTGATAGTAGCCGCCGCCGTTGGCGCATGAACCCATCGAGATCACCCAGCGCGGCTCGGCCATCTGGTCGTACACCTTGCGCAAGGCCGGCGCCATCTTGTTCACGAGAGTTCCGGCCACGATCATGACGTCGGACTGCCGGGGACTCGGCCGAAACACCACGCCGAAGCGGTCGAGGTCGTAGCGCGCCGCGCCGGCGTGCATCATTTCCACGGCGCAGCAGGCGAGCCCAAAGGTCATCGGCCACAGCGAACCGGTGCGCGCCCAATTGATCAGCTTGTCGACGGTCGTCACTTCGAAGCCGCGCACGGTGCTCAAGTCGGCGGACGCGGTTTCTAATCCCACTCGAGCGCCCCTTTCTTGTAGTCGTACACCAGGGCGACGACCAGGACCAGGGCAAAGATCAGCATCGTCAGCAGGCCGAAGGCGCCGGTCGACTTGAGCGAGACGGCCCAGGGAAAGAAGAAGGCGATCTCCAGGTCGAATACGATGAAAATGATGGCGACCAGGTAGTAGCGCACGTCGAAGCGCATCCGCGAATCCTCGAATGCCTCAAAACCGCACTCGTAGGGCGACAGCTTCTCCGCGTCCGGGCGGCGTGGCCCCAGGATCCAACCGATGGTGAATAACGCGAGCCCCAGGACACTGGCTAAACCCATAAAAATCAATATCGGTAAATACTGTCGCAGCATCATCAGCGTCCGACCACGTCAATTGACGATAATTGTATCAGGCAGGCGCGTGTTGCGGTGCGCCCATCCTCCGCGGGGAACAACAAAGTTGCGCGCGAAGAACTTCTTCCGCGGAACAAAAGATGGTGCCGACGGCCGGAGTCGAACCGGCACAGGTTGCCCCACTAGCCCCTCAAACTAGCGCGTCTACCAATTTCGCCACGTCGGCTCGCCATGCGCTTCGCGCAACTCCTACGGGGTCGAGGCGACCCCGCGTTTCCATGGGCTTCGCCCATATTCCCATGGGCTTCGCCCAACTTTTCCCGGGGTTCGCGGACGAACCCCGTCAACTTAGCGGCGCTGCGCGCCGATAGAGCCAAGAAAACTCTTTCTCTCCTTAAGTGGCTTCCGGTGCTTTCTATCACTTCGGCGGAGTCGCCGGTGCCGGCGGATTCGGTGCGGCGGGCGCGGGCGGTGCCGGCTGGCTGGCGGCGGCGGCCTGAGCCGCGCGCTCGAGCACACTGGTCGGCTCGGCGGTCGGCCGCGTGCCCAAGTACGCCAAGGTCAGGCTGGTGGCGAAGAACATCGCCGCGAACACGGCCGTCAACTTCGAGAACAGGGTGCTGGTGCCGCGGGCGCCGAAAACCGTGCCCGATGCGCCCGATCCGAATCCCGCTCCCGCCTCCGCGCCCTTGCCCCGCTGCAGGAGCACGAGCCCGATGATCATCAGCGCAAGCAAGACGTGCACACCCAAGATAAATCCACGCAACATAAGAAATCTCTCAATGGCCCGGTCTTAATGGACGATAGCCGCGGCCGCGCAAATCTGCTGGAACTCATCGGCGCTCAGGGAAGCGCCACCCACCAATCCGCCATCGACGTCCGGCATCGAGAACAGCTCCGCGGCGTTGCCGGCTTTGACGCTGCCGCCGTAGAGGATCCGCAAATGGCGCGCCATACTAGCATCTTGCGCATGAATGCGATTGCGCAGGAAGGCGTGCACCGCCTGCGCCTGCTCGGGCGAGGCCGTGCGTCCCGTTCCGATGGCCCACACCGGCTCGTAGGCCACAATGGCCCGGGCGAAGCCGCCGACGCCGTGCATCGCGATCACGGCATCGAGTTGCCGGGCGATCACCGCTTCGGTTTGCATCGCTTCGCGTTCCTCCAGGGTTTCGCCCAGGCACAGCACGGGAATCAGCCCGGCCTCCAGCACCGCCGCGAACTTGCGCGCGACCAGGGCATCGTCCTCGTGATACCAGCGGCGGCGCTCCGAATGCCCGACGATCACGTATCGGCAGCCCACATCCTTGAGCATGGCTGCGCTCACCTGGCCGGTGAAGGCGCCGCCGGACTCGGCGCACACATCCTGCGCGCCGACCGCGATGCGGCCGTCCTGCAACATCCGCACGGCATCGCCCAAATATACATAAGGCGGAAAAACCACGATGTCGATGGGCCATTCCGAGTTGAGATTCATCTCCAATTCGGCGAGCAATGCCTGATTGGCGGCCCGGGAGCCGTGCATTTTCCAATTACCCGCGACCATCTGACGACGCATAGGCTTACCTTCGGGCATGTACCCCTGCGGGAAAGGCGGCGAAGATTAGCCGCGCGGCCGGCTAACTGCAAGCCCTCAGGAGATGGGTTCCTTGGATGCCGCCGCGGCCGCCTCGACGACCGCCGCGATTTCTCGCGCGCCCTGCTTCACCAGACCCGCGTCGTACCCCTCCACCATCACCCGAATCACGGGCTCGGTGCCGGAGGCCCGCAGCACGATGCGCCCGCGCCCGTCGAACCGGCGCTCCACCTCCCGCGCCACCGTCAGCACGCTCGGTTCCAGAAGCGGATCGAAGCGCTGGGCCACACGCACATTGAGAAGCACCTGGGGATACTTGCTCATTCCGGCGCTGAGCTCGGCCAGCCCGGCGCCGGTTTCTCTCATCACGCTGAGCACCTGCAGGGCGCTGATCAAGCCATCGCCCGTGGTGGTCTTGTCCAGGCAGAGGATGTGGCCCGAGGTCTCGCCCCCGAGCGCGCCGCCCACCTCGTTGAGCAGGGCGAGCACGTAGCGGTCGCCAACCTGAGCTCGGCGAAATTCGACCCCGATGTCGGCGAGCGCATGTTCCAGCCCCAGGTTGCTCATCACGGTGCCGACCACCGGACCCTTGAGGTCGCCCCGGTCGTGCCCGGCCTTCGCGAGGATGTACAGCATTTGATCGCCATCCACGCAGCGGCCGAGTTCGTCCACCATGACCACCCGGTCCCCGTCCCCGTCGAGCGCCATCCCGAGCTGCGCGCGCACGCCGGGCACCGTCAGCTGCAGCAGCTCCGGCGCCGTCGATCCGCAGCCGTCATTGATATTGCGCCCGTTCGGCGAACAGCCGATGGGCACGATCTCGGCGCCCAAATCGGCGAGCACCCGCGGCGCCACCTTGTATCCCGCGCCGTTGGCGCAATCGATGACGATCTTGAAGCCCTGCAGATTCATGCCCGCCGGCAGGGTCGAAGCGCAGAACTGCTGATACTGCGTGCGGCTGCGGTCGATGCGTATGGCCTTGCCCAACAGCTGCGACCCCTGAGTCACCACCGGCATATCGAGCAGAGATTCGATCTCGTTCTCCGCCTCATCCGACAGCTTGCTGCCGGTGGAATCGAAGAATTTGATCCCGTTGTCCTGATACAGGTTGTGCGAGGCGCTGATGACGACGCCGAAGCTGCAATCCAGACGCTGGGTCATGTACGCGATGCCCGGGGTGGGCAGCGGACCGATCAGCATGACGTCGACGCCGGCGGCGACGAATCCCGCCTCCAAGGCGGACTCGAACATGTATCCCGAGACGCGCGTGTCCTTGCCGATGAGCACGCGCCCGCCGCCGGGGGCGAGCACCCGCGCGGCCGCGCTCGCCAGCCGCAGAGCGAAATCCACCGTCATCGGCGACTCGCCGACACGCCCGCGCACACCATCGGTACCGAAATATCTGTTCAACTGTCCATTCCTTGCAGCACTGCGCTGACCATGCCGATCGCATCGCGGGTCGCGGCCACATCGTGGGTGCGGATGATCCTCGCGCCCTCGGCGACGGCCAGCGCCGCCAAACCCAGACCGCCGTACAGCCGCTCATCCATGGGCCTGCCCAGAACACGTCCGATGAAGCTCTTGCGCGACACGCCGACCAGCAGCGGCGAGCCCAGTCCCGCAAAATGCGCCAGCGACTTGAGCAGCGTCAAATTGTGCACCAGCCCCTTGCCGAAGCCCAAACCCGGGTCGAGGGCAATGGCATCGCGGGCAATGCCGGCTCGGACACACTCATCGCGCTCGCGCGTCAAGAATTCGGACACCTCTCCCACCACATCCTCGTAGTGTGGATGATCCTGCATGGTACGCGGCTCACCCTGCATGTGCATCAGACAGACTCCCACTTCGGCTGCCGCGGCCCAGGCATGCGCCCCCGGCGCACGCAGGGCGTACACGTCATTGACGATGCAGGCCCCCGCCGCCACCGCGGCCGCCATGACTGCGGGCTTGCTGGTATCGATGGAAATCGCCACATCGGATGCGGCCGCGATGCCCTCGATGACCGGCACCACCCGCGAGATCTCGACCGCCTCGTCCACCGCGGCGGCGCCGGGCCGGGTGGATTCCCCACCCACATCGATGATCGCCGCGCCCTCCTCCGCCATGCGCGCCGCACGGGCCAGCGCGGCCTCGACCGTGGCATGGCGGCCGCCGTCCGAGAAGGAATCCGGCGTCACATTCAGTATCCCCATCACCAGCGGGCGCGTCACGTCAATGACTCTATGTCGGCAACGCCACAACATCACTGGGGTCATTCACGTGTTGTGACAGTCGGCGCTCGCCTGGCGGAGGGTGAGGGCTCGAGGCAACACCGGGCACAGTTGCCTCGAGCCC
>Ga0181537_10001987_pt1 | contig 18368 bp, 17 predicted proteins | sample PEATcosm2014_Bin_39_FD_119765 | JGI IMG/M metagenome (GOLD analysis project Ga0181537, IMG submission 119765) | Peatland microbial communities from MTU Mesocosm Facility, Houghton, MI, USA - PEATcosm2014_Bin23_10_metaG | ecosystem: Environmental > Terrestrial > Soil > Wetlands > Peat | place... | reverse complement strand
GAAAGCTATAAAGACTTTCGAGGCGGGAGCCTTCGTTTTCTGGTACGGGCGACTTCACCGACCCCCTCCCAGCAAAACTTGAGGAGCATTCTCGGATTCGCTCGACCATCCAGATCTGGCAGCCCGATGCGACAGAAAGCAACCAGATGGAAGACTCGGACGCGAATCGGTACCGTCAACTACAGCCTTTTACTCACTCTACGCCTCTGACTGCGAGAAGATACCCCCAATCGCTTGAAGAAGAGAGGGGCGAAATTTGATCTCAAGAGTTCAAGATACCTGTTCTTGAGTAGTCCAGACTTGACACTCCGGAATTGACTGCCTGGTTCTCTAATGTCTACCGGACTGACACCTCCTGCTCAACTCGTTCAAAACCGCACTTGCATACACCAGGTCTTGTAATTCTGGTTCGTCGTCCGAAGCGTCCCGGATCAAGTGGAGTGCGCGTTCCCCAGCCGCTTTTCGCGCTTCAACTATTCGTCGAGGGACAAGTTCCATATTTGTTTCAAGGACGGCAGCTCTGTATAACTGCTTCCATGATTGGACATCCTGGGATCGTCGGCTTCTCTCCTGGATAGATTGGTTGATGTCCACTTCCGCCTTGGCAGGCTCCGCCTTTTTCACCTGTACGCGAATGCGCGAGATGACATCGCCCGCCATTTTTCCTTGCTCGGCAATATCCTCCAGGGCTTGCTGCACCTCTTCCAAGTCAGGCGACTGTGTTGCAAGAAAGCGAATGCCAGCGTTCGCTTTATTGACGATGACCGCAAGAGGCTGCTTGACCTCGTGCGCAATCGACGCGGTCAACTCGCCCATCGTCATCACCGGATTGATGTGGACCAGCTCCGCCTGAGCCTCGCTCAACTTTCGATTGGCAGTCTGGAGACGCGACGCAAACTCCATTTGTTGCTTCTGTGACGTCAGGTTGGTAATCAGAACTCCGGTTGCCGATTTGTCTCGTGACAACAGACTAAAAGAGAAATTGGCGGAAATCAGATTCCCGCCGGCGAGTTGCAGACTCATTTCTCCTTCGCTTGATCCGATCTGATTCTCGCGCAGCAGTCGCTCGTAAGCGGGCTGGTCCTCCGCGGCGATGAAGTCCCGCAAGACGCGCCCAACGACGGTCTCCCGCGGCACACCCAACAACTGTGCCAGGCTGAGATTGCAGTAAACGACACACCCGCGAGCATCCAGCATAGCCGCGCCCTGCTGCATTTTCTCAACCAGGGTGCTGTAAGGAAGGTCGGAACCCTCCAGCGTATAAACCCGATGACCTTCCGGTTCCTCGACGACGAACGCGTCCACAGTTCCGTACTGAATGGCCCGCAGCGTCTGCTCAGCTTCTTCGATCAACTGCCTACCGCGGTCAACTCCCGACATCTCGTTATTCATACTACCCTCATGGAGAAGAAGACTCCCTACTTTGAAACTTCATTCCCTATCGCACCCGAGCGGATCTGCAAACCAACCAAAGCGCGTTCCGTATCACGAAGATCGCCCACGATTTTGCGCAGCGGTTGGGGTAACTTCCGCACCAGCGTGGGGATGGCCAGAATCTGATCGCCCGCCGCCAACTGCGGATGTTTCACGAGGTCGACGATTTCGATATTGTACCTCCCTGCCAAATGCTCCTCGCATATTTGCTTGAGATTGGCGAAGGCGGCGAGCGAACGTGGTGTCTGCCCCGCGATGTACAGGCGAAGCTGCCACACCTCGTTCGCAGCGGTCTCGTTCCTCTCCCCGATTTCTTGAAGACTGAGAGGTCTAGCCTCCTCGTTTTCTTCTGACTTCTTCATTGGGCTCCCTTCTGTCCTTTTGCAACGACCCGATCCTTAACAGATCAGCCTGACGGCTGCGGAACATGATTTCACGATTGTCCGCAATCAATTGTTCTCGCGAAACCGCTTCTCCGCTCATGGTTTCGGCCTCCGCCTCCTCCACTTCAAACTCCTTGCGAAGCGCCGCGATACGCGCTTCAAGTGCTTCCTGCTTGCGCATCCGGTCGCGAACCTTGCGCTCGGCGTTCTGGCGGCGCGCGAGGGCATCGCCCTTCTCCCGCGCTTCCTGTGACAAACGGGACGATCCCGTCAGCATGCCTTCAGGCCCCACGTAGACGTCCAACAAGTCCACTCCTTGGGGAGTTAAGAGAAACTCCCGTAGTTGGTTGGAGTGCGCCATCCCACGAGACTTCAGCACGTACAGGGCGCGGTTGCGCTCGCCATCAAGTTCGATATCACGCATGAAAAGCCAAGTGTCGACGATGGATGAGATATCAACATCGGTTCTCTCCAAGGCTTCTCCGCCGGACGTGAGGTTGGTAAGAAAAGCCGTAACTCCCCGTTGCTTCAGGAAGTCGATGAGTCGAATCATCATGGTGTGCGCGTCGCGCCGGTTCCCCGCCTGAATGAGACTGCCCACGGGATCGAGAACCACGACTTTCGGTTGGAACTCCTCGACGAGCTTGTAAATGATTGCCAGGTGCATTTCCAGTCCATAGAACGTAGCGCGGCTGGAATGAAACTGGAGCAGCTTTTTCTTAGACCACTGCTCAAGGTTCAAGCCGATAGATCGCATATTGCGAATGAGCTGGCCCGGGGATTCTTCAAATGAGAAGTAGAGGCAGCGCTCGCCGCGCCGGCAAGCGGCATCGACGAAGCTCGCTGCCAGGCTGGTCTTGCCTGTTCCCGCCGTCCCGGAAACTAAAATCGTGGTGTTTCGGTAAAATCCTTCGCCGCCCAGCATCGTATCCAAGCGAGAAACTCCGCTCGAAATTCGTTTCTCGCTCACCTGGTGCTGCAGTCCCAGAGAGGTAACGGGCAAGACATTGAAACCGTCTTTGTCGATCAGAAAGGGATATTCGTTGGTGCCATGAGCAGTTCCCCGATATTTGACAATACGCAGGCGGCGCGTGGAAACCTGGTCTGTCACCCGGTGGTCGAGCAGGATCACGCAATCGGAAACATATTCTTCTAGCCCGTGGCGGGTTAGAGCGCCGTCGCCCCGCTCCGCGGTGATGACGGCGGTTACGCCCCTGTCTTTCAGCCAACGAAACAGGCGACGCAACTCCGCTCGCAGGATGCCCTCGTTCTGCAGACCAGCAAATAGATTTTCGATCGTGTCGAGGACCACACGCTCCGCCCCAATGGCATCGATGGCGGCACCCAGCCTTATGAACAGGCCCTCCAAATCGTAATCGCCAGTTTCGTCAATCTCACTGCGCTCTATGCGAACGAAATCGATGACGAACTTCTTTTCTTTCGCCAACTCATCGAGGTTAAAGCCAAGCGAGCGAACATTTTGCGTCAGCTCAGGCGCGGTCTCCTCAAACGCCATGAAGACGCCAGGCTCGTTGTATTCCGTGGCCCCGCGAACCAAGAACTCCATTGCCAGCAGAGTCTTGCCTGCGCCGGCGCTGCCGCAGATGAGCGTGGGACGCCCTCTCGGAAAGCCACCTCCTGTGATTTCATCAAGGCCCTGAATGCCCGTTCGCGCTTTGGGTAGGCTACGATTTCCCTTGTCCATCTCCTGGGCAGGCTTCGTGATCCGAATTCCCATTTTGGACCTTATGCAATCTGCGAATCTAGGCGCGACGAACCGCGAGGGGCAGTCTAACAGCCATGACTATCGCTGCCGGCGATATTAAAGCCCTCAAACCCGAAAATCAAGAATCGGTTTTGAGCGGGTGATGTCAAGCTGCTTGCGTAAATAGGTCGATGGTGCGGTTTTTTCCATTCCAGGATGCAGATATCAATAGCGCTTTGTTTTGCTGGGGCCTTTGGCCATTTGGGTTCCAAGGTTCTCGATTCGTTCGGCTAAGATTTCCGCGTGTCGGGCGGTTTTCTTGGCTCGGTCCGATAGCGCAGCAGCCTCTTCTCTCAGTTCTTCCACTTCATTTCTAAGTCCTTCCGAACGGTCGTTTTTAGCCATAGTGGGTGATCGTACCACTGTTTCTGAGACAGGCTCTCCGGAGGGTATCACGGGCGACCATGAATACGGCGATTCTCATCCAAAAGAAGATACGGGTTGTCCTCGCTGGGGCATCCATCCGATGGTCGGTGGTGCCCCTTTTTTTTCTGGCCGGCGAAGAGGTAATGTTCGGAAAAACTCTTGCCGCTCTGATGGTGGCATTTTTTTGGCACTCTCGGCACATTCCTGTTGCTTCAAAGGCAGTTTCAAGAGAGCGCGGGCGCTTTCGGGTGTGCCATTCTTGCGATTTATTATTTAGTGACAAAGCGAACCAATCGAAGGAAGATGCGTCGGGTCAAAGATTGACATCGAGAAGACTCGGGCGTAACTCCCAATGATATGTCCCAAGTGCGGCTACGCCATTAAGCCGAGTGAAATCCTTCGAATCGCTAACTGCTGGAATGGCCACATTCCTGATCTTCGATTCGATGTCCACCAAGCCAAAGGGTCATTACCGCAAAACGATTCCGCCAAGCCGGATGAGTTCGAATCGGAGTTTTGTTGGGGATGTCTGTGGGGTCGCCTCAGCCAAAAAACGAAGTTTCCCGCCTCGAAAGTCTTTATAGCTTTCGATTCTGGGAACTCCCTGGCGGCAAGCATTCGACGACGGCGCTCATCTGGCTGCTCTTATGTGCGATGCAGCCGGGGGGCAGGTATTCAAGGCGGGCGAAGAAACGCCCACTATCCGGCGCAATTTGCCAAAAAGCGAATGACAGTTCGATGTCGTGCTCAGCGTACGCTACACGATAGGCTGTATTGTTAAAGACGGACATCGGCCTACGCTCAACATAACGATGTTCTCCGCCAGCAAGAAAAGGTACCGAATGTCGACTAATCCGGCTTTCTGCTCGGTCGGCTGTCCTAACTGTGCAGTCTTGAACAGACAGCGGCGGGGCGGTCCGTCACAATATCCACATGCCTTTTCCCCACGCCGACGAACGTCCCGAAGGATTTGCGCTGACTGCGAAGCCGGAAATTCTGGCAACCAACAAAGGAACAGGTGCATTGTTCTGTATAGGCGATCGGGTTCTGTTCGTCGGCCATCAGGGCAGAAGCATCCTTCTGATAGACCTATCGTACTGTTCGGCTGGTGAGGTCGAAGAGACGCTCCGAGCAGTTCCAGAACTTGTGACTACCCATCCGCGTGCTTCAGTCCTGGTGCTTACCGATTTCACGGGGGCATCTTTTGACGCGGAAGCCATTCGGGTCGTAAAAGAAACCGCTGTCTTTAACAAGCCGTTCGTCAAGAAGTCCGCGTTCACGGGAGTCGAGAGTTTTCCTGCGGACTTTTATGAGGACTTGAAAAGTTTTTCCCGCCGCGAGTTTCCCCCGTTTGAGACCCGAGTGGAAGCTTTGACATGGTTGGTGAAAGACTGAATAAAGACAGACAAAGACAGAATATCCTTTTGCAAGCCAAATGCCTTACGCCTCGACGGCTTCACAGGCCATAGCTCATCCGTCCCACAAGTCAAGATCTGGATGCGTGCCCCGCTCACGCTCGAACAATTCTTCCCGTCCGGCCCATTGCGAATAATCGCGGTTGCGAATCTTGAGCCATTCGGCATGACTTTGTAGGTAAGGACTGTATCCACCCCCAAGTTCGCGTTATTCGTCACCAGGACGAGTATTCCCTGGCCGGTTGTAGGATCCTCCCTCAGCGCTCCTCCCAGGATTATGTCGCCGGAAGGCTTGGGCGAGGCGAATCCATGAGCGTCGTTTTAATCTTGTTCGCCGTTAACCACGACACCTGTCGAGTCGATGCTCACCGATGCAACGAGAGAGCAAAAGTGCGGGCCTTTATTGACGGCTTCCAGTCCGCTCAAATAAAAGGAGAAATTGCTCGTAGTTACTAGGGCCGCTGTGTTCGTGAGACTGAAGTCGTCCGTGGTCGTGACTATGTAAAGTCCGCCGATGATCGCATTCGCGGTAAACGTCGTCGAAGTAGCCACTCCGTTCGCATTCGTCGTATCGGTTTCCGCATTCGTTCCGTTGGCGAATGTGCCGCTTGCTCCAGTGGTTGGAGCCGTGAAGGTCACCACTGCCCCGCTCACCGGGTGCTGGCCGCTCACCACGGTCGCGGCCAGCGGCACTGCAAACGCCGTGCCGACCGCCGCGCTTTGCGAAGGGGAGGTGACCGGAGTCACGCTCGGTGTTGCCGCAACCGATTTCGCGGGTGTCGAGTTCGAATTACCACGGCCAGTCACGAAACTTATGGCCAGGAGTACCAAGGCTGGGAGATTTAAAGCGACATAGGTGTACGAATCCGTGCTTGCTGCGGATGACGTAGACTGTGCCACCTACCTTCACGATGCGGGTCAGAAAGACTGGCCTGTCCTTAATCATCTTCGCGACGCCGGTCACCTCAACTTGCTGCCCGGCTGTGACCGCAAGGGCATCGTCACCCAGCAAAGCGAACTTCCCCAAACTTGCATCTACCGAACCAGAGGAGGTGACGAACAGGTGGTGGGAGCCGATAATCATTGCCGCCGCCGGTTTCGTGAGCGCACTCGACACCGTTCCGCTGAGTGTGACCTCCTGAGAGACGTCGTAACTGAGCGGCTCCGCCGCTTTCGTCGCGATTGCAGAAGTTTGTGCCTGAGCTGCCGGTGCGTATGAGATCGATAACAGAAAGACCAATAACAAGAGACCTGCGTGCAAGCGTTTCATGATCTGCCTTTAATTGGGTAAAAGTGTGGCGTCTATTTTGGAAATCGGCTTCTCTCTCTCTCCGCCTTTTCGACAAGGTAAGTAACTTGCTCTGTCCTCGCTGTTCAAAATCGCACACCAGTTGAGAAGCTCGATAGTCGCAATCGCTTGATTGGCTTGGGATCAATTTTCGGAAACTGTTTCGCCGAGGCTTGGAACAACGTTGACGGGTTCTCTCTCTACTGGATCAATGGCTCCGGGCCTATACCGGCTAAAATGTCTCCCTTTATTACCGGTGCTGAGACTAATGTCCGTCCAGCACGCGAATGCGCTTAGCATCTACGCGGTCGAATTTTTCGTTACCTTCGTGCGTCCAAGAAGGGCGAAGATGTTCATTTTTGAACAGTTCTCACTGAGGAGAGAAGTAACACTAGCTGGGAAGTTATGCTGCACCTCTCAGAGCCCCGTTTCAACACAGATCTGTCGGTTCGGGTGTTTGGCATCGACGCGGACAGTCGTCCATTTTCAGAAAATTCTCAACTCAGGAACATTAGCGATCACGGCGCAAAACTTGAGGGTATTGTCATACAACTAAGGCCCGGAGACATCATTGGCGTTAGGCTCCGCGGCAAAAAAGCGCGCTGCAAGGTCGTATGGGCAATGCACCTTGAACCTGTCGATAGGAACGATGCGGGAGTGCAAGTGCTCGAAGGGGAGCCCTGCCCGTGGCAAGAGGACAGGGAGAAACAGGAGGCTATCGCAACCGCAGCTATTTCGCGCACCCCTCCGGCGGCGAGAGACAAGAGAAAGTTCGCGCGGCAGTCGATTCGGTTTCCGATTGAGATTCGAGGCTGTGGCGATGTCAGCCTCCACCTCAGGACACACGCGGCGGACATAACCGGCAACGGCTGTTACGTCGAGACCATGCAACCTCTTCCGAAAGGAACGAACTTGAATATAGCCTTCTGGCTTAGTTCCGAACAGCATCTTACGACTGCGATTGTAAGAACCAGCACGGGCGGAGTGGGTATGGGCATCGAGTTCACCGGTATCGATGATGCAACTCAGAGACAGCTACAGCAGCAACTGGAGACCATGGTGAGCGGGGCACAGTTTCCAGCAAAGTCGAGGTCGCAGCGCTGAAACACAAAGCTTAGGAAGAGATCGGAATTTGATCTAAGGACTATGCCCCAAATCAACTGGGAAGACACAATTCGCGTTGGGCTGCGCCATTTTGACCTTGCTGGTCGTGGGCGTGATCTCCTATCGCGCTATGATCGCGTCCAGTGAAAGCGAACGGTCGCTACGGCATACGCACTAGGTTCTGGAGAGCCTCCAGAAGTGGCGTTCTGCCCTTGGCGATATCGAATCGAGTTACCGCGGCTTCGCATTGACGGGAGATCCAACCTTTGTCGAGTCCTTCCACGTCACTCGGTCAAATGCCCAGCCGGGCCTTGTAGTGGCGGTTCGCGTTGTTGGAAATCAGTATCGGTTATTGGTCTTGAATATGTCCAGGCAATACCACTTCAGCAAACCCTTTGGCGGTGGACAAAGCTGCCGACAAACTGCGCGGATATGGTGCCCCGAACCGCACGCCCCAGCACAAGCAAGCGGCGGTGGACAAACATGACAGACGACCTTAATAGGGAGTGTATTTCACTATGCCGAACACGAGTTGTACTTTTGTTGTCAGCGGACCCATTGACAATCGGGGAGTTCAGCCTCGCCCTAGAGAAATTGTCGCAATATGAGGAAAGGCCCATCTCGTGAATCAGAAGATATTGTTCGTGGACCATGAACCAGCAGCATTGAACCGCTACAGGCAAGTATTGGAGAGCAAATTCGACATTGCCACCGCTGGCAGCGGTGAAGAGGGGTTAGTATCGCTCCGCGATCACGGTCCCTTTGCAGTCGTTATTTCCGACATGCAGATGGCTGGCATGGATGGAGTTCAATTCCTGAAGCGTGTGCGCCAAATCACCCCAAGCACAATGAGACTTTTGCTCACGGGCACCCTCGATCTCAACGGTGCAGTAAATGCGGTCAACGAGGGATGTGTATTCCGCTTGCTTGTTAAGCCTTGCGAAGATTCTCTCCTGACGGAAGCGATCACCATGGCACTCGATTGTTACCACGAGCGGAAAGAAGCGCGAGTACGGATAGAGCTACCCATACGTTTATACCGGACCACTCGAGGCCTGAAGCTTCAGTTGGCCCACACCGTCGATATTTCCAACTCAGGAGTGCGGATCGCTGGGCTCGAAGAACCGCTCGAACCCGGAGAGATTGTCGAGGTGGAATGCGGTAACCGGGATGCGCCTTTCCGTGTGGCATGGTCTGGTGGGCATGGTACTGCCGGGCCTGGTCAGGCTGGCCTTGAGTGTCTGGCAGTAGATGCAGACCTCTGGAAAGTAGACCCACAGCAACTGGACGACAAACCCCTGATACATGCTCGCGCAGTACAGAGGGAGCTTCTACCGCAACAGAAACCGCTGCTAGAGACCCTCGATTACGCTGGAGACTGCGTCCAGGCATGCACGATAGGAGGAGACTACTACGATTTTCTCGATATGGGTCCGGGAGAAGTCGGGTTCGTGTTGGCGGACGTGGCAGGAAAAGGCATCGCGGCTGCACTGCTTATGGCAAGTTTGCAGGGAAGCCTGTACAGTCAGTACAGTAGCCAGCACGGCACTGGCTCGAAAGACATTCCCCAATTACTCGCCTCGGTGAATCGCCACTTCTACAGGCACTCGGCGAAAGACCGTTATGCCACTTTGTTTTTCGGGCGGTACAGCGATGCCACACGAACTCTGTATTATGTCAATTGTGGACACAATCCTCCCATGCTGCTCCGCAAGGGAGGTGCGGTTGAAAGACTTAGTGCGACCGCTACAGTTCTGGGCCTGTTCTCGGATTGGGAGTGTTCCGTGGCTGAAGCTCGGTTGGAAACCGGGGATGTCTTGAGTCTCTACACCGATGGGATCACAGAGTCAACTGGTCATAGTGGAGAAGAATTCGGCGAAGCACGTCTCCTGGAAACGCTGCGCAAGAACCGGGACCTTGAGGCTTCGGAAATTTTGCGGAACGCGGAGAACGCTGCGAAGCAATTCAGATTGGGCGAGCAAGAAGACGACCTGACGTTGGTGATCGCTCGTGCCCTATAATGCGTCAGGGGCTGACTTCGGATTGCGCCTGACGTTGGAGCCACCAATTTGGCGGCCATCCCGACTTCACCGAAATCGTATCTCCGTTCGCTGTGCCCGTGACTTTGGCCTGCTACCAAGCCAGCTTATTGAGTTGCTTGATCCGAAGTGTCAATGGTATAAACCTTGTCGCCGACTACGAAAGCGTACTTAGCTGTGGTACGCAGAAATTCCACCCGAAGCGCATAAACAACGGAGGAGTGGGGTTTTCCTCTCGATTTCTATTTCGCGTAATGATCCGTTCGATTGACGGTTTCTGATTCTTCCACGGAAGGTTATCGGTAACATCCGAGTTGGGCCGCGGGCAATGTTCACAATAATGTTGAAGAATCTCAGTCAGGTTTTGTCTAGGCACGTCTTCGTCTTCCTTTTGAAAACTGCGGTGGGTCTGTTCGAACAATAGCCGAATGGACCTTCGTAGAATACTTACCAGGGTTTGAGGATCTTTACCGGTATGCCGGTTTCGAGCAATTTGGCAAACTGCTGTGGCAGCACTGGCCCGCTGAAGTAGTACCCTTGGGCCTCATCGCAGTGTTGAGCCCGAAGGAATGCCAACTGTTCTCGCGTTTCGACGCCCTCGGCAATTACCGTAAGCTTAAGACTTCGTCCCAGACTGATGATCGCAGCCACAATCGTGGTTTCGTCGGGAGCGATCGTGATCTGGCGGACGAACGACTGGTCGATCTTGAGTGCATCGATGGGAAATTTTCCTAGATAACTCAAACTGGAATAACCTGTGCCGAAGTCATCCACGGCCAATCGCACCCCTAACGCTCGCAACGCCTTCAGAATGGATTCGGTGGACTCGGCACGCGTCATCAGGACACTTTCGGTCAGCTCCAGTTCAAGGAGTGTCGGATCTAGCCCGGTTTTTTCGAGGACAGCAAGCACCCCAGTGAGAAAGCTTTCGTTGCGGAACTCCATTCCAGAAATGTTTACCGCCATAGTTAGCGGAGGAAGACGAGCCTCTGCCCAGGCTCGATTCTGCTTACACGCCTCTTCCAGCACCCAGCGGCTGATCGGAACAATAAGGCCGCAAGCTTCAGCAACTGGAATGAACTCCCCTGGAGATACCGCACCCCGAATGGGGTGCGTCCAACGCAACAAAGCTTCCGCACCGGTTATCATTCCTGTATTCAGGTTGATCTTGGGCTGATAGTGGAGCGTAAACTCCTGCCGTTCCAACGCGCGCCGCAGACTCTCCTCAATCGACTGCCGCTCGACTGCCCGGAGGTTCATGGCAGCTGTAAAGAACTGATAGCTCTGTCTTCCATTGTCCTTTGCTTGATACATGGCGGTGTCTGCGTTCTTGATCAGCGTCTCCGCATCCGAGCCGTCGTTCGGATAGACACTTACACCAATGCTAGTGGTGACGTGAAGTTCGTGCTGGTCAATGGTATGAGGCTCCGCGACCGCCTGTAGTATCCTTCTCGCCGCAATAGCGGTGTCTTGCGGACCATCCACTTCGGAAAGCAATACGATGAACTCATCGCCTCCCTGGCGGCTCACCGTGTCCGAAATGCGTACGCAATCCACTAGGCGTTTGGCGATGGATTGAATAAGTTTGTCGCCCATTGGATGGCCTAGGGAATCGTTGATATGTTTGAAACCATCCACATCCAGGAAAAGCACCGCGAATTCTTTCTTATAACGCGTCGACACGGCGACCGCCTGACTGACTCGGTCGTTCAGAAGCACTCGATTGGGTAACCCAGTCAGAAAGTCGTGCTCGGCAGAATGAGCCAGCTGTGAAGCTACTCGTTTTTGTTCGGTGATGTTGATGTGCATCAGGACGGCACCAGTTGGGCGGTTCTCCGCCAGTGGTGTCACCATCAAGAGATACCACCGGTTTTCCGTCGGCGTATCACACTGATATTCGGTCGCAAAACTCGCTTTCACGCCACTCAACACCGAACGAATTCCTTCTGCGACTAGCCCAGCGATCGATGAGCCATCCCCGCAGGCAGCATCGCAAATCTCAAGGTAATTGCGGCCGACGTCATATCCGGGATTCCCTTGCAACACGTTCGCGGTATCGAATCGCCTCCACACATCATTCACCGAGACGATGATCCCCTTCGCATCGAGCAGCGCGATATGCGCAGGCAACGCGTTGAGGATGGCGACCTGCTTCGCATTCTCGCTCTGCTTCAACTGTTCTTGAGTGCCACTCAACAGGAGTGTACGGCCGTCGCTGTCCGCCACCGTGTCTACCTGGCCAGCCGTCAGTTTTTCGAACCGTTGTCCGACCTTCCGCAACGTTCCCATCAACGCGAGCAATTCCGCATTCCCGTTGTCTGAAGGTTTTGATTTTTTTCGTTTCACGCAATCGGAGCCCTCAGCCCCACAACTTCCAAGACTCGGCCTAGCTGTTCCAGTGTGCCGACGATTTTCTGCACCGGCGACGGCGCGAGCTTGACGAGAGTTGGGGTCATGAAGATGCCTTCCGCCAGGGCGCGCTTCGGCTCCCGAAGTACGTCCACCACTTCGATCTTGTGGCGTTTCGGCAGGTTTGCCTCGCAGATTGCCGAAAGGTTGGCGAGGGCCATTATTGAGTTCTGCGTATCGCCAGCGATATAAATCCGGAACTTGAATATGGTCGACCTCATCTTGCTTTCTTCCTGTGCGGGACAGCCGCATCGCCACCGCGTAATTGCCGCATCCTGGAGTGGCCTCGCAAGAGTTCCTTTACCCGGCTCTCGGTGGTGCGCGTCAGCAATGTCTTTTCGACTTTCTTCGCCACGAGTTCCGTTTGCAACGATTTCGCTCGTACCTCAAGCACGGCTTCCTCGGCATCCAGGCTGACGCGTTTGAGCTTCCCAGCGACGTCGGCGACCTCGCTTGCAACACGCTCGGCACTCTCTCTTTCCCAGCGCAGCGTTCCCATCAACACTTCGCCACCTGCCGTATAGATGTCTGCCAGAGTTACGCCCGACTCGCTTAGGATTAGTTCGCGCACCTGATTGGAATGCGCCGTCCCGCGAGATTTGATGATCGATAAGCCCCGGTTGCGCTCCCCGGCCTGCACCAGATAATTGAGGTGGATCCAGGTATCTGCGAGGGTCGAAATTTGCAGTGGGGTTCTGCCATCTAGCCTTTCGGTCATTTCGTCGAGGAGACTCGTGCAGACCAGAGTAATCCCGTCAGACTTTGACCAGTCGATCAAGCGTTCCGCCACTCCATGCGCGGTCAACTCATTTCCGGCTTTAGACAAAGTTGACACCGGGTCGATTACCAGGCAGCGGGCCCTGTGCTCCTTCGCGAGCGCCTTGATGCGCACCAACAGTGTCTCCGCACTGCCAGTAATGGTGCGGGCAGAGATCATTCGCAATAGCCCACTCTTAGCGTAAGGAGCGAGGTGGATTCCTACCGAGGTCAAGTTGCGCATTACCTCGGTGCCGTCCGAGTCAAACCCGACGAACATAGTGCGTTCACCACGTCTGCAGGCTGCTTGCGCAAAAGCGCCGCTCAAGGTTGTCTTGGCGGTTCCAGGAAAGCCGGTAATGAGTACACTTGCACCACGGTAGTAGCCGCCGCCCAGCATGGTATCGAGTCGCTTCACGCCGCTGGTAACACGTTCGTTGGTCACTTTGGCGTCCACGCGGCCCAGTATGCGCGAAACGGCGACATCAAATCCCTGTTTACCGATCACAAAAGGCGATTCATTCTCATCAAAGCTCGATCCGCGATACTTCTGAACACGAAGATTACGTTGGGACACGCCCAGCTCGACCCGATGGTTCAGAACTACGGCGCAATCCACCATGAACTGCATGAAGCCGAATGGCTGCTGCCCTAGGCTAGTGTCCTCATCACCGCCTGCCTTGGCTGTAATCAGCCCTGTCAGTTTGCGGGCCAGCAGCCACTCATGTACCCGGTAGAGTTCCCGCCTCTTCGCCGCCGCGTCTGGAAGCAGAGCCAACACGATATCCATGGCATCAAAGACTATGCGACGTGCCCCCATTTCCTCCGCCTTAGCCTCCAGCGCAGCCAACATACCACTGAGGTCGAATGATCCCGATTGGATCAGATCGGGTGTCGGGTGGGCGTCCAGGAAGAATAGTTTTTGTTTCAGCAGCTCCGCGAGTCTCCAACCGAAGGTCTCGAAATTGGTGACGATGCGTGTCGGGGTCTCCTCAAACGCGACAAAGATACCGGGCTCCTTGTACACACGCGCGCCTTGCGCCAAGAACTGAAGTGCAAAAATTGTTTTGCCGGAGCCCGGCCCACCAACCAGTAATGTCGTGCGATTCTGGGGCAGTCCTCCACCGGTGATTTCATCGAAACCTACTATACCGGTCGGCGCTTTGTGTTGTAGTCCCGCGTTGGCCAACCGACGAAACGGCAGTCCGTTTCCTCTGTGAAACATGTTAGACGCGTCCTTCCTGAGTTCCTTCTGACTTACTTCCGTTTACCCTAATTACAGTAGCCATAACCGACAGCATCAAGCTGTGCAAAATTGCACAGAAAGTCGAACAGGGCGTCAAAGGTGATCGAGATTGCCAGCAGATCCTCAATCGTGCTAAGGCGGAGTTCCTGGACGTAATCTCTCACGAGTTCCGCACGACTCACTCTGGCCTTTTTCACTCTCGGCGACCTCATTCTTGAGGGAATTACCTCTCCCGAAGACAACCTTGAACTCAAAGGTATGTTTCAACTATCTCGACAAAGAATTCTATCGATACTTGATGATGCATTGCTCCTGACTCGAATCGACGTCAAGAGGGAACAGTTCGGATCTGCTCCCGTCTCCTTGAGTGCGGCACCGAGTAGCGCAGTTGAGAGCACGACTGAATTCGCCGAATCCAGACACGTGACATACGTCATGCCATCCGCAAACCAGGACCTCGTCGTGGGAGATCGGGACTTGCTGGTACGAGCCTTCCACGCACTGCTCGAGACCGCTGTTAAGTTCTCCAAAGAGGACGAAACTGTCCGCCTGGCACGTGAGGTCGCTGCCGATTCACTAAGAGTTACCATCGAAAGTAATGGTTGGACAATCTCCCCTGCTGCCCTGCCGAAATTCTTCGAGATCTTCTCGGTCGAGGAAACACTCACCCCTGGCGGCGACCTGGGACTAGGCCCGCCCGTGGCATACCGTATTCTTTCTTTGTTCGGGGCTTCGGTCAGCGTCGCGAACCGTAATTCGTGTGGGATACGACTGGCCATATCGCTAAGGAAGGCAGCGCCGAGCGGCGCGGGGCGGGCTTGTTGAAACAGGAAAAGACCCGATGGGATTTTCCAGGATTTGGAGATGCCCAGCCTGCATGGTTTCGGTCATTACGGCCAGATGACCTAGCTGCTCTCCATGCGCGATTTCAAGTGGAGCACCCCGCAGGTTTGCGGTACTGAGCAAAACAGAACACTCTCGTTTTCTGTGCCACAAAGTCGATTTGCGCAGGCGCTACCACGAATCGGAAGTCGCGATTCCGAACGCAACCCTAAACTCCCGAAAGAAAAACCTCGCCATGATATCGCGATTGAAGCGATAGCCCGCAAGGCGAGTGTCGGCAAGATGACCATCTATAAATGGTGGCCGGGGGAAACACTATGTTGTGCAGGAAGCTTATAGAGAAGTAATCGAACGGAACGAACCGATAGCGGATACAGGCGAGGTCGAGACGGATCTCGCAGACCTACTTCACTCAACCAATGATTTATCTGGCAGCCCACACCGGGGGGATCTTACGGTAAATTCCTGGCCGAGACGCAAAGCGACGCGGATTTTGCGAGATTCTTTCGCGAGGATTTCTTGAAGCCGCGGCGAGACGCGATTCAGGAGTTATTGAGTCGCGCCGTGAAGCGGGGAGAGATCGACAGCACGGCTGTGAGGCAATCAGATCCGCGGATTGTAAACTGTGATGATAAGCGATAGCGGAGCTAACTGCATAGGCCGAAAATTGGTGACGGTTCGACCTCGTCGCAGGTAACCAAATTCCTAAAAGGCTGTCCAGTGGTATTGTCTTAGCCCTTGACGTCGTCCGCCCGGAACAAGTCGAATGCATTGCCACCGCTCCCTTTCACACGATACATCGCCGTATCCGAGCGGCTAATCAGCGCCTCACTGCTGCTGCCGTCGACGGGATAGCGGCTGAGTCCGATGCTGGCCGTCACATTCACACGAACTGCGGCCTCTATTTCGATCGGTTCTTCGACTGTTCGCAGAATGCGCTCCACGACCGCCAACACGTTCGTTTCCAGGCTCAGTCCGGGCAGGATGATGATGAATTCGTCGCCGCCCAATCGGCCAACGCAGTCTTTGGAGCGCACCTGATGCTGCATCCGTTTGGCCGTGATCTTGAGAATCTGATCTCCCGCGGCATGACCATAGCGATCATTGACAGGCTTGAAGTGATCGAGATCGATAAACAAGACGGCGATCTGAGAATGATCGGATTCTGCTTGCTTAACGCATTGCTCCAGTTTGCGGTGGATGGCATGTCGATTGAGCAACCCCGTTAACGCATCATATTTTGCCAGATAGCGAACGTGTTCTTCCGATTTGCGCAACTTGTCCGACTCTCGCAACCGAAGCAGTTGCTCGCGCACGAAGGACGCATTTTCCAACTCAAGATCGCTCCAGGGCAGGCTGTGCCCGCGCATGGTCTCCTTCCAGGCTGCGAACGAGGTGCGCGGGCGCAACCGCCCAGACTCATCAAGGCTGGCCGCCTTATCGGGATTGCCGGCCCAAACTAGCGTCTCTACGAGCTCTCGGCGGAGCAACAAAAGGTAATCGCCAATTTCTTCTGTGAGTCCGATGTATAGCGCTCCGCTTGCCGCACTTGCGTAGGATGCGGCGCCGGGATCGAGCGCACCGAGCATGTTGGAACTTGCGATGCCTCGTACTGAGACGCTCTTCAACCTGGCGATGATCGGGAGCAATAACTCTTCAGTCACGGTCGCACCTCGATACGATATGAGTCCTTCGACGCGCGAAACCAGGCCGTCTGCGCCGAATAAATCCAGAAGCTGAGCACTTTGAAAGTGTCCGGCCTGAGCCATTGATTCTAACGACTCGACACCCGCCATATACTTTTCGAGCATTCTGCGCGAGGTCAGCCGGGACTGCAAAGCAACGTTGTCGATTCGTAGGGTCACTTGCGAGGCGAAAATCTGTGCCATCAGTTCGCAAACCGAGCGGGTCGTCTGATCCAAGCGGTGCGGCCCGGCGTCATGACATGCCATCAGGCCCCAAAGCCGGTGGTTGACGACAATCGACAGAGTCATCGATGACTGCACTGCCATGTTGCGCAAATACTTGAGGTGAATCGGCGCGGCGCTCCGCAGGCAAGAGCGCGTCAGGTCCAGCGGTGTTCCTGTCAACGGCCCGATCTCGGGAATGATCGGTACGGGCTTTGCGGCGACATCCGCGATCGACCGCGAAGGATTCATTAGAAAGAGCTGTCGGGCCTGGGCTGGAATGTCACTTTCAGGGAAACGCGAACCCAGGTACAAGACCGGTAATGCGGCGCCCACGGCCTCGGCGATCACTTCTCCGTTCCAACCCTCATCGAATCGATAGACCATGACGCGGTCGAAGCCGCTCAGCCGCTGGATTTCTTCCGCCGCCAGCCTGAACAGATCCAGAACATCGGCCGCTTGCTCCATCCGCGCTAGCGGAACCCGGATGTGCGCATCCAGTTCGAGTGGTTCAATCGAGTGTGTCCCCTGCACGAGATCGAGCTCCACAATGAGTACTGTGTCGTGCCGATGGGCAATGCAATGCATCTCTAACACACGACCGTTTGCCGGGATGCCAAGGAGTTTCACCGAAAGTGGTTCGTTGTTCAATACTTGAGATCGAAACGTGTTGAACTGCTGCGCTCCGAAGACGCTCTCGATCGAGCATCCCAACAATGTCTCCGGAGACACTTCAAGCAAAGTAGAGACGTTGATGCTGACTTGCCGAATGATCAGATCCGGCTCAGAGAGTGCGAACAACAGCCCGTGCGGTTGGATGTGCCCGATGATTTGAATGGGTTCCAGAGCGCACCCGGCGAGGTCGGTATTCGGTGTGATGGATTCCGCTAGATTTACCATCAGCGGTCAGCCTTCTGCAGGAGCGGTTCTGATAACCATGAAGCGTAGGCATCAAATATTTCGACGGCTGTTGCGCAAATCGCCTCTACGTTGTCCTTTCCGTTTTTCTCCATGTCCGAACGAAGCGATGCCCAGAGCGCTTCGGAGCATCCATTCCCGTCGTCGTAAAAATGAAAGCTGGCGGCCGGCCCGAGAATGGTCCGCAACCGTTTGACGATGATTTTTCCGCCCATCATGGAGCCGAGAATCACATAGGCGTACCCGTATAGGCCGGCAGGTTCAATCCGGGGAAGCCAATGACAGCGCTCCAGCGCCTCAATGTCGGTTGCGGTTGTGCCCATGCTGGTGAGATCTTCGCGCAAAGCGCTCGATCTCTCCAGAGCGCGTACAGGATTGCCAGGATCGGCGGCGCAGGCCACGGCGAATTCCAACGGTTCGAAAAGTCCCAGCAACCGACCTAGATGCGATTGATATTCCGGAATGGTGTATGCCGCATCGAACAGTCGCGACATG
>Ga0181537_10001986_pt1 | contig 18370 bp, 15 predicted proteins | sample PEATcosm2014_Bin_39_FD_119765 | JGI IMG/M metagenome (GOLD analysis project Ga0181537, IMG submission 119765) | Peatland microbial communities from MTU Mesocosm Facility, Houghton, MI, USA - PEATcosm2014_Bin23_10_metaG | ecosystem: Environmental > Terrestrial > Soil > Wetlands > Peat | place... | reverse complement strand
GGAAGCCGCCAAAGGCAAAGCGCCAGATCGCGCTCACATCGAAGAGACGCTCAAAGGCCTGAATCGCGGTCACATGGTAGGGCAGGTCGCTGTTTCGCCCGACGGAAAACGTCTGGCGTGGATTCAGATGGTGAAAGAGGGAATTGAGATTCGCGTTGCTCCCTTCGACGACCCGGCCAAGAGCGAGCGTGTGACCGCCGCGACCAAGGCGGAACAGCACTGCCGGGAAGGCGAAATTGCATGGGCGCCGGACTCGAAAGCGTTGGCCTTCTTCTCCGACTGCGCCAAACAAGGCGAGCAAACCGACCTTTATATCGCGCCACTGAACGGCAAGCCCGCGCGTCGGCTCACCGAGCTGAAAGGAGCCGTCGAAGCGCCTGCCTTTTCACCGGATGGAACTCGCGTTGCCTTCCTCTATGTAGAAGGCGCAACCCGCGCTGCAGGCGCGCTTGCCGCCATGAAGCCGCCATCCGGCGTGATCGGCGAAGACGGAGTGGAGATTCAGCGTGTCGCTGTGGCCGCTGTCGATACCCCCAAGCCTGCCCCGCCGCAGCAGGTAACACCCGCCAATCTTCACGTTTACGAGTTCGACTGGTCGCCCGATTCCAAGTCTCTCGCCTACATCGCCGCCGATCCGCCCGGAGAAAACAACTGGTGGGTCGCGAAACTCTACACTCAACTGATCCGCTCGGATCCGAACGGCGTTCTCGCCCCCGCCGATGTCTCCGGCCCGCTCCACGGCCTCCAAATTGCCGTTCCGCGCTGGTCTCCCGACGGTAAATCCATTGCCTTCATCGGCGGCCTGATGAGCGACCAGGGCTCAACCGGAGGTGACGTCTGGATTGTTTCCTCCGCCGGCGGCCAGCCCGTTGATCTCACCGCGAACCGGCCCACCTCACCGGCCTGGATCGAGTGGGACGGCAATGACCACATCTATGTCAGCGAGATCGCCGGCGGCAATTGCCAACTGGTCCGCTTCCGGCTACAGGGCGACCCCGCCAGCCAGACCGTCAGCACCAGCTTCGGCGCACCCGTTTTCAGCATTCCCGGCAGCGTCGGCGATGGCCGCTTCGATCTGAGTCTCTCTTCAACCGCCGACAAGTCGCTCTTCGTCTTTCGCGCCAGCACCTTCGACCATCCGGTGGAGATTTATGCGGCCAAATCGGGCATGGTCATGAATTCCGGTGCCATAAATTCCGGTCTCGAAGGCGTTATGCAGCTCTCGCACGTAAACGACGGCGTGGAGCCTGCCTGGGGCAAGTCCGTCTCGCTCACCTGGACCAGCGGCAAGTTTCACGTCCAGGGCTGGCTCATGTTCCCCAAGGATTATGATCCGGCGAAGAAGTATCCCCTCATCGTCGAAGTGCACGGCGGACCAGCCGCGGCGGAGCTTGCCCATTGGGGTGCGGGCGGAGGATTGAGTGGGCCGGCCTTCTCAGCCCTCGGCTACTTTGTCCTGCAACCCAATCCCCGCGGAAGCTACGGTCAAGGCGAGGAGTTCACCCAGGCCAATCGCAAAGACTTCGGCTATGGCGACCTACAGGACATCCTGGCCGGCCTCGACGCCGTCGAGGCAAAATACCCCGTCGATCCCAGCCGGATTGGCCTCACCGGATGGAGCTACGGCGGTTTCATGACCATGTTTGCCGTCACCCAGACCCCGCGCTTCAAAGCTGCTGTAGCCGGCGCGGGCATCTCCGATTGGAAGAGCTATTACGGGGAAAACTCGATCGACCAGTGGATGATTCCCTACTTCGGCGCATCCGTCTACGACGACCCTGCCGTCTATGCTAAAAGCTCGGCCATCGACTACATCAAACAGGCCAACACGCCCACACTAGTGGTAGTCGGCGACCGCGACGGCGAGTGCCCAGCCCCCCAATCTTACGAGTTCTGGCACGCACTTCGGAATCAGAAAGTCCCCACCCAGTTGGTCGTTTATCCCAACGAGGGCCATGGCTTTGTCGATCCCGCTCACCGTCGCGATGTAATGGACCGCGCAGTCGAGTGGTTCGCGCACTATATGCCGTCCGGGGAATAGAACTCAAGGTCCCATTCGGGCAGGTGCTTGCTCGCCATCCCGTTTCAGCGCAGTCTATCAATAGCGGGGCGGGGTTTTCCGGCTGAGCGGCCTTCCGTCCGGGGGCACCCCGTCCTGATACACTTTTCTTTGAAGTATTCAGAGCGTGTTTCGTCGACCGGCTGCATGGAAGAGCGTAACGACGGGAGCCGGTCAGTTGAGCGGATTCCACCGGTTGCAAGCCAGCCATGGGCATGTTGACGGGCCGCTATAGAGGATTTTCAGAAAGATCGTGGTCTTCGGATCGGCAGGTACCCTGGCTGCTCCGGCCTGCAGCGTTTCTGAAGATGCTATAACCCATTTTTACGGATTCGGAGAGACCGTTCCGCGGTTCTAAGAGGCGGGGCGGGGAGGATTCATGCGGCGGTTTTTGACGCTTGTTTGCTTGTTGTGCCTGGCCATTCCCGCGGGGATTTCTATATCCGGTTGCACACGCAACCCGGATGCGAACTACTGCAACGGCCTGGGCTACGGGTTGCTGATTACAAATGTGCAGTCCATCACGTTGACACCCCAGACCGGCGGCATCTCTCTTGCTTTCGGCCAGACGCAACAGTCATCCGCGCCTTCGGCCAAGACCTGCCACGGCGCCACGGCGAGCGTCCCCTCGTTTACTTATGGCACCACAAACAACCAATTAGTGGACATTTCGCCGACCGGGAACATCTGCGCGGGCACCTGGAACCGGAACACCGGCGGTGGTATCAACAACTACACCATCTGCACCCCGCCGGATCCTCTGCCGTCCACAAATGGGCTGCCCTACGGCATTGCGTATTTATCCGCCGCGGCACAGGGAGTTACCTCCAACCCAGTGGAGGTGTTCGTACATGCCCAGGTCACATCTGTCACTCTTGTGGGCCCGCAGGGGTGCGTCTCGCAGGCCGCAGCCCCCGTTCAGCTTGACGCGCAGGCGTGCTTCGCCGGCTCCAACAACACGCAGCAGTTGCTTTGCGCGCCGCCGTCGGTTTCCAATTTTGCCTGCCCCCTGCCGTCCGGCGTCGCTTCCGTCCCAGACTGTTCTTCCGCTATCGGCACGCTCAGCTACCAGGTCGGCACAGCCACCGTCGCCTCCATCAATGGCCTGACCAATCAGATCACCGCGGAACTTCCTGGTACGACGCTCATTACCGCGTCCATCGCCGGATCGGGTTCGTCTGCCGGTTACTTCACCACGTGCCCGCCGCAATCTATCAATGTGACCCTGGCCAATGGCTCAACCTCCGGCACAATCACTCAAGGCGTAACCCAGGACGTAACTACGTCCGTCATCGATACGAATGGCAACCCCATCACGGGTCTTTCGCTGACGTATCAGTCCACGGACCCCATCGACATCACGGCGGCTTCTTCCGGCAGTATCGCTACCAACTACCCCGGCGTTGCATCCATCACTGCGATCTGCCAGCCATCCGCTTGCAATCCTGCGCCCATCAATGAAATCGGACTGTATGGAACCGGACTCCCCATTTCATCGAACCCGGTTACGGTCACGGTGCCCGGTACAGCGAGCGACTACATTTGGTTCGGCGCACCTGGACAGTCGCAGTATTTCTCTTCGGTCGAACTGCTCAGCGGTACGCCTGGATCGAACATCCGTTTGCCCTATGTGCCTAACTCCATGGTCATGGACCGGCTCGGTACCAATCTTTACTTCGGCTCAGTTCATGAGTTGATGTTCTATTCCACATTCTCCAATTCGCTTTCCAAGCAGGACAATACTGTGCCCGGCGTGGTTCTGGCGGCCTCGCCCAACGACAACCAACTTTTGATCAACGATCAAATTCGACAGGTTTTCTATCTCTACAACGTCTCGGGCGGCGTTGCTTCGACATTCGGTGGCATGGGCACTGCGGCCGCGTGGACTCCGGATTCGCAGACGCTGTACATAACCGACAGCGCCTCGACTGGTCCCGGTCATACGGATACCCTCTACGTGTACAACGGTAATACCGGTTGGACAACCACTCCTCTGGCCGCCTCGGGTACGGGCACCACAAATCCCGGCGCTACGAGCCTGGCTGTGACTGTCCCTAGCGTTGGCGCCTATCTCAGCGGTAATCCCACCGTCGCCCACACCTGGTGCCCTGCCGGCACGGTCGGCAACTACGCAAGTATGGAATTCTATCCGCAGGGCGATTCGGTCAACACGCCGACTGACGTTTTGGCATCCACGACGGACGGCCAGCACATATTCGGAGCTGCTGTCTTTGGCGGCGGAGCGACCCTCTCCGACATAGCCATCACCATCCCGGCCAATTCGAATGTTCCCGCCGGAAAGTCACCTTCGCCGGCGCCGTGTCCCGAATCGGCAAATGGCGTGCTCTCGCCGCTCACCATCACGCATACCGTCAACACGCTGCCGCTCTCCAAGGTGAACGCAACCGCCGTGAATCAGGTCGTCCCCGCTCCGGCATCCGATCTGGCTTTCGTCACTTATACCGGCTCGACCCCTGGTGCATTGCTGCCCTATTACGTGCCCGGTTCCAACAGCACGGCCGGCGCAGTTAATTACGTCACCCTGAATGGGGCTTCTGTGATTACGGCTCCGCTGGCCGGTGCATTCAGCCCGGACGGGACATACTTCTTCGTCTCCACTTCGGGCGACAACCTGGTTCACTTCATCAGCATCCCCAACAAAATCACGAGTTCAACGCCGCCCACCGATTCGCAGCAGATCGCCCCCAGCCTCCCCGCGTGCACGCCAGGGTCCGATCCGGATTGCATCCTGACCAAAGGCACTGCGCCGGCTTCGGGGATCGTGCCCGCCACAGTGGTGGTCGTCAAGCCCCGCTCCACAACCTAGTCACGATTTTTGGGACACCCGGTTGTTCCATCCCCTCCGCCTCATCGCGCGGAGAGGATGGGCAGGCCAATTGCATGAAGAAGCTTGCTCACAGAACCGTTCCCGCTACGCGAAAACAGGCTCTGGTGCAAGCACAGCCAATCCCGGAAGATGCTCCAATCTTTCCTGGGAGTCTGCAGATCAATTCGCGGAAACGTGCACAATCGATTCATGCCCTTCAAATACACTACAAATCCCTCAATTCCTTCAGTGCCTTCAACTCGCCCGGGACGAGCCGGTCTGTACCCCAAAAATACGTGCTACCCACCCCCACCCCCCCCGTTTCTATGAAAACAATAAGGTTACGCGATCATCAGAGAAATACCCATTGAAAACAAACAACTTAGAATTGAGGCACCGTCGAGAATCAGCCGTTTTGGACGGAAAAGCGGCAGTTTTTGAGCCCAGCCGAAGCCCCGCTACCAGTAAACGTCCTGTCGTCGGCCGGTCATGCAATTGCCCTGCACGATTAACCCGGATCTCGCACGATAGAATCGAACCATGATCAAGGGGATCTCTTTTCTACGTCCCGCAGGCAGCGAAGCGGTCTATGACCGTCTGGCGCGCTTCTTCTCCGCGCTTGGCTTCGCCCCCGGCGCCGGATGGAATGAAGAGAAGAGTCGCGGCGCATCCTTTCTGGCTCCTCTTGGTAATCTTGAGTTCGTTTGCGGCCAATTCCCATCCACCGCCGATATCCTGGTAGAAGTAACCGGACTCGATGCCGTGCACCAAGCCGCAACCGCCTGGTGCCGGACGGAAGGGGTTGATCCCTCCCAGCGCATCTCGCCCATCACGGAGACTCACTGGAAATCCAGCATCTTCACGGTGGAACCCGAGCCGGGATTCACGTTTTCCTTCTGGGCGTGGACTGATCCGCTTCGTGGCAAGCCCACCGCCATCGAAGGCGATCTCAGCGCCGCCGGAATGCGCTTTGCTATCGTTGTTGCCCGCTGGAATGCCGTCATTACCGAGCGCCTGCTTGAGGGAGCCTTGGATGCTCTGCTGCGCAGCGGTGCGGCGCGATCGGATCTCCAAATTGTCCGTGTGCCGGGGGCATGGGAAATCCCGCAGGCCGCTCGGACTGTCGCGAATTTGGGCGCCAGCCGGGGCGATCTCGACGCGATTGTGACCCTCGGCTGCCTTCTGCGCGGCGAAACCGCTCACTACGAAGCCATCTACAACGAGGTCGCCCGCGGCATTGGGCAGTCGCAGCAGGAAACAGGCATTCCTCACAGCTTCGGCGTGCTTACCTGCGAAACCCTGGATCAGGCTCTCAACCGCGCCGGCGTCAAAGCGGGAAATAAGGGGTTCGAGGCTGCCGTAGCCGCCATTGAGATGGTTAGTCTGCGCCACAAACTGCTTCAGAACGGTGCGGGCGAAGGCGGCCCGGCTTGACCGGCGGAACGCGCCGCAAGTCGCGCGAATTGGCTATGCAAATGCTCTTTCAGGCCGACATCGGCAAGCAGACACCCGACCAGGTCCGGGCTACATTCTGGAGAGCCGTGGATGAGGTCGAACTCGAAGTCCGCGGCTTCGCGGAAGACCTTTTCCGCGCGGCCATTGCACATCAGGAACAGATAGACGAGTTGCTGATTGCCAATTCAAAACACTGGCGCCTCGAGCGCATGCCCGCGGTCGATCGCAACTTGCTTCGTATGGCTGTGGGCGAGATGCTTGCCTTCAAGGGAACGCCCTTTCCAATTGTCATCAACGAAGCTCTCGAAATCGGGCGCCGCTATTCCGCTCCGGAGTCCATTAACTTCCTGAATGGCATGTTGGACGCCATCGCTCGCAGCCTGATTCCCAAGTGACGACGGGAACCTCCCCCCGCTAAACCGCCAGCTTTCTTCCGGCGTCCATTGCCCGCTGCTTATCCTCCGGCAACAGCCTGCATCGTGCCTGCCATGCATACCTGCCCATCCAGAGAGTGCTCATCGGCGTCGCGCCTATCAAATTTGCTGTGATCCGCAAGGAGCGGGGCACATCGGTAAATAGAGGCAGCATAAAGCCCGGCATTCCCGACGAGGCTACCAGCACTGCCTTGCGGCTAGGCGGCTTCCGCAGCTTCGGCAGCGGTTGTCCCCAAGGCCAATAGTAGAAGCCCGTCAGGCGCTCCATGAACTTGCGGAAGATGGCTGTTACGCTCCCGTAATTCACTGCGCTGCCCAGTACCACCGCATCCGCATCCTCAATCTGCTGAAGCAGTGGCTCCAGCCCGTCCAACTGTCCGCACCTGCCGCGCTCCGGGCCCGGCTTCTGCGTGCATTTCCTGCAGTTGTTGCAAAAGTTTAGATTCTGGTCGACCAGGTGAATGATCTCCGTTTTGGCGCCGGCTTCCCGGGCACCTTCCAATACCGCTTCAACCGCAGCAACGGCAATGCCGCTTCTGCGATAGCTGCCCACAATCCCGATCACCGTTTTCATTTGGACCCAGCCCTTCGGAGCTGAGTCTACGTTTGTGGAACCAGGTCGGATGTGATGCGTCGCACGTCGAGGCCAGTTTCCCAGGCAGATCTCCATCCTCAGGCTCTAGACTATTGCCCCGCCAGAACAGTTGTGCTCCCTCCCAATCGCGTTGCAAAGGTGGGCCGGGTCAGGCCTTCTTGAATCGAGGTAGGTAGCGATCGATCTGGATACCGGTGCCTGTAGAACTCAAGCGCGGCGAAAAACTCGGGTCCCGTCGGACTGCTCTCCTGTGTCTCCGGCGTGTAGGCTTTCACGATCGATGGGTCCGCCACCGCTTCGCCCAGAAATTCAATTGCGTCCGCAATTGTCTTTCCTGATGGCGACTTGTAGCTCGAAAGCGGAATGTGCTGTCTTTCCGCGAACTCCGCAATCGGAATCAGCGGTTCCACAGCAAACGACTGGTAGTGAATTGCCAGCTCGTGTCTCGCCATCTCCAGCGGAAGCGCGCCCCGCTTGTCAATCTCGTTTATCCCGTCGAAGTACGCCTGCACGCCGAACCCGAACAGTCCTTCATCTTCGGAAATCACGCCCGTCGCGATGGCCGCCAGTCCCTTCCAGTAGTGATGATTGTTCCGTTCCTGCGCGATTTTTGGAGTAGCCAGCAGGTGATGCGCCACCTTGTTCATCCATGCCACATCGCGCGCGGTCACGGAGCTGTCGAGAGCTCCGTCGTTCAGCAAGACCGACTCGGAAATCGCAATTGCACTCAGTGTCCATTCCACCTGGTACCACGACTGCGAGCTTTCCTGCGCGTCGTAGTCCAGCAGCGCGTTGGCCTGCGCCCACTGGTCGATCTGCGCCTGTGCGCAAGCCGCCTCGCCGTGGTCGCCCGTGGCCAGAAACTGGTTCATCCCAGACGTAACCCGCTTCTCAAACTGACTGTAGACCCTCGTAGCCTCGCGCTCGGCCGGATTAGTCGGCCCGTGAGATCCATTCAGATAATGATGTGGAATATTCATTGAGCCTGTCGGCGCGTCGACAGGCGCAAGCTTTCCGCATTTCTCCAAATGCGCAAGCGCGTCCAATACCCGCGTGCTCTTAGTGTGCTGCAACTCCTCGCGCCGAGCAGAAACGTCAATCAGTGAGGCACGTGGGTCGATCGTCATCTTCTTCGCCCCTTCGGAAACGCCCGCCCGCCCCGCCAGTACAACCAAAACGCAGAGAATCTCGATTGCCCTTCGCATCAAAAACACCTTTGCTCTCATTTGACTTCTCAATGAATGTGCTAGCCGGTCAGGTTGATTCAATGGTGCATTCTACCCGTCGAAGCAATTCACAGGGAATCATCGAAACAACCAACCCTGAGATTCACTCCTGAAACTCCCCAATAGCTTGTCAGCCCCCTGTTATCCTTGACTAGTGAGCCAAAGCTCCAATCTCCGCGGCACTCTCTTGATCGCCCTTCTGCTGCCCGTTGCGTTGGTCGCCTGCCACAAGGAAGAGCAGGCCGTAGCAAACGTTGCTCAGGGTGCCGTCAACGCCGAGCACAAGGCTCAGGCTGCTGCTACGGAAATCGATAGCCAGCGCGCCGCACTTGCCGCCATTCCATTGCCCACCAAGAGCCTTTACGTCGACGTCCATGAGCCCGGCGCATGGCTCAATCCTTTCCTTTCGGTCGATGCGGAGACGTTCACCCTCCGCATCACTCTGGCAGACGCGAACCCCAGCACCCTTGGTCAGGGAACGCTTCTCCGTCCTGAAGCAGCCCGGCGTCAGGAACTCCAATTGCGTCCAGGCGAACTGCCCGGCGCCCTCATCGCTTTGCCTTCCGGCGCATGGCGCTACGGCCGCGTTATTGCCGTAGCCGAGTCACCTCTCGCCAACCGCAAAGACCGCCCCAAGGTGCGCCGCAATGTCGAAGCCGTCATCCAGCGCTTGAACGATCTCGGCTTGGTCGTAGAAGAGTGGCCTGCCCGCTGATCCGGGCTCTCTTTGCACTGTTCCGCCAATCCCCTCACATCGCGAATCTCGTATTGTGGGACACCTAAGCAGCTTGTGATTTAGCTCACGACGCGCCATCACTTAATTCCGCTACGATTCCCCCGTGAATGCAGAAACCGTTACCGCTCTGATGAACCAGCCGCCTCTCGACCATGAGGGCTTTGCCGCACACCGCGAGCTCGAATCGCTTCTCAAGGCCACGCTTCGTGGCGACGTCCGCTTCGACCTAGGCTCCCGCGCACTTTATGCAGCCGATTCTTCGAATTACCGTCAGCTTCCCGTCGGTGTCGTCATGCCCCGCGATGCAGCCGACGTCGAGGCTGCGCTGGCCGCGTGCCGCAAAACCGGAGCCGCCGTCCTGCCTCGCGGCGCGGGTACCAGCCTTGCCGGCCAATGCGCAAACGTCGCCGTCGTTTTCGATTACGCCCGCTACATGAATGGCCTCATCTCTATTGACCCAGCCGCGAAACTTGCGGTCGTACAGCCCGGCATCGTTCTCGACCGGCTCCGCGAGGCCGCCGAGCAGCATCACCTGACCTATGCCCCCGATCCCGCAACGCACTCCCGCTGCACGCTAGGCGGCATGATTGGCAACAACAGTTGCGGCGTCCACGGGCTCCTCGGCGGCAAGGTCGTCGACAACGTCGAAACAATGGACATCGTTCTTTACGACGGCACCCGCATGACCGTCGGCCGCACGAGTCCCGAGCAAATCGGGTCCATCATCGGTGGCGGCGGCCGCAAAGGCCAACTTTACTCCGGCCTCGTCAGCCTGCGGGACCGGTACGCCGCGCTTATCAAGGAAAAATTTCCCCGTATTCCCCGACGGGTTTCCGGCTACAACCTCGATGAACTGCTACCTGAAAACGGATTCAATATCGCCCGCGCATTGGTCGGCTCTGAAGGTACCTGTGCCACAGTAACCAGCGCCACGCTGAACCTTACCTCCAGTCCTCCCTTTCGCGTTCTCACGGTCCTGGCCTTCGACGACGCTTTTCTAGCTGCCGACGTGGTACCGCGCGTTCTCGAATTCGGCCCCATCGGCCTTGAAGGATTCGACGGCCTTCTCGTTGACTTCATGCTCAAGAAGAACCTCGCAGTGAACGACGTCAAGCTCCTGCCGCCTGGCGGTGGATTTCTCCTTGTCGAAATGGGGGCATGGGACCCGGCCGAAGCTCAATCGAAGGCTGAAGCCCTGGCCGCTGCCGCGCAAGCTTGGACGGAGAAGCCGATTGCCCGCATTTACAATCACGAAGACGCTGAGAAAATCTGGCGCGTCCGCGATTCATCCCTGGGCGCCACCGTTTTCGTCCCCGGCGAGCCTGAACGCTGGGAAGGCTGGGACGACGCTGGCGTTCCTCCCGTTCATCTGGGAACTTATCTGCGCAAGCTTACCGCGCTGATGGCCAAGTACGGTTACCGCAGTCCACTCTACGGCCATTACGGCCAAGGCTGCGTTCATTTGCGCATAAATTTCGACTTCCGCTCGATCCAGGGCCTTCAGCACTTTCGGGAATTCATCGACCGCGCCGCCGATCTTGTTGTCTCGCTCGGCGGTTCGCTCTCAGGCGAGCACGGCGATGGACAGGCCCGCGCTGTTCTGCTTCCCAAAATGTTTGGCCCTGAGCTCATTCAGGCTTTTCGCGAATTCAAAGCGATCTGGGATCCTGACAACCGCATGAACCCTGGCAAACTCTCGGATGCCGTGCGTCTCTACGATCCGGTCGAAAACATCCGCCACGGCGTACCCACCGGGGGCCAGGAATCCGCTCACGCCCAGTCGAATCTCGAAACTCACTTCATCTTCAAAGCTGATCAGGGATCTTTCGAGCGCGCTACCGAGCGCTGCGTTGGCGTCGGCGCCTGCCTCAAGAAAGATGGCGGTGTTATGTGTCCCAGCTACCGCGCGACGGGTGAGGAGCAGCACTCGACCCGCGGCCGTGCCCGCCTTCTTTGGGAAATGCTGGCAGGCGCACTCCAAAAGGAGGGCTTCCAGAGCGAAGCCGTCCATGAGGCTCTCGACCTCTGCCTTAGTTGCAAGGCCTGCAAAACCGAGTGTCCTGTCGCCGTGGACATGACGCAGTACAAATCAGAGTTCCTCGCCCAAAAATACAAGGGCCGTCTTCACCCGCTGCATCACTACATTTTCGGCTTTGCGGACTTGTCCGCGCGTCTCGGCTCCATCACTCCGGCCATCACTAATGCGCTTCTCACCGGACCCATCACCAGCCCCCTCATCAAACACATCGTCGGCGTTGCCCAGGAGCGCCGTCTCCCTCGCCTCGCTTCCAAACCTTATCGCCAGTCACGGCCCAAATCCGACGAAACCGCGAACGTCCCGCGCGTTTCAGCAACCGCAGAATCAAAGTCTGTCCCACCGCAGGCGGTGGTCTTATGGGCTGATACCTGGAACAACTACTACCATCCTCAAACACTTTTCGCGGCTGAATCTGTCCTCACACAGGCCGGCTTCCGCGTGCAAACCACTAAAGATCATATCTGCTGCGGGCGCGCCCTTTACGACTTCGGCCTGCTCGGAAACGCTAAGGCCTATCTTGCCAAGGTCCTTGAGCGCGTTGCCCCGGAAATCGAGGCCGGCCTCCCGTTCGTCTTCCTCGAGCCAAGCTGCGCCAGCGTCTTCAAGAACGAGGCTCTTGACTTCTTTGCCGAAGGGCGGCTTGCGGAGCTTGCAAAGAAAATGAGCGCACAAGTGTGGCTGCTCGCCGACTGGCTAGCCGCAAAAGCTCCAGAGTGGGTAACGGGGCGCCTCCAAGGCGCGCAAATTCTTTTACATGGACACTGCCATCACAAAGCGGTGTTTGGCGGCCCAACCAACGAGATCGCATTGCTGCGCAAAGCCGGTGCAGCAGTTGAACTTATCAACACCACTTGCTGCGGGATGGCGGGCCCGTTTGGGTTCGAAGCAGACAAAATCGAAGTCTCAAAAGCCATTGCAAACCTCGGCCTGTTGCCTGCGGTTAACGGGGCCGCGCCGACAACTCTGATTGTTGCTGATGGATTTAGCTGCCGCGAGCAGATCAGCCAGCTCAGCCAACGCGAGGGCCTCCATTTCGCCGAAATTCTGAGTCATACCTCCGATTCCGGCGGGTAACGCTCCCCGCCGGCTACCACGGATAACGTCAATTTGTGGCGCTAACGTGTTCTCCGATAACACTTAAGCGCGATTTCATCTTGGTGCGCAAAGGTCTAACTTTGAATCGAGGCGGAAAGATACCTGTCCGGTCCTCGAACAGGCCGTTCCTTGTCTGCCAAGGATGCCGCAACTCCTTTCGCTGCTGGTTTTTGGGCCGTGAGCCGGAAAACAACCCCTACGGAGAGGTCAGAAATGAACACCACCCTTTTGAAGTTGTACGTAAAGATTCAGGACCTGAAGCGCCGCGAGGAAGGCCAGGACCTGGTTGAGTACGCCTTAGTTGCTTCGTTGATTGCACTTAGCGCCACCATCGGAATGAAGGATTTGGCCGGCGGCATCAAGAATGCCTTTAATAGCGTGAGCACGGTGCTTGCCACGGACATATAAATTCGGGGCTGGCGAGTCCCAGGATGTTGGCCTGGAGGGTGAGTTGAGCGCCTGAAAGTTGGCCTGAATGGTTAATGTAAATCGATAAAGGCCTGCTTATATACAAACGAAAAGTCGAATTACTCACCCGCCAGGCCAACTTGACTGATGTTTGGTGGGGGGGGAATTGAACCAAATCTATGGCAAGCTCACCATAGAAATACCCAAATGCGATGGCAAGCTCACCAACGAAATACCCAGAAGGAAGCCTGTGAAAATGTGAAACTGTGCGCTTTCGCGGGGGTGGGGCATCTTGCGGAGGGATAGAATTGCTCAGCGAGATTTTCTCCGGATTCTCTTGCGCAAGGCGCTACGATGTGGTCGACTGACTGCGGCGGTGTTGCAACTCCTTTTGTGTAACAGCATCCAAGCTGACTGGGGTTGTTGAGGAGCGGAACAGGTGCCGGAGATCAGCGCCAATTGACGCCGTCTGGTTGCGCTGCCGGTTGGCAATTTTCGGCGCTGTGTGTAATGTGTAATTTGATACGCTCAGGCAATCCTCCGGACTGACATACTGAACTAAGGAGAAATAAATCATGGCAGAAGACAATAGGACCTACGGCTTGGCATGGTTCCTGGCTGGTTTGGGTGTGGGCGCTGTGGTGGGCATTCTGTATGCCCCAAAGAGCGGCCGTGAAACCCGTGAAGATATCGCATCCGGCGCCCGCGAGGGGACCGAATACCTGCGTGCCCGCACGCAACAGGCTGCCCAGGAAGTAAGCGCCCTGGTGGACAAGAGCAAGGAGCAGGTTACCGCTCTGGTGGATAAGAGCAAGGAGCAAGTGTCTGAATACGTGGAGCGGGGCCGCGAGGCCGTGGATCGCGGGCGGGCACAGTGGGAAGAGTTTGTGGAGCGCGGCAAGCACCTGGTCGCCGATCAAACCAACCGCGTGACCGCCGCTGTTGACGCAGGCCGCCAAGTTTATAAGACCACGACGGCTCCTTCCGATCCCGCACAGTACTAAGCTGCCGCTTTCCCAGGACTCGCGAGCCGGCGGGACCTGGTGCTTATTTCGCGCCAGGTCCTATCAGGCCAGTTCTTGTCGGGCCATGTCTTGCAAGGCGCGGAGCAAAGCAAGGCTGGGCGGCGAGCCACGGAGAGGACGAGGCAAATGGATTGGGACTGGATGGGGCGCGCAAGGAAGTTGTTGCAGGGGTCGCAATCCTGCTCTGAGAGATCGATCTGATGCCAGTTTTCGATAGTCAAACCATCCAGCTCATCATCATTGCCGTGGCCGCTCTTTCGGTGGTTATTCAGGCAATTGTTCTGATTGCCATTCTCATGAGCGTGAGAAAGGCCGCTCACTCGATCCAGGAGGAGATTAAGGAACTGCGTGCCTCGGTGATGCCAGTCATCTTCAGCACGAGCGAGTTCATCACCCGCGTGGCTCCGAAGATTGAGACGACGACCCACGACGTAGCGGAGATTGTGCAGGGATCGAAGGTGCGGATTGCCGCGTTGGAGTCCACGGTGAATGAGATCCTTACAAGGCTGCACTACCAGACCGCACGAATTGATGGGATGGTGACGGACGCACTGGATACGGTGGACCGGGTCGGCGGCTACGTCACGGAAACTGTTGCAAAGCCGGTGCGGCAAATTTCGGGCCTGGTGGCGGCTGCGAAGGCAATTGTTGACGCGTTGAACACCCCAACCCCGCCGGCGCCTCAGGGCTGAGACGTCAAATTCGCCTCAATCCGCCGGCTGTTTCGCGCCGGTTTGTCGTACAGTGATATCCATGCGAATGCTGAGTATGAAGACTCGGATTCTCGGCTGCGTCGTGTTCGCTGTGGCTTCGTGGGCCGGGGCGCAGACTACGCCCAAAGCCACCCTTATTGCACTTTCCAAACAGGACCACACGCTGGCTATCGTCGACCCTGGCGATTTGCACGTGGTGGCGCGCATTCCCGTGGGGGACGATCCGCATGAGGTGATTGCGTCGGCGGATGGAAGAACGGCCTACGTGTCGAATTATGGATTCGGGGCATTTCATACGTTGGCGGTGATCGACCTGATTGGCCAAAAGCAAATGCCCTTTGTGGATCTGGGTGCGTTGCGCGGACCGCACGGGCTGGATTTCAAGCTGGGCAAAGTGTGGTTTACGGCGGAGGCTGCTAAAGCCATCGGCAGTTACGATCCCGTTGCCGGCAAGATTGATTGGATCATGGGTACCGGGCAAAACCGGACGCATATGCTTTATGTATTTCCCGATGGCAAGCGGATTTTGACCACCAACGTGAACTCCGCAACGGTGACGATTCTGGAGAAGACGGAAGGACGCGCTGGCGGGTTTCCGCCGGGGATGGGGCCAGGCGGTCCGCCGCCGGGAATGCCGCCGGGTACCGGACCTGGTGCTGGCGGGCCGCCGCCCGGACCGATGCCCACTCCACCGGGCGGGGACTGGCAACTGACTGTCATTCCTGTGGGGCGCGGATCGGAAGGTTTCGATGTTTCTCCGGATGGCAGAGAGGCTTGGATTGCCAATGCTGGGGACGGGACTGTTTCGGTGATCGATATTGCCCAGAAAAAAGTGGTGGAGACTCTTGCGGTGAACGTGGCTGGCGCCAACCGGCTGAAATTCACGCCGGATGGGAGGCTTGTGCTCGTCAGTGCACAATCGGCGCTCGTGGTTCTGGATGCAGCGACGCACAAGGAAGTGAAGAGGCTGGCGAATGTGCATGGTTCTGGTGGGATCCAGATGCAGCCGGATGGAGCGCGGGCTTATGTGGCTTGCGGTCGGGATGGGTACGTGGCGGCGATCGACCTGAAGACCCTGGAGATGGTGGGTAAGGTGGATGTGGCTAGCCCCGATGGGCTGGCTTGGGTGGTTCGGGAGTAGTGAGAGGCGACTATGCGATAGGACCTGTTCCAGATAGGCGACGATACGATCAGATCGAATATGGCTTGCTCCCAAAATGGGAGCATCATATTGTATTAGGTGTGCGAATCATTGCCCGATCGACTCTCAACGGATTCGTGAACAATTGTGTGGAGAGCCGGCTCAGAATTGGCGTAAAGAAGCATCTGGATGCCTGGTATGCCGAAGCCGAAAAGGCGTCCTGGACCGATCCCGCAGAACTGAAAGCGCAGTTTCGTACGGACAGTATTGTTTCTGCCGAAAGAGTGGTCTTTAACATCAAAGGCAATGACTATCGCCTGGTTGTAGCCATCAACTACCACTATCAGATTCTGCTGATCATCTGGCTAGGCACGCACAAAGAGTACGACAAAATCGACGCTTCAACGGTAGCGTATGTGAGGGAGCGATATGCAAATTCGTCCAATTCGAACTGAAGCCGATCACGATTCTGCAGTTGCCCGGATTGCCGAACTCATGGGAGCCAAGTCCGGCACGGCGGAAGGGGAGGAGTTGGATGTTCTTGCGACTCTGGACGACGCATACGAAGCGAAGCATCATGCGATTGATGCTCCAGATCCGATTGCCGCAATTCAGTTCAGGATGGAGCAGCAGGGGTTGACGAGGAAAAACCTCGAGCCTCTGATCGGAAGCCGAGCACGAGTCTCAGAGATAATGACGCGGCGGCGCTCGCTGACGTTGGCAATGATTCGCCGGGTGAGGAATGAACTTGGTATCTCGGCCGATGTGCTCATAAGCAACCCGAAGAAGAAACACAACAAACGTGAACGACCGGGTCGAATCGAACGAGCCTCGGGGAAGAGTAAGAGGCAAGCCGCAACTGGTTGAATTGCGTTCACTATTGACCTTTTTTCCGATGTCCGTTCAAACCGCGAGTTTATTACCGCATGACGACCCCTTACTAACGCGCTACTTCTTGGCGAGGACTGCGCCCCAATTAACGATTATTCGCGTTTGAAATTGCCACTCCGGACTTACGTTTAGATCGAGTTGTGCGGATTCAATCTCTAGCTGCCCATTGCGGAAGGGGATTACCAGGCCCTCTTCTGTGCCTACATTTTGCTGGCCGCCGGAATCCTCGTGAGCAAAGCCTAGGAAAAGCGCGGTTCCGCGCTTGTCGAGGGTGCGGAAGTAATCGACGAAACCCTGATAGTCGGATTTTGGATTCGCTGATGAAGTGCCGATTCCGCCGGTCCAGGTAATGTTTGCGGCGATGAGATTGTTGCCCTTGGAATATTGCGGGCCTGCGGTTGCGCCTGCTCGGCCTGCGGCTACGCCTCGCGTGAAGACTGCACCGCGCGGGGCGAGCGTGAACAGGAAGCTGCCTTTTTGATAGAGCTGCTGGCGGACTACGAAATCGAAACGGTTGCCGAATTGGATGGTTCTGTCGCCGGCTGCCGACTCCGAATCCAGCAGGTTTACGAGGACGCTGAAATCGGTGTTGGTCTTGAAGGGGGCGATGGAGAGGACGGAGGGAATATAACGGCTGGGGCTTATTGATTCGAAGCCTAGCTCGGTCTCAACGCATTTGGGACAGATGGGCGGCGGGCTGAAGATGAAGGTGGTGCCGTAGTCCGAGATTGAGGCGTTTAGGGGTTGTGGGGCGGCCGCCGGCTGCTGCTGGGCGATGCAGGCACCGTTTCCGGCGAGAGCGAGGACGGCGAATACGGCGAGGAATTGACGCGGTCTCATTCCAGATCGTGCTCCCCGCTCTAGTAGATCCATCCACCGCCCACGACCTCGTCGCCATCATAGAAGACTGCGGACTGGCCGGGGGTGACGGCTCGCTGGGGTTCGTCGAACGTGGCGATGACTTCTGTAGATCCTGATGAGGGATCCCAGGTCTCAGAATCGAGACCGGGGGCACACGGAGTTTTTGAGGCGGGCTCGATGGTGGCCCAGGCCGGCTCGTGGCGATGGCGGATCTTTACGCGGACGCGCATGGGCGCGGTGAGCGCGGGAATGCTGATCCAGTTGAGCTGACGGGCGCGCAGGGTGCGAGTGGCCAGTTCGGCGTCGGCGCCTACGGTTACGCGGTGACTTGCGGGGTCTATGTTGAGCACGTAGAGCGGCGAGGGAGAGCTGACGCCCAAGCCCTTGCGCTGGCCTACGGTGAAGTTAACAATGCCCTCGTGGCGGCCGAGAACCTGGCCGCTGGAGGCGACCAGTTCGCCGGCGCTGGCGGGAAACTCCTCGCCCTGCTCTTCAAGATAAGCGGTGATGAACTGCTTGTAGTCGCCGCCGGGGATGAAGCAAATCTCCTGCGAGTCGGGCTTTTCCGCTAGCGCCAAACCGTGGTCGCGCGCCACTTCGCGGGTTTGCGTTTTCGTCAAGTTTCCCAGAGGGAACAGGGTGTGCGCGAGTTGCTCCTGGGTGAGGCCGAAGAGGAAGTAGGTCTGATCCTTGGCAAGGTCGGCGGGGCGCTTGAGAATCCATCGCGCGCGCTGCGGATCGTATTCGTTTACCGCGTAATGGCCGGTGGCGACGCGGGAGGCGCCGATGGAGCGGGCGGTCTGGATGAGCGCGTCGAACTTGAGATGGTTGTTGCAGAGAGAGCAGGGAATGGGCGTGCGGCCGGC
>Ga0181537_10001985_pt1 | contig 18383 bp, 30 predicted proteins | sample PEATcosm2014_Bin_39_FD_119765 | JGI IMG/M metagenome (GOLD analysis project Ga0181537, IMG submission 119765) | Peatland microbial communities from MTU Mesocosm Facility, Houghton, MI, USA - PEATcosm2014_Bin23_10_metaG | ecosystem: Environmental > Terrestrial > Soil > Wetlands > Peat | place... | reverse complement strand
GCAGGCGGAGGCCCGACGAGACCATCGGTCTGCGGATAGCCTCCCCAGCCGTATCCCTGCCACGCCGGGTAACACAACTCACACATGCGGCAGCCCTCCTGTCGAGCGTGACCCCATTCTCTCGCTCGATGTGCGTGCGCGCCTAGTTGAATCGCGTGACGACACGTCGATACGTTGTCGTTCGCGCGTCAAACTCCGGTACGATTCGGATCGCATGTGCACGAAGAGTCCGCTTGAAACCATCGACCCGTCTCTGCTCGCGTCGCTCCCGTGGACGGAGCCGGAGGTGCCACACCTGCCGCTTCGATACCGACAGCCGCGATACAGGATGGCCCCGCCGACCTTCACGCTCCCGGAAGCAACCGAGGAGGAGGTTGCCCTCCTCCTCCATGCGCTCGACCGCGATCAGTGAGCGGCTGCGGCAGCGTCGCCCAAGCGAGCGGCCGCCGTCGCGCGGATGTTCTTCAGGACCGTGATGACCGACTGCGGCATGCACGTCCCAGCGCCCGGCACCGGCGGCGTTCCGACACCGCACAGCATCGGGGTGGTGGCCGCCACGGCAACCGTGCCGCCGTCCGTCGCCGCGACCGGGGTGCCCGCGTCCGGCGCCTGGACGTAGTAGGCGAGGATGGAGTCGATCTCGCTGACGAGCTGCGCACTGAGCACGCCCCCGCAGGCCTGAATGATCGAGTCGACGTTCGTGACGCCGCCGACCACCTGGAGGATCGCGCATGCGCCGAGAGCTGCCGCGCTCTGTCCAGCCGCCGCGCCACCGCTGCTGTTCCAGTAGGAACAGCCCTCGGTCACCATCACCGGCTGCTCCTTCGTCGAGCCCGTCGAATGCGTCACGACGGGGATGAGGCAGAGGCCGAGGATGCCGGCGAGAGCCAGCCCCTGAACGAGTCGCATCCGTGTGAAGCCGCGAGCGGTCGCCATCGACGCCGCCATCGCCACACGCTGCGAACGAATTGCACGCACGTTCTCGGGAACGACCACGTGCGCATGAACCGCCAGTCCGGGAGCTGCTCCAGTCATGAGGGACACGATACCAGCAATCACCGCATAGAAGATAGTCGGTCCGTTCAGAACCAGAGGCGATTGGGATCCGAGGTAGGACACGATTCCGCCAAGCAGCGTCATCGCAATCGTCAGGGTCGGAAGCCACGACTTCGGCGTCGTCCACTTCCCGAGGAGCGTTCCGGTCTGCACCATTTGGGTGACGATGCCGAGAACGAGGCTGAGCACCGTCGTCACGACCGTCGCCGTCGAAAGCGTCGGCGGAGGCGCAGGCGGCAAGGGCATAGAGCCCTGCGCGAGCGCGATCGACGGAACGATGAGTACGACAAGCAGCAGGACAAAGCTCGCCCACAGAACAGAACGACGCATCGACCTTTACCTCCAGGTAGCGATCCTCAGGTCGAGGGTATCACCAGCTCATGCAGGAGGCCGTCGCGCAGAACGCCATCGAAATCGCGCCAGGGTCGTGGGCGCTGTCGCCGCGCGAAGATACCGGCAACCGACACCTTGGGCGCTGTCCCCCATCGCCGCCAGCGGCGATCGTTGTCTCGGGACACCGGCCCGTCGATGAGCCAGTCGCCCGCTGGCGTACGAATCGTTAGGCTCTTGCCGTCCTCGCCGCGCCACCGCGTAACGCCATGAAACCAGTGCGCGTCCCACATGGCACCGATGGGCGCCGCATCCGCATCCATGGCGCGCCCCGTAGGCTCGCGGAGCGTGAAGACAGCGCCCGTCTCCGGACGGACCCACTCGCGCTCGTAGAAGAGCACGCGGGCGTCCTCCGCCTTGAACTCGTAGCTGCACCGTTCGCACTGCTTTGGCCACCGCGGATCGTCCTTCGGCCACTGGCCCTCGACGGACACCGCTTCCGCATCCGTCGCTTCCACGCGATCGAGAAGAACGGCCGCGTCGTGCCATCCGCGCTCGCAGCCCGAGCCTCGCGCGTACGTGGCGAGCACGTGCCGGAAGAGAAAACGGCGGCACCACGGGCTACGCTCGATGAGGAAGCACTCGACCGGTTCCATCGTCACGGACCGTCGGACACAACGTAGTACCTCGGCGGACGAACGAGCAGCACGTTGAAACCGCCGCGTTGACGCAGGAAGGTGGATGGCTCGACCCATTCCTCGTCGGGCGTCGTGCGCGACGAGCACGACACCAGGATCTGCGGCGACCCAACGCACCGATCACCGAAGCCTTCTCCGAGCGCCTTCCAGTACGTACGCGCGCCGCAGAGGAGCACCCAGTGGTCCGCATGACCGCCGAGGGGGCCGTCCTTGGCCCACCGCACCTCCGCGATGGCGTAGCACCCTGCTTCGAGGCCGAGCCTGACGTAGTTGTGCCACGGCCCGCTCTGCATCCATCCAACGTTGCCCCACTCGCCGAACCAGTCGTCCACCGTCCAGCTCGGCGAAGAGGTGTAGCAGCGCTCGAAGAGGCCCATGCGGCTGCCGTCGTGGAGCGCGTCGATCATGTCCGATCGCGCGAATGGCCTCGGTCCGTTTCGCTGCAACTTCGCGTACACATCGGCAAGAGGCAGATCGGTCAGACCTCCGAGCACGCACGCGCCGCAGTCGCCCGACGCATTGAGCAGCGGCGTTGGTTGCTGAACGACCCGGCGCGGCAGGAGAATCAGATCGGAGACGTCACCGTCCTTCATGGCACACTTGCACGAGGAGCCAGAACCGCGCGCACCCTCGACATGGGTCCGGCCTGCGTGCCGCGCCAGGGGCCTTCGCTGGCCGGCTTCTCGTGCTCGTAGACCCATTCTTCGTCGTCGGCCATTTGCGCCGCGAACGTTCGGAGGAAAGCGTTGTAGCTCTCCAGCGACTGCCCCCAGCACTCGGGGTGGTAGTAGACGTAGGCGCCCGCTCCCGACCCGAAGTACTTCTTGCCGGTCGGATCGCCTGGAAAGTTCTCCGGCGGACTCTGAGGACCGACCATGTTTCCGTGCGCGAGGTCTCCGCTGTCGACGAGGAAGCTGCCACCTCCTTGGACAGCAAGCCGCACCTTGCGGATCTGACCCTTTGGTTGGATGGGGATGCGTTGACAAACCGCCGGTTTCCCCTCCTCCCCGCAGACGATGCAGCGCGGTTGTTCGGGGTTCGTGGCCTTCTGCGTCTCGATGATGTTGGTCATCTTGGCGTCCCTCAGTGAGTTTGGTCCTGTTCTTCGTACCGATGGAGCGGGATCGTCCGGCCCACCGACCACTCGTTCCTGTCGAAGAGCCGCGTAGCCTCGACGATGTTCATGACGTTGCGCATCGAGACCCCGAAGCGCTCGGCCAGCTCGGAGAGAAACGCAAGACTTGGCGTTGGGCTCAAGTGTTGCGGCGCCGACAGCGGCCCGGAAAGGATCTCCGCCTCGTCGAATTCGACCTCGTACTCACCCGCCTCGACGCCGGCAAACAGCCAGTGACGCTCGCCCTCGTGGTAGCTTTCGAGCCGCGCAACGACCACGTCGCCGTCGCTGCACTGGATCCAATAGAAGCCCGGCGGGTAGCTCGCACAGAAGGCCGCCAGCCGTGCTTGACGGGTGCGGTATTTCTCTTCGGCCGTCGCTTGGGTCTCAAGGCGCTCCCGGTCGCGCTTTTCCACGATCCGCGCGGCCTCCATGCGAGCCGCCTCGCATGTCGGGAACGCGTCGGCGTCGACGAGGATCACGTAGGGACCAACGGGACCGCCCGGACTCCGAACCCGACGGGAGGCGCTGCACGCCTTGCAGACGTAGTGCAGCTCGTCGTTGTGGTGGGCCGGCTCGCCGAAGGTGTGCTCGGTCATACACGCGGTTATACACGGCGCCGCGACGGCCAACAACCAAGGCGCGCCCGCCCACACACCTCACGCTACAATCCATCGAGTGTCCCGGCCGTTCCACCATCCACACGCTGAAGGCGATGCGCCATGAGGGGCTTCATCGCGATGGGTGGCGGCGTGGGCCTCGGCCGGCTCACAGTCACGCACGGTCTTGGTTCCCCGGGGCAGAGCCCTCCACCTCCGCCGCCGCCTCCGCCGGCCAACGCCGACGAACGCGAGGCCGAGTGGGAGTGGAAGAGGAAAGAGCTGCGCGACTGGGACGAGATGCACCAGTACCAGCGCTACCAGTGGTACGCGAGCCACGAGTACGCGAAGTACGCCGACTTCTTCGAGGAGAGCGCCAAGAACGCACGCGCAGAGCAGCGGCGGCTCGAAGCCTCGGACTTTGTACGCCGCTTCTCCGCGGAGCCGACGCCCGACGAATGGCTGCACCCACTACGGCCGCGACGGCAGCAATGGGAAACCGGGGGCACAGCGCCCACCACCGAGCCTGTCGGCGGCCCCGCGGCACCGACCGCTCACGCGCCAATCGATGCCGAGACAGCCGCCGACGTCGTCGCATCGATCGAAGAATCCGCGGACGCGGGGCCGACAGACGCCGACTACGCGATTCTTCCCGTCGGCGACCGCGCGCTCATCGAAGCCCTCGCCGACGGCGCGTTGCAGTACGTCATGGACCCGTCGCGTGGGCTCATGGCCATCCTGGAGACGGACGGCGGCAAGCGCTTCGTCTACGGCCGCATCGGCTCCATCCCGCCACGTCGGGTCAAGGCCGGCGAGACGATCGGCTTGACGCCGCCGGCCGCGAATGACGTCTCCCCGCCGGGACCCATCCCCGAGGACGGCATCGCCGTCCACGCGACCGAGCTTCTTCCAGGGTATGTCGAGAGCGTCCCCTCGCAGCTTGGGCCGCACGGGCCGTCCGCGTTCGTGAGCGACCCCTCGCAGTGGACGAAGATGTACGCGCCTCAGTGGGTCACATCGAGAAGGCCACAAGAGCACCAACCAGCCGCCGCCCATGCGGGCGACTTCGGCGGAGGACCGCCGTTCGAGCCATTCGTGCCCATGCACCTTGCGAGGGCGCCCAAGCCGCCCTCACGCAAGGGCCTCGGTCTCCTCATGCTGCTGGGCCTGGGCGTGATGGCCGTCGTCAAGGGTAGCGGACGACGCCGCCACTAGACCGCGCTGCGCTTGGCCGGCTCGCCCGGCGTGTTGCCGACCGGACCACCTGCGTAATCGCGAAGCTGCTGGACGGTCTGCACCGTGACGCCGTCGTCCGCGTAGATCGTCAGCGTACCGGGAGCACCACCCAGCGCCTCCAGGCGGTTCGTGTTGAACTGCCGCGCGACCTTGGCGTCCGGTCGCAGCTCGCTCACGAAGATCGTGTCGAAGTCGATGCCCGACGTGCCGGTGCCCGTGGATGTGTACTCCGCGATGAGCTTCACCGGCAGCGGAGAGAGAGGCGTGAAGCCGAGCGCGAAGACGTTGAGGATCTGCTGGTAGATCCCGGTGCCGAGATCCGTCATCGGTTGGTTCTTGACGATCCAGCCCGACGTCTTGAACGTGTTCGTCGCCCAGTCCAGGTACGAATTGGTCGTCGGGGACAGACGCACGGCAACCGTCGGCGTCAACCCTGGGACACCGCCGCTGCCGAGGAGGTCGATGACCAGCTCCAACGGGAAGGTCGTGTCGTTGAAGTCCGCTTCCAGTGTGCTCATGGACGCCTGCATCAGGATACCACACCGCATCCGCCTCTTCACGGAAGGCAACGCGCCTTGCATCGACAGGTCGTGCTTGTTATACCGCCCGTATGACGCGCGGCCGACGACCACGGGGAGCGCTCGTCGGCACGAACGCGCCATCGCCGCACGACGTGGGCTGCGTTCCGAAAATCCATTTCCGCCGCACCGAGACGTGCGCAGAGTGCCCGTGGCGGCGCGACGTCGCCGTCGGGCGGTTCCCTCCGGAGCGCTACGTCTCGCTCCGTGAGACATGCACCCAGGGCTTCAACAACCTCTTCGCCTGCCACAAGACCGCCGAGGGCCATGAGACCGTGTGCGTCGGCTACCTATTGGTCGACGGCCTCAACAACTTCCGCGTGCGCCTCGCCGTCATCCGTGGGCAGTATGATCCGAAGACCCTGAAGGCGGCCGGCCCGCTCTACGACTCCTTCCAAGAGATGGCGATGGCCAACGGCGTCGTCTGGGACGACCGCTGGAGCGAAGCGCACGAGTAGCGACGGAGAAACGACCATGACAAACACACCTACGGAGAAGAGGCTCCCCGACCTCCTCGACACGATACGGCATGCGATCAAGGCCGCGCACGAGGCTGGCTTGCGAGTGCACCATGTCGAGATCGGAGCGTTCTTGTGGGAACAGCTTCAACCTTCGCTCGTCACGTGTGAGCTTCGCGATGACGTCGGCTACGGCACGCATCCCGGTGGTCCCAAGGCTCCCGTCATCGACGGTGTCGTGCTCGTGCCAGGCATGCTCGTCTGCATGGACCATTGGGCACTCGTCTTTGGAAGGACGGGCGACGCCGCCACCGACTATGCGCTGACCAACGAGCAGCGCACGCTCTGGCAAGGGACGACACCTTGAGCACCTGCGAGCACAACGATCACGGACACATGATGCTGTGGCTCGTGCTCTTCTTCACGATGCTCGGCTCGTGTCTCGACAGCGAGAAGGTCCAAACGCTGCAAAGAGAGAATAGCGACCTGCGTGACCGAGTGAACAAGCTGGAATGGGAGTGTGTGCGCAAGTGAGCGTGGGGTAGGCAACCGCCCGAGGAAGGACGAGGACGATGGGAAAGTTCAGAGCGCGACCCGTGGTGGTAGAGGCAGTCCAGTACGATGACACGCACGGCGTGGTCACGAGCATCCAGGGGCTCTGCTACTGCGCCGCAGATCGCCGCGGAGGCCCGCACGTTCACACGAATCGAGGGCCCATCCAGGTAGTCCGCGGGGACTGGATCGTCACCCGCGCGGACGGCGACCGCTATCCGTGCAAGCCGAACGTCTTCGAAGCGACCTACGAGCGCGTGATGCGGCCCGGAGAGATCGGCGACGAGGACGGATGACGATGAGCACCCTTCGTGGGCAGGACCCCTATCGCGAGCCCGGGATGAACGGGGTGAACACCTCGCGCCAGGAGCCTAGCCATCGCTCAAGGCTGAAGCCTCGGCACTATTTTTTCTTCGAGTTCACCGCAGTCACCATCCTCGTGTACGCGCTACCGGCTGCATTCCAACATGACCACCCGTGGCGATTCCTCCTCGTCCTCGTCGCCATGACGCTCGACAACGTGATCGGTTACCACCACGGTTGGAACAAGCAGCAGAACGCACTGATCGCGATCACAGAGAGGATCGAGACTCCGGTCGCACCACCGCGCGCCACGTCGGACTACGCACAGGCATGGAACGAAGGGTACGAGGCGGCCATGAAGGACGCCCTCGAAGTGATCAAGGAAGAGACCCGCCGTCGCTGACGCGCAACGGCGCACGACCGACGGTCAGCTCTCGATGAGACGCTGACCACGCTCGGCGCCATGGATCTCCAGCACACGCTCGATCCATGCCTGCGTCTTGGCCTTCGCCCGGATGATCTCCGACGACCTTCGTTCCTTGGCCTTGGCCACCGCGCCCTCGAACGGCAGACCCGGTAGCTCCCCGCGCCGAATCTGCTCCACGAGGCCGCGCGTCCAGTTCATCGTGCCGAGGTACGGCGCGATCGGGACTCGGTCCTCCAGCGCGCGCCGGAACTCCACGGGGCCGAGCATCTCTCCCTGCGGAGCGATGTCGAACACCGTCAAGAACTTCGGGTCCTCGGGCACGTGAAGGCCGGCCACGCTCTGTGCGCCCCAGAACTCGTAGTAGACGATAACGTTCTGCCAGCCGCTCTCGCGCGCGACCCGGTCGAGCGCCTCTCCGAGCTGCGCCTCGAATAGCTGAGGTACAGAGGCGAGCTGCGGGTTGCTGTCGTCGAGAAGTCCCGAGCGCCGCCCGTGCGGTTCCACTCGCTGCGCATGGAGGACCCATCGAGCTTTCCGAACACCGAGGCGTTGGCGATCTCGCGAAACTGCTGGCCCCGCGCGCCCGGAATCGACGGGTAGTCCTTCAAGCCGAGTACCTTCCGCACGAACGTTGACGCATGTCTTACGTGGTGTATAACACACGGACCGAAGCGTCACCAACGAAAGAGAGCCTCCATGAACGCGAAGCGAAGCTTGGTCCTCGTCATGATGTTCACCTCCATGCTGGCGTGCAGCTCCTCCACGTCAGGCGGCGCTGGCACCGGCGGGGGTGACGCAGCGGGAGGTTCGTGCACCGAGAGCGACGGCGCGAACATCGCGTGGTGCACCACCTACGCGTCCAATGCCGCCGCGTGGTGCGCCGCTCTGGCCGGCTGCACGACCCTCGGGGAAGCGTCGTGCAGCAGTGCCGTGACGATGGTGCCGTCATGCCCCACCGCGAGCGTGGTCGGCACGTGTTCCTTCCAGGAGACATCGTCGCCAGGCCAGTCCGGGGTGCCTCTCGACAACAACGTCGTGGAGGTCACCTACTCGCCGCTCAGCTGCGCCACCGCCAAATCCACGTGCGACGAGGACGAAGCCACGTTCACCGGCAACGGTTGCTGACTTCGTCGAAGTGAAGCCGCCCGTTCAGGGCTGCGCCATGCCGTGCTTCACTTCGATGTTCTTGGCGATCTGTTCGAGCGCATCGCGGTCCTTGGGCAAGCCCCAGTACCAAGCGGCACCCGTCAGCTCCTGGAGTGCGCGGGCCAGAGCCAGAGCCTTTCGGGCCAAGTCCTTGCGTTTGACCATGATCGTGGCGGCCTCCGTCGGCGTCACGTAGCGTTCAAGGTACGCACGAAGAGTCACCTCGGTGCCGCGCGAATGGCCGCTGCGACGTGAGGGGCGTGAGGGCTGGCTGCCACGCTTCTTGGATGCCATGCCGCGAATGTCGCACGGCCGAACCCGGCACGACAAGGAATCAGTCGCCCAAGCACACCTGGCGACCGCGCACCTTGCAACGATGTCTAACGTCGCGTATAACGTCCATCGTATGAAGGCCCACGACCCCAAGCACGACAGGAAGAGCAAGCCGCGCAGACCACGCTGCCCCGGCTGCCGCGTGGGCGGCTACACGCAGACGAAGGCCCCCGATGGGCGGCCGCGGTTCCACTGCGGCAACTGCGGTAACACGTGGACGAGCGGCCGTGACGGCACGCCCTACGCTGGACACGCTCAGCCCGGACAGCCGTGAGACCATCATGGCGACGACGTCCTCTTCGCGGAGCGCGGTGCTTGCAGGCTACCTCGCGGCCTACGGCTGCGTCGTCGAGGCCGGCTTCGAGAAGGACATCCAGTGGGCCAAGGGCCTCGCGAGCGTCGAGCCTGACGATCGCTACGTGATGTGCGAAGGCGCGTGGGTCATCGTCAACAGCGGCTTCCGATACAACGTCGCCCGCAAGCTGTGGCCCGAGCTGACGCGGGTCTTCTGGGACTTCGATCCGCACTGCATCGGTCCCGAAGACATGAAGCGCGGACTGAAGGTGCTCCGCCACGAGCGGAAGATCCACGCCATCATCGACCTCGCGGCGCTCATCCACAAGGACGGGGTGGCAAGCATCCTGGAGGATGCCAAGGATCCCCCAAAGCTCACCCGCCTGCCGTACATCGGCCCGATCACATGCTGGCACCTCGCCAAGGTGCTCGGTGTAGACGCCGTGAAACCGGACGTCCACCTTCAGCGCGCGGCCACGGCGGCAGGCTACCCATCGCCACTAGCTCTCTGCGAGGAGATCCGCACGGCGTCGGGCGATCGGCTCACCGTCATCGACTCGGTGCTATGGCGCTACGGACAGCAGCAGCAGGAGCGTCGATGGCTACCCTGGGACCAACTCTTCAAGGAGGCGACGTGACACGCTCTCGTCAGCTCGTCAGCGCCCACGAGGCAACGCGCTCCAGTCGCCAGCACACGCGCCCATGCTCGGACTGCCCGTGGAGCCCCAAGTCCATTCCAGGTTGGCTGGGGCGCCTGACCGCCGAGGAATGGATCGCCGCAGCGCATGGCGAGACGCATGTGGACTGCCACACACTCATCGGCCCGCAGTGCGCGGGCGTGGCAATCTACCGCGCGAACGTCTGCAAGCTGCCCCGCGACCCCGAGCAGCTACGGCTCCCGGCCGACCGCACGCGCGTCTTCCCAAACGCCGCAGCGTTCCGCGACCACCACCGACGACTCCTCGTGCTCCAAGACGACCCCACGCGCACAGGCATCCGATGAACGTTTACCTCCGCCGTTTCTTCGCGAACCCGAACGCCACCAATGCCGACCGCGCCCGCGCGAGCATGTTGGCCAAGCGCACCGACCCGATGGTCTTCATTTCGAAGACTCGGCTTCGGTGGATGGCGCTCATGGCGCAGCAGGCCGCCGAGAAGACCATGAAAGAGAGGTACAAAGAACTGGAGCATAGGATCGAGAAGCTCGAAGTGGAGAACACCCACAACCGCGCCATCGTCGCCGACTTCGCCGAACAGATCGGTACGCTCGGACGGATGTCTCGTGCAACGCTGCGCGGGCCCAACTGGTGGAAGCAGGACCCTCGCATCGAGACGTTCTTGCGCCAGTCGGTGGTCGCGTTGCGCGATCAGGGACTCTCGGACGCGCAGATCCTCAAGGACGTCTTCATCGGCTTGTCCGTGGCCGATCTGCGGCAGCTGGCCGCTATCTCCTGACGAGGAGTGAGGAATGCTCTGGCTCGTCGAAAACCGTGACCGATGGGGCTACAGCCTCCACATCGTTCGTGCAGGCACCAAGGCAGAGGCGCTCCTCGTCGCCTGCGATCGTGACGACGTAGACAACCCGCGAATCGATATCACAGAACTGCCGTCCGAAGGACCAGTCGCCGTCCTATGGACGCAAGACGAGTCTCCGGACGGCGTGGACTTTGACCGCTAAACGATGATGATTCCCTCTCCGCGGGCCCACACTGCACGGCGATCGTTGCAACCATGGCAGGTCGTCGATGTCGAGTTCCCCATAGAGCCGCGCGACTACATCTTGGAGAGCCTCGACATATATCACGATCCGTTTCCCATGAGTCTCCTGGAAGCACGTGTACGAAGGCGCGCCAGCCACCATTGGTTGCCCGAAAAAACTCGCGTCCGCGAGGCGTATCTCGTCGGTGGGCTTCGCGCCCGACACACATGCGATGCCGCGATCGTGCAGGTCTTCCACAAGTCGCGCGTCTTCCTGCTCCAGTCGACGACATGGAAAGTCGGTCCGCTGGAGCCCGGCCTACATCTCGAACAGGGAACGACGATCACGATTCGATTCCGCAACGGACGCCGACCCACCACGTGGACTTTTCTCCTTCGCGGCACCGAGCTGATCGAGCGACAGACGGCCGCCTTCGGCACGTGGATGCCCACTTTCACACCATGAGGACGCCATGAACGAAGCTGTAGACGTCAGCACTTACCATCGGCGCCGCTTCTCCGCGGCTCGGATCGTCGCTGCGGTGGTCGCCGCACTCTGTGCACTCGCCGCGGCCGCGTTCTTCTACGCGCCCACGTACGTGAGGCACACGATCGAGAAGCGCGCTCCCTATGTGACGATTCATGGCCCGGTCGACGTTCACTGGTCCCGGGTCGTGTTGCATGACGTCGAGGTCGAAAAGCCCAACCTGCACGCACAACTTCCACTCGTTACGGTCTTCCGCGAGGACGAGTCCGTGCTCATCGAGGGCGGCCAGGTCGACTACGTCCTCGCGCATCGTGAGGGCCACGCCACAGAGACAAGCGACGGGCACCGGATCGATGCGCACCGGCTCTCCGTCACCGTCCACCAGCCCAAGGAGTACAGCGACACGTTCGACACCGTCGATCTCATCGACGTCGACGTCGACGACCGCCAAGTCTGTTTCAACCAGTTCGGCATACGCCGAGGGCAGGAGCTTCTCGCGGACGGCGAGGGCGGATGCGTCGCTCGTGACAGGTCGTCGGGACACATCGACAAGGTCACGATCTACGCCATGCACGAGGCCGGGTCGTACCTCGCGCTGTTCGAATCCACGCTCCTCGGCCGAGGCACGCCGTTCGCCGAGAACGACGATTACCTGGTCCTTCTGGACCTGCACTTCGAGGAGAAGGGCGCCGCGCGGCGCCTGACCGCAGGCGAAGGTCGTCTCGGCAGCATCGAAGCACACGGGGTCTCCGTCGAGTACGCCTCCGAGCCCGCGCACGTGGACGTCGCGGCCGATGCCGTGACGATGAACGTGCCGCGCGTCTTCGGTACGCCATTCACCGTCAGCCATCTCTCGACGAGCTTCGACCCTGGGCACGTGAAGGAGCATCCGATCGAGGCCTCGGTGAACGGGGTGACGGTCCACGTCGACCCGAACACCTACGGCGTGTCGGGGGAGGAGGACTGCCAGTCGTGGCTTCTCGCGTTGCCAGCCGAGATGCGCGTCGGTGCTTTCGACGGACTGCGTTTCACCGGCCGGCTAGGGTTCGACGTTCAGACCAAGCCCGACGTGAAGGTCGCTCTCCGAAACTCCTGCAAGGCCGTCTGCCCCGTACCGGCAATCGAAGCGCTCAGGCAGCCGTTCGAGAGGACCATCTACGTCTCGCCGGGCGACGAGGAGGTCACCGCGATCGCGGGCCCCGGCACGCCCACCTGGACACCGCTCGCCGAGATCGGGCCCGTGATGCCCATGGCGGTCATCAACATGGAGGACAAGGGCTTCCCGACGCACCACGGGATCATCCCAGCCGCGATCGAAAACTCGCTCCGCGAAGACGTCCAGAAGGGCCGCTTCGTGCGCGGCGGTTCCACGATCACGATGCAGCTCGCCAAGAACGTGTTCCTGCGACGCTCGAAGACCATCGGCCGCAAGCTCCAGGAGGTCTTCCTCACGATGGCCCTGGAGAGCTGCCTCTCGAAGGACCAGATCATGGAGCTTTACCTGAACGTCGTGCAGTTCGGGCGAAACCTCTACGGCATCGGCGCCGCCGCGCGAACGTACTTCCACAAGAAGCCCGACGAGCTGACGCCTCAGGAGGCGTTCTACCTCGCGAGCATACTGCCACGACCGGCACACGCACCCTCCCCGAACGATGCCACGATGAAGCGCGTCGCTTCGTTGATGCGAACGCTCGCCAGCCGAGGAAGCATTGACCCGGACATCGTCCCGGACACCACCGACGAGCCCTAGGAGGCCATGCCGTTATCCGTCAGCGGATGGGCGCACCGCGTACTTAGCGCGAGTCAACTTTCAGTCTTCTCGCTTCATACCGGACCTTGGCCTCGTGACGGCAGGACGGTTGCGTTTTACGAAAAGCCTCCCTCTTGCGCACTTCGTCTCGCACCTCCTCCTCCGTTCCGATAAGCCCACGCTGCATCACCGGCGGTACGGTCGTGTCCCAGACGATCCAGGCGCAGCGTCGGGCAAGCTCTGCCTCCAACTGCTCCGTGGTGAAGTCTCTCAGTCCCACTGGATCCTCCCTCGCAATGAGCCACACCGATACCACCGATCATCTCCTCGCGCGCAGGGCCCTCACCCGCGTCCCGGTTCGCCGGCTGGCCAGAATGACGAATCGCCCTCAGGACATCGGCGAGTCTTCGCTTCGTGGTCGACTTGGGCACGCCCACAGTGCAGGCGCGTTCGATAGTGCTCCGGCCGACCACTAGTTCACCCTCTGCGCCCACCTCGACGGTGCGGCCATTCGCGAACGTCACCTTGTGCGGCGATACCCTCCGGGTGACGATGGGCGGCGAACAGCAGCGTTTTCTCACCGGCACCTAGTCCGCTCCACGGTTGACCCATCGATCATTTCCTCGCGCGCAGGGTCGGACGCCGTTGCTGACGTCCGGCCGCTCACCATCACTCCGCTGGCTCCAGATGCTTCCCGAGTCGATCACATGCGAGGCACGTGTCGCCAGGTGGGCACCGCCCCTCACGCATCCGTCGGCCGCCCCACATGACGATCGTCTCGTCTGTTGCCGCGGGAGCTGGCGCTGCAAGCGCACGATAGAGACCAGCCATCGCGGCTGGCACGTGAACGAAGCCAGGAGGCGTTCCGTGCGTCGTGAGTCGGACGGTTGGGCCGATCTTCTCTCCGTGCTTCACGATGGTCACGTACCAGTCTCCGTTGCCTCCCATAGAGACGCACAGGTCGAGGTCATGCCCATTCATGTCACGATCGTCACTACGGTATCGACGTATCTCTTCCACGGCTTCACCTCTCATCTGTCGACCGGTTACCAGCGCGCACGTCACACCCCATAGCGTGAGTGCGAATCCTTAGCGTTTCGCGTAGTGACACTCGTCGCAAAGGCCGTCCCCGTGGAGGGCGCGACCAGTCTGTCCGCACCCATGTCCGTACTCAGAACCACACGGCGGTGCGTCTTCGTCAGGAACGATGTCCGATGAATCCCAGATGTGCACGCGCGGGGACTCCGTTGGGATCATACGCGTGTCTTCGGTCGTCACTTTCTTATCGGTCACGTGTTCCTCTCGTCTGGAATTACGTTCCTCCCACTCACCAACGTGTCCTCAGCCTCGGCGCCCACTGCGACTCCACGAGCCGTCCATCTGGCGCGTAAAGACGGAGACGGAGACCACCTTGGCGAATCGCACACTTCTTGAACGCATCACGCGCGGCCTCCTCCTGCTGCCCGCGGTAACGAACCCGCCAGGAATCCACTGAGCGACCACCGTGCCGGAGAACGGCCCAGCATCCAGAGAGGTCCGGCAGATTGTGCTCGGGCGACAGACTGTCGACTGGGCCCATGGGCGCCTCCGTCACGACTCCTTGCGGAGGAGCTGCCAGAAGCGCTTCGCGTCTGCCTTGGCCTCGATGAAGCAGGCGATGCCGTTCTTGGCTTCCTCCACGGAGTGAAACCACACCGCCCCTGGCAGCGCGTGGCAGCCATCACGCACAGCGATGAAGCCTCGCGTGTGCCACCGGCCCTCGATCCAGAAGGGCTGAAAGGCGTGGCAGATCGGCTGGATCGTGAAGCCGCGGTACTCGACCGCCTTGAACGTCACGATCTCCAGCGCCTCGACGAGCATCTGGTGGAGAGGCGGCTTCTGGTCCTCCGGCCACTTGATCGCCATCAAGGCCTCGACGATCCGCGCCGCGCGCTCCGCGTCCACGGTCGCCGCGGCATTTTGCTCGTGTCTGCTCTCCGTGTTCTCGGTCAAGGTGGTCATCGGGGCCTCGCTGTCGATGTTATACTGCACGTATGACGTTTGTGCTAGCGACCATCGGGGTGGAGTGGTAGGTCTCGAACACGAGCATGAACGTGACGGAGCGTCCGACCAGGATGGCGTGCGTTCTCGGCCGCGAGAGCGGCTGCTGCGACGGCGAAGCCGCGTTCCCACAGTGGTGCTACGGGTGCTCGCACGCGCACGACCGTCTGACCGAGATGACGGAGAACTGCCTGCTCTCGCCGACGTGTGCCCGGTGCGAGAGCTGGCTCCACGACCGCTGCGGGCGCTCTCCCGGCTTCGTGCGCCAGTACGCACGGGCCCCGTCCCAGCTACGCTTTCTTGCAGCATGAGCGAGGAGAAGACCCATGAAACGCCTGCGCGATGACGTCGACTGCCGGATCGAAGACGCTCTCCTGGCCGAGTTGACCGCGATCGTCGGCACGACGCAGTACGCGACGCACTTCGTGTTCCTCTGCGACACGCTGCACTCGCTGCGCAAGCGGCTCAAGGAAAGCTTGCTGAAGGTCGACGACCTGACGACGACCGAGCCGCTCCCACCGACGCCCGTGACACGGGACCACAGCAAGCAACCTGTCGCAGAGGTGCTGAGGACGGTTCGCGACGAAGGGTGGGGCGTCTACGGTCCCGCCTTCCCGCACAACTTGGAGCGCTACGCGGGTCTACTTGCGTCGCGGTGCGTGTCCGCCGAGGACCACCCGCTCTACGGCTCGGGGTACACCTTCAAGATCGAGCTGACCGACGAAGGCAAGCGGGTCTTGGCGGAAAACTCCGACCGAGGCGAGTCGGCCACGCCTTCCTGAGCGGTCAGTCGTCGGCGTTCGGAACGCCGCGCAGTACCGCCCGATCTATGGGATGGAAGGCCAACGCGCGCGCGCACTCGCACACGCGCGGTCACGTTCGCATCGTTTGGCGAACGCGACCCAGGCATCAAGCCGCAGGTGGACCTCGAAAGGTCCGACCGAACCGCCGATGCCTGGATGGCCTGGAACGCGCAGAACTACTTCTTGCGCGACTTGGACTTCTTCGCCTTCTTCTTCGCCTTCTTCGCCTTCTTCTTCGTTGCCATGACTTCTTTCTCTTCCTCCGCACTTTGCGGATCTGTCGGGCGCGCCGAGATGGCACGCAGACTCTTCACACCGGGATCGTCGACCCTTGGGTCCTCTGCGGGCGCGCGTGCATCCACGCGTCGACCACGCTCAAAGAACCACGGCGACTCGGACCAAGCTCCGGCTGGCCCATGGGTCATCCATCCGCGGCAACAGCACACGTCGAGGTGCGAACCTTGTCCGCCTCCTTCGCGACGTGCGCGGCTCCGATCACCGTTTCCGTGATCGCGGCGCGAGTACGTGCACCCGCGCCGCCGTCCGAGTCTTCGGACTGCGCCGCTCGACCATCTGCTCACCGCCAGTGCTCACCCAGAGCGTCCTGACGTGCATGCGGCCGAGCGCGGCGCTAGCGACCGCGCTTGCGGCTGCCCCTCCCCTTGGGCTTCTTGTGCCCGCTGCGCTTCGTCTTGGCGGCGTCCTTCACGTAGACGTCCCCGTTGCCCGCGATGAACCCGAGATACCCATCGGGCTTGTCGACGTGACCGACCTTCTTCCAACCCTTCCTCGCGTAGTCCATGTCGCAAGCGTCTGCCACTACGTATTCGGTGTCAAGGTTCTTTCATGCGATTCGCGAACGATTTGTACGAGCACTCGCATCGCTCACGCGCCTCGCGTCACGCGCTGCCGCCCGGCATGACGATCGTCTTGAGCACGCGCATGCACGTCCATTCCGGCGGGCTCACGCCGACGATGAGCCACATCGCTTTGCCTGCGGCGATCACCGGGCTCGCCTGCCATGCGGGCCGCGCGATCTGCGGGAAGTACTCCAGCAACTCCGGCGCCTGCTCGATCTTCTCGGCGCGCTCGGTCAGCCCGAAAAAGAGCGAGCCGTCGTCTTCGACGCGCAGGAGGCCGAGGAGATCGTCGCCCTCGTGAAGGCGCTCCCAGCTCTCGTCGATCGCGTCGAGATGCTCGCGGACGAGCGCCGTCGCGCAATCGTCATCGGGCGATCGTTCGAGCAGATTCCGTCTTCCTTGCACGGCGTCTTCTCCCTAGGACGACGCTCCGGGCGGCCGCGATTGGTCCCGCCGTACCCGCTCGCGGTCGAAGCGATCGAGAGGGTTCTCGGTCTTGTAGAGCTGGTACACGCGCGCACTCGTCTCCTCGTCGCAGTAGGCGGCCGCAAAGTACCCGAGCGTGTCGCGTACGATTCGCGTCGCATCAGCCGTCGACCGGCCGAGCCGCTCACACTTACGGACGCACACGCCGAAGGCGGCATCCGCCTCCTGCTGCGTCGTCGCCTGAACCGCGCGATGATACAAAACCTCTGTCGAGGCCATCGTCCCGCTCCCCATCATAGCGGCCGGTCGAACACGACGCACCGAACTTCTGCGTGACGATCCATGCCCCAGCGGTCCTACCTGTTCGTCTTCGACTCCGCCAAGAGGGCCCGGGAGTTCGTCCAGCTCGTCGCCTCGTGCCTCCACAACATCGCTCTCCTCATCGAGGACTGCCACGTCCACGTCGTGGATGGGTCGGAAGAGGGGCAGCACCTGGCGATCATCCGCCTGGCACGCCGCTCGGCCGCGCAGCACCTGCGTGTTCCTCGCGACGACGGGACTCGCTCGTGAGCCCTATTTACGGCGCGCCTTCGGTGGTGGCGTCGTCTCCCGGTCGATCTCGACGTCCCAGTCGACGTTCGGGACGTGCACGCTGGTGTCGGGGCAGTTCGCGTAGCCGTCGATCTCCGACAGCTTTATCGCATTGCCGAGCAGGTTGAAGGCCAGGTGTTCCAGCACATCGGTCTCCGTCGCGCCGGGGCCGAGGATGTAGCCATCGGGGAGCATCCCCTGCGCGATGACCGACTCGTCGAACGCGATCTCCACCGTCTTCGAGATCGTCACCAGAAACGTGCGCGTCCTGCCGGTTGGTTGGTCTCCCGGCCACGCTTCGACGTTCTTCTTCTTGACCGCGGTCATCGGCGTCAAACCACGGCGTAGTAACGGTGTGTGCCCTGCTTCTTCCGAGCAATGACACCGCGAGCCACGAGGTCTTCGATGCGGCTGGCGAAGGCATCGGAACCGAGACCGGTCTTCTCCCTGAGCTTGTCGCTACGCACAGGCTTGCCCTTGGGCAGATGTTTGAGCACCGTGTCCTCGGAGGTCTTCGCCGCGGGCACCACCGCCGCCATCGTCTTGGCCGCCGTCGTCTTGGCCGCCGTCGTCTTGGCCGCCGTCGTCTTGGCCGCCGTCGTCT
>Ga0181537_10001984_pt1 | contig 18388 bp, 25 predicted proteins | sample PEATcosm2014_Bin_39_FD_119765 | JGI IMG/M metagenome (GOLD analysis project Ga0181537, IMG submission 119765) | Peatland microbial communities from MTU Mesocosm Facility, Houghton, MI, USA - PEATcosm2014_Bin23_10_metaG | ecosystem: Environmental > Terrestrial > Soil > Wetlands > Peat | place... | reverse complement strand
CGTTTTTCTGCCAGGCGTGGAAGACACCGCTGCCGACGGTGCCGCCGCCAATCATGCCAAGGTTGACCTGCTGCATAGACGCACAGCTTGCCGCGAAAACGGGCAGGGGACAATTCAATTTTGATTCCCGAACAATGGAGGGGAATCCAATCACTGTTTCAGGTCCGTCTGCGAAGCGGGATGCCGCCGCGTTCTTAAAGCCAGCAATGCACCGAGCGAAAATAAGATCGCGCTGTAAGCAAATGCCGCCGTTGTTCCGAATGCCGCCCACAACATACCGACGATGATGCTCGACAGAAAATCGCCAGCGCCGCTCACGGTTGCCAGAACACCGAAGGCCATGCCATGATGCTCCTCACTGACCAGTTCCGCACAAAATGAATCTTCGAGCGTTTCCACAATGCCGTTAAACGTGCCGCCCAGCAAAAACACCAGTGCCAGTGTCCACGGATTGGCCGGCAGGACAATGACGCAAACGGCCATTGCCGCCGCCAAGGCATAACCGGACGCTAAAACCCGTTGTTTTTGGAAACGGTCGGCAAGCCAGCCAGCAACGGGCGCGGACGCCGCGTAAAAAATGTTGTGCAGAACGTAAAGTCCAACGGCGATGCTCGCCGCCTTTGCCGCGCCGAGCGATAGCGTCAGTTTTTGCGCCGCCAGCAGAATGAGCATCGTGTGCGCGAAATCTCCCACGCCAAAGCACCCGACGGCGACAAGAAATCTCCGGTAGGTTTGAGGCAGCGAGCGGAGCTGTTCGCCGAAGGAAATGTGCGAGACGGGTTTGCGTTCTGTTTCCTTCACCAGCAACGTGATTAAGAAGGCGGCGAGGATTCCAGGAACAAGCGTCAGCAGGAAAACTTTTTGATAATTATGCTGAAGCGCGGTCAGCAGGACGAAAGCCGTCGCCGGTCCGATAATGGCGCCAACCGTATCCATCATCCGTTCGAAGCCGAAGGCGCGGCCGTAGGTTTCCTTCGTCACCGCCGCCGCGAGCAGCGATTTCCGCACGGGCGTCCGCACGCCGCGACCGAGCCATGCGACCGACCGTGAAATCAGGATGTGCCACGCTGTCGTGGCCAGACCGAATGACGCCGTGCCGAGCGCGGTGACGAGATAGCCAATGACGGCAATGGGTTTGCGGCGCTGCAATTTGTCCGTGTAAAAGCCGGACGCCATTTTCGCAAAGCTGGAAAGTCCGTCGGAGACTCCTTCAATCACCCCAAGCCATGCCGCCGCCGCACCGAACGTTGCCAGAAATGCCGGCATCACCGCCGTCGCGATTTCATGCGACCAGTCGCTGAAGAGCGACGCCAGCCCGATGCCGAGCACCGTGCGGTTGAGCCAGCGGAATTTTGGCGTTGGCAAGTCCGTTGGAATGGCGGGAGATGGCATACACCCCAATTGTCCGGTCAATGTTTATGGATTTGGCGCGTCGCCGGAACGATAGTGCAACACCTTCACTTTTTCGAGCGTGACGAGTCCGCCGCCGATCATTTCATCCAGCGCCGGAAGGAAGGAGTTTATTTTTTCTTCGCTGTCCACGATTTCGATGATGAGCGGCAGGTCCATCGAGAGCCGCAGGATTTTTGTCGTGTGCAGATGGCTGGTTTTCCCGAAACCCATCTGCCCGCGCAGCACTGTGGCTCCGGCCAGGTGCGTCTCCCGCGCCTTGAGCACGATGGCTTCGTAAAGCGGCTTGTGTTCCCAGCGGTCGCTTTCGCCGATGAAGATTCGCAGCAGGACCGCGTCGTTTGGGATTTGCATGTCAATTTCCTTTCATTGAACTCATGGCCGAACCAAGGGCGTAACCGAGCCACACGGCAATCATGCAGAGAGTGACGGAAAGGATGACATTGCCGCCGGCGTAAAGCCACTCGCGGTCCTGCATGAGCCGGAGCGTCTGCCAACTGAGCGACGAAAATGTTGTGTAGCCGCCGCAAATGCCGATCATGAGAAATTGCGTGGCGAAGGCGCGCGACTGCGAATCCATCCGGCCTTCCGGACTGGCCAGCGCGCCGATGACACCGATGGCGAGCGAGCCGGTAACGTTGATGAGCATCGTGCCCCACGGAAACGTCTCGCCGAAGTGCCGCGAGACGATGCCGTTGAGCCAGAAGCGTCCGACGCTGCCGAGCGCGCCGCCGATTGCAATCCAAAGATACGTGATCATAAAAAAACTCCCGCAAACGTCCGACAATTTCGCGGAACATCAGCAGGAGTCATCAGCTCTGAAATCGTCAGGCGGTTCACCCATTCACGGGTTGGCAAACTCCATTGCCGCAAAAAGTGTATGGCGACCGGTGTGGTTTGGCAACCGGAAATCTGCGCCGTCACGATTTCTTGCGCACTTCCACCTTCATCCGGCTCAACTTTTCGTAGAGTTTGCCGCGTCGGCGCAGCGGCCACCAATCGTAAAGGTAAATCTGCATCGGCCGCCACATTGCCACCCAGCCGGCGATGGTGAGGCTTTCGCGCGCGATGCTGCGGAATGTGCCGGACTCGTCGCCGCCGATGGCATGGCTTGCCATCAGGCAGATTGCGAGGAAAACAATTCCGATGACGAGGCTTTGCCGGCCATCCTTGAGCAGCCGGCGAAACTCCAGCCGGTTCAGCCGCGCGCGATAGGCGAAATAATGATGCACGCCCTGTTCGATGACCGATTGCGGGTTTTCGCCGGCGGGAAACTCGGCGAGATGCACCACCATTGTCACCGGCTCATCCAGAGGAAATTCCCGCACCCAGCTCAAGATGAATTCCTCCGCGTCGCCGTCCAGGTCCTTTTCCGGGAACGGCGCGGGGTCCATCGTGTTGAAGAGTTGTCCGATCTCGCGCAGATTCAACTCTATGCGATGTGACGGATGTTCCGGCTTGTGCATGACTTAACAAACCACGAAAGCAAACACACCGCCAGTAAAGTCTGACAGTGTTGTGATAGAGTCCGGCAACAGATGAATTCCATGACCGCCTAAATGGCGCTCATGGAACATCACTGCAACTGTAAAATGAAACCGCCTTTTAACTCCGGCGGTTCAATTTCTATCCGGCACGTTGGTGCGGATTACTTGCCCTTCGCGGCGCGGACCTTCGCCCAGCGCGCCCGGGCGGCGGCGGCGATTTTCGCCCGGCCGGCGGCGCTCATGGTGCGCTTCTTCTTGGCCGGTTTGGCGGCGCCTTTGGCCTTCGCCCAGCGTGCACGTTGGGCGGCGGCGATTTTCGCGCGTGCGGCGGCGCTCATCGTCCATTTCCTTTTAGGCGGTCTTCCGACCGGGGCCGGCGAACCGCCGGCGAGTGTGTCTAGTTTGGCTGAAAGCTTTTCGATTTGTTGCTTCAAGGCAATAATTCGTTTCAGCTTGGCTGTGGATAGGTCTAATAGTCCTGTCATAGGGTTCAAGTCTATGTCAGACTGTTCCATTAGTCCAGCCTTCAAATAAGATATTTATAACTTTTCGGCGGCGGCTGTAGTCCTGTCACCGGAGGGGCAGGGGACGCGGGCGGGAATACATCATATTCCGGCCCGAACTGCCGCAAGAAGTAGAGTGGATACGATTGCTTGAATACCAGCACCGGCAATAACAACACCGTGCCAAGGTAAGGAATCAGCATCAGGCAACCCGCGATGCAGCAGGTGATCAGCACCGCGCCGAGGACTATGACGCCTATCGCCATGCCCAGCACGATTTGAAACAGGATATAGAGTGTGAACAACCCGGCGTTGCCCGCCAGCAGCCCCCAAAATTCCTTCCAAGCGGCGAGGCATTTCCCTCCGCGCAGGAACAGGATGGGCATCACAAAGTCCATCGTGAACTTGTGGATGAGCGCGAAGACAATCGCCAGCGCGATAAATATCAGTCCGAGACCCGCTGCCAGCATGATGCCGCCCGTGTCCGCTTCGCCGCGCAAAACCATCCGCACGATGACGGCCGCCATGACTGCCAGCAGCGGCAGCATCACGAACGTTCCAATCAACCCCAGCACCAGGCGAAACACGAACAGACTGTTCGCCTCGCGTTCGAACTTGCTCCACGGTTCGCCGATTTCCGCCTTGTCCAGCGCCACGCAATGCAGGAACATGAACTTGCCCCGGCTGCTCAACCATAAAATCAAAACCCACATCCCCAGCAGCAGAATCATCGCCGCCGCCGCCGCCGGAATGATCCAGTCCAGGTTGTTCATCACATAATCCCGCGCCTGATGATAGGCGTGCCGCAGACTGTCTCCCACCGCGCCGCCACTGCCGGAGTTGGAATTGTGGTTGAAGGAATTGTTGAATCCGCCGCCATCCCCGCCGTTTTCGCCGAGCAACGCCAGCCACGCGCAAAAACCGATGGTGAACCACTTGCCGAGGTCGAACGGCTTGAAGAGCATCGTCTTCACCCGTTCCAGCGCCGGGCTGACCGGCTCGGTGACGCTGATTTCCCGGTGCGAATTGGTAACGGGGCCGATGGGCATAATCTGGATGAGTTATCCTGCGAAATCACCGCGCGCAGCACAATGAGGAAAATTGGGCCAACCCGGAAAGATCACCCTGAACCGCGAAACGGAACTGCCAGCGTCAACCATATTCTTTCAAAGAAGCTTTGAATCGTTAGGCGGCAGATCACAGCAGGAGAAAACGCGGTTAGCTTTACGATTTACTTGATGAGACGGAGGTGAAGGGAATCAGGAGAAGAAGCGCGATTTTCTCAAGAGAATCGGTTTGAACTTTCAATTGGCGGATGAATCGTTGGCGGTGGAGTTCAAAAAACCCGTCGAATCTGTTGACCGAATTCAATTCCGACCTGTCCAACACACACGCGCCCCAGCGCGAATTTTCGCAAAAATCAAACTGGCGGAGAGAGAGGGATTCGAACCCTCGATACCCTTTTGGAGTATGCACGCTTTCCAGGCGTGTGCCTTCAACCACTCGGCCATCTCTCCATCCGTTGATTTGCAAGCACCTAACGAGATTGCAAGATTTACAATTTAACTCTTTGATACTGCAATCTGATGCTGGCGTGTTAAATCCAATATCCCGGTGAATCAAATGGCCTTTGGCTAAAGATACCGTTTGAAAATTATGCTCGTTATGTGCCGTCGGGCATTTATTTCTCACGAATGCGGGTTCGGAGCAAGCTGATTCGCTGTTTGCTTGAAACCAACAAGCAGGTTTTCGCCAAGGTTTGGACCTTGGTTAAGAGACATCGCCAACTTCAATTTTTCCTCGCCAAGCCGGATCCGCCGCTCTTGCCGAAGAGCGCCTTGTCCACGGAGAATGTTCCACCGCCGGCAATCAACAGCGTGGTGTAGCCCGCCAGATAAATGAACGCCAGCTCGCCCGGGCCGCTCGCGCTCTTGTGGACCATGAACACGGCAACCGCGAGGTCGATGACCAGCGTCACTGCCGCGAAGCGTGTCACAAGGCCCAGCGCCAACAACAATGCTCCGGCGGTCTCGGCAAAGGTGACGAGTGTCAGGCCGGGCGTCACGCCGATGCCCAGCGGATCGGGGAATTTTGCGGCGTATTTGTCAAAGTGGGCGAGCTTGTCGAGACCGTGATGGAAAAACATCGCCAGCCCCAGCCAGAGCCGGAGCACGAGCAGGGCGAGACTGGTAGGCGTGGAATCGTTTCCGGGGGCGAATAGCTTTTTGAGCATGATGTCTTTTGGCCGGTCGGAGTTTAATTCAAGTCAAATATCAAAACGTGCGCCGGGGATTTGACGACCAGCTTGATGGCGGATTCTTCGCTCAACGCCGCGCCGTCGCCCGCCGCCAGCGCCAGGCCATTCAATTCGACTCCGCCCTCGGCAACATGCACCCAAGCGTGACGGCCCGGCTGGAGCGCGTGGCTGATTTTGTCGCCCGCGCCGAGTTTGCCGACGAAGACGTCCACGTCTTGATTGATGGGAATCGAGCCGTTGCGTCCCGACTTCGACGCGGCGAGGTGCAATTTGCCAGGTGCGGCCCTTGCAAAAGATTTTTCGGCGTAGGTTGGTTTCATGCCTTTGCGGTCGGGCAGAATCCAGATTTGCAGCAGATGCACCGGCTCGGTCGGCGATGGATTAAATTCGCTGTGCGTCACGCCGGTGCCGGCGGCCATGTATTGGAATTCGCCGGGCCGGATGATTCGGCCATTGCCCATCGAATCCTTATGTTCCAGCGCGCCGCTCAAAACGCAGGTGATGATTTCCATGTCGCGGTGCGGATGCTCGCCGAATCCGCCGCCGCCGGCGATGGTGTCGTCGTTGATGACCCGTAGCGCCCGGAATCCCATGTGCTGCGGGTCGTAATAATCCGCGAATGAAAAAGTGAAATGCGTGTCGAGCCAGCCGTGATTGGCACGGCCGCGTTCTCCGGCTTTGCGAATGGTAATCATATTTGCCTCGCAACGTCTTTCGTGTCGTAGCGGACTTTCGCCAACTTCGCGTATTTGTCGTCGGGCGAGCGATAGCCAAGGGCGCAGGCAACCACCGTCGCGTAACCGCTGCCGTTCAAATTCAAAATCCTGTCGTATTCGGCGGGGACAAGACCTTCCATCGGACAGGCGTCAATCCCCAAAACGGCGGCGCAGGTCATCAAATTGCCGAGCGCGATGTAGGTTTGTCGCGTCGCCCATTCGTGTGCGATTTTGCCGCGCGGGCCGTTCACAACGTCGCCGAGCATCATGAAGCGATAGGGGCCCAGCGCTTCCGCCGCCGGCAGTTTGCGGATTTCCACCGTGCGCCGGATTAGCTTGTCCACGTCGGCTTCGGTCGTTTTGGTTTTGGCGGTGAAGACGACGAAGTGCGAGCAATCTACGACTTGTTTTTGCCCCCACGAATGCGGCAGCAACGCGGCACGCGTCGCCGGGTCGGTGATGACCAGAAATTGATAAGGCTGCAAACCGTAGGAGGTCGGTGTGAGTATGAGCGCCTGTTGCAAGGCTTGCCAGGTATCGGCGGGGATTTTTTTGGCCGGGTCAAAAACCTTCGTTGCGTAACGCCATTCCAGCGCCTTTAAGAGTTCAGGTGGATTCATATTGTTCATAACGTTTTCAATGTCGCGTTGAAAGTGCCACAAGCCGCCGGAAATGCAAATCGCTCTGGTCAAAAACAGTTGGCCGCTTCGCCCGTTCGCAATTTCCCCATTTCTTCCAGTTGCCATAAAAGCCGGAGCGGCGCAATATACCCGTATGAAACCACAGCCGGGACTGCACGTTCGCCGCGCGACGGTGGATGACCTTGCCGTGCTTCGGATGATTTGGCTCTCCATGCGGCTGCCCGCCGACGAGTTGGAAAAACGGCTGAAGGAATTTCAAGTCGTGGAAAATGCGGATGGAAATGTTCTTGGCGCAATCGGGATTCAGTTTTCAAAACAACACGCTCTGCTCTTCGGCGAAGGGTTTTCGGATTTTTCAGTTGCGGACACGGCGCGCGAATTATTTTGGAAGCGCTTCGAGGCGCTTGCAGCCAATCACGGCATCTTCCGGTTTTGGACGCAGGAAACCTCACCGTTCTGGACGCGCTGGGGATTTCAATCCGCGAACGCCGAAATTCTTTCAAGACTGCCGGAGGAATGGAAAGCGTCCGAAGGCAGATGGTTCACACTTGAACTAAAAAATGAGGAAGCCGTCACCACCGCGCTGGGAACAAAATTCGCCGGTTTCATGGACGCCGAGAAGAAGCAAACCGCGCGTGTGGCCGAAAAGGCCCGCTTGGTCAAAAATATCATCATCGTCGTCGGGCTTACGATCGGAATTTCGTGCATCGCTTTCGCGATTTACCTGCTTGTCCACGGCAATCCGCTCGCACAATAGGGCAGGGGACTCGCTTGCGACGCGGACGGCTGGCCCGAACTTTGGAGATCAAGCGTCAGCTTTTTGCCGGTGCGTTGAATTCATCGGCGTGATACGAACTGCGGACCATTGGCCCGCTCGCCACGTGGACAAATCCCATTTCCCCCGCCACGTTGCCAAAGGCGGCGAATTGCTCCGGCGAAACGAAGTCAACCACCGGCAGGTGCTTCAAGGTTGGCTGGAGATATTGGCCGAGCGTGAGAATGTCGCAGCCGGCGCGGCGCAAATCTTCCAGCGCAACCATGACTTCCTCTTCCCGCTCGCCGAGGCCAAGCATCATTCCGGATTTCGTGTAAATCGAGTTGCCGCGCTTTTGCTTCACCTTCGTCAACACCCTCAAACTCCGGTCGTAAGTCGCGCGATGCCGCACGCTCGGTGTCAGCCGCCGCACGGTTTCAAGGTTGTGGTTGAAAATCTGCGGATTCGCCGACAGCACGTTTTCGACGGATGAATCGGAATCGTTGAAATCCGGCACCAGCACCTCGATGACGATTCCGGGATTCAATTTTCGCACCGCCTCGATTGTCTGCCGGAAATGTTCCGCGCCGCCGTCCTTCAAATCATCGCGAGCCACCGCCGTGATGACGATGTGCTTCAGCCGCATTCGGCGCGTCGCCTCGGCCACGCGCATCGGCTCGTCGGCCTCCAGCGCGAGGGGCTTGGCCGTGCTCACCGCGCAAAAGCCGCAGGCGCGCGTGCAGCGGTCGCCGGCGATCATGATCGTCGCCGTGCCTTTTTCCCAGCATTCCCAGTGGTTCGGGCACTTGGCGCTCTGGCAGACCGTGTGCAGCTTCAGTTCGTCCAGCAGCGAGCGCGTGTGCGCGAAGCTGTCCGACGTGGGCAGCTTGATGCGCAGCCATTCCGGCAGGCGCGGGCGCGGTTTCAATTCAGTCGTTGTCACAAAATTAAGAGCCACAGATTAACACAGATGGACACAGATAAAAACTGAATTCAATTTGTGTTTCATCTGTGAAAATCTGTGGCTAAAGAGTCTTCCAAAACTTTTCCAGTTCTTCCGGGCCGAAATCGGCCAGCACCTTGCCATCCGCGTCAATCACCGGCGCGAGTTCCTGGCCGGAGAGGCGGACCATCTCGGCAAACGCCGCCTCATCCGCGATCACGTCAAGCTTCTCGTAAGCGATGCCGCGGTCGTCCAACCAGCGCATCGCCTTGTGACACCAACCGCAATACGGCTTGATGAATAAACGGATTTTCACGAATTATACTTCCGTAATGTCAGGCTTTGGATTTTATGTTTCTAATTTCCTTGGCCAGCTTAAAAGCCGTTTCGATGTAATCTCGCACAACATTCTGATCAAGGGAGAATTCTTGAAGATGAACCGACTCATTGCGAATCCTCCGAAGCGTTGAAATCGCTGACCGTTGATTTTCAGAAATCAAACCTTCATTCATAAGAGCCTCGGCAAAACTCATTGGAGAACGAATTAGTCGAGGCGATTTCTTTTCTTCAGAAGAAAGAATGCTGACTGCGTTTGCTCCTGCCAATTCAAGTTCGCGCCAAGCTTCAGAAATTGCAGCGCGTGGCGCTAATTCGCCAATTTGAAACAACTTTGTTTTCTTTTCCAGATCAGTATCCAAAGCGGCAATTTTGTGTGAACCGGAATCTGGAATTGAATCCTGTGCGAGAGCTTTGGCTTTAGCTACTTCGCGAGCAATAGTTACTTCAACTCCGGCAGCTTTGATTTTTTCGATAAACGGAATAATTGCCAACAGCGGTTCTCGAAACATTTTGAGAATTATCAACGCGGCAATCGGCCAAGCGAGCGCTTTAATAATTTCAACTGTGGCGGTTAGCGAATCCATTTTTTATGATTGTTTTATCCGTCAATCTGCTTCTTGTAATCCTCCGGCGAGAGCAGCGCGTTCAGTTCGGCGGGATTGCTCAATTTGATTTTGAAAAACCAGCCGCCCGCGTAAGGCTCGGTGTTCACCAAATCGGGCTTGTCGGTGACAGGTTTGTTCACCTCAACAATTTCGCCGCTGACGGGCGAATAAATGTCGCTCGCGGTCTTCACGGATTCCACCACGGCGCAGGCTTCGCCGGCCTTCACCTTGCGGCCCACCTCCGGCAGCTCCACAAAAACGACATCGGTCAGCTCGGCCTGCGCATGGTCGCTGATGCCGATGGTCGCGGTGTCGCCGCTGACGCGCACCCATTCGTGGGATTTCGTGTATTTCAGGTCGGAAGGGATGTTGCTCATAATTTTTCAGCCACAAAAAGCCACAAAAATCGCAAAAAGGAAATAACTTTTGTGCCTTCTGTGTTTTTTTGCGGCAATCATCTGCGAATGTTGAGGATTAACTCTTTTTGTAAATCGGTTTCGGCGCGACCACGGCGGCGAAGCGCTTGCCTCGAATCTCGATTTCAATCCTCGTGTCCCGCTTCGCAAATTCCGGCGGGACGTAACCCATGCCAATGCCGATGTTCAATGACGGGCTTTGCGTGCCGCTGGTGACGATGCCGACGCCCGCGCCGTTGGCCCAAATCGGATAATGCGGCCGCGGCGGCGCGGATTTATCGGTCATTTTGAAGGCAACGAGTTTCTTTTTCACGCCGACGGCATTTTGTCCGGCGAGAACGGAGCGGCCGTTGAATTCACCCTTGTCGAGCGAGACAAAAAATCCGACGCCGGCTTCGATGGGCGTGGTTTCCTCGTCGAGTTCGTGGCCGTAAAGTGGATAGCAAACCTCCGTGCGCAGCGTGTCGCGCGCACCGAGGCCGCAGGGTTTGACGCCGAACGGCGCGCCGGCGGCGAGGGTTTTGTCCCAGACATGCCGGATGGCGTCATCGCTGCCGACGATTTCAAATCCATCCTCGCCGGTGTAGCCGGTGCGCGAGACCAGGACGCTTTGATGTTCAAATTTGAATCCGCCGATCTGGTTTTTCTTCAAGTCGGTCACGGCATTGACGCGCATCGCCGAAATGGATGCCCCGGGAATCACAGCGTTGATAAATTCTTTCACGCGCGGGCCTTGCACGGCCACGGCGGCGTAATTGTGCGAGGCATCGGTCAAGCTTAACTCGCTGCGCCGTGAAAACTTTGCCGTCTGCGCCTGCATCCACGCGACGTCCGGCTCGATGCGGGAGGCGTTGATGATGAGGAAATAGACATCGCCGCAAAGCCGGTAGGCATAGAGGTCGTCAATCACAGTGCCGCGCTCGTTGCACATGAGCGTGTATTGACCAATGCCGGGTGTCAGCTTGCGGATATCGTTCGTGAGAATGGAATTGAGGAAGTCCGCCGCGCCCGCGCCGCTGACGGTGACTTCGCCCATGTGCGAAATGTCGAAGATGCCGGCGGCGTTGCGGACGGCGAGATGTTCATCAGTGATGCTGGTGTATTGCACCGGCATTTCCCAGCCGCCGAAACCAATCAGTCTGGCGCCCAGTTTCTGGTGTGCGGAAAAAAGTGCGGTGCGTTTCAGCATGGAATGATTTTAACCACGGATGAACCCAGATGCACACGGATAAAAACAAACACAGACGAATTACTTCATCCGCGTTTATCCGTGCTCATTTGTGCTGGAAATTTTAACCCCATTTCTCCGTTTTCATCTGTTCCTTGGGCACGCGCAACCCGTTCAAAACGACCTCCTCGGCAAATTCGACCAGTTCGTTGGGGCCGCATGCGTAGAATATCGTGTTGGGCAGATCGTGAACGTGCTCCTTGACCCATTCCGGGGTCATGCGTCCGCGCCGGCCACGCCACGGGTCGTTGTCGTCCAACCGGGTGCAGGTGACGTAAAAATTGACGTTGGGATTCTCGAGTTCCAACCGGTGAAATTCCTCCTGAAAAATGATGCTGCGAGTGGTGCGCACGCTGTAAAGGATTGTAATTTTGGTGTCGAGCTTCCGTTGTGTGGCTTCGCGCGCAAAGGCGCGAAACGGTGTCACGCCGGAGCCGCCGGCGACGCAGATAAGGTGCTTGCTGGGCGGATCAAACACCGGCAGGAATTTCCCGACGGGCGCCACGACGAAAAGTTTGTCGCCGGGCTTTGCCCAATCCACGATGCGCGTGCCCATCTTGCCGTCACGCTTCACGGTGACTTCGTAAAAGCCGCGGTCGAGCGCGCAGGACGAGAGCGAGTAGGCGCGTTTGTAGGTCGGCGTGTCGGGCCACCACAGCGTGATGAACTGGCCGGTTTTGAAGTCCGGATTGTGACCGTCCGGCCATTTGAGGCGGATGGTCTTGGTGTCAGGCAACTCCATCGTTGTCAGTTCCACGGGCATTTCGAGTATTTCTTTGGCCATAAAATCTTTTCCGCGCGCGAAGTTAGTGAATTCCTGAAGCCACGGCAAGCCGCTTCATTAAATGAATTTGTTCATGCCGTCAGATTCGTTCATGCCCCGATTCTGCAACATTTGCCGGCGGTGGCTTGCCGGATTCTGGCAAAAGTTAAACAATTCTTGTTCTGGTGATTAGCGGGGATTTTGGCGATTTTCAGGCGGCACCCAGTCGGGAAATGACTTCCTGCGCCAGCAGCTCATACGCCGCCGCGCCGGCGCTGAATTTGTCGTAATGGATGATGGGTTTGCCAAAGCTCGGCGCCTCGGCGAGTTTCGTGCTGCGTGGAATCATGGTTTCAAAGACTTTCGCACCGAGTTGGCTGCGGACTTCGCCGACGACTTCGTTGCACAATTTCGTGCGCCCGTCAAACATCGTCATCACGACACCGAAAATGTCGAGGCGCGGATTCACGCCCGTTCCGCGCAACTGGCCGAGCACGCGGTTCATCATGGAAATGCCTTCGAGGGCGTAATACTCGCATTGCAGCGGCACAAGCAGGCCGTCGCTGGCGGCAAAAGCGTTCAGCGTGAGAACGCCTAGCGACGGCGGGCAATCAATCAACACCACGTCGAACCGGTTGCTGTCCAAAACGGGCTTGAGTGATTGCGCAACCCGCAGCAGATGATTCTCCAGCCGCGCCAACTCCAGATCGGCGGCGCACAAATCCACCTCGCTCGGCACGACTTCAAGCCGCTCAAAGGCTGTAGCCTTGATTTTGTCGAGCAAGCTGCCGTCGCCGAGCAGGACGCGATAGGCGCTGGCGCCCTCGGTTTTTTCCAAACCGACACCGCTGGTGGCATTGGCTTGCGGGTCGAGATCGAAAAGCAGCACGCGCTGGCCGACGGCGGCGAGGCAGGCGGCGAGGTTGACGGCGGTGGTGGTTTTGCCCACGCCGCCCTTTTGGTTGGCGACCGCGATGATTTTGGCTGGCACTCGCCTGATTAAACAGAAAAACGCATGGCGTTTCAAGCGTCCATGCGTTTCCTGATCAAATTGGAATCAATTTCCAGGCAGCGTAAAATTGACCGGCTGCACCACCTCGTCCTGCGAGGCGAGCCAGGAACCGGCCGGCTGGGCATTGAAAACCGGGTTTGTGCTGGAAAGAAAGGCCGGTTGATCCGCCGGCTGTGGAATCAAGTTGACAGGCGTTGCCACGGCCAACTGGCTGTCAGCTTGTGAAGTTTGCGCAGTTTGCAGCAACTCCTGTGGCGCAACATCCGGTCGTTCAGCGTAAACAATGCCGACAAGCAGCAGCAGGCAAAGTGCAAAGGCAAAGCCGCCCGCGAACGCCGGCTTCGACTCAAACGCCAGAAAAACTCTGAAGAACCAAGGCGCTTCGAGCACCCGTCGTTCCGTTGAGCCGCCTTCGCCCGCGCGGATGCGCGCCGTTACTTCACGGGAAAAATTCTCGAAATAGCCCGGCGGCGGCGTTTCATGCCGCTTCAGTGCCAGCAAGCGGCGCAACGACTCAAAGTTATTCTCATTTTCATTCATGTTGACTTCAGGTAATCGGCCAGAAAACCCTGCATCTGCTGCCGCGCATAAAACAAGCGCGACCTCACCGTGCCGACGTTGCACTCCATCACTTTCGCAATTTCCTCATGCGACAAACCCTGCACATCATGCAACACGACGACCAATCTATGGTGTTCTGACAGCTTCAGCAATGCCGCGTTCAATTTTTCCTGCAACTCCGTCAATCCCGCCGCCCGGCGCGGTGTTTGCTCCGAAATCAGCGCCATCATGTCCGGGTCGTGCTCGGCGTTAAAATCAATGTCATTCAGGCTCATGTGCGTCCGGTTCTTCCGCTGCTTGAGGAAATTGATGGTCTTGTTGACCGCGATCCGGTAAAGCCAGGTGTAGAAACTCGAACCGCCCTTGAAGCTCTTCAACGCCTGAAACGCCTTGATGAACGACTCCTGCGCCAGGTCGTTCGCGTCCTCGTGGTTCGACGTCATGTGGTAGAGCGTTGCGTAGATGCGCTGTTGATAACGCTTCACCAGTTCATCGTAGGCCGCCAAATCACCCCGTCGCGCGGCATGCACCAACTCGTCCTCATCCACCGGCGCGGACGGCTCTGGTTCGCTGCGTGAGACTGGTTCGGCCATAATCATGTTCCTAGATACTAACCGTCAAAGTGTCCGTTTGTTGCGCCAAAAAATCAGCCAGCCCGAACAGCCCGGCCCGGCCATCGGATTCCGGCAGGTTTTTCGACGCCTTCCGCGCCGCCTCAAGATACTTGCTGATGATTTGCAGCGATGGCTCGAATGTCTCGTATCGTGCCAGCATTCCATTCACGATGGGCAGGTTCTCCGGCTGCCAGTTCGTGATCATTTTTTCCAGCCGCGCCCGGTCAGTCGCGCTCGCGCGCTCCCACGCCAGCAACACCGGCCACGTCAGCTTGCCCTTTGCGAGGTCCGTTCCGAGCGATTTGCCCGCCAGCGCCTCCGTGCCGAACAAATCCACGCAATCATCATAGACTTGGTAGGCCGTGCCGAACGCCGCGCCGAATTCCCTCAACGCCCCGCGCTGCTTCGCCGTCGCCCCGCTCAAAAATGCCGCCAGATCGCACGACAGCGTGAACAGCTCCGCCGTCTTCATTTCAATCACCCGGAAATACTCGCGACGCGACGCCGTGAAATCCTGCCGGCTGCGTGTCTGCAAAATCTCGCCGGTGCAGACCGTGTTCGTGGCCGCCGCCACCGCGCGGCACACTTCCGGCGTGGGAAAACCGGCCGCCAGCTTCACCGCCTGCGCGAACAGGCAGTCGCCGAACAGCACGGCGATTTCGTTGCCCCAGGTCGCCGCGAGGGTCGGCTGGGCACGCCGGATCTGCGCTTCGTCCATCACGTCGTCATGCACGAGCGTGGCCAGATGCACCATCTCGATGATGACCGCCGCCGTGACGTGTGCCTCGTTCACCGGGCCGTGCGCGCGCGCCGCCATGGCCACGAGGGTGGGGCGCAATCGTTTGCCGCTGCCGGCCAGCGCGTATTTGGCGTAGGGAACAATTTGCGGGTCGAACCCGTGAACCTGCTGCATCAACTGTTGCGTGACCGTTTCAAGAAACGGCTCCACCGGTTCCACGAGTTGCTTCCAGGAACGGTTCGGATTGGTTTTGGGCGGACTGGCCACTCCTCGACCCGCCGCCTTTGATTCAGCTGCCAGCATTCGCTGTTTAAGTTAGGATTCTTTTTCGATGTAGTCAAACGTGTTGTCAAAATTGCGTGACAATTGGCAAAAATACAGCACGGAGCAGGGGACAACCCGCCGATTTCCGTTGCGCGCCGGTTTTGGAGTGCGGCGACATGTCGCTGCTTTGAAAGCGCGGACATGTCCGCGCAGTCCAAGATGAATCCAACCGGGCACCAATTTCGCGATGGACAACCCCCCCAAGCCGGGTTTAGGGTCAAATCCATGAACTTGGAAATAGGCGGCGAAAACAGGAGAGTGGCCGCAGTCCGCTGAAATGTTAGGAGGCATCCACTCCAATGCGTGTTAACAAGTCAGCCAGAATCACGGTGTATTTGCTGGTCTATCTCGGCGTGCCAGTGGCCGCGATATTGATCAACAAAGAACTGGTGTCTTCTGTGCTCTTCTGCATTTATATTTTGCTCATTATCCCGTTTGGGATCCTACAAATGATTGATTTCTATCGCACGAACGACGGCACGACATTGTTGAGCCGCGTTTTCAACTTATTGTTCCGCGTGCCGCTGGCCTTATTTGGGCAATTATACACTTGACTCACCATAGGCTTTGTGCGATTGTTGGTGCATGAAAGATGCAATTGAGTTTCCTGAAACACTGACAGAGGCCGTCAAATACTTCGCCGATGTTGACCGCGCCTTGAACTTCATGGCCTCGGTTCGCTGGCCTGACGGCAAGGTGGTTTGTCCTTGCTGCGGCAAATCCAATGCGGCATTCCTTACCACTCGCAGACTGTGGAAGTGCCGCGACTGCCACAAGCAATTCTCCGTGAAGGTCGGAACGATTTTTGAGGACAGCGCACTTGGCTTCGACAAGTGGCTTCCCGCTTTCTGGATGATAGTGAACGCCAAGAATGGGATTAGCTCTTGTGAGTTGGCTCGCGCTTTGGGTGTCACACAAAAGACCGCTTGGTTCATGCTTCACCGTATCCGGCTCGCCATGCAAAACGGCAGCATGGACAAACTTTCGGGCGAAGTTGAAGCGGATGAAACTTATATCGGCGGCAAGGTTCGCAATATGCACGTTGACCGGCAACGCAAGCGCGGGCGCGGGACTGGTGGTGTCGGCAAGGAAATCGTCATGGGCATCTTGGAACGCAAAGGCAGAATCAAATTGAAGCACGTTAAGCACGCTCGCCGTGGCATCCTTCAAGCTGAAATTCGCCAGCACGTTGAAACTGGCTCGCAAGTGTTCACTGACGCGCTTCCCTCTTACAACGGTTTGAATCAAGACTACGTTCACCAAGCGATTGACCATGCGCGGGAATATGTTCGCGGCAACGTCCACACCAACGGGCTTGAAAACTTTTGGAGCTTGCTCAAGCGCGGGATTCGCGGGACATATATCAGCGTTGAACCTTTTCATTTGTTTCGTTATCTGGACGAGCAAGCGTTTCGGTTTAATGAACGCGAGAACACCGACGCTGGCAGATTCCTAAAGGGCATCATCGGCATCATTGGACGGCGTTTGCAATACGCCAAGCTGATTGGCGCAGACTTAACGAGGCCGGAGACAGGGACGTGGCAAGCGGCGTAAATCATAATATGAACAAATCAAATTCAGACCAAGTTGCTAAAATTTTACTTTGGCAGATATGCGGTTTGCGAGCCGAGACAGCCAGCATGAAAGCGCAGCTAGACGGCGTGATGGACGCACTTGGCAAGTCACCATCGGAGCAGTTTGTAAAAGAGTGTGAGCTACGGGATGCTGCAACGCAGCGGGAATTGTTTCGGGAAGCCTCTTTGCAAGCAGGTTTGAGTGACGAACTGCCTGATAGCCCAGGCAGCGATTCTCGAAATTAGTCATGTTTTGCCTCTCCGTTTCTTGTTAACTCTGTTTTTTTTGTATTCTGTTTCACGGCGATCAATTTCGGCTTTCGGCACGGAGACGATCTTCTTTGTGAACTGCCGGAACTTTTCAAACGGCGTTTCGGTTGCTGGTTTTGCATTGTCGCTCATATCTTAATTCCGTTTTTTGAATACGTCGGTTATCATCCAAAACAACCCGACAATTCCGATTGATAACATGAAGATTGCCGCGCCTTTATTGCCAACGCCTTTGACCAGCATTGTCACGCAGCAAGCGATAAAGACGAGGACGATTGAAAAATCAATGACGTTTCGTTTCTTCATGTTGTTTCAACTATTCCACCACTGGCTAAACGTATCATAAAATCCCTGACATGACTAAAAACGTCCAGCGCCCCATTTTCGGTAAATGTTTTCCGAGCGTGGGCAATCGGGTCTCTGTCCACATCCTTGAAAAATTGAAGGTCAAGCAGCAGCCTGCGATAAAATGCGTTTTCGATTTCCCATTTTTCGTCACGTATTCCAGACACCGCTTTCATCTTTTCGGAAATAGCTTCTTCAAGTTTCTTGATGATTGAGCTGTCCCCGCAGTATTCCAATGTCTTGCCACAAATCTTTTCGATTCCTAAACTTCGCGCAAACGCACGCAACCCAATGTTGACCGTCCGCATTAAATGAAAAACTGCCGCTGTGTATAGTTCTGACGCCAGACAATTTCCAGCAGTTTTGATTTCGGGTTTCGCAGACGGAAAGGCTCTGCCAATATCTGCGCCGAATAGGTCCTCTTGCTCAAAAAATTCTGCCTGTTTTGCGGGGATGAAAGCGAAAAGTTTTTCGCCAGCCTCATTGATTATTGCTTCCCGCGCTCCCTTCATTAAGACAAACACAATCTGGGGTGTGCAAATCTCATTGTTCAGTTGAACTTCGAGATTGTAAATCAGTCCAAGAGAAAGTTCGAGATGTGCGTTTTTGCAAGCTGACTTTATGCGGTCAACAACTCTTATGGCTTCGTTTATATCGTCAGGCTGCAATAGACTTCCTGACTTGGCAGCCGCGCCAGTGCCTTCGACGGCCATCTGATATTTTTGGTATAGCTCGTCAAAATTCACCCATGCAAAAATGAAATGCTGGAGCAGGAATTGAATCATATCCCAAAGGGTTACGAGTTTCCCAGCGTGGAACGGCAGCGGGTCATTTTCGTCATCCTGCAATGCTAAATTACTTCTCATGGTGAGTCAAGTGTATAATTG
>Ga0181537_10001983_pt1 | contig 18391 bp, 11 predicted proteins | sample PEATcosm2014_Bin_39_FD_119765 | JGI IMG/M metagenome (GOLD analysis project Ga0181537, IMG submission 119765) | Peatland microbial communities from MTU Mesocosm Facility, Houghton, MI, USA - PEATcosm2014_Bin23_10_metaG | ecosystem: Environmental > Terrestrial > Soil > Wetlands > Peat | place... | reverse complement strand
TTGCGAGTTTGAACCGAAGACGAGATCTACAACCGTCCCCGTCCACTTATGCGCTCCAGTTGCCCGATCATGCCCCTCCAACAAGCCTCCAGGCCCGGTGGACTTCTGCCACTTGGTGCTCATGTCGAGAAGATTGACAAAAAAATCGTTGGTCAATGCTTCGGGCCACTTGGTGAAAACGCCATTTTCCGACTGCCCGTAGTTAGCACCCAGAGCCCGCAATCCGCCAATCAGCACCGTCATCTCCGGAGCGGTCAGCGTCAGCAGGTTCGCTTTATCCACCAGCAGTTCCGCCGCCGATCCCTCCAATCCCTTCTTGACGTAGTTACGGAATCCGTCCGCAACCGGCTCAAGCACCGCGAACGACTGCACATCCGTCTGTTCCTGCGTTGCATCCGTGCGCCCGGGAGCAAAGGAAACCGTCACGTCGTGGCCGGCCTTCTTTGCGGCTTCCTCAACGGCTGCCGAGCCACCGAGGACGATCAGGTCGGCAAGCGAGACTTTCTTCTCGCCGGACTGATTTTCATTAAAGTCCTTCTGGATTGCGTCCAAAGTCTCGAGGACGTTTGCCAGCTCAGCCGGCTGGTTCACTTCCCAGTCCTTCTGCGGCGCCAGGCGAATGCGCGCTCCATTAGCCCCGCCACGCCTGTCGCTGCCACGGAACGTCGAAGCCGACGCCCAGGCCGTCGTCACCAATTGCGAAATCGAGAGCCCCGACGCCAGGATCTTCGCCTTCAGCGCGGTAATATCCTCTTCCCCAATCAGTTCATAGTCCACTGCGGGAACCGGATCCTGCCAAAGCAACGGCTCTTGCGGAACCAGTGGGCCGAGATACCGCGAGATCGGCCCCATGTCGCGGTGCGTGAGCTTGAACCATGCCTTCGCAAAGGCATCCGCGAACTCTTCCGGATGTTCGAGGAACCGCCTTGAGATCTTCTCGTAAGCCGGGTCCAACCGCAGCGAAAGGTCCGTCGTAAACATGATCGGAGTGTGCTTCTTCTCCGGATCGTGCGCATCCGGCACCATATCGTCCGCAGATACCTGCTTAGGCGTCCATTGCTGCGCGCCGGCGGGGCTCTTCGTCAATTCCCACTCATACTCGAACAGGTTCTCAAGGTAATCGTTGTCCCACTTCACGGGGTTGCTGGTCCATGCGCCTTCCAGGCCGCTCGAAATCGTATCCACGCCCTTGCCGCTGCCAAAGCTGTTCGCCCAGCCGAAGCCCTGTTCCTCGATGGGCGCGCCCTCTGGCTCGCGGCCAACATACTTTACTGGATCGGCAGCGCCATGCGCCTTGCCAAACGTGTGCCCGCCGGCGATCAGGGCCACTGTTTCCTCGTCGTTCATCGCCATGCGCGCAAAGGTCTCCCGAATGTCCCGCGCCGCTGCAATTGGGTCCGGCGTGCCATTCGGCCCTTCCGGGTTCACATAGATCAGGCCCATCTGAACCGCGCCAAGGGGATTCTCAAGCTCGCGATCGCCCTTATAGCGTTCATCTCCCAGCCACTTGGTCTCGGGTCCCCAGTAAATGTCCTCTTCGGGCTCCCAGATGTCCTCGCGTCCGCCGCCGAATCCGAACGTCTTCAGTCCCATCGACTCCAGCGCCACGTTGCCCGTGAGAATCATCAGATCGGCCCAGGAAAGCTTCCGGCCATACTTCTGCTTGATTGGCCAAATCAACCGGCGCGCTTTATCCAGGCTCACGTTGTCCGGCCAGCTGTTCAGAGGAGCAAACCGCTGCGCTCCGCGTCCCCCGCCGCCGCGGCCATCCGCGATCCGGTAAGTTCCTGCGCTATGCCACGCCATCCGGATAAAAAACGGCCCATAGTGGCCGTAGTCCGCCGGCCACCAGTCCTGCGAATTGGTCATCAATTCATGCAGATCCTTGATCACGGCATCCAGGTCGAGGCTCTTGAACTCCTCGGCGTAATTGAACTCCTCGCCCATCGGATTCGACAGTTGTGAGTGCTGGTGCAGGATCTTCAGGTTCAGTTGCTCGGGCCACCAGTTGGCGTTCACTTGTGCTCCGCCCACTGTGTGCTTGCGGGCGCCATTCAAAAAAGGGCATTTCGCATCGCCCAACATGAGGTTCTGATCATCGACTATCGGCGGTCCGGGGTTCTTTGTCTGTTCTTCAGACATGTGCACATCTCCTTGTTTTTCGTGTTGCAACTCTGTTGTCCACCCACAGTACGCGGATAGAACTTCCCTGGTTACGGGGTGCTCCATCCTCGCCGTCCACCGGGGCGATTTTATGCAGCTAGGGTAGGATACGGCACCATCGGCACGACAGTACCTTTCAGCAATCGCTGCACCTTCAACTGCCACCGCGGCAATAATACGCCTGCTACTTGAACGTACTTCGTTCGGTTCCAGAAGTAAAATCATCTTCCGGAGTCTCCAACCATTGTGGGAAACCCGGCCAAACCCCGAAAATAACCCGAAATCTTCACAGGTTTCTGGAGATTTTCTAAGAAGAAGAATTCCGGCCTCCTTTATCCACATAAACGCCCGCTTCCCCCGGTTGACCCGGCCCGCCGCACTCCGTAAAGTCTGTAATCGGGCAGCAATATTTACCTCGCGGACTCGGAGCGGGAATATCACGGCTGTTCCCTCAAACGATCTCGTGTACCGCCCCGTCCAATCGGAGTAAAGATGCTGAAACTGAGAAAAATCCACATACTGGGATTCAAAAGCTTTTGCGACCGCACGGAGCTGACAGTGCCGGGTTCCGGCATTGCTGTGGTTGTAGGGCCCAACGGATGCGGAAAATCAAACATCCTTGACGGGGTGAGTTGGGTACTGGGCGAGCAAAGCGCCAAGTCCTTGCGCGGCTCCAACATGCAGGACGTCATCTTCGCAGGAACCCGCGACCGCAAGGCCCTTGGCATGGCCGAGGTCACTCTAACGCTCGTTGATCCTGACGCCTATGAGGGGCCAATTCCCGTTGAGCCCGAGGTCTTGATCGATCAGGACGGACCAGCCGACTGGGACGAAGAAGAGATGCGTCGCCAGCGTGCCAGCGAGGCCGAAGAGATCATCGCGTCCGAGCAGCCCGGCCAGGTAATCGACGAAGATTCGGTTCCCGAATCACCAACGCCGGACTCTACCGCCGCCCTGGCGCCACAGGCCGTCGTGCTAAAGATTCGTCGCCGCAAATTCCACCACACACCGCAAAAAGGCGAAATCGTCATCACCCGCCGGCTCTTCCGCACCGGTGAAAGCGAGTACCTCCTTAACGGTAAGCTCTGCCGGCTCCGTGACATCCAGGACATCTTCATGGGCACCGGCCTGGGCCCCGAGAGCTACGCCATCATTGGCCAGGAGCGGATTGGCCAGCTGCTCAGTTCCAAGCCGCACGACCGCCGCGCCATCATTGAAGAGGCCGCGGGAATCACCCGCTTCAAGACCAAAAAGCGTCTGGCCGAACTGCGTCTTGAGAGCGCGAAGCAAAACCTGTCCCGAGTCGACGACATCTTTGAAGAAGTTACCCGCCAGATGAACAGCCTCAAGCGGCAGGCAGCCAAGGCGGAGCGCTTTGCCGCCGTGCGGGACGAGTTGCGAGGCCGGCTTCGCGTAGTCTTGGCCAGCCGCATGGCGGCCATGGACGCCGAGCAAGCCTCCCTCGAGCACGAAATTTCCGCCCTCACCGGCCGGATCAACGGCTCGTCCGCGGAAATTGCCGAGTTGGAAGCCACCCAGCACTCGGTCACCGAGCGCGGCTACGAGCTTGACCGTCAAGGCCATGAAGCCCAGAACCACGCCAACCAGGCTGCCGTCGAGCTGGAGCGAGCCACGGCGCGCGAACGCAGCAACGCCGAACGCGTCAGCGAATTGGAAGTGCGCATCGCCTCAGCCGGTGCGGAGTTGGAAGCCACCCGGACCCAGTTGTCCGGCATCGCGGAGGAGCGCGCTCAGCAACACGCATTCCTCGACTCCGCCGCCGGCGAAGCTCGCGCTTTCCGCCAGAAGGTCGAAGCGCGCCAGCAGGAGGCACGCTCCGCCGCCGAAGAAGTCTTCACAGTCGAGCGCCAGTTGGAAACCAACCGCCGTCACGCCATGCATCTGCTCACTCTCGCTGGCAATGCCCGCAACCACTCCGCACAGGCAGAAGAGAGTCTCGCAGCCCTCGAACGCGAAGCAGAGCGTCTGGCGGCCGAAATGGGACAGGCACGCAATGAGCTCGAGAACCTCGGCGTCGCGAGCGGTCAATCGCGTCTGCGCTTTGAATCCGCAGTCGATGCGCTCAAGCGCCTCGAAGGCGAAATTGCAACACTTCGTGCGACTCTCCAGGCGCGCCGAGTCGAGGAAAACACGCAGCGCGCGCGCGCAAATCAATTGCGCAGCGAGCAGGCTACCGTGGCTGGACGTCGTACCTCGCTCGAAGCCATGATCCGCAACCACGGCTACTCTACGGAGACTGTCCGCCGCCTCCTCAAGCCGGGCGCTCTCGGGCCAGGCAGGTCGGCCATCGGCACGCTGGCCGATTTCCTCGAAGTCAATGCGGAGTACGAGGCCGTGGTCGACGAATTCTTGCGCGAGGAGCTGAATTACGTAGTCGTAGAAAGCTGGGGCGCTGCCGAAGAAGGCGTTCGACTGCTCAAGTCCGGCGTAGACGGTAGAGCCACGTTCCTGGTCCATTCTCCCGAGCAGCGCGTTTTGTTTGAGGAGCCGGTCGACGCAATCAGTGGCCCCGGCTTGTTTCCGCTCAAGGATTCAATCCGCGTGCTCAACGGGTTCGGAAGGTCACTCGAATCCATCCTCCCCAAACTCGGCAACGGCTATCTGGTTGAGGACCCCACTGAAGCCGTGCGGCTTTCCACCCTTCACACGCACGCCTTCTTCCTCACATCAGCCGGCGAGTGCTTCCACAACACCACGGTGACGGGTGGCAAGCCCGCCGCGGAAGGCCCATTGGCCCTGAAACGTGAACTGCGCGAGACTGAAAGCCGTCTCGCCAGGCTTGCAACTGGCCTGGCACAGGCTGAATCCGAATCGGCCGCGCTCACTCGGTCCATTGAAGAACTGACTGCGCAATCCGCCGCGGCGGATGCTCAACGCCGTCAGGCCGAAACGGACACCGCAAACCAGGGCGCAGCGCTTAAGCAAATGGAAGCCGAGACACAGCGCATCGAACGCCGCCTGCAGGAGTGGGTGTCGCAGGCCGCGCGCAACAAAGACGCGCGGGAAGCCAAGCGCGCGTCCATTCAGCAGAAGCATGAGGAGACCCAAAGGCTCGAAGGCGAACGCGCCACAGCCGAGGCATCTCTCGAACAGTTTCAGGCCCAGCTTGACCAGTTGCGCCTGAAGCGCGAGGGCTTGCAGCAGGAAGCCGCCGCAGTAACCGCGGAGTTGGCCGGGCTGGAAGAGCGCCGTCGCGGTGCTGAAGCCGCATTCCAACGAATCGACCGTCTCCATTCCGACCTGGAACGCCGCGTAGCAAACCTCTCGCAACAGCAGGCCAACGCCGAAGCGGAGCGCAATCAACGCATAGACGAAACCACAGCCCTTGCGGAAAAGCAGAAGGAACTTGCGGACATGCGCGCCCAGGCTCTGGCTGCTGCACAATCGCTCGTCGAACAGGCTCAAGCCCTGCGCCAGCAATTGGCCACCATGGAAACGCAACTGAAAACCGGCCGTGCGGCTCTGGATCGACTGCGAGAAGACCGCGCCAATCGTTCCAGCCAGGTGGCCAAGCTTCGATCCGATCTCGAGCATCTTGAAGCAAGCTGCCTCACCGAGGTCAACGTCGAGGCCCAGCTCCTTCGCGCCGATGAGCTGATCGTCCGTCTCGCGGATGAAGCCCTCTTCGCCGAAGAAGAAACCTGTCGGACATTGCGGCAAAGGATGGAGCAGATGGGCCCCGTCAACATGATGGCCCTCGAGGAATACAAGGAAACCGCCGATCGCCACGGCTTCCTCGAAGCGCAGCGCAAGGACCTGATGGAGTCCATCGAAAATACCCAGGAAACCATCAAGGAAATCGACCAGATCTCGCGCACAAAATTCGACGAAGCCTTTGCCAAAATCAACGAGAATTTTGGCGTCGTCTTCTCGCGGCTCTTTCAGGGCGGTCAGGCTTTCCTGCGCCTCACCGACCAGGAAAACCAGGCCGAGAGCGGGCTTGAAATCGTCGCCTCGCCTCCCGGCAAGAAGCTGCAGAATGTGCTGTTACTCTCCGGCGGCGAAAAGGCGCTCACCGCTCTGGCTCTGCTGGTCGGCATCTTCCAGTTCCAGCCAAGCCCCTTCTGCGTACTCGACGAAGTCGACGCTCCACTTGACGAGACCAACGTGGGCCGCCTGGCCGATCTGCTTCACTCCATGAGCCACGACACCCAGTTCCTGTTGGTCACTCACTCCAAGCGCATGATGCAGGCCGCCGACATGATCTACGGCGTCACCATGCAGGAGCCAGGCGTCTCCAAAGTAATCAGCGTGCGCCTCGGTAGCCAGCGCGCCACGGCATAGCTCCGCGACGTTTTCACTGTTTCACTGCTTCACTGCTTCGCTTGTTCACTGTTTTCAGCGCAAAAAAAAATCGCCTCCGAAGGATCTCTTCTCCTCGGAGGCGCTTGCATGAACACAAGATAAAGTCGGGGACCAGTAGCCGGCGCTGGAGGTCGGTAGCGCGCGGCTACTGGCGATCCCTATAGAACGAAGCTAGTAGCGGCTTCCCCTTTCCACTGCTGCTCCGTGTCGCCCGGCTCAAAGAGGACGTTCTTACCTGTCCGCCGAACCATGTTGACAACTGGAGTGTCTCCCATCTTAGAAGATCATTCCGTGACGGCGGTCACAAGGGTATGTTTTGTTTTTCCACAATATCCCGCCCACCACAGTTCATCACGTCTCACCCAGTTTTTGCAGGTCAATTTCGCACACAAACACGAGTGCGCCGGCGCATTGACAAACGCCGCCCCGCACTCGAAAATCGAAGATTCAGTACCCGCCGAGGCAGCCTTTCTTTGACCGCTCTTCTCACAACGAATCTGGGCCCAACACCCCTCCTCGGGCGAGGCAAGGTCCGCGATCTTTACGCTGTCGACGATGCGCTGCTGCTGGTGGCCACTGACCGCATCTCCGCCTTTGACCACATACTCGCAACCGGTATCCCCGGCAAGGGCAAAATCCTCACGCAGATTTCGCTCTTCTGGTTCGATTTGCTGTCGAGCCTTGTGCCGAACCACCTCATCACCGCGGACGTCCGCAAGTTCCCTGCCGCGTTGCAGCCCTATGCGGACCAGCTCGATGGCAGATCCATGCTCGTCAAGCACGCAAAAATGTTTCCCATCGAATGCGTCGCCCGCGGCTATCTGGCCGGCTCCGGCTGGAAGGAATATCAGAGTACGGGAACAGTCTGCGGTATCCCTCTTCCAGGCGGCCTTCTCGACGGCTCACGCTTGCCCGAACCCGTATTCACCCCCGCCACCAAGAGCCAGGACGGCGCGCACGACGAAAACATCTCCTTCGCCGCAACTGAAGCGCTGCTGGGCGCCGAAGACGCCGCCGAACTCCGCCGGCTCACGCTGAGTCTTTACCGCAAAGCCGCCGATCATGCCGCAACCACCGGCCTGATCCTGGCCGACACAAAATTTGAGTTTGGCACAACCGCTGAAGGAATTATCCTTGCCGATGAGGTCCTCACCCCGGATTCCTCGCGTTTCTGGGATGCGGCGGCCTGGAAGCCTGGTGGCCCGCAGCCTTCATTCGACAAGCAGTTTGTGCGCGACTACCTTGAATCGATTCGCTGGGACAAGCAGGCGCCGGCGCCTGGCCTACCCGACGAGGTCGTGGAGCGCACTCAGAAAAAATATCTTGAAGCATTCCGCCGCTTGACCGGGCGGCATCTGAGTCTCTAGACGTATACGGAGTGCATCATGGTATGGGTTGATTGGGTCATCGTAATCATCATGGCTGTGTCCATCGTCAGCGGGCTGGCAGAGGGCTTCTTCCGCTCTTTCTGCGCGCTGGCCGGGCTGCTTGTCGGACTCTCGGTAGCTTCCTGGAACTACGGCCGTGTATCGGCCGTATTGATTCACCTGATCCGCATCAAAGCGATCTCCGACGCCATCGGTTTCCTGCTCGTCGCGGTCCTTATTATGGTCATTTTCGCCATAATTGGGGCACTACTTGCAAAAGCTTTCAGTTTCGTTGGATTGGGTTGCCTTGATGGAATAGCCGGTGCAATTTTCGGGTTCTTTCAGGGCGTAATTCTGGTAACCTTGGGAATCCTCGCTATTGTCGCGTTCTTTCCCGACGCAAATTGGCTGGCTGAGGCGAGACTCCCAAAAATGTTTCTCACGTCCTGTCATCTCAGCACCCATATGAGCGCGGACGAGTTGGCGCACCGCGTGCGCAACGGACTTAAAATACTGGAGCAGGATACACACAAGTTGATCCCGCCCAAAACAAGTTGATGCGGGATTGAACGCAGGTTGTTTCGGCAAGAAATAAAGCGATCTGGTAGAACAGCAAGAGGGTACTGTGAAAAGAGAACTGGATAGCCTGGTGACGCAAATGCATTCCAGCGGCGTGCGCTATGACGATGCCGTGCGGGAATTCAAAAAGCAGTATCTGCGTGAAGTGCTGATGGCACACCGGGGCAACCAGTGTAAGGCGGCTGAAGAGCTGGGGATCCACCGGAACACACTGAGCCGCGCCATGGCGGAGTTGGGGCTTGAACTGGCGGAAGTTCGCGCCGGCCTCAAGCGTCCGCCGCGCAGCGAACGTCCTGTATATAGCGCGGTACGCCAGAGCCTCCGCCAAGGCTGAGTGTTTTACTGAGGACATGCTGACAACTGAATCGACAAACGAAGCGCGCGTCGCCATCGAGCCGGGTTTTGCCTGGGACGCGCAGGACGCCTATCTCTTCGACATCGACGGGACGTTGCTCCGCGAACCGGGCCGCATTCACTTCGACTCCTTCGCATCCAGCGTCCAGCGCGTCACCGGCTTTGAAATCACGCTCGCCGGTATCCTGTTGCACGGCAGCACGGACACAGCCATCCTGCGCGAAGCCTGCCGGCAGGCGGGCATCCCATCCGATCTCCTGGAGTCCCGCATCGAAGCCATTCTCGAGGCGATGCGTAATACCGTTGCCGAACGCCGTCACGAGATGACCACAATCCGCATGCCGGGTGTCGAGCAGGCTCTTGACCACCTCGCAAAGCGAGGCGCCATCCTTGGGGTGGCTACCGGCAACCTCGAGACGATCGGCTGGATCAAAGTGGAGCAAGCCGGTTTGCGCCAATGGTTCCGCTTTGGCGGCTTCAGCGATCATTTTCCAATTCGATCTGAATTAATAGGACAGGCAGCCCAAATGGCCAGAGAACTCGCGGGGCGCGGCGCCAGTATTTGCGTGGTGGGCGATACTCCTCGCGACATTGAGGCCGCGCGCGCCAATTTCCTTTCCGTCATCGCTGTGGCCACCGGCAAATACACCTTCGACGAGTTGCTTAAGCATCAACCGGAAGTCTGTGCCACATCTCTCGCCGACCTGCTCGCACTGACACGGACCAAACAGTGACGCCCCGCCCGCACCAATCGAGCCCCGACGTGTGCCCTGCGAGGTGCCCGGCGAGTCGCCAGTTTTCGTGCCCCGTACAGCCGATCCAGCGCTCGCGGATTGGCATGTCGACGGTCGCGCTCTTGTTGGCCATCTTCCCTGCTTTTGGCTCCGCTCTTTGCCAAGCCCAATCGGTCCCCGCTCCCGCGCCTTCCCAGTCTCAACCGCTCAGCCAAACCTCCACTCCGACTCAAAACACCAACGTCGCCAAAGACGACAAGACCCCCAAACAGCCTGGCGCCAATGATCGCCGGCGCGCGGCCCGGCTCTTTCTTCAGGCAAGCAAGCTCTTTGAAAAAGAGCACTTCGAAGAGGCGATGCGCGACTACCGTCAGGCCGCCGAGTTAGACCCCTCCAACCCCGACTATCCACTCGCCGCCGAGCTTGCTCGCAGTCACGCCATCACCGCATTGATTCAGTCCGCAGCCAAAGACCGCCTCCGCGGCGATGCCTCAGCCGAACGAGCCGCGCTGGAGCAGGCGCTCCAACTCGATCCCAAAAACATCCAGGTTACCCAACACCTGTATGAGTTGGCCGATAATTCCCTGCCTTCCCAGCCAGCAACCAACTACGGAGAAGATGCGGAGCTCATTGGTGGACCCGTTCTGCTTGCGCCCACGCCCGGGTTGCACAGTTTTCACCTGCATGTCGATCAGCGTCAGACCATCCAGCAGGTCTTCAAGGCCTTCGGACTTGATGCCACCCTCGACGATAGCGTCCACCCAACCATGACTCGGCTTGATATCGATGACGTCGACTTCGAGCAGGCTACGCGAGTCCTGGGCCTCCTGACCAACTCTTTCTACATCCCGCTGGATGCGCATCGCGCCCTCGTGGCACGTGACAGCCCGGAGAACCATCTCCAATTTCAGCGTCAGAATCTTGAGACCATCTATCTGCCCGGCCTGTCCAAGGATGAGCTGACGGAGGTCGATACGGTGGCAAAGAATGTTTTTGAATTAACGGGAAAACAGGAGGCATTGGAGCCCACCGTTGGTGCCATCACTCTCCGTGCGCCACAGGCAACGCTCAACGCATTCAACGCCACTATCCGCGATCTCCTCGCCGGGCGCGATCAGGTTCTGCTCGACGTGCGATTGATACAGCTTGCCCACACCAGTGAACGCAATACCGGCGTCCAACTGCCGCAGCAGATTACGGCATTCAACGTCTACGCTGAAGAGCAGTCCATCCTCAACGCCAACCAGAGCCTGGTCCAGCAAATCATCTCCTCAGGCCTGGCAGCCCCTGGCGATACCCTGGCGATCCTCGGCATCCTCCTGGCCTCGGGACAGGTCTCAAGCTCTCTCTTCTCCAATGGAGTCGCCTTGTTTGGAGGCGGCCTGACGCTCACCGGAGTGTCGCCCCAACCGCTGACTGCTAATCTCTCTCTCAACTCCTCTGACTCGCGCGCACTGGACCAGATGCAGTTGCGCCTCGGCGATGGGGAGGCGGGTACAGTTCGTTCCGGCACGAGGTACCCCATCCAGACTTCCAGGTTTTCAAGCCTCTCACCCAATCTCCCAAACATTCCTGGGCTCACCTCCGCGGGAGCTTCCAGCGGCCTGTCATCGCTTCTGTCTTCATTGTCAAGCGTGCCCAACATCCCGCAAGTCCAGTACCAGGATCTTGGCCTGACCCTCAAAGCAACGCCCAAAGTCCTTCGCAGCAACGAAGTCGCCCTGAATATCGATTTGAAAATCGACGCCCTTGCCGGAACTTCCCTCAACGGCAATCCCATCCTGAACAGCCGCACCTATTCCGGCGTCATCACGCTCCGCCAGGGTGAAGGCGCGGTGATCGTCAGCGAGGTCGACAAGCAGGAAATGCGCGCCATCAGTGGAATCCCGGGACTCAGCGAAATTCCCGGCCTCAACAATGTCACCGGGAAAGATACGCAGAGAACCGGTTCCACGCTGCTGATCGTCATGACGCCCCACGTCGTCCGGGGAACTCAATCCGCAGGCCATACGCCCATGCTGCACGTCGAGAAGAGTACGACAACGTCGACCGCACGCTAGCAGCGCGGCCTGTCGGCCGACCGGTCAAATCCCCGAGGTTCTATAGTAGTGCTGAAACAGCCGGCTTCGGAGTTGAACCCCCTCGGCCGGCCGAAACATGAATATCAGTTAGCGATGCCGTCCAGCTTTTCCTGGTATTCAACGATCCGCTTGATGACTTCGTAGGGCGCGCCGCCAATCGGAACCTGGCGTCCATTCACAATCAGCGTCGGCGTCAGTTCGATGTTCAGGTCCTTCGCCAACTTCACTGAAGAATCAACGGCTGCGGACGTTTGCGGGGTCGATGCGCAGGCTGCGATTTTCGCTGGATCCAGACCGGCCTTCGTAACCGCACTGTTCAAAGTCAGTGTTGCGCCATCTGCGCTGGCCAGCCCTTCCTGCCCTTCAAACACAGCGGATGCGAATTGAAAGAAAGCACTGCTGCCGCCCTCTTTTGCCACGCAAGAACCATATTCCGCCGCCTTCCTGGCCGCGGGATGGATCTTCTCCAACGGATAGTTCTGAAATACGATACGGGCCTTCGGAAAATCCACAGCCAGCTTGTCCATATTCGCCTGCGCATCTTTGCAGTGCGGGCATTGGAAGTCCGCAAATTCCACAATCTCAAGATCCTTCATCGCCGATCCGCGATAGGGTCCGTCGGCCCTCTCCTGAACAATTGCGCGAGATTCCACATAGGGGTGCTCGCCAAAGGGAAAAATCTGATCGTTAGCAATCATGTGCTTACCGTCAGGCATCGCGAAAAACTGAACCGCGGAGGGCTTCTGCTTGCCGCTCTTGTCTGCCACAACCACCACAACTCTGCTTACGCCTTCTATCGGTGTCTTGAGGATCGCCTGTACCTGCCAAACACGGTCCGCTTCATAGCCCCAAAAAATCTGGAAGAAGTTGTTGATGGTTTCCTTGGTGGGCGATGTGGCCGTGAAGTCTCCCGGATCGGGCTTCTGAAACGCCGGCGGCGCCGACGGTGCCGGCGCCGACGGCGTCTGGGGCGGTGCGGCTGGCACATTTTGCTGGGCAGCGGCCTTTAATACTGGAATCGAAAATGCGGCCAGCGCAACGACACTGGCAAAGCGGGCAGACAAACGGATCAAGCTGATTCTCCTTGTAAGGCTGGGTGACTCCCGAACCTTAGCTTACACCTGTAATTTCACGGCTTACACCTGCACCTTGACTGCAATGGGAAATCTGCGGCCCATTCCGAACGACTTCGAGGTTACCTTCAGAACCGGAGCGGCCTGCTGCCGTTTGTATTCCGATCGCTCCACCAGCCGGACTACCTGTTGGACGAGTTCCAGGGGAAATCCGTATGCATCGGCAATGCTCTCTGGCGTCTCATAACGCTCCACATAAGCTTCCAGAATCGGATCGAGAACCTCGTATGGCGGCAGCGAGTCCGTGTCCTTCTGGTCCGGCCGCAACTCAGCGGACGGCGCCTTCTCAAGGATCGAAAACGGAATTACCTCGCCGTCGCAATTCAGCCACCGGCAGACCGTATACACGCGTGTCTTTACCAGGTCGCCAATCACCGCAAGCGCCCCCACCATATCGCCATACAGGGTGCAATATCCAACCGCCATTTCCGATTTGTTCCCTGTCGTGAGCACCAGCGCGGAAAACTTGTTGGAGAGCGCCATCAACAGGCAACCGCGTATGCGGGCCTGGATGTTCTCCTCGGTACTATCCGGCTTCGTTCCGGCAAACAGCGGTTCCAGCGCCTTCCGATACTCCGTGAACAGCCCGCTGATGCCAATCACTTCGTAACGAATCCCAAGATTCGCGGCCAAACGCCGGCTGTCGTCAATAGACCCTTGCGAAGAATAAGGGCTCGGCATCCCGATCGCCAGCACGTTGTCCGCGCCCAGTGCATCTTTGGCAATGGCCGCCACCAGCGCAGAATCGATTCCCCCGCTCAGCGCGACAAGAACTTTATGAAAGCCGCATTTCCGCACATAATCGCGCGTGCCCAGCACCAGCGCGTGGTAGGCCGCGGCAGTATCGTCCTCAACCGGGACTGTTTCCCCCTTCTCCAGGCCACCTGCATAGAAGGGATTCGTCAACACCAGGTCTTCCGCGAATGAAGCGGCCTGCGCAATTAACTTCCCTTCCGCATTCAGCGCCAGAGACGAGCCATCGAAGATCAGGCTGTCGTTCCCGCCAACCTGGTTGCACATCAGCACCGGAATGCCGTCCCGCCGTGCAATGGCCGCCAGCATCTCGCGACGAATTGCGCGCTTCGAGTGCCAGAAGGGAGACGACGATAAGTTGATGTGCACTGCGGGATTCTGGCTCATCAGCTCTTCCATCGGATCGACTTTGTATAGTCGCCGGTGCCAGAAGTTCTTGTCGTTCCACGCGTCCTCGCAAATGGTGATTGCCAGCCTCACACCGTCCAACTCCACCACCTGCTGCGGTCGTGATGCGGCCACAAAATATCGCTGCTCGTCAAAAACGTCATAGAACGGAAGCAGTCGTTTGTGTTGTTCCAGCAGCAGCCTGCCGCCATCCAGCAGCACTGCGGCATTCACCGCTGGCTTGCCTGTCGCACCCTCGGCGGCCAGCGCCACCCCCGCCAGCACTGCGGTCGGCAGCTCGCTGGTGGCCACCGCAAGCTCATCCACGGCGGTGCGGCAACGAGTCAGAAAACTTGGCTTTTCCAGGAAGTCGGCCGGAGGGTAGCCGCAGATCACCAGTTCGGAAAACACCGTGAGCCGCGCGCCCATTGCAGCCGCGCGCTGGCTTGCGGCAACTATCTTTTCCAGATTTCCGCTGAAGTCCCCAACCGTTGGATTGATCTGTGCCAGTGCGATCTTCACATCTCTAGTTTATGGCATTTCGGGGATTGCCGAGGAAGGGAGTGAAAAGGTGAAAAAGTGAAAAAGTGAAGAAGTGAACATTGGAAGCAAAGCCGGACATCGATGGGACACCTGGTTGCAAAAGTGATTCAACGAACAGCCAACCGCAGGGACCGTCGAACTTCGCCCCGTCCTTCACTTCTTCGCCTGTTCACTTTTTCACTTGTTCACTCGCCTAGGACCCCGTTCCCGCAAACACCACGCCGATGGTGCGCATGATGATCTTCAAATCTAGCCAGATGCTCCAATTCTCGATATACGTCACATCCAGCGAAATATAGTTGTCAAATGAGGGGTCCTGACGCGCCTGCACCTGCCATAGGCCGGTGATTCCAGGGGTCACGTCGAGCCGGCGAAGGTGGCTGAGCTTGTATTCCTTCACTTCGCTCGCAATCGGCGGACGTGGGCCCACAATGCTCATGTCGCCGATAAGAACATTGATGAACTGAGGCAGCTCGTCCAACGAGTATTTGCGCAGGAACCGGCCCACCTTGGTGATGCGGGGGTCGTTCGAAATCTTGAAAAGCACACTATCCCGCTCGTTCATGTGCATCACGTCCACGCGGCGTTTCTCCGCATCCCGAATCATGGTACGGAACTTGGTGCAGCGGAAAACTCGGCCCTTCTTCCCGATACGTTCCGAAGAGTAAAAAATCGGCCCCGGCGAATCCAGCTTGACTGCGATTGCAACGGCCAGGAACAGCGGCGCGAGAACAATCAGGGCCAAAGCGGAAAACACAATGTCCAGAAAGCGCTTGAGCAGCAGGCCGACCTCGGGAACGTAGCCCCGATGCAACGGAATCGTCGGGAATTGGCCGATATACTCGATCGGACTGTTCCACGCCAGGCCGCCGTACAAGTCCGGTACCACGCGCAAATCCACGCCATTGGCTCGCGCTTGTTCCAGAACCTCATGAACCATTCCTGACTCGCACGGAGTCGTGAAAAAAATCTCGTCCACAAATTGCTTGCGCGCGTGCTGGAACATGGTCTCAATCGTGCCCACCACATCCCCCGATGCAGCCGCAAACCCTGAAGCCGTCCCGGAACAGTCTATAAACCCCTTGAAGGTATAGCCAAGATACCGGATGCTCTCCATATGATGGCGCAGGGCATGGGCCTCAGGTCCCGTTCCCACGATCAATACATTCCGCGTCCCCACACCCTGTTCAAAGAGCCGGTAGATAAACAGGCGATAAACAAGACGTCGCAAACTTAACGCGATGGTCACCAATCCCACGGTGACCAGAACAACTGTGCGCGGAATGTCGTCCGCGCGGAGGAGGTAGAGTGTGCCGGTGAGCAACAGTCCGGAGGTGAAGCAGGCCTGCACACTCAGCCTTTGCTCATGAAGAAAGCTGGACAGCCGCGTCGGGGTATACAAATGCATCCCTCGGCTGATGAGAATAAGTACGATGGTAAAGCCGCAAAGCAAAACTGAAAGCATTCCAATCGAACGGCCATGAATGAATGAGTCGTGCCAGAAGCCCCCTGTCCTTGCCACGGGCCCTTTATGATAGTCCAAGAGCATAGCAAGCACGGTCGAACCCAGAACCGTAATGGCATCCAGGCTCATCCAGAGCCTGACAGTGCCCCGCATCGCGCGCGACGAATGCCCTATGGCTCCTGCGGCCCATCCCTGCGACGAGGACACGGATGCCGAGACTCTTTGCCAGAATTCCGATGTCGCCATAATTCTTCCGCTAACCTCAATAGTTCAAACGCCAGAGGGTAAATTGGGGATACTCTCCCACGACAGAACCAAGCAAGGAAACGAAATCCGAGTGCGACAATTTGCAGAAGCCGTCTGAACGGAAGCTTCCACGGCTTCTAGAGAACGAATTCCTCTTGCATGAGCTTGCAGAGATGTTTTCGTTAGATCCCTGAATGTCTTCCCAAGTTGCCTGTCGAATTCCGGGATACCCTTTGCCTGAATTCAGATGTACTGGCTTTAACGTATCGAAACAAGGAATTCATTTGCATGAACTGTCATCCGGTCACCGAATGCAAGGCCGAAATCTTTGGCTGAAAGCTCGTATAGATGTTCACTCTCGAATCGGGCTCAAACTATGAATGCCGATTGCGTATGCGGGGTGCTATCACCAAACTTCAGCATGGAAAAATCTTGTGAATAACAGAATCACTTTACCATACCGCACCCCGCTGCGGTCTCCAAGTTGCGCTGTCGTTTGCCTTTGAACGCCGAATCCAATACCAGGCTGCGAATCAATCCGCCATCTCCAGCATCGCGCTTGCATGTGCGGGATTGCAAGCAAAATCGTCATCCATCTTTATTACGTTTTAATATAACTTTCATGCCAAAGGTAATGCGTACGCGTCCAGCGCCAGGAACTGCTGAAGATGGGGGTCGGTCGACGCCAAAAATTCCTTGAGAGGCCCGAAGAACCGTGCCTTCCCCTGATCCAGAAAGAGCACCACGTCGGCCAGTCGCTCGGCAAATCGCATATCGTGCGTCACCACAATGCTCGTGAATCCAAGCTGCTGTTTCAGGCGCTCGATCAAATCACCCAAACGGCGAGCGATGATCGGATCGACCATCGTAGTTGGCTCGTCGTAAAGCACCACCTCCGGCTGGGCCGCCAGCGCTCGAGCCATCGCCACCGCCCGCTTCCGCCCAGTGGAAAGACTGCCCGGAAACGCATCCGCCACATCGTCTGCGCCTACCAGCCCGATCAACCGATCGACGATTTGTATCACCTGTTCCTCGTCCAATCCTCCCCGTTCGCGCAATGGAAATGCGACATTCTCGCGCACGCTCATCGAATCGAAAAGCGCCCCGTTCTGGAATACCATCGTGACGCGCTTCCGGATCGCGCGCATTCCCTCTTCATCCAGACCGTTGATCTCCTCGTTCTCCACCATGATCGATCCCACCTGCGGCTTGAGAAAGCCCATCAGGATGCGCAGCGCCACCGACTTTCCCACACCACTTCTCCCCAGAATGCAAAGTGTCTCTCCACGATTCACTGAGAAGCTCACGTCGTCCAGAACCTTCCGCTCATCGAACGACATGGAGACGTGGCTAAACGAGATCATCGTCTCCCCGAAAGCCGGCTCAGGATACTTCCGCTCGGCAGCCGTGGACTCACTGTGCGTCTCGGCAAAAGTCTCGGCGATCTCGGAAATCGCGCTGTCGGTAAGCTCGGGTTTCGGAAGTGATTCGGAATCGGACATCGTCGTGCAATCAGATTACCCGATGCCACGCCTCTGCCCGCCTAAGATCCGTCGGAGAGTTCACGTTCAGGAACCAGCGCGCCGCAGGTAAGCCTGCGGGATGTGCCATCTGCCCGGCCTGAACGGCAAGTTCAACGGGAATGATTCGAACAGCTTCGCCCAGTCTCTCTGCCGAGGCCTGGAACCCTGCAAAGCACCCTCCGCGCCCCGCTTCCAATTCCTTGCGAAGAACCGGCAGCGCAGCCCGGCTCACCACAGCTGGAAACGTCTGCGCATATCCGTTCACCGAAGGAATCGTGACCGGCGCCCCTGTGATTGCCGCAGTTCGCAAAAGAGAGCCGATCAGCGCCGCGGGCGCCAACGGCAGATCCACCGGCAGAAATACCGCTCTTTCCGCCGCCGTCCAAGCCAGCGAAGCGCAAATGCCGGCCAGCGGACCGCGCCCTTGCTCACCGTCCTCAATCACCGGTGCGAAACCCTCGAGCGCAGCCCGCCTTGCCGCCGAGAACCCTCCCGCAATCGCAGTCTCTAATCCTGCCAGCCTCAAAATCCCGAGAGCCTGCTCCACCAGGGGCCGTCCCGCGAACCCAATCAGCGCCTTGTCCCGCCCCATCCGCCTGGACTCGCCTCCAGCCAGGACAAATCCTATGGCACTGTGCGCCAATTGGCGGGTTGCCTGCATCAACTCCCCGCCTCCTCCAAAAACCGAATCAGCGACTCAATCCCCAATTCGAAATTCTTCAGGCAGAACTTTTCAT
>Ga0181537_10001982_pt1 | contig 18408 bp, 17 predicted proteins | sample PEATcosm2014_Bin_39_FD_119765 | JGI IMG/M metagenome (GOLD analysis project Ga0181537, IMG submission 119765) | Peatland microbial communities from MTU Mesocosm Facility, Houghton, MI, USA - PEATcosm2014_Bin23_10_metaG | ecosystem: Environmental > Terrestrial > Soil > Wetlands > Peat | place... | reverse complement strand
GATACGGCGCTCGATTACGGCAAGTTCGGCGTCTTTGGCTCGCCGAAGCCCGGCAAAACCCTCCACGACGTCGAAGTTGCGATGGATGTGGTGCTTGCCGATATCGGCGAACACGGGGTCACCGCCGATGAACTCGATCTCGCCAAGAATCGGCTGATCGCCGATGCCGTGTACGCGCAGGATAATCAGGCGACCCTGGCACGCTGGTACGGCGCCGCGCTCGCGACCGGCGAGACCGTCGACATGGTGCGCGACTGGCCGGAAGAAATCCGCACCGTTTCCGCCGATGCGGTCCGCGAGGCCGCACGGGCATGGCTCAATCGCCGCGCGTCGGTCACCGGCTATCTAGTGAACAGCCTTCAATCCGAGGAGAAGCATACGTGAACGCGTTTTTGCCGGCCTGGTCCGGTTGCGTGCTGCGCCGCGCTGCCCTCGGCATTGCGGCGCTTACTCTGTGCATCGGGCCAGTCTCGGCCACCACGATCGAGCGCGTGGTGAGCGACGGCGGGATCGAAGCGTGGTTGGTCCACGAACCGGCGGTTCCGCTGATCGCCATCGACTTCGCAGTCGCTGGCGGCGCCGTCCAAGATCCGTCCGGCAAAGCGGGCACCGCGAACCTCGCCGCAGCTCTGCTCGACGAAGGCGTCGGCGACATCGACTCCAAGACGTTTCACGCCCGGCTCGAGCGCAAGGCCATAGAACTTGGCTTTGCCGCAGAACGCGACACGCTGCGCGGCACGCTGCGAACGCTGACGGAGAACCGCGACGAGGCGTTCGAGGATTTGCGCCTGGCACTGACCTCACCGCGCTTCGATCCGCTCGACGTCGAGATCAACCGCGCACAAATCGTGTCGGCGCTGCGGCGCGCCACGACCAGTCCGGCCGAGATAGCGAATCTCCGCTGGTGGCAGGCGGCGTTCATCGATCATCCTTACGGGCGGCCGGTGGCGGGCACGCTGGAATCGGTGCCTGCAATCACCGTCGACGATCTCAAAAACTATACCCGCCGGGTGCTGGCGCGCGCCAATCTGAAAGTCGCCGTCGTCGGCGACATCGACGCCGAGAGCGTGAAGAAGATGCTCGACCGCGTTTTCGGCGCGCTTCCCGCGCAGCCGGAATTAACGCCCGTGGCAGCCATCGCACCACGGGGCTTGGGGCAGCGCATCGTCGTCAAGCTCGACGTGCCGCAAGCCGTAGTCACGTTCGGCGGCCCCGGCGTCTCCCGCAAGGATCCGGATTTCATAGCCGCCTATATCGTCAATCATATCCTCGGCGGCGGATCGTTCACTTCGCGGCTCTACCGCGAGGTGCGCGAGAAGCGCGGCCTTGCCTATTCGGTCTCTGACAATTTGATCTGGCTCAACCACACCGCATTGTTCCTCGGCGGCACCGCCACGCGTGCCGACCGCGCTGGAGAGACGCTCGCTCTCATCGAAAAAGAAATCCACCGGTTGGCTGAAGATGGTCCAACCGCTGACGAGCTTGCCAAGGCCAAGGCCTATCTCAACGGTTCATTCGCACTGAATCTTGATACTTCGAGCAAAATTGCGGGGCTGCTCGTGCAATTGCAGCTCGACGGCCTCGGCATCGACTACTTCACCCAGCGGCCGCAGATGATCAATGCCGTGACGCTTGAGGACGCCAAGCGGGTAGCCAGGCGGCTCCTCGACGGCGGCCTTCTCGTCACCGTCGTCGGCCGGCCCGAGGGTCTCGCTTCGACCACCGCCAATTAGCCGATTGACGTTATGCTGTTGCGGCCATGATTCGCGTCAACGCCCAGATCAGCATCGACGAGCGCGAGATCGAAGAAAATTTCGTGCGTTCCTCGGGGCCAGGCGGGCAAAACGTCAACAAGCTTTCGACCGCGGTTCAGCTTCGCTTTGACGTTCGCAAATCGCCTTCTTTGCCGGACGACGTGCGCCACCGGCTCGAGCGTCTTGCTGGCACCCGACTCACCCGCGATGGGGTTCTGATCATTATCGCGCAACGCCATCGCACCCAGCCGCGTAACCGCCAGGACGCAATCGACCGTCTCGTCGATCTGGTCCGCAGCGCCGCCGTGGCGCCACGGCTGCGGCGGGCGACCAGACCGACCAAGGCGTCGCGCGAGCGCCGCGTCCAATCCAAGAAACATCGCGCCGGCCTCAAGCGGTTGCGACGCATCGGGCCGTCGTTCGAGTGACGTTGTCTTTGAAACCCGGCAACGGGCGAGAGGTAATGAGCAAGTAGGCTCGGTCATCGTTCTGAGCCGACCCCGGCGATTCTGCGATTGATGAATCAATTTTGTGACGTCACAAATCAATTTTGCCGCGAAATAATCAAATGTCTGTATCGCATTAAGAAAGCTTGCGCGCTTGCCGCGGCATCACTAGTTGCTTGCGGGGGCGATGCCTGCGTGACGACTTTGCTGGCGCGACGCAAAGGTCAGCGTTTCTACGGACAATCAGTCGAGCCTTCGACGAACGTGGCAGTTGGCCGGGATGGGTATCTCGTCACCGACTCAAACTCGCCTAAATTTTAGGAGATGCAAATGAATCAGGCACCGACACCCACTGCCATGTTTAAAGGCGCGAAGCGCATGCTGCCCTTCGAGGGAGTCGCGCTGGTGCTGCAAGGCGGGGGCGCGTTGGGTGCATATCAGGCCGGCGTTTTCCAGGCCATTCATGAAGCTAACATCGAAGTCACCTGGCTCTGCGGAACGTCGATCGGCGCTATCAATGCCGCTCTGATCGCCGGCAACCGTTCCGAACGCCGCGTCGAACGGTTGCGCGAATTCTGGGAGGAGGTCACGAGACCGCCCGTCAGGATTCCGAATATCCCCTGGTTCACCGATCTGCCGTGGAATGGAAACGGTCAAGCCCGCTACTGGACCAACAAGATCAGCGCATTTGCCACGATGATTCACGGGGCGCCGGGCTTCTTTTCCCCGCGTCCCTTTCCGCCGTTGAATTCGACCGCCGAAAGCCCTGATCTCGTGAGCTATTATGATACTTCGCCGCTGAAAGAAACCCTCGCGCGTTTGGTGGATTTCGATTTGATCAATAGCCAACAAAAGCGGCTCTCCGTGCTCGCCACCAATGTTCGTACCGGCGCGCCGGCATATTTCGACAACCGCGAGCAAGAAATCACGGGCGCCCATATCATCGCCAGCGCGTCACTGCCGCCGTCATTCCCGCCGACTGAGATCGACGGCGAATATTATTGGGACGGTGGCGTTGTCTCCAACTCACCCATGCAATTCGTCGTCGACAAGGCGCAGCGCGATAGCGTGCTTGTTTTCCAGGTCGATCTTTGGGACGCGAATGGCGAAGTTCCGCTTGATATTCCATCCGCCAATCTGCGCGCGATGGAGATCCACAGCGCAAGTCGCATCAATGTGTCGCTCGATGAGTATCAAAAAATGCAAAAATTCCGGCACGCCTTGCGCAAGTTCTTGGACGAGCTTCCGGCGCAATGCCGCAACGATCCCGAGGTTCAATTTCTTTCCGAGCAGGCACGCGTGAAGGTCGCGACCATCGTGCAATTGAAGTACCAGTCACAGAAGCACGAGACCGCGGGCAAAATGTTCGAGTTTTCCCGCGTTACGATGGAAGAGCATTGGCAAGCTGGCTATGACGATACCAAGATCGCGCTGGGCGAGCCGGCGATCTTCGATCTCCCGGACGTCACCGAAGCGGTGCGCATCTTCGACGTGCATTACGGCTGGGTGAAGTAACGAGTGGCGGATTTCGCGCCTCGACGTTGTGGAAGTAGCGAATAGGCGGAGGTGAACGCCGTTCGCTACTCGCCATGCCCCATTCGTCCGCGATAAAGTCGCCTGCATCATACGAGTCGCCGATGCCTGTCCGCCAACTCTCCGAATCAACGGTAAACCGCATCGCTGCCGGCGAGGTGGTTGAGCGTCCGGCGAGCGTGGTCAAGGAGCTGGTCGAGAACGCGCTCGATGCCGGCGCAAGCCGCATCGATGTGCTGACCGACGGCGGCGGCCGGCGAGTGATCCGTGTCACCGACGACGGTGAAGGCATGACCCGCGCGGACCTGGCGCTCGCGGTGGAGCGCCACGCTACCTCGAAACTGGCCGACGACGATCTCGTGTCGATCTCTACGCTCGGCTTTCGCGGTGAGGCGCTGCCGTCGATCGGCGCGGTGGCGCGGCTCTCAATCGCGACGCGGCATCGCAGCGAGCCGCACGCTTGGGCGATCGAGGTCGATGCCGGCGTCAAGTCGGCGCTCAAACCGGCGGCGCTCGGGGAGGGGACGCGTGTCGAGGTGCGCGATCTATTCTACGCCACGCCGGCGCGGCTCAAATTCCTCAAGCTCGACCGAACCGAGGCGGAAGCGGCGCGGGAGGTCGTGCGGCGTCTCGCCATGAGCCGGCCTGACGTTGCTTTCACGCTCGCCGGCGAGGAGCGCGCACCGGTGACCTTTGCGGCGACCTTGCCCCGTGCGACCGGTCGGCTCGCCCGGCTCGCCGGTGTGCTCGGCGCCGATTTCCGTGCCAATGCGGTCGAGATCGCAGCTGACCGCGAGGGCATCGCAGTCGAGGGCTATGCGGCGCTGCCGACGCTCACGCGCGCCAATACGCTCGGGCAATATCTTTTCGTCAACGGCCGTCCGGTGCGCGACAAGCTTCTCGTCGGCGCGGTGCGCGCGGCCTATGCCGATTATCTGCCGCGCGACCGGCATCCACTGGTTGCGTTGTTCGTCGAGGTTCCGGCGCGGGAGCTCGACGTCAACGTGCATCCCGCCAAGGCCGAGGTGCGATTTCGTAATGCTGGCCTGGTGCGCGCCTTGATCGTGCACGCGCTCAAGACCGCGCTCGCGCGCGACGGCGGGCGTGCGGCTACGACCGGCGGCAGTGCGACCATCGCGGCTTTCCGCCCCGCGACAAATGTCCGGCGCAGCTGGGATTGGCGGCGCTCGCCGGCCCGTCGCGGCGGCTTCGCCGAGGCGGCGCAGGCGGCGTTTGCCGTCGGCGCGCCGGCAGTCGATCTCGTCGCCACACGCGAGGCGGAAGCTGTCGCGGAAGCCGCGGGCTTTGCCGAACCCGCCGCAGAGGCGCTCGACCACCCGCTCGGGGCGGCGCGTGCCCAGATGCACGAGACCTATATCGTGGCGCAAACCCGCGACGGCCTAGTGATCGTCGATCAGCACGCCGCCCACGAACGTATCGTTTATGAAAAGCTCAAGGCCGCAATCGACAAGAGCGGCATCACCCGCCAGATCCTGCTCATACCCGACATCGTCGAGCTCGATAAAGCCGATGTCGAGCGGTTGCTCGCGCACGCCGAAGAGCTTGCGCGCTACGGCCTGGTAATCGAATCCTTCGGTCCCGGCGCCGTAGCGCTACGCGAGACACCTTCACTTCTCGGTGAGATCGATGGTGGCGGCCTCATTCGGGATCTCGCGGAGCATATCGGCGAGTGGGACGAAACGCTGCCGCTCGAACGTCGCCTTATGCACGTCGCCGCCACCATGGCCTGCTACGGTTCCGTGCGCGCCGGACGCAGGTTGAAACCGCAGGAAATGAATGCGCTCCTGCGCGAGATGGAAGTCACGCCCAATTCCGGCCAATGCAATCACGGCCGCCCGACTTATGTGGAGCTCAAGCTCACCGATATTGAGCGGCTGTTCGGGCGGCGCTAGCGCATGATCCAGAAAGTGGAAACCGGTTTTCCGCAAAGATCATGCGCCACCTACGTTATGCGGGCGCAAGAAAATAAACTCGCTGTCGTCGTAGCGCCGGCGGTCAATCTCGGTATAGCCTTCGGGCGCGGTGAACTTCTCCGCCGCCGCCTCTTCGACGACGATGATCGCGTCCGGCGTGAGCCACGCTCCGTTGCGCGCCGAAGCCAACGCCGCGGCCGCCAGGCGTTGCCCGTAAGGCGGATCAAAGAAGGCGAGCGAGAACGGCGGGAGCGGATGCGCCGGACCGAGCCTAGTTGCATCGCGGCGGAATATCCGCGTCACGCCCCCGAGACCGAGCGCTGTAACGTTCTCGCGCAGAAGCGCGCGCGCCTCCGCGGTTTCTTCGACGAGGAGGGCGAACGCCGCGCCGCGCGACAACGCTTCGATGCCGAGCGCGCCGGTGCCGGCGAAAAGATCGAGCACACGCGCGCCGGTGATCGGGTCGCCGAAGTTGTGCACCAGGATATTGAACAGCGATTCGCGCAGACGGTCGGCCGTGGGTCGGATCGCTTTCGACTTCGGAGCGGCGAGTTGGCGCCCGCGCAGCCGTCCGCCGATCACGCGCATCTATCTGCCCCGCGGCCGGCGGGGCCGCGCGCCCGAGGCGCGATCCGGAGCATGGCGTCGTCCGCGCTTGCGTGGACCTTTGTTTCGGCTCGGCTCGGGCCTTTCCGCACGTGGCGGCTCGCCATGACGCTCGACCGGTACGAGTCGGCCCTTGCGGTCGGCAACGAGGCCGGGGCGCGGCTCGGCCGCTGGCCTTTCCGGGTCGGTGACTTCGTTGCGGCGCGAGCCACGGAATTTCCGCAGCAGCTTCTTTCCGGGACGCTCGCCTTCGCGGGCGCGCCAGACATGGTCGGACGATTTGCGGGCGATCGGCTTCTGCCAGGGCTTGTTTGGCGTCTTGTTTGCCGCCTTGCCCGGCGGCTTCCCCGCTGCGTCGTCTACCTTCTCTGGCGGTTGAGGCGGGGCGACCGGCGCAGAAAAATCGGCGCCGGCGAGCGCAATGACACGTTCGCCGAGTTGCTCGCGCAAGACGCGCGTCGGCACCTCCTCGACGGCGCCTTCGGCAAGCTCGCCCAGCTGAAACGGGCCGAACGACACGCGGATAAGCCGCGTGACCGAAAGGCCGAGATGGCCAAGCACGCTGCGCACCTCGCGATTCTTGCCCTCGCGGATAGCAAAGGTGAGCCACAGATTGGAGCCCATGACGCGGTCAAGCGTGGCCTCGATCCGGCCATAATGGACGCCCTCGACAGTGACGCCCGCACGCAACGCGTCAAGCTTGTCCTGTCCCACCGAGCCGTGCGCGCGCACGCGGTAACGCCGCAGCCATGCGGTCGCGGGCAGTTCGAGAACGCGCGTCAGCGCTCCGTCGTTGGTGAGGAGGATGAGCCCCTCGGTGTTGAAATCGAGCCGGCCGACGCTGACGAGGCGCGGCAGGTCTTTCGGCAAATGCTCGAAGATGGTCGGCCGGCCTTGCGGGTCGCCATGCGAAGTCAAAAGCCCGCGCGGCTTATGATAAAGGAACAGCCGCGCGCGTTCGGGCGCGGGCAGCGGAACACCATCTACGTTGACCCTGTCGCTGGACGTCACGTTAAGCGCAGGCGAGCTGATTACCGCGCCATTGACGGAAACCCGGCCGGCCGCGATCCATGCCTCGGCCTCGCGCCGCGACGCCAGTCCGGCCCGGGCGATCACCTTGGCGACGCGGTCGCCGTCTTGGCCGGATTTGCTCTTGTCGTTCATGGCTGCGCCCGGCAATAACCCCCGACGGTCAATCAGGCAATCGCTGATGGCATCTTTCATGGATATCGCGCTGGAGGAGGCCCGCGCCGCCGGCGAGCGGGGCGAAGTGCCCGTCGGGTGCGTGATCGTGCGTGAGGGGACCGTCGTCGGTCGCGCCGGCAATCGCATCCTTGCCGAGCACGACCCGACCGCACATGCGGAAATCGTCGCTATCCGCAGGGCGGCAGCGGTGCTCGGGTCGGAACGACTCGGCGATTGCGACCTCTATGTCACGCTTGAGCCTTGCGCGATGTGCGCGGGCGCGATGGCGTTTGCGCGCGTGCGCCGGCTCTATTACGGCGCCGCCGATCCCAAGGGCGGTGCAGTCGACAACGGTGTGCAGTTTTTTGCCTCGCCGTCCTGCCATCATCGGCCGGAGGTCTATGGCGCCATTGCCGAAGCCGAAGCGGCAACGCTGCTGAAGCGGTTCTTTCAGGAAAGACGTTAAGCCTGGAGCGCGAATTCCCATGCTTTGGCGGCAAGCGGGCGCACCAGAGCGGCCTTGGCCGCGGCAAACGCGCTGGTCGCGGTGCCGTCGCGGACGCGGCCGACAATACCTTGCAGGATGGCGGCGATCCGGAAGAAATTATAGGCGGAATAGACCGCCAGATAGGGCCGCGGATCGAAGCCTGTGCGCTTCACATAGGCCTCGACATAAGCCTCGAGCGAGGGGATGCCGAGCGCGCTGAGATCGTAGCCAACGAGCGAGCCCGTGCCGGCTTCCGACGGCGGCATGTGCCACTGCATCAGGTGGTAGGAGAAGTCGGCGAGCGGATCGCCGAGCGTCGAGAGCTCCCAATCCAGCACCGCGGCGATGGTCGGAGCTTTGGGCGCAAGGATGATGTTGTCGAGGCGGTAGTCGCCGTGCACCAGCCGCGGCGGCTGCGGCGGCGGCAGATGCGCCGGCAGCCATGCGATCAGCCGCTCCATGTCCTCGACTTTCTCGGTTTCCGAGGCGCGGTATTGTTTCGACCAGCGCTCGATCTGCCGCGCCACGTAATTTTCGCCGCGGCCGTAATCGGCAAGCCCGATCGTCGCCGGATCGAAGCTGTGCAGCCGCGCCAGTGTCGCGTTCATCGCGTCATAGACTTGCGCGCGCTCGGCGGGATTTGACGCCGGCATCTCGGCTTCCCAGAACACGCGGCCCTCGACAAACGACATGACAAAGAATGCGGTGCCGATGACGGCATCGTCGGCGCAATAAAGGACCGGCTCGGCAACGGGAAAGCCCTGCGCGTGGAGCGCGCTGATGACGCGGTGCTCGCGATCGACCGCATGCGCCGAGGGTAGAAGTTTGCCGGGAGGCTTGCGCCGCAGCACGTAGCTCCGCGCCGGCGTTTCCACGAGATAAGTTGGGTTGGACTGTCCGCCCTTGAATTGGCGCAGCGTAACCGGTCCGGCAAAGCCTTCGACGTGCGCGCGCAGATAGGCTTCCAGCCGGCCCACATCGAAGCGCAGCCGCTCGGCGACGTCCCTGGTGCCGGAGAAGGTACTCTGACGCTTGCCGTCGGCCATGCCTCCTCCCGGTATCTTCGGCAGGCGCCCTTATTCCGAGCGCTCGATGCTCTCAGTCTTACTCAGTTTCACGCTCGACCGCGCGCCAGCCGATATCATGGCGATAGAAGCCTTCGGGCCAGTCTATACGCGAAATGGCCTCGTAGGCACGTGTCCGCGCATCGCGGACGGTCGCGCCGACCGCCGAGACGTTGAGCACGCGGCCGCCATTGGCGAGAATGCGCCCGCCGTCCTCTCTGGTGCCGGCGTGGAAGATTTCCACGCCTTGGACCGCGCCCGCCGCGTCGAGACCTTTGATCACCGAACCCTTGGCGTAACTGCCGGGATAGCCCTTCGCCGCCATCACCACGGTCAGAGCCGCTTCGGAATACCAGCGCAGATCGACCGATTTGAGAACACCGTCACGGCTCGCGAGCAATGCGGGAACCAGATCCGACATGAGCCGAGGCATTAGAACCTGACATTCCGGATCGCCGAACCGGACATTGTATTCAATGAGCTTAGGCCCGGCGGCACCGATCATCAGGCCGGCATAGAGCACGCCTTTGTAGGGTGCGCCTATCGCCGTCATGGCGCGCAACGTCGGCAACACGATTTCATCCATGACGCGGGCGCTCATCGCATCATCGACGATCGGCGCCGGCGAATAGGCTCCCATGCCGCCGGTGTTGGGCCCCTTGTCGCCGTCGTAAGCGCGCTTGTGATCCTGGGCGGAAGGGAGCGGCAGTGCGTTTACGCCATCGCACAGTGCGAAGAACGAAGCTTCTTCGCCAGCGAGGAACTCCTCGATGACAAGTTCGGCGCCCGCTTCGCCAAGGTCGCCACCGAGAATCATCTCGATCGCCGCTTCGGCCTCGGCGAGACTTGCTGCCACGATAACGCCCTTGCCGGCGGCGAGACCGTCGGCTTTGACGACGATCGGAGCGCCGCGCAAGCGGGCATAGGCCTTGGCGCGATCGGCATTGTCGAAGCGTTCATAAGCCGCCGTCGGTATGCCGTTCGCCCGGCAAAGATCCTTGGTAAAGCCCTTTGAGCCTTCAAGACGCGCAGCGGCAGCGCTCGGTCCAAAGGCCTTGAGGCCCGCGGCCTCCAAATCGTTGACGATGCCGGCGCAGAGCGGCGCCTCTGGGCCGACAACGACAAAATCGATGCTATGGCCGCGGCAAAATGCGATTACTGCCGCGTGATCAGAAATATCGAGGTCGATACACGCCGCTTCGCGCGCGATGCCGGCATTGCCCGGCGCGCAGAACAGCCGATCCACCAGCGGGCTCGCCGCCATTTTCCAGGCCAGGGCATGCTCGCGGCCGCCGGAGCCCAACAGTAAAATATTCACGGGCAAATTCTTCAAGGGTTGTAAAGTGTTGCCATGGCCCCTGTAGCATGGGGCGGGATGGGTGCAAGATGTTGGGCTGACTTGTCCAAGGGCTTTGCAGGGTCTTGACCCGCGCTGGCGACGCACAGCACTAAGCTCTATCTCCAACCCCCATTGTTATCCCTGATGAACGAGCCGCGCCTCAATTTACCCGAACTGACCGTCTCCGAGCTCTCGGCGGCGCTCAAGCGCACCATCGAAGAATCGTACGGCTACGTGCGCGTGCGCGGCGAGCTCGGCAAAGTCAGCTATCATTCGAACGGCCACGTCTACTTCGACCTGAAGGACGAGCGAGCCTGTATCGCCGGCGTCATCTGGCGCAGCGCCGCCCCGCGCATCAAGCTCAAGCTCGAAGCGGGCCTCGAGGTGGTGATCACCGGACGGCTCACCACCTATCCGGGCCGCTCGCAATATCAGATCGTGGTGGAGACGCTGGAGCCCGCCGGTCTCGGCGCGCTGATGGCGCTGCTCGAAGAACGCAAGCGCCGGCTGACCGCCGAGGGATTATTCGACGAGGCACGAAAACAGCTATTGCCGTATTTGCCGGGCGTAATCGGCGTCATCACTTCGCCGACCGGCGCGGTTATTCGCGACATTCTGCATCGGCTCGCCGACCGCTTCCCGCGCCACGTGCTGGTATGGCCGGTTAAGGTGCAAGGCGACGGCTCGGCCGCCGAAGTGACCGCGGCGATCGCCGGTTTTAACGCGCTGCCGGACGGCGGACCGATGCCGCGGCCCGATCTCCTCATTGTCGCGCGCGGCGGCGGTTCGCTCGAGGATTTGTGGTCGTTCAACGAGGAAATCGTGGTGCGCGCGGCGGCGGAGAGTCTCATTCCGCTGATCTCCGCGGTCGGCCACGAGACCGACGTGACGCTCGTCGATTTTGCCGCCGATCGGCGGGCGCCGACCCCGACGGCCGCCGCCGAGATGGCGGTGCCGGTCCGTGCCGAACTCGCAGTTGATGTTGCGAGTCTGGAGCGGCGCGCGCTCAGCGGCTGGCTGCGCAGCCAGGAAGCGCGCCGGCAAGCGGTGCGGTCCGCTGCCCGCGCGCTGCCGAATGCCGACGACGTCTTAGCGGTGCCGCGCCAAAGGCTCGACCATGCCGGTGCGGGCCTGACGCGCGGATTGCGTGCCAACGCCCATATCCACCGTGTAGGTTTTTCCCGCATCGGCGGCAGGCTAAGTGCGCACCTGCTCCGTACGCATGTTGAGCGCCGACGCGAGCGTTATGCCGCGATTGCGGTGCGGCTGCGGGCGAGCGCGGCTACGAATATCGAAATGCACCGGACCGGGATTGCCCGCGAGCGCGAGCGCTTGGGCGTCTTCGCCGCGCGAGCCGACCGGGCCATGGATAATCTCCTGGATGCGCGCTGGGCGCGCTGTGAGCGCGATGCTCAGTTGCTCGCGGCGTTCTCCTACCGGGGCGTGTTAGCCCGGGGCTTTGCGCTAGTGCGCGATCGCGCCGGGCGGCCGCTCCGCACAGCGAACGCAGTAACTACCGGCATGCCGATGGATGTTGAGTTTGCCGACGGCCATGTCGGCGCCCGCGCCGAAGTCGTGCAGACCTCGGCCGCGCCGCGGGTCGAGCCGCCGCGCCGGCGAAGGCGTGGCAGCGATCCCGGGCAAGGCAATTTGTTCTAGCGGATGCCGCTTAGTACCGCGATTCAGCGATACGACCAAAGAACTAACGGTCTGTTCACTGTCCGCGGAATTTCCGAGGTCGAAGCTGTCTGTTTGTTCATCGCGAAATTGTCCGTGCCATGGAACCGTCTTCACCGTCGCGTATTGTTTGCTTGGCGACATTCGGTTCGTCCAAGGAGAACAGCATGAATCGATTCTTGTTAGCAGCGGCGATCGCCGTGATGACGTTCGTGACGATGTCGGGAGTTTCGCAAGCGGCTCCCATCGCGCCGCTTCCAGCCGCAGTCGCGAGCGATGCGAATGCCGGAAATATCACCCAGGTTTATTGGTATCATCGGCATTGGCATCATTGGTGCCGCTGGCATCGCTGCTAACGGTCCGCGTTTCCGCTGAATTCCGCGCCGCGCCGAGTGATCGGCGTGGCGCTTTGTCGTTCAAGAGCGGGTTTCGTCCGCGCCGCGAAATGACTATGTTTGGAATTTATGCGAGCCGTCCGGGACGAGGGTTCGCACCGTGACGGAGGCCAAGTTGCTTAATCGTACCGACCGACCATCCCCGATGCCCGGCGAGGCCGATGTCAAATACCTCGACGGCGATTTCCGCGTGGTGCGGCCGGGAGCCTTTGTGCGCTGCGCCGTGACCGGGGTGCATATTCCGCTGGAAGAGCTCCGCTATTGGAGCGTCGATTTGCAAGAGGCCTATGCTTCGCCGGAAGCCGTTATGCAACGCCACGCCGCCGACTACGCGCGCAAATCGTAAGTTGATCACGCGGACGGTCGGATTGTCGCGCCCAGGATCATATCGCGGAAGGCGTCCGCCTCATCGACAGCGAAGCGGACGGGTAGCGCGCTGGCGCGCGCGGCCAGTGCGGCCAGCGGCGGCTCGCCGGAGAGCCGCGCCAGATCTTTCTCCGTAGTGACCAGAACAAGGTTTTCCTTGTCGGCTCGCGCCAAAAGCGCTTGGGCTTCCGCCGCCGTGTAGCGGTGGTGATCGGGAAAGCTCGCACGCTCGGCGACCGCGATTCCGTTTTCGGCGAGCGCGGCGAAGAACTTTTCCGGGTCGCCGATGCCGGCAAACGCTAAAACCCGCCGGCCGCCCAAGGCCGCAATCGTCTGGCTATCGGGTTCGAGACGGGCATGGAAGATCGCAACGTTATGCCGGCGCGCGCGTTCGACAAGCGCCCCGAGGCTGTCGGGTCGCCCGACAATGACAAGGGCCTGGGCGTGGGAAATCTGCGTCTCCGGCGGCGCCCGCAACGGACCGGCCGGAATGGTGCGGCCGTTGCCGATGCCGCGCCGGCCGTCCACCATGAGGATCGCAAGCTGCTTGGCAAGCTTCGGATTTTGGAAGCCGTCGTCCATTACGATCACGGTCGCCCCTCCGCGCCGCGCGGTATTGGCGCCCGCCAGCCGATCGCGCGCGACGATGGTTGGCGCAAGGCGCGCCAGCAACAGCGGTTCATCGCCGACCGCTGCAGCGGAATGGACCGCAGGATCGACGCGCAGCGGCCCGGACGATTGTCCGCCGTAACCGCGGCTCAAAAAGAACGGATGCTCGTGTGCGGTCATGAGAAGGCGCGCTATGGCAAGCGCGGCCGGTGTTTTACCGGCGCCGCCGACGGTGAGATTACCGACGCAGATGACCGGCACACCGACGCCGCGCCCTTGCGCCCGCATGCGCAGCGCCGCCACCGCTCCATAGACGCCGCCAAGCGGGCTCAGCAGGCCGCCGCTGCCGGGTCGCCACCAAAAAGCGGGCTCACGCATCACGGCGTGGCTCCGAACAACACCGCCGGTATTCGGCAAAGATCATGCCCCAGCCTCTTATGAAACGCGCTGCTCAAGTTGCATCTGCATCAGATAAGGCTCGAGTGCGGCGAGCGTCCGCTCCAGCGCACCACCGAGCTTGTTGACGGTCACGGCCGCTCGGTCGGCGACAGCTTTGCGTGCGGCGGGATCGGCGATCCAGCCGCTCAGGCAAGCCGTCAAAGCTTCCTCGTCGACGACGCATACGGCGCCGTGCGCGGCATCCAGAGCCGCGTAGATTTCGGCGAAATTCCACACATGCGGGCCATGAACCACGGCGGTGCCGAGCCTGATGGCTTCGATGGGGTTCTGCCCGCCACGGCTGGCGAGCGAGCCACCGATGAACACGCTCGGCGCCAGCCGGTAGATCAGGCCGAGTTCGCCGAGAGTATCGGCCACGAAAACATCGACATCGCGTTTTGGCATCTCTCCGCGCGAGCGCAAGGCCACGGCTAAGCCGGCGGCCTTCGTTTCTTCGGCAATGCCGGGACCGCGTTCCGGATGGCGCGGCGCGATGATCGTCAGCAGCGAGGGAGATTTTTCCCGCAGCCGCCTATGGGCGGCAAGAATCACGGCTTCCTCGCCGGGATGCGTCGATGCGGCCGCGATGACCACGCGCGCCTCCGTCATCACCTTGAATTCGCGCAGCGCCTGCGGATCGGCCGGCGGAGCAGGTACATCGAGCTTGAGATTGCCGATAGTGCTGATATGCGGCGCGCCAAGCTCGCTCAGGCGCTGCGCGTTGGCGTCGGATTGCGCCAGGCAAAGGTCGAAGCGTTGCAGCAACGCCGCGATGACGCTCGGCTGCAGCCGCCAGCGGCTGAACGAGCGCTCCGATACGCGGCCATTGACGAGGATCATCGGGATGCTGCGGTCCGCGCACGCCAGAATGAGATTCGGCCACAGGTCGGATTCGACGAACAACGCCAGATTGGGCCGCCAATGATTGAGAAACCGGCCTACGAATCGGGGCGCGTCGAGCGGAATGAACTGGTGCATCGCGCCCGCGGGCAGGCGCTGTTCGGCAAGCGCGGCGGAGGTGACGGTGCCGGAGGTGACCAGCACCGCAAAGCCCCTCGCGCGAAAGCGTTCGATGAGCGGGATGATGGCGAGAACTTCACCGACGCTGGCGCCGTGCAGCCAAATCAGCGGGCCGGACGGGCGCGGCAGCCCAGACTGACCGTAACGCTCGGAAAGCCGCGCCGGGTTTTCCTTGCCGCGCTTGAGTCGCCACGCCAAGAGCTGCGACGCCACGGGTGGCGCTGCCGCGAGCGACGCGAACCAGTACAAACGCAGCGCGAGCGGCAGCCGATCGCGCACGCTTAGTCTCCTCCCCGCAAACCGATCTGCGCGTTCAGCATCGCCGCGCATTCCCGCGTTCGGCAGACGCCCTCGGTGCCGCCCCCGAAGCTCTTACATAACATACTCTCAGCGCTGCGATGATTGGCTATCCGGATCGAGCATGCGGTGAAGATGAACGATGAAATAGCGCATCTCGGCGTTGTCGACGGTGCCCTGCGCCTTGGCCTTCCAGGCCGCATAGGCGCTGGCATAGTTGGGAAAAATGCCGACGACGTCGAGGTGATCGAGGTTCTTAAATTCCATGCTCGAAACGTTATTAAGTTCCCCGCCAAAGACGAGGTGAAGCAACTGCCTTGTTGGCGGTCTCGGGATGTCGGGCATGCTTCTCGCTCCGCGCTATTCGCGATTTATGAAGACGCGAGGCGTTCATCCCTAAGAAGTTCGATGATTGTCGCGTGCCGGTTCCGGCCGGCAGCGACGAGCATCCCATGCTGCGGCACGGGACGATTATAAATTATAGCACCACCGCCTGCGGGCGTCAGGGCACCGCCCGCTTCGTGCACCAAAAGATCAGCCGCTGCAAGGTCCCAATCGTGGCTGTCGACGCCGGCAATCGCGACATCAAAAGCGCCTTGCGCGACGCGCGCAAGGCGCAGCGCCAGCGAGCGCACCCGCGGCATGGCGACGAAGGAGGGTGACACGGCGGCAAGCCGATCGAGGAAGCCTCGCGGTCCGGCGATCCGCGCGCCCACTAGCGAAGCGCCCGTCGTCGCGGCGATCGCAGCGCCGTTGCAGGTGGCGCCGCCGCCCAGGCTCGCTATGAAGAACTCGTCGGTGACCGGCGCGTAGAGGCAAGCCGCAATCGGCTGGCCGTTATCAACTAGTGCGGCGGATACGGCCCAGTCGGACAAGCCGGCGAGATAGGCGCGCGTGCCATCGATCGGATCGACGATCCAGACGTAACGCGCGGAAAGGCGAGCCGGATCGTCGGCGCTTTCCTCCGACAGCCAGGCGACGCCGGGCTCTGCGCCGGTCAACCGCTCGTGAAGCAGTTGGTCGACGGCGATGTCGGCTTCGCAAACCGGCGACGATCCCGCCTTGGTCCAGGTCCTGATCGGAGTTTGAAACATCGACCGCGCCAGCGTGCCCGCTTCGCGCACATGCGCCGCAAGTAATGCGGCGGCCCAAGCGGGTTCAACCGCCTCAGTGTCCGGCAACGGTCATCCCTTCGACGCGCAAGGTCGGCGCATTGGTGCCGTGGCGGAAGACGAGGTCGTTCGCCGGCGTGAGCGAGGCGAAGATCTCCGAGAGGTGACCCGCGATCGTGACCTCGCTCACCGGAAACGTGCATTCACCGTGCTCGATCCAGAAGCCGGATGCGCCGCGGCTATAGTCGCCGGTCACCAGATTGACGCCCATCCCGATCATGTCGGTGACGTAGAACCCATCCTCGATGTCGGCAATGAGTTCACGCGGGCTCTTGGCGCCAGGGGCGAGATGCAGATTGCTGGCGCCGGGGGAGGGCGTCGAGGATACGCCGCGCTGGGCGTGCCCGGTTGTTTGCAGATCGAGCTCGCGCGCGGTAGCGCAGTCGAGCAGCCAGGTCGTGAGCACGCCATCCTCGACCAGCTTGCGGGCCCGGCCGGCGACGCCTTCGGCGTCGAAAGGCCGCGAACGCAAACCGCGCGGCCGCAATGGATCGTCGATGATGTCGATGCCGGAGGAGAAAATCCTCTCCCCGCGTTTGTCGCGCAAAAAGCTCGTCTTGCGCGCAATGGCGGCGCCGTTGGCGGCGCTGGCGACGTGACCGACCAGTGAACCCGAAATCCGCGAATCGAACACCACCGGCACCCGCCGGGTGACGACCTTGCGGGGATTGAGGCGCTTGACCGCGCGCTCGCCGGCGCGGCGGCCGATGGCCCCGGCGCTGTCGAGGTCGGCGGCGTGCAAAGTCGAGGAGAAATCGTAATCCTGCTCCATGCCGGTGCCATTGCCGGCGATCGCCGCCATGGTGATCGAATGCCGCGAACTGATCGTCGCGCCGTGGAAACCGTGGCTGGTCACCAGCACCAGTCCGCCGATGCCAGCGGAGGCGGATGCGCCGCCCGACTTGGTGACCCCGGCAACGGCGAGCCCGGCGGCTTCGGCCTCGCGGGCGAGCTTTTCGAGTTCATCCACCTCCGGCATGTCGGGGTCGATGAGGTCGAGGGTGGGCAGCGTGCCGGCTAGAAGCTCCGGATCGGCAAGCCCGGCAAAGCGGTCCTCCGGCGCGGCGCGCGCCATGGCGACGGCGCGCTCGGCTAAGGCGTCGAAGCCGTTGCCCTTGAGATCGTTGGTGGAAACCACCGCCTGCTTGTGGCCGACAATGACCCGCAGACCGAGATCGTCGCCCTCGGAGCGCTGCGATTCCTCGACCGCGCCGTCGCGCAGCTCGACCGCAAGCGATACCGAGCGCACAGCCAGCGCATCGGCCTGATCGGCGCCGGCGCGGCGCGCGGCGGTTACCAAGCGTTCGGCGAGATCGGTGAGGTCGGACTGATCGAGGAGCGACATCGGCAAGGCGGTTTAGGCGCGGCTGGGCGCGAACACAAGGCCAAGATGTGGCCGCAGGGGGCGCGATTCAACCCGCCGTGGCGCGGGTTTCCGCGCAGTTGCAGGCGAATGCGGCCGCTTTGGCAACACCTCGTCAATCATGCGCGATATTGGCAGGCGCGATACGCGCTTTTAACCAGGGTTCTTAAGCCGATGACGACCGCGCTCTGGCAATCTCGCGGCAACCGGGCGGCAACAGCCCGGCGGGAGCTAGAGCACGATCCGGAAAAGCGGGTACCGGTTTTCCGAAAAGATCATGCTCAACCAAATGTTAGAGCGGCAATCGATCGCGATCTGAAGCGATTGTCGCTCTAAGTTTCGGGGCGTCAAATGGAAGCCGGCAGGCTAGCTGCCGGGTCGAGCCGCGTGTCGCGGCTCGACCCCTTCTCTTTGCCCGTGCGTTTTGAAGCCGCCGATAACGCGGCCGACGAGCGCCTGCGGGTCGTCGATCTGCATCGCGAACGCGTGGTGATGCGCCGCTCGGTGCGCGGCATGCGCATGGCGCTCAATCTACCGGTCGCCGGTTTTCGCGGTGTCGCCATCCGCCTCATCGGTGAGGCCGACGAGCCGCCGAGCGCGTTCTCCGTGGTGCTCGAGCACGGCGACCCGTCGCTGTCGCTGCCGCTGTTTTCGTCCGGTATCACCGAAGACGTCGTTGTCGAATGGCAATCCTGGGGGCGTGTCCTCGGGCTGCCCCTGCTC